>Ga0181520_10010920_pt1 | contig 12048 bp, 13 predicted proteins | sample PEATcosm2014_Bin_29_FD_132451 | JGI IMG/M metagenome (GOLD analysis project Ga0181520, IMG submission 132451) | Peatland microbial communities from MTU Mesocosm Facility, Houghton, MI, USA - PEATcosm2014_Bin02_30_metaG | ecosystem: Environmental > Terrestrial > Soil > Wetlands > Peat | place...
GAAAACAATGGGGAATGCGTTTCGTCCAGTAATCCCAATTTAAATCTGAATACTATCTTCACCAGCATTAAGACTAAGTTCACGGCGGCGCGTCTGGTGCCCAATTCGGTTTGACGCAAGTGCGAAAGAGGTATCAGTGCGGGACCAGCGGCCGGGGAGAATTTCTACCCGGCCGCTTTTGCCTGGACCACACTCAACACGGCGGTCGGTACGATCGCATTTGGCCGCTGCTTTTGCACGAGGCTTCGTCTTCAGGTTCGGAACCAACGAACTGGGGGCGGGAGCTACACTGAACTTGCGATCGACTGTCCGACTAATTTCGCTGACACGGTTCTGCTTTCACGATCGCGCGATTATTGATTGGGTGGATTATTGGGCTGTTGAGCCGGCTGGGTCTGGGGCTGTTGCGGCATCGGCTGAGGCGCGCGCACCGGACTAGAACCGTCCGGCGGGAATCCGGGGCGCACGGGCACCGGAGGCTGAGGAGTCTGCGGCTGCGGTTGTGGATCGTACTGGGGGTAATCGGCAGAGTCGTCTTCGCTGTCCTCCGAAGAGGGGCGTGTCATCCCTTGAGGCGCTTTATTCGGGTTTCGAGCGCTGAGAATGAGCTCGCGCGGCACTCCCTGGCCTTGATCGCCCACCATGACAATGTTGTAGCCAGAGCCCTGCAGAAGCTGTGCGAGCACGTCGCGCGCGGCTGCGGGGCCGAAGTTCCCGAAGATTCGCTCGTCCTTGGTAAGACCTTCTACTGTTGACCCGGTGGCCGTGGCTACGTCGGTAAGAATCTGCTGCAGGCTTGAGTTGGCAGCGTCGATACGCAGGTCCTCACGGTTCCATGTAACTGTGGCGGGGACAGGACGGTCGTTGATGGGCCATTCCGGGGCCGGCGGTGGGACAGGCGCGAACCGTGCGGCGGACGGTTGGGTTGTTGCGGAATGAAGCCGCCGATGCACGGGTGGCTGCGCTGGGTCAGGGGTGGTCTGGGGTGTCGGCTGGGCAGCTTGCGTTCGCGCTGTGAGCAGGGTGGCGGCGAGGAATCCGCACGACACGAGGGCTTTCACGATGGACGGACCACGCAGCAGGTGAGCCTGCGGAGTGCGGTCGCGCTGTCGGACGGAATCGTGCATGGGAATCGACTCCCTGGGCCGATGGTGGTTCGCTGACGTACCGCCCTACGTACTAGACTAACAGTGGCCCGGAGACGCTCGCAAAGGTTTCATGGGAGAGGGAGAAATCGCAACCAATGCGCCTCTGCTGGACCGGATTGATTGCAGCGCTTGTGTGCACGGCGCCTGTTGCGGGCTTCGCCGTGAGTTGCACGACGCAAGCGGAGTTGCAGCCGCAGGACAGAAACGCGTTGGCGGCGATTGGCCAGCGGATGGCGGTTGCCATTCTGCAGCAGGATTATTCGACTCTGCAGGCGCAGCTTTTGCCGGCGATCTCTGCGCAGTGGGATGGAATTCACGGCGAAGTGGAGCTGGGGGCTCCGTTGGTGAAGGGCGGTCAGCCCCAGATTCAGGCTATTTATCTGCTGGATGCCTCTGCGCAGACCGAGACCGCCGATGACCAGTTTTTTTGCTCGAATGGCAGCGGATCGCTGACGGTGACTGTGAGCATGCACGCGCTGCCACCGGGGAAGTATGCGGTCGTGCTCGCGGATGCCGCGGGGGCGCCGATGGGCGGACAGATTGGCCTGATCGCGGTTTGGGATCCGACTGGGTCAACGCCAAGCTGGAAGCTGGGTGGTGTTTCGGTGAGGCAGGGAATTGTCGACGGACATGACGGGGTTTGGTACTGGACGCGCGCGCGGACGCAGGCGACGACAGGGGCGCCGTGGAGTGCGTGGTACAGCTTCGATATGGCGCGGTATTTGCTGCTGCCGGTAGATTTTCTCTCGTCGCCTAACATGGAGAAGCTGAATCGCGAGCAGACGCAGTTGAAGGATGTGCCGGGGCCGTTTCCTCTTTCACTCGAGGACGGGCCGCGCAACTGGAAGATTGATGCGGTTCGCATCGATACGACGCTGCGCCAGGCCGATCTGAGCGTGACGTATGAATCGTTGGGGATTTCCGATCCGGCTGCTTCGCGGACAGAGGCGATTACGGTGTTGAGCGCTTTTCTGAAGGCTCATCCGGAGCTGCGCGCGAATTTTCATGGTCTGTGGGCTGTGGCTTCGAAGGATGGGAAGCTGACGCCGGTGATGGAATTGCCGATGGGGCAGATACCGTGAGAGCAGGGACTAGGGACTGAGGGACTAGGGACTCGAATCGCTGCGGCGATTTAAGCCTCAACATCAGGAAGGTTGAACATTGGACGAATTGATTGATTTGCGATCGGACACTGTGACGCGGCCTACGCCGGAGATGCGCGCCGCGATGGCTGTGGCCGAGGTGGGCGATGACGTGTACGGCGAGGACCCAACCGTAAATCTACTCGAGAAACGCGCGGCGGAGACCTTTGGGCGCGAGGCTGCATTGTTTGTGCCTACCGGAACGATGGGGAATCAGATCGGGATTCGCCTGCACACGGAGCCGGGGCAGGAAGTGATCTGCGAATCGCGCTCGCACATTCTGGATTGGGAGATGGCGACGGTTGCCGTGTTTTCCGGATGCGTGATTCGCGCGGTTGCGACGGAGACCGGGACGCTGACCTGGAAGGACATTGAGCCGGTGATCTACGGGCGCAGTTCGTTTCGCGCGGCTACGGGGTTGATTGAAATTGAAAACACTGCGAATCTCGCTGGTGGACGCTGCACACGTGTGGACGTTTTGGATGAGATTTGTGGGCACGCGAGAGAGCGGAAGATTCCGGTGCATCTGGATGGGGCGCGGATTTTTAATGCGGCGACGGCGCTGGGCGTGGATGTGAGGGTGCTGACGCGGGGATTCGACACAATCATGTTTTGCTTGTCAAAGGGGCTGGGCGCGCCGGTTGGGTCGATGCTGGTGGGATCGGCGGAGTTGATGGAGCGGGCGCGCGTTTATCGCAAGGCATTGGGCGGAGGCATGCGCCAGGCCGGTGTGTTGGCGGCTGCTGGATTGATTGCGCTGGAGCAGATGCCGGCTCGTCTGCATGAAGATCATGCGAATGCGCGGCTACTTGCCGAGGCGTTATCGCACATGGAAGGTGTAGCGATCGACCCGGAGACGGTGGAGACGAACATCGTGATCTTCAAGCTTGTGGATGGGTTGAGCGCTGCGGAAGTTGTTGCGCGGCTGAAGTCCCGAGGTATTCTTGCGGGCACAGTCGGCCGCGATGGGATTCGGCTGGTGACGCATCACGACGTGAGCCGGGCGGCTTGTGTGAAGGCTGCCGAAGTGCTGACGGAAGAGATCGAGTTAGTTACTCCTGTGAAAAATTAGTTGTTGCGTTACTAAGGTGCAGCGGGGCAGAATGGGCCGCGGGCGCAACTTTTGCGTTCGATTCAGGTTCAAAATGAGCAAGGAGCCGGGGGATCACGGGCTCGGCAGAAATTCAACGCTGAAGGAGTTTTAAGACTGTGAAAAAGATTGCACTCGCAGCTTTGCTTGCTTTCACTCTGCTTCCTGCGGCTTCGTTCGCGCAGGTGTATGTGCACATCGGTCCACCTGCGCCGATTGTTGAGCATCCGGGTCCGCCTCCGGGCGCCGGATTTGTATGGGTTGGCGGCTATCACCGGTGGGATGGCGGCCATTATGTGTGGGTGCCTGGACATTATGACCATCCACCGCGTCCCCATGCTGTGTGGGTACAGCATCATTGGGTTCATCGCCACGGAGGATGGGTGTTGGTGGAAGGGCACTGGCGGTAAGAACAAATCAACAAGAAAGAAAGCGGGGCGCGATGCTCCGCTTTTCTTTTTGCTTTTTTGTGCAGGTTCAGGATCGAAGTTACAGGGTCTTGCGATAGACGATGAAGCCGGACTTATCCGCCACCTTGTCGTATAACTTCATCGCAGTCGAGTTGGTTTCATGGGTTAGCCAATAGACGCGGCCACAGCCCGCCGCCTCGGCGCGTCGATAGACTTCGAGTATTAATGCGCGGCCTACGCCTTTGCCTCGCGAAGCTTCAATTGTGAACAGGTCTTGCAGATAACAGGTTGGCTGGATTGAAATTGTGCTGCGATGAAAGATGAAATGGACAATGCCGAGTAAGTGGCCGGATTGCTCGGCGACCAGCGCATGAACGGGCTCATAACTATCAAAGAAGCGCGACCATGTCATGTTTGTGACTACTTCCGGTAGTGCAGTCTCTTCCTTGCGACCGTAGAAGGCATTGTAGCCGTCCCAGAGTGGCTTCCATCGATTGAAGTCGCCGCTTTGAACGGGCCGGATCAGGACTTTGTCGCCCAATTCTTACTCCTCACACTGGTCCGACTAACTAATCTCAAGCACATCGGTGCTAGCGGCTGCTGCGGCTTCGGCGCGTTCCATCAGCCGTTGCGCGACAGCGAAGAATTCGGAGGCCTGCGGGCTTTTTGGACCGGCCAGCGTGACAGGCAATCCGCGGTCGCCGCCTTCACGAATGGCGGGGATGAGCTCGATTGATCCCAGGAACGGAATATTGAATTGCTTGGCTGTGCGCTCGGCGCCGCCTTTGGAGAAGATGTCGATTTCGTGATGGCAATGCGGGCAAGTGAAGTGGCTCATGTTTTCGACGATTCCGAGCACCTCAACGTTGACCTGCGCAAACATCTCGAGAGCCTTGCGGGCGTCCTGCAGGCTCACGTCGCTGGGCGTGCTGACGACGACGGCTCCGGTGAGCGGCACGGTCTGGACGAGCGAGATGACCACGTCGCCCGTGCCGGGCGGCAGATCGACGATGAGGTAGTCAAGCTCGCCCCAGTCGACCTGCTGCAGAAATTGACGAATGATCTGGTGGAGCATGGGGCCGCGCATCACCATGGGTTTGTCGCCGGGCGAGATGTAACCGATGGAGATGGTCTTGATGCCGTGCGCTTCGTTGGGTTGAATCTGGTTGTTGGCGCCAACGAGAGGCTGCTGTGATGAACCCATCATCAGCGGGACGTTGGGGCCATAGATGTCCGCGTCGATGAGGCCGACGCGTTGGCCGAGCCTGGAGAGCGCGATGGCGAGATTGACGGCGACTGTGGTTTTTCCCACGCCGCCTTTGCCGGAGCCGATTGCAACAATTTTAGAAACGCCGGGCAAGGCCATCGGCGTCGGCATGGCATGAGGATGAGCCATTGATTACTCCTGAGGAAGCCAGTTTTCCGCTAGGGTTTTTTCGGCTTCGCGATGCTTCGACTCGACGGCGAATTGGGTAATTCGGCGATCAGGTCTACTTAAATCTTACAGGAGGCATTGGGCGCTGATTTTGATTGGCTTGAGTTCGGGAGCGACATCGGCATCGACAACGCGGGCAAGGACTGCGTGCAGTTGGCGCACGCCTTCCGTGAGTGAGGCGGGTCCTGGCTGCAGTATGCAGGTAGAAGGGATTTCGTAGATGTGGCCGTTGCGCACGGCGCTGGTGCCCTCCCAGCCGGGCCGCCCACGAATGGCTTCGATGCTGACTTTCATGCCGCACCATGAAGCGAGGATGACTTCGGGGTCGCGCGCGACAACGGCGGATGGATCCACGACGCGGTCCTGCGCTTTGCCGCATTCGCGTAGTTCGGGAAAGATTGGGTCGCCTCCCGCGATGGCGATGAGTTCTTCTACCCAGCGAATGCTGCTGATGAGTGGATCTTTCCATTCTTCGAAGAAGACGCGTGGGCGACGCCTGAATTTCCGAGCTGAAACTTCGATCTTTTGAAGGCCGCTTTGCAATTCTTCGGTGAGTTTGGCGCCCTCAGCAGGTTTGCTTACAAGACGCGCGAGCACAGCGATCATGTCGAAGATTTCGGCGATGCTGCGTTGGTTGAAATTGAGGACGGTAGCGCCGCGCAGGACGAGATTGCGCGTGATTTCGGCCTGCACGTCGGAGAAGGTGAGCACGAGGTCGGGCTTGAGGTCGAGGATGGCTTCGATGTTGGCATCGCGAAACGCGGAGACGCGGGGTTTCTTTCGCGCTTCGGGAGGACGCTTGGCGTATCCGGAGACGCCGACGATGCGGTCCTGCTCGCCAAGCAGGTAGAGGGTTTCTGTTGTCTCGTCGGTGAGGCAGACGATGCGGCGGGGGAAGTCGGAGTGGTTCGATGACAATCGAAAAGTATCCGGCATGATGACGTTTGGTGAACCTCAGATTGAATCGTCAAATAGTATTCGTGCTTTCCCAGGTCTGAAAATCCAGACCTGGGGCACCCAATGTCGTGCAGATCGAAAGCTCCCGAACCGCAGGTCCTTCGACTCCCCATCACTTCGTTCTGGGTCGCTCAGGATGACAGGATTTGTTAAAGGAGCGTTCCGAACAACGACCACGCTCGAATGACTAGGTTCGAATGGGCTCGGGATTTTGTGCGGCAGTGGCGGCTTTCGCTTTCTTGCGGCGGATCGCCTCGGCTTCGCGGTGCTCGCGGCGACGCAAGGCATCCGCGTAACGGCGGATTTCGTTGGCTGTTTCCGGTTGCAGGCCGGGCACCTTTTGGCGATTGCCATCTTTGTCGATGGCTACGAATACTAAGTATGCACTGGCGACATGAAGCATCGATCCGGTTTGCGGATGTTCGACCCAGACTTTGACGCCGACCTCGACGGATGTATTGAAGGCGCGATTGACGCTGGATTTGAGAATGAGCAGGTCGCCAACGTGCACCGGCTGGATGAAGTCGATGTGGTCCATTGCGGCGGTGACGACGTGAGTGCGGGTGTGACGGTAGGCGGCCATGGCGCCGGTCAAGTCGATAAAATGCATGAGGCGGCCGCCGAGAAGATTGCCAAGCGTGTTGGCGTCGTTGGGCAGAATGATTTCAGTCATTTCCGATTGCGTGCTGACGACTGTCCGCACGATCGGGCTGGTCTCAGTGGAACTCATTGCGTGCTTGCTCCATTCATTCACCGCCAGTTGACCTGTTCTTCGCTACAATGGTTGTGGCGAAGACGGGTCCATGGGGAGACAAGTCCAGTTTCGGCAATCCACGCCAATTACGCAAATCCCTTCAGGGAAAGCCTGGCAAACATGAGCAGCACAGACAAGATTGCAGGATTAAGGGAAATTCTCGCGCTGGACGCGAAGAGCAGCTTTGCGCGCTACGGCATTGCCATGGAACTGGCCGGCCGCGGGGATGCGGAAGAGGCGCTGCAGGAATTCGACATCCTGCTGGCGAATGATCCGGACTACACCGCGGCGTATTTCATGTCGGCGCAGACGCTGGCAAACATCGGACGAAAGAATGAAGCGATTGAGCGTTTGAAAGGCGGAATCAGCTGTGCAGCGCGCACGGGGAACCGCCATGCGCTCAGCGAGATGCAGGCGATGTTTGATGAACTGGATCGCTAAACGCCGTTGGTTCGGAAGATTTCGCGACTGAGTGAATCGTTTCGTTGCCTCATTCGTTTCCGGCGAAGAGCAACTCGCATCCAAATTATTGAGCGAGGCGTCTATACTATTAACATGCCGAAATATTCCATCGTTGTTCCTTTTCACAATGAAGAGGAGAACGTGACCGTTTTGTATGCGCGCCTGAAGCAGGTGATGGAGCAGGTGGGCAACAGTTTTGAGCTTGTCCTGGTTGACGACGGGTCGAGCGATCGCACGTACAAACTGCTGGAAGAGATTGCCGCGGTGGATAGCCGGGTGCTGGTGGTGAAGCTGCGACGCAACTTTGGACAGACTTCGGCGCTTGCGGCCGGCTTCGATCATGCGTCGGGTGATTTTATTTTCGCGATGGATGGCGATCTGCAGCACGATCCGAACGAGATTCCCAGCTTTATTGAAAAGCTCGAAGAGGGCTACGACGTGGTGTCGGGATGGCGCAAAGAGCGTATTGACAATTTTGTCATGCGACGGATTCCGTCGCGCTGCGCGAACTGGCTGATGGCGAAATTGTCGGGCGTGGACATTCATGATTTTGGGACGACCTTCAAGGCGTATCGCCGCGAGGTGATCACCAATATTCCGTTGTATGGCGAGATGCACCGTTTTATTCCGGCGCTGGCCAGCTGGTATGGCGCTTCGATTTGCGAGATTCCCATCCGCAACGTGAATCGCGAGCGCGGCAAGAGCCACTATGGAATCAGCCGCACGTTTCGCGTGTTTTTCGACCTGCTGACCATTCGATTCTTGCTGAATTATATGAGCAGACCGCTGCACTTTTTCGGCAGCTTTGGCGCTCTGGGCATTTTGGCTGGAAGCTTCATTTCCGCGCTTCTTCTGGGGATGAAGATTCTGAACCCGCACCAGAATGTGATGGACCTGCATGGACCGCTGTTCGTGATTGCCGGCGTGCTGATCCTGGCTGGAATCCAGATGCTTGCCATTGGGTTGCTGGGTGAGTTGCAGGTGCGCCACTACTACACTACGCAGCAGCGGGTTCCGTATGCGATCGATCGCATCGTGCGGCTGCGCACGCCGGAAGAGCCGAGCATGCTGTCGGGGGAGAAGGATAGCTTCTAAAGGCAGGGAACAGGGATCAGGGAACAGCAAAAACGGGCCCCGTCTGGAGAATTCCGGACGGGGATTTTTATTGGAATTGCAGTGCGAAAGCATGCATCTGAGGCTGCATTGCCCTTGCAGTTGCGGCGTCTCAAGGTGCATCCTTGCGTGTAATGAAAGCTATTCAGATTCACGCGACCGGCGGGCCTGAGGTTTTGCAACTGGTGGAGCTGCCTATTCCCGAGCCGGGACCTGGGCAAGTCCTGATACGCGTTGAGGCGGTTGGCGTCAACTTCGTTGAGATCTATTTCCGTAAAGGCACCTACAAGGCGACGCTGCCTCTTACGCCGGGGAGTGAAGCCGCGGGCACGGTGGAAAAACTCGGGCCCGGTGTGTCGGGTTTTGAAGAAGGCGATCTTGTTGCTTCCGTGAGCGTGCTGGGCAGCTATGCCGAATACGCGCTGGTGCCTGCGGCGCAGCTCATCAAAGTCCCTTCACGGCTGAGCCCGGAACAAGCCGCCGCGACTTTGTTGCAGGGGATGACGGCGCACTACCTTGCTTACTCCACGTTTGCGTTGAAGGCTGGAGATACGGCGTTGGTGCATGCGGGAGCCGGGGGCGTTGGACTTTTGCTGACGCAGATTGCGACGAGACTCGGCGCCAAGGTGATCACCACGGTGTCGACAAAAGAGAAGGCAGGGCTTTCGCACGAGGCGGGCGCGATCGAGGTGATTCTTTACACGGAGAAGGATTTTGAAGCGGAGGTCAAGCGCATCACGGGGGGCAAGGGCGTGGATGTGGTCTACGACTCTGTGGGGAAGACGACCTTCGACAAGAGTCTGAATTGTCTGCGGCCGCGCGGGATGCTGGCGCTGTTTGGCGGTTCGAGTGGGCCGGTGCCGCCTTTCGACCTGATTCAGTTGAGCGGCAAGGGATCGCTGTTCCTGACGCGGCCATCGATGTGGCACTACGTGGCGACGCGGGCGGAACTGGAATGGCGCGCCGGCAAGATTCTGGATTGGGTGGCGACCGGCGAACTGAAGCTGCGCATGGAGCACATGTATCCTTTGGCCGAGGCGGCGCAAGCGCAGACCGATCTTGAAGGCCGGAAGACTACGGGGAAGATATTGCTGGAGCCGTAAGAGCAGTTCGTAGTTCCTGGTTCGTAGTTCACAGTTGGATTTCTGGTGCTCGATTCTTTTCGCCTGCGATGGATTGATCGTGATCGACTCAATGACAATAACGAGGATTTCGGTCGCGCCGAAAGACCATGTGTTCATGCTGACGGGCGCAGGGATCAGCGCGGAGAGCGGGTTGCCGACTTTTCGCGCGGAGGATGGGCTTTGGGCTGGGTACCGCGTTGAGGATGTTTGCACCCCCGATGCATGGAAGCGCGATCCGGCGGGTGTTTGGGGGTTTTATTCAGCGCGGCGCGCGTCGGGCCAGAAGGCGATGCCGAATCCGGCGCACATTGCGCTGGCTGAGCTTGAGAAGCAGCTTGGTGACCGCTTCTTTCTTTGCACGCAAAATGTCGATGACCTGCACGAGCGTGCGGGTTCGGTGCGGTTGCTGCATATGCATGGCGAGCTAGCGAAGGCTCGATGCGAGCGTGAGTGCGGGCGCGCGCCTGTTGAAGATCACGCGATCTATCAAAACCTGGCCGAAGTGGGGCGATGCGCATGCGGCGGACGGCTGCGCCCGCATATTGTCTTCTTCGGGGAGATCCCGCTGGAGATGGATCGGATTCAGGACGAGATTGCCAAGGCAACTTTGATGGTGGTTGTGGGCACGTCGGGGTCGGTGTATCCCGCAGCGAACTTTGTGCACTGGGCGCGGCAGGGCGGCGCGCGGACGGTTTACGTCGGGCCGGAGTCGCCGCTGAATGCGCATGCGTTTACGAATGTGGTGCTGGGCAAGGCGGGGGAAGTGCTGCCGGGACTATTTCAATTAGAGTAGCAATTCAACGAGCTAGTAGGTCCGTCAATACTAGCGTGCATTGACGTACTGCGTGCGGCGAAGGCGGAGAGCGGACCAGTCCTCGTCGAGAAGGCGCAGGCCGCACTATTGCCTAGCCCCCCGGGGAACTGTCATTCGGCGGCGAACTTTTCTGGAGAGGCATCGAAGATTTGTTTGTGCTCTTTCACGCAGAAATAGTAGGTCTTTCCCTTGTAAGTCGACGACAGAGATCGATCAATTTCCATACCGCAGACGGCGCAGAGAGGATGATTCGCCGTCTGCTTGATGGGTCCGGCATACTCGGCGTTGGACGACGGGTTCAGCCAGCCCTGGCCCTGATATTCAAGCAGAGAGGCAGTCTGGCTTGCTACATCCCGGCCGAAGTAGCGCTCGACCACCCGCAAGGCGAGATCCATTCCAGAAGTGAGGCCGCCGGCGGTCGCTAAATTGCCCGATTCAACAAAGCGGGCTCCACGCAGAACATGAATGTCCGGATACTGCATGGCGAGGTCGACGTAAGCGCCGTGATGCGTGGTGGCAGCCTTGCCAGAAAGCAAACCAGTGCTCGCAAGCACAAAGGCGCCGGTGCAAACGGACATCGTAACATCGGTGCTCCTGGTCGCATTGCGAATCCAGGCTTTGGTGGCCTCGCTGGCAGGACTTTGTGCGGGGATAACGATAACCTTAGGTGCGGGGGCATTGGCAATGGTATAGGTGGGCGTGATCTTCAATCCACCGCTCGCAGTCACGGGAGCCGCAGACTCCGCCACAGTGTAGAGACTGAAGGCATCATACTTCCGGCCGGGAATGCTGACTCTTTCGAAAACTTCCCATGGGCCGCAAAAATCAATCACGACGGCGCCTTCGGAGATAAGGAAAGCGACCGGAATGGACGCGTTGGCCGGAGGGGTAAGCGGATTGAGCGCGGCGCTTTCCGCGGCTGCGTCGAATGTTGCGGCGGCCGCGCCAGGTAGAGTCAACGAGCCGGCGGTGGTCAAGCCGAGGGCTGCGGAACGCTTCAGGAGTTCTCTGCGATTCATTGAAATGACCTCTACAATCGGTTTGCTACGGGCGGTTTGTGTGTCAAAGATGATGCTTCGGCTGTCATCGATGCTTTGCGGCGGTTGATGCCGGTGATCTTTGATTTCCTTCAGACTTAAGCGTGCGAAGGCGATGTGGCGTTCGCGTATTGGCCGCTGACGTAATCCCAATTGACGACGTGGAAGAAGGCGCCGACATACTCGGGGCGGCGGTTCTGGTACTTGAGGTAGTAGGCGTGCTCCCAAACGTCGATGCCGAGGATCGGCGTGTGGCCGAGCGTGAGAGGGCTGTCCTGGTTGGGCGTCGTTTCGATCTGGAGCTTGCCGTCGGCTAGCGTGAGCCAGGCCCAGCCACTGCCGAAGACGCTTGCGGCGGCTTTGGAGAAGCGATCCTGAAATGAAGTGTAGCTGCCGAATGTTGTGGAGATATCTTTCGCCAGCTCTGCTTTGGGTTCAGTGCCGCCGGATTTTGAAAGGATGAGCCACCAGAAGGAATGGTTGGCGTGGCCGCCGCCCTGGTTGCGCACGGCGGTGCGAATGTCTTCAGGAATAACGTCGAGATTCGAGACGAGCTCAGTGA
>Ga0181520_10010921_pt1 | contig 12048 bp, 9 predicted proteins | sample PEATcosm2014_Bin_29_FD_132451 | JGI IMG/M metagenome (GOLD analysis project Ga0181520, IMG submission 132451) | Peatland microbial communities from MTU Mesocosm Facility, Houghton, MI, USA - PEATcosm2014_Bin02_30_metaG | ecosystem: Environmental > Terrestrial > Soil > Wetlands > Peat | place...
GCACGCTGCTGTGGTTGTGCTTGAGCACGCTGTTGCGGCGGTGTCTGAGCATGCTGTTGCGGCTGTGCATGCTGTTGCGGCTGTGCATGCTGCTGTGGCTGCGCCTGAGCGTGCTGTTGCGGTTGTGGCTGGGTGCGCGCAGGAATGACTGGAGCGATCGGTCGGCCTACCGCAATTGGCTTGGTCGCGGCGAGAATAGCCGGGCGACCATGATTCACCGAGGCAAACTGCTGGCGGTTCTGTGCTGCTTCGTGCTGGTGCTGTAACTGGGTACTCATCGGGGGAATTCGCTGCCCGTGCATTGCGGCGGTTTCCGCCGGCAGAGGGCGTCGAGTGATGCCTCCCGCCCCGTTGTAGCTGACCCGGCTATTGGTGGTGTTACTGATGGTGCGGTTATAGACGTTGACGTTGGTGATGTTCACATTGTTGACGGTGCGGTTATAGTTGAAGCGACGCCCGCTCCAGTACCCGCCCTGGTAGCCGGTTCCACCATAGCCGAATCCATAGTTGATGCCACCGTAATAGCCGACATACTGGCCCCATGAGCCGTAGTTATAGCGATACCTGCCACCGTAAAATCCCCAATATCCGGGGGTCCACAGGTAGCCTACTTCAGGCGGTTGCACCCAGGCGCCGGGGACCCAGTAGTAGCCCTGGGGCGTATAGCTCCAATATCCAGGCGTCCATAGGTAGCCATCGCCAGGGCATTCAGGCTGCGAATATTCCGGCAGCGACGGTGGAGGCTCTTCTGCCTGAAGCACAGGCTGACCGTAACTATTATCCTGATTGTCGCCGTCATTGTAGTAGTCATCATTGGAATAATTCCGGTTCTGTGCAACCCGCCTTGCCGGCGCAGGCTGCGACTGATCATTGGTGGGCGCAGGCTGCTGCTGATCGTTGATGCTGGTTGGCTGGGTTGCGTCGGCGGGGGCCAAGTTGTCGGTCTGCGCCGCTGCGGTTTGCGCTGCCGGAGTTTGGGCACTGGCGTCGGTAGCGTCATTCTTCTTGCATCCTGCAAGGCCAAGCGTAAGGATGACCGCGGCCGCAAAGATAGTGAAATACGATGTTTTCGACATGTTCCTCCTGAGGAAGATACCGGGAGACGAACTCCACTTCGTCAGCCTCTCATGCCGGGAGCCTCCAAGTCTGAGCAAGACAGCACAGTGTGGAGCGCTAAAGCGGATTTCTGTCGAAATACGGGGAGTGCCTCACAATCCGAAAACAGAGGCGTTAAGCGTGCCTGCTTGCCCAAAGAGCGTAGGCAAACGAAAGCCCGTCAATCAGCAGCTACTCTCGCGCCGACACTGCGATCACGAATCCTGCTCTCGAATTTCGACTCCGGCCTGCAAACTCTGGAAGTATGCGGGCATCGAACACAGGCCAGATACCTGGCTTTTCCTTCGGTTTTCGCCCTTGGGCAAGGCAGCGTATCGGTATCAACGTCCCTGCGATGAGCCTGTTTGGCTGTGGGTTCCACAACACACTGAGAAGCCTTCTCGATTTCAAGGAGAACTATGCGAGCAGTAAGGATGAAAGTTCTAGAAATGCTGCAAATCGCCGTGATTGCCGCGCTGGCCTGGTCTGGCCAAGCCTATGCCGGAGTGCCCTATCCCAACGCAACCACGCCCCAGGCAGTCGATCTTGGCGCGCTCCGCGAGCAGGCAGGCACAACGCCGATTTCGATCACAATCGCCCTCAGATTGCCGAACCTGAGCGACGCAGAGAAGCTGCTGCAATCGCTCCACACTCCCCAGGATCCCCTGTATCACCAGTTTCTGACTCCGGAGCAGTTCGTGGCCCGCTTTGCACCGCCGGACGCCGACGTAGCAAATGTGGTTGCGAGCCTGCAAAAATACGGGCTGACGGCGGAACGGGCCACCTCGACCACGCTCAAGGTGACCGGGCTGCCGGCGGACGTAGAGCGCGCCTTCGCCGTGAGCCTGCATAGCTACAGCGTTCCCGCGCACGCGAACGCCGCGGCCTATACCTTCCATGCTCCTCTCACCCGGGCCACCGTTCCTGCCGAAATTTCGGCTGCCGTGGCGGGCGTGTTTGGTCTCGATACCCGTCCGAGCTGGCATCCGCGGCATCGGACCGCACCCTTCCCCATGAGACCGGTTGCGACAACGGCAACAACGGTTCAAACGGGAAATCTGACCGTGCTCGACTTTGCCAAACAGTATGACGTAGGTCCGCTGTATCGCCGCGGACTGACCGGGGCAGGCCGCACGCTCGGAATTATGACGTTTGCGAGCTTTACCCCGAGCGATGCCTTTAAATATTGGAGTGCGCTCGGGCTGAAGGTCGATCCGCATCGCCTCTCGATCGTCAATGTCGATGGTGGACCCGGCGCACCCAGCGACGCCTCCGGCTCGCTCGAAACCACGATCGATGTGGAACAGTCCGGAGGAATCGCGCCTGGCGCAAAGATCGTTGTCTACCAGGGACCCAACACCACCCAAGCCTTCGTTGACGTCTTTGCCGCCGCAATCGATGCCAATCTGGCAGAGACCCTTTCTGTCAGTTGGGGAGATTGGGAGTGGCTTCAGAATATCGAGACCTCTCCGGTGGTCGACCCGATTACCGGAAAGACCGTGAGCACTCTGCAAGCGGGCCACGAACTTTTCGTTCGCGCCGCAATCCAGGGGCAGACGCTTTTCGCGGCGTCGGGCGACGGCGGTGCCTACGACGTAAATAATGATCTTGGCTGTTTCGGCCCGTACTCACCCAAGGTGCCTGCGAGCTGCAGCCAACCCCTGACCGTGGACTATCCGGCGAGCGACCCGGCCATTACCGGCGCAGGCGGCACCACGCTGCCCGGCACCCAGGATTTCTGCCTCAACAAGGCATGTACCCAGACCTACAGCCTCACCATCACCCGCCAGAGGGTATGGGGATGGGACTACCTCGAGGGGCTATGCAAGGCTCTTGGAACTCCGAATCCCGTCACCTGCGGTATTTTCCCAGGTGGCAGCGGTGGCGGCGTAAGCGTTTTCTTTGAGAAACCCCTCTACCAGGCTGGACTGAGCGGCACCCAGGTCAGCCAGCCCGGCCAGGTGTTCGAAATCGGCAAGGCTTTAGCAACGTCGCTTGGCCTGGGTGCAGACTATTTCGCCTTGCCAGCGCGCTATCCGGGCCGGAATGTTCCGGATATCTCGTTTAACGCCGATCCTGACACCGGCTACGAGGTCTACTACACCTCAAACGTCAACGGATTTAGCGTTCAGGACGGCTGGGGCGGCACCAGCTTTGTCGCTCCGGAACTGAACGGCGTCTCGGCGCTGCTGGGAGAAGAATTGCACAGCAGGATCGGACTGCTCAACTACCCGCTCTACGGCCTGGCAAGCAAGGGGAAAGCTTATGGAGGACCAACGCCGCCAATACACGCGATTCCCTATGGCGACAACTGGTTCTACCAAGGCAGCAACGGCTACAATCCCGCGGTTGGACTTGGCACGCTGGATGTGGCGAACTTTGCGGATGCCCTGCGCGACATATTTTAGTTTGTAAGCAGAGCGGTAGTTAGCGCTACACGAGCTAACGCTCTGCGAGATTGTGTTCGGCAGTTCGATCAGAAAAGAGTAGGGGAAACCATCCCCTACTCGCCTTTGCAGGGCCAGTGTCTCGCGCGACGCTTCTTCAGCCGGGTGCAGAGGATCACCCCGCCGAGAACCATGGCGATTCCCACATACCCGGCTGCTGAGCTTCGCATGACAGGTTGGACACCGGCTGCTTCACCAGAGTTCCTGAAATGCCGTGCACAGCTTCGTTTCGCGTCACCCGCTCGATGCCTGCGATGATTGGGGTAGTGAGTGCCTTGCCCTGTTTCGAACAGTTATCCGTTTCCAACGGGGGACGGGCGTACTATCGTGCAGTTATTTAGCCCAAAAGGAGATTTCGGTTTGGATGAGTATCTGAGACAGGACAACGAACCCCCAGCTGCAATTGCGAGGAATGGCTGGCGTTATCACCACATTGGAATTCCCACTCAAACCCCGCGACCTAATGAGGTTCACGTGCCCCATCTGCATATTCACGTGGCGGGATTTCGAACCAGTCCCTGTGGCGTTCAGTGGATGCGATTTGATCCAGATGCGCCTTACCCCGAGGCGGTCAAGACCATTCCTCATGTAGCCTTCGAGGTAGACGATCTTGTAACTGCCTTGGTTGGGCGGGAGATTCTAATTCCACCGAACAGTCCGAGCGCAGGAGTCAAAGTGGCCATGATCCTCGATCATGGCGCGCCAATTGAATTGATGGAGTTTTCTCCAACGCAAGGATTGCAAGGCGAATGAGAGGTGTACGCCAGATCAGGGGTGCATGATGAAGCTACGCGTCGTTGGAATAAGTGCTCGCCAGCCGCCATCATCAGCAGAGACAGTGACCCTCAGGTCACCGCCTTTCTTGCTGTCCCATACAGCCTCAACTTCTAGCTGGTATGACTTTCCGTCCTCGGCGACGACATCCTTCGTTTCAGGGTCACTGACCAGCTCGATCAGTTCTGAGTACGGCAAGTTCCGCAACCGCACCAGCTCGGCAACAATCAGCGCGTGGGCAATTTGCTCGTTCATAACATCATTTTCCCATGCGTGTGGCGATACCTGACATAAAATCGCCAATGCGCTCGCTATCCCAAAACAGAACCGTTAGGCGAGCCTGCTTGCCCAAGAAGTATTGCCGAACTTAGTCAGGCAAAGCCGGGGGCCGAGGTGGCGTAGGCATCGGCGCGCCCCGGCCATTCTCCCAGTACAGGAGCTTCACCCCTCGATGAGGGGTGTTTTTCGTGCGCGGATCAGAGGCCGGCTTCGATACGGGAGCGGGGGTCGAGGAAGTCGCGCATGGCGTCACCGACAAAGTTGAAGGCCAGCACGGCCAGCATGACGGCGGCGGCGGGAAAAAGCAGGACGTGAGGGGAATCGAAGAGGTGGGAGCGGCCGTCATTCAGCATAGCTCCCCAGCTTGGGACGGGCGGCGGAACACCGAGCCCGAGGAAACTCATGGTGCCTTCGGCAAGGATGGCTCCGGCCATTCCGATGGCGGCCTGCACGATGACCGGCTGCATGATGTTGGGCAGGATGTGGCGGGTGAGGATGCGCCAGTCGGTGGCTCCGAGGGCGCGGGCAGCTTCGACGTATTCGCGCTCGCGGGCGGAGAGAACCTGGGCGCGGACGAGGCGGGCGTAGCCGACCCAGCCTCCGATGATGAGGGCGAGAATGAGGTTCCAGAGACCGGGGCCGAGGAAGGCGACAAAGGCAATGGCCAGCAGGATTCCGGGAAAGGAGAGAAAAGCGTTCATCACGATGACGTTGATGAAGCGGTCAACACGTCCGCCATAGTATCCGGCGAGCGAGCCGACGATGGTGCCGAGGAGGAGCGATCCGGAGACAACGGAGAGGCCGACCAGCATGGAGATGCGCGCGCCATAAAGGATGCGGGAGAGAATGTCGCGGCCGAGTTCGTCGGTGCCGAAGAGGTGGTGAGGCGAAGGCGGCTGGAGGCGCACGGCGAGATCGATGAAGGCAGGATCGCGCGGGGCGATGAATGGTCCGAAGAGAGCGCAGACAACGAAGAGAGTGATGAGTGCGGCGCCGAAGAGGGCGAGCGGATTGCGGCGGAGGGCGACAGGTACGCGATGGCGCCTTGGCTCCGGGTATGGGCTCACGGACGGGCCGCCGGAGGCTGGCGCAGGGTGTGCGAGTTTGGCGGGTTCGGGATTCACGGGCGCTCCGATTGCAATTGCATCATTGGCGAATTCGCGGATTGAGCGCGGAGTAGATGAGGTCGGTGAAGAAGTTGACGGCGACGTAGGTGAGGCCGATGCAGAGCAGGCATCCCTGAACGAGGGAATAGTCGCGATTGCTGATGGCGCTGATGGTGAGGCGTCCGATGCCGGGCCAGGCAAAAATGGTTTCGGTGACGATGGTCCCGGCGAGTAGGGCTCCGAATTGCAGTCCGATGACGGTGACGACCGGGATGAGAGCGTTGCGCAGGGCGTGGCGATAGACGACAGCGCGTTCGGTAAGGCCCTTGGCACGGGCGGTGCGGATGTAGTCCTGGCCAAGCTCCTCCAACATGGAGGTGCGCACCATGCGGGTGAGAATGGCGGCCAGCGAGGCTCCCATGGTGACCGCCGGGAGGACAAGGCTGCGCCAGCTGGCGGCTCCGGAGACGGGCAGCAGGTCAAGCCGGATGGCGAAGAACAGAATGAGGATGGGTCCGAGAGCGAAGTTGGGAAACGAAAGTCCAAGCAGGCTGACAAAGCTGAGGGCGCGGTCGTCCCAGCGATTGCGGTGGGTGGCCGAGCGGACGCCAGCGGGGATGGAGAGCAGGATGGCGACCAAGAGCGCAGCGAGAGTCAGCGAGAGCGTGGCGGGATAGGCCTGGGCGACGAGATCTTTCACCGGCTTGTTGAGGCGCAGCGAGCGGCCAAGATCGCCGTGGAGAACGCCTCCCCAGTAACGCACGTATTGCGTGGGGAGCGGAACGTCAAGGCCGTAGGCATGGCGCGCCGCCTGAATGTCGGCACCGGCGGCACCTTCGCCGAGCATGGCCTGGATGGGATCTCCGGGAACGAGATGGATGAGCAGAAAGACCACGCTGACGACCAGCCAGACGACGGGCAGCATGTAGGCAAGGCGGGTAAAGAGGTAGCGGATCATTCCGGGCGGCTCCCATCTTCGCGGGAGGCGCGGGAGCTGCCGGTATTGGACTCGGTGGCCAGGGAGTTGGGGACGAGATCGACCTTGACGGCTCCGACACGGCGGCCTTCCATCTCAAGCACGGTAAAGCGGCGCTGCTGGTAGAGGAAGCTATCACCGGGCTTGGGAATGCGCTGCAATTTGGCGACGACAAAACCAGCAAGGGTTTCAAAGCCGTCATCGCGCGGCAGATGGAGATGGTACTGGGTTTCGAGATCGCGGATGTTCAGGGCGGCGTCGAGGACGAGCGATGCGGGGTTGCCGAGGTTGGCGCGGGGCACCACATCGAACTCGTCTTCAATCTCGCCAACAAGTTGCTCGAGAACATCTTCGACGCTGACGACTCCGGCGGTGGAGCCGAATTCGTCGACAACGACGGCAAGATGGCGGCGGCGGTGCTTGAATTCGTCGAGAAGATCGGGGAGCGGCTTGGTTTCAGGGACGACGAGGACATCTCGCATGATGTGGCGGACGGCGAGCGTGGGCGGCGTGGGCAACAGCTCAGACGAAGACTGCGTGCGTTTGAGACGGAACTGCATCCAGCGCATGAGGTCCTTGGAATAGAGCACACCAATGATGGCTTCCGGACCGCGGACGGGATCGTAAACCGGAATGCGGGAGTGCTGCTCTTCGACCACCTTGGCAATGGCTTCTTCTAGCGGCATGTCGCCGGGAAGAGAAAAAATGTCGGGACGCGGGACCATGATCTGGCGGACGGTGATGGTTTCAAGATCGAGCGCGCGGTGGAGAAGCTCCTGCTGCAGGGCGGAGATGAGGCCGTAGCGGTGGGAGGCGGTGACCGAGAGCTTGAGCTCTTCGGGGGTGTGCACGCCGCCCTCGCGAATGTGGTTCCATCCGAAGGAGCGCAGCACCCAGCGGGAGGAAGCAGCCATGGTGCGGGTGATGGGACTGAAGACGGTGATGAAGACATCGAGCGGCCCAGCGACGGCGAGGGCAACCTGTTCGGCCTTTTGCAGGGCGATGGACTTGGGAACGACTTCGCCAAGAATGACGTGCAGATAGGTGATGGTGGTGAAAGCAAAGATAGTGGCAAGAGCGTGGGCAAAGAGCGCGGCGTGAGGCAGGCGGGCAAGCGGGACTTCAAGGAGGCGGGCGAGTGACTCTTCGCCGATCCAGCCGAGAGCGAGGCTGGCCATGGTAACGCCAATCTGGATGCCGTTGAGCACCTCGTCGAGCTTCTGGTGAAGCTTGCGGATGGTGCGCGCGCCGATGCGTCCTTCTTCGATGAGCTGCTGGAGGCGGGTGTCGCGAATGCTGACCAAGGCATATTCGCCGGCGGCAAAGAAGGCATTGGCCGCCACGAGCAGGATCACGGCGATGATCCGCATGAGCACGAAGGTGAACAAACGCGAGCGCTCCTGAAAAGGACAGTGGTATTGGATTTTAGCATCGGGGGCGAGAGTGGGGTTCGGAGGGTAGGAGCAAAGGCAAGAACGAGAACAAGACCAGGAGCAAGGTCAACAAACCCACGTTAGCCGAAAACGGGCGAACGCGGGGCACCCGCAGGCCCGCACCCGCGCCAGCACCGGCGCACCCATCTACCGCGTACCCGTGGGAATATGGCGGGAATCCACGGAACCCGAGAGACGCTGGCTGCGTACACTGTTGTGTGCGCTGCCGAAGTGTGCGAGGCGGGGCTGCTGAGACGCGGGAGGCCAACATTGGCAAACGGAAATGGGAAACGGCGGCGCAAGGCGATTTGGATTACGGCAATCATCGTTGTATTGGTGGCTGTGCTGGCGGGCGTGGTGCTGATGGCGGCACGCAGCGCCGGAACGAAAATTGATGCGACGAAGCTGGCCAAGGTGGAGCGCGGCGACCTGGTGAAAAGCGTTGTGGCAACTGGAAAAGTCGAGCCGATTACCAAGGTGGAGATCAAGAGCAAGGCCAGCGGCATTGTGAAAAAACTCTACATTGAGGCCGGAGATCACGTGAAAGCCGGGCAGGTTCTGGCGGAACTGGACCGGGTGGAAATGGAGGCGCAGGTGCGCCAGTCGGAGGCGCAGGTGCGCCAGTCGGAGGCGCAACTGCAATCGTCGGAGGCGACGTGGCACTCGGCGGAGGCGGATTTGGCGCGCTCCAAGGTGGACGCCGAGGGCGTGGATGTGCCGATGCTGAAGCGGGCCTACGAGCGCGCGGATTCGATGGCCAAGCAGGGAGTGGTTTCACAGGCCACGCTGGACGATGCGGAGAAAAACTACGTGCTGGCGACCAACAAGCAGCAGGTGGCGCGGGCGCAGGTGCTGGTAAATTCGGCCAAGGTGACGCAGGCGCGGGCCGACGTGAAACGGGCGGAGGCAACGCTTTCGCAGCTCCGGGAGCAGTTGAGCTACACGACAATTGTGGCGCCGATCGATGGCATTGTGCTGTCGCGCGATGTTGAGGTGGGCGATGCGGTGAGCTCGATCCTGGTGATGGGCTCGTCCGCGACACTGGTGATGACGAGTGGCGAGACGCGCGAGGTCTACGTGAAGGGCAAGGTGGACGAGAGCGATATCGGCAAGGTGTATTTGGGCCAACCGGCACGGATCCGGGTGGAGTCATTCAAGGACAAGACATTTGAGGGCAGGGTGACGAGGATTTCTCCGATGGGCGTGGAGAAAGACAACGTGACTACGTTCGAGGTGCGGGTCTCCATCAACAACCCCGGCGGCGAGTTGAAGGCGATGATGACGGCCAACGCGGAGATGATTCTGGAGGAGCACAAGAACGTACTGAATGTTCCGGAGAGCTCGCTGATCTACGACCAGAGCAAGTCGGCGGCGGTGGAGGTTCCGGATGCAAAGGCGAAGGACGGGAAGAGGAAAATTGCGGTGACCGCAGGAATCTCCAATGGCGCGAAGACGGAGATTCTGAGCGGACTGAGCGAGGGGCAGCAAGTGGTTCTGCAATAACCTGACGAGCACGGGCGCAGGTGAAGTCCTGTGCATCGAAACCGTTGGAACCGGCGAGTGTACAATTGGCCGCAAACGCAGGATGGCTCAGGAGGCTGACTTGACGGCAACGCGCATTGTGACACTTACGACGGACTTCGGGAACACGGACCATTTTGTTGGCACCATGCGCGGAGTGATTCTGGGAGTGAATCCGGAGGCACTGGTGGTGGACCTGTGCAACGCCGTGAGCTCGTTTGACGTGCTGGACGGAGCGATGACCATTGCACAGGCGTACAGTTATTTTCCGGCGGATACGATTCATATGGTTGTGGTCGATCCGGGGGTGGGGTCGGCAAGGCGGCCGTTGCTGGTAACCACAACGAAGCACTTCTTCATTGCGCCCGATAACGGCGTGCTCTCCCTGGTGTTGGCGCAAGAGGAACGGGTCACGGTGCGCCAGATTACCGCCGAACACTACTTTATGCAACCGGTGAGCAACACCTTCCACGGACGCGACATTTTTGCGCCTTGTGCGGGATGGCTGAGCAAAGGCGTGGAGGCGGAAAAGTTCGGCGAAGAGATCACGGACTACGTGCGCTTCACGCTGCCGCAGCCGAAGATGATTTCCGAACATACGCTGAAGGGCGCGGTGCTGAAGGTAGACAAGTTCGGGAACCTGATCACGAACTTAACTCCGGCGAATGCTCCCGCAGTGTTTGCCGCACAATCCAAGGTGAAGATCACGGTGGGAGAAAAGGCGGTTTCGGGAGTTCGCACGGCTTACGCCGAGGGCCAGCCGGGAGAACTGCTGGGCGTACTCAACAGCATGGGGTTTCTGGAGATTGCCTGCAACCGCGGGGTGGCGGCACAGGTGGCGAAGGCCGGGCGTGGCACGGCGGTGGTTGTGGAGTTCTAGAGCAGTCTCCGAGAAGCTATTTCCTCTTGAAATTGCACCCTGCCGTTGCTCTCTGTTGGTCGCGACGGCCCAAGGCCTGCGCCTTCGGGATGCACCATCTCGGGAACCGCTCTATCCCCAATCCTGGGTTGCGGGATTGTGGGGCTTGACCCGGGCGTAGTTGTCCATTTTGGCGGTCCACAGCAGGAAGCGCCACATCTGGCGGTACTCGTGCCACATGATAACGGCGATCTGCGGAAATCCAATCTGCTCCATCTTGAGGCCGGTATAGGTCTCCAGACGCCAACGAATATACGGGCTGCGCCAGGGAGCAAAGCGATGACCGCGGGTCGCGTTCCAGATGAAGCGGAGGATGTACCACATGGGAACAGTATAAACGGGTCGATACAGGATTACAGAGAGGCGAGGACAAGAAGCAAGATCAAATGGCGGGTTCCAGAGAAGCAACGACAAGGGCAAAAGCAAAATCAAAGACCCCACCCTAAAACTCGCAAAGGAAGCGAATTTTAGGATGGGGCACCCGCGTGTTTCTCCTCACCCTCGTGTTTCTTCTCACCCTCGTGTTTCCGGTCAGGAGAGGTCGTATTTTTTCATCATGTGGCGGAAGCTGCGGTAGCTGAGCTTCAGAATTTCAGCGGCGCGGGTTTGGACGCCGTTGGAGCGGCGGAGGGCCGACTGCAGGAGGCTCTTCTCGACATCGGCGATGTAACGCTCGAGGTCGATGCCGTCGGCAGGCAGCACGACGCCGAGGGCTCCGGCATTGGCCGTGGCAGGCATTGTGGTAGCGCCGGAATTGGGCAGTTCGACGCGGAGCTCCTCATGTTCGGACATGGCGACGGCGCGCTCAATGGTGTTTTCCAGGACGCGGACGTTGCCGGGCCAGTCATAGCCCTTCATGGTTTCCAGACTCTCCGGCGAGAGGCGAACGACGTTCTTGCTCATCTGTACGGCATATTTCTTGAGGAAGTGATTGGCAAGAAGGATGACGTCGTCACCGCGGTCGCGCAGCGGAGGAACTTCGACGGGGATGACGCTGAGGCGATAGTAGAGGTCTTCGCGGAACTGACCATCTTGCACAAGCTGGTGGAGATTCTTGTTGGTGGCGGCGATGACGCGGGTATCGACCGGGGTTTCCTGGCCGCCGCCGACGGGACGGATGCAACGCTCCTGCAGGACGCGGAGGAGCTTGACCTGCATGGGCAGGGTGGTCTCGCTGATTTCGTCGAGGAAGATGGTGCCGCCGCTGGAGAGCTCGAAAAGTCCGCGCTTGTTGGTGGTGGCGCCGGTGAAGGCTCCCTTGACGTATCCGAAGAGCTCGCTTTCAAGCAGCGTTTCCGGGAATGCACCGCAGTTGACACTGACGAAAGGCTCACCGGAACGGGGCGAGCAGGTGTGAATGGCGCGGGCAACGAGTTCCTTGCCGGTACCGCTCTCGCCACTGACGATGACGGTGCTGACTGTGGTGGCAATGGTACGAATGGTCTGCTTGAGCTTGCGCATGGGCTCGCTCTCGCCAACCATGTTATCGAGCGAGTTA
>Ga0181520_10010922_pt1 | contig 12047 bp, 5 predicted proteins | sample PEATcosm2014_Bin_29_FD_132451 | JGI IMG/M metagenome (GOLD analysis project Ga0181520, IMG submission 132451) | Peatland microbial communities from MTU Mesocosm Facility, Houghton, MI, USA - PEATcosm2014_Bin02_30_metaG | ecosystem: Environmental > Terrestrial > Soil > Wetlands > Peat | place...
CCGGAGACGACCTGCCACACCGGCTGTAATGCTTGCTGGGTTCCGGAAATCACCGGCAGAGCCCAAGCCGCTACCAGCCCCGAGCCATTGAGAGGGAAGATCCCCGGCGAAACGCCGCCGATTTGTATAGTTGTGGACTGAATGGTCCCATTCTGATTCTGGATCGTCACGGTCGCTGTTCCCGCGGCCGTGCCTAACGGAATCTCGAAATTGATCTGGCCCGGCGAGACGAAGTACAAGGGCGCCGAACGCGTGACGCCGGCCGAGTCTGTGACCGTGACCGTGTTGCCATCGAGCGATGTGGGCAGTGGTATGGTTGTCGCCGCGACTGTTCCGCTGGCCATATTAACGCCATATATCGAGATGATGGATTCCGCCGCGAGGGCTTCGACCTGTCCGGACGGGCCTAGCGTGACTGCCGGCCCGGTTGGCGAAATCTTGGCGACGAAGCCGTGACCGCAGCATGGGGTGTTGATCGGGCCGGGCTGAAAAGCCTTTGGCGTGGTGATCAGGTCCGGCCCGGAAATAAACCCGCCAACGTAGATATTCCCGGCTGCGTCGACCACCATCCCGCCTGGCCCGGCACTGTCCCGTCCCCCGGACCCGACTTGCGAGGAGAAAAGCAGATTTGAGCCCGTGGGGTCCAGTTTCAGCGACGATCACATCTCCAGACCCGCCGGTGATCGCGGACTCGACCGGATTGATCAACGGAAAACGCGGACTGGCCGTTCCCAAGATGTAGACATTCTCCTTGCCGTCCAACTGAACGGGGCCCATATAGAACATATCGTCGCCTCCATCTTGCCTGGCGCCGCCCACGTAAGTGGACCACACCATCGCCGTGCCGGATGAATTGAGCTTGGTGACATGAGCGGCGGCGCATTCTCCACTTCCGAACCCGCAGGCGGTGGAGTAAGCGCCATTGGTCACCGGAAAATCGGGGGAACTGGTCCAGCCGGTGACATAGACATTGCCCGCGCTGTCGGTGGTTAGGCCGGAGACGTAATCGCTTTGGTTTCCCGTCTTTCCGCCCAGGTACGTGGCCCAGGACAGGGTCGCTCCACCGGCGGAAGTGACCGGGCTAAACTTGGCGATGAAGCCGCGGTCAGCCGTCACAAAGCTGCCCGTAGTGTCGAGAGGCGCGCCGCTGGACTGATACGCGCCCGGCGTCGTCGGCAACTTGCCGGCCTGGGTCTCGCCGAACAGGTAGAAGTTGCCGCTGGAATCGACGGCGGCCCCGGTGGCCAGGGTATTGCCCGAGGTGACAGTGGTGCCCCCCACAATGTCGTTTAAGTCGCCGAAGAGAGTGGAATAGAGCAACTTGGCGCCGGTGGGGTCGAATACGGAAATGAAGTTGAATTGCGAGCAACAGGCCATTGAGGTCGTGCCGATCACCGCGCCGGCGGTGGTGGGAAAACAAGTGGACATATAGTTGGCATTGCAGACTGTGTCCTGGTTGCCGGCCACATAAGCGCGGCCCAAGGCATCTACGGCGATGCCGGTTGCCCAAGTATTGCCGTACCCGCCCAGGAATGTGGAGTAAACCAGTTCTGTTCCCGTGGCATTCAGCTTGGTCACGAATGCGTTCATGGAACCGGGGCAGGTGGCGCCCGCTTGGCCCGCGTAAACAGTAGGGCCGCAGAGTGTCTGGTACGCTCCGGATGTGATTGGAAAGTTGGCCGAGGTGGTGGATCCAGCCACATAGGCCTCGCCGGCGGAGTCTACCGCAATGGCGTAGCCGTCGTCTTCGGAGTCGCCGCCCAGATAGGTGGAATACACCAGCGAAGAGCCGTCCGGACTGAATTTGGTCACAAAGGTCGAGGGTGTGTACGTTGGGGTAGTGCCCGGCAGCCTGGCTGGGAAGCTGCCGTATAAAGCGTTTGCCATCGGAAAATCCACCGAGCTGGTGCGGCCCGTGACATATACGCTGCCGGCGCTGTCCACGGCGAGGCCCTGGGACGTACCGACCTCGAGGATACCGGGGCCGGTCGGACGCCCGATATAATCCGTGGCGCTGCCGGCCAGGTAGGTGGCGTAGCTGAGCACCGGATCGATGGTCAGAGTCCGCGAGTGGTCGTAGCTCCCCAACCGGAAGCGAACCTCGTTCCGGCGCACGGCGAAGACGCCATCGACGGCGACCCGCTTCGTTCCATCCATCTGATACAGCGCCGGCTTGCGGAAAGTGGCCTGGCCATGGCGAGATTGCAGAACCAGACTCCCTTCGGCGTCGAGCCTGGCGCGAGCGCCATCGATTCGCCAGGCGATACGGCTGGCGTCGGCGCCGGGGCTGACGACAAAGTCGTACTCCAACTGGCGCTGATTGCCGTAGAAAACCAAATCCACGCCGGGGTAGATCTGGGCATAGTCGACCTTGCCATAGGTCGGGATGCCGGAGCGCCAGTTTTTCGGGTCATTGCCGATGAAGTAGCTCACCACGCCGGGCTGCGGGGCCATTCCCACTGCGTTGGCCTTGGCATTGGCCCCGATCAGGCTCATGCGCAGGGTTTCGACGGACTGGGCTTCGGGTGTTTGCCGTGCCGGAGCGGCCGGCGCCGGCTGTTGCCGCTCCAGGTTTACGATGACCTGGCCCGGAGCCAGGAGGAGCGCGTAGCCGGCGCCGTGCGAGAGAAACTGAACCGTGGAGTCCGCCTGGCCCTGATTGGGCTCGAAACTCAATGGCGCACCCAGGCGCTTCGCTTCGGAGCGGTTCCTGGACAGCGGGATAGATTGGGCGGCGTCCGCTGGAAGGGCGGGCAATCCGGGACCGTCCTGCCCGGAAGCCGCCTGCGGCTTGGTATCGGGCGAGGCTGCGGAGGCACGCGGCCAGCCAAGACCAAGGGAGATCGAAATTATGGTAAGCGCCGTTATAGCCCGAAGCGCACGCGCTCGGAGCGCACCCGAAAACCGTTTCCTGGTCATACTCGTTGCTCCTCTCTGTCCCCTCGGAATGTCGCACCAGTTCATCAGTCGGGTCCCGTTTTGGCCTCCTGGCCGGTATCGATTATACATCCAAGTGCGTCTTTTGGGGCCTTTTTGGGGCCTTTTGTCTCTTTTCTCCCATGCCGAACGACTCTTTCCGAGTGGACAAAACTGAGATCTGAGGTTCACCGGCCCACCCTGCGGATTCTCGAGGCGATGGCCGCTCCCGAACGGGATGAACCCCGGGGGTGAATCATTGACTTCGGCTTTTAACTCGGCTATTCTTTTTTCACACCTGGAGAACTTGAATTGGCGGACGCTCTGAACAAGGTGGGCTTCCCCTTTTTCCGGCGCTCTTTTCGCCTTTCGTGTACATCATTGGTGCACGGGATGGAATCCCTGAAAGAGACCTTAGCCGGGTGCATTTGAGTACCCAGCCAAAACTCCGGGGAGGAGGATATGCGGGCCTGGCCGAAACGCCCGGGCCCGATCTGGAACTTATGAAGACAACGACTCTGTTGTGTCTGGCGCTGCTAGTGCTGACATCGAATCTCGCGCAGGCGCAGCCCGCGATCGGGAGCGTCCTAAACGCGAGTTCCGGACTCCCTGACGTGGCCAGGGGATCCTGGTTCGTCATCTTCGGCACGGCACTCGGTCCGGCCACGATTTCCGTTCAGACCGCGCTGCCGTTCCCGGCCGTGCTCTCGAAAACCAGTATCACGTTCACGCCCGCCCTGGGCGGCGCACCCGTCAGCGCGCTGATGTACTACACCGTCGCCAGCCAGGTGGCGGGATTGCTGCCGTCCAGCACTCTGGCCGGCGCCTACAGCGTCACAGTGACTTACAACGGGCAGACCAGCGCCGCCGCAAGCGTCAATGTGGTGGAGCGCAACTTCGGGTTTGCCACGGAGATGGCCGACGGCCAGGGTCCGGCCCAGGCCACTTACAACAATCTCGTTCTCAACCGGTTCACCACCGGCACGCTCGGCCAGTACGGCCTGCGCGCCGCCAATCCCAACGACTTGATGGTGCTGTGGGGAACGGGGATCGGGGCCGACCCGGCTTCGGACATCACCGGCGGCACTTCGGGCGATCAGACAGCCGCCGCCCAGGTAAGCGTGATCGTGGGCGGAATCGCGGTGACCCCGCTTTACGCCGGACGGTCCCCCGGTTCGCCGGGGTTGGATCAAATCGACTTCTATGTTCCGTCGACGGTAACGCCCAGTTGCTTCGTCAGCCTACTCGTGATGGCCGGCGGCCGGTCATCCAACCTGGGGACCATCGCCGTGGCGCCCGCGGGTCAGTCCGCCTGCTCCAGCCCGGTGCTGACGCAGGCCCAGTTGCATACGCTCGATATGGGCGGCGCCCTCACCGCCGGGGGAATCCAACTCGCCAAGACCGCCACGACCTACACTGCGAACGTCAGCGAGAGCATCGACCTCGCCGCCGGCTGGTTCGGCAAGTACACCGTCGATGCAGTCGCCAACTCGAATTTGGCCGTGGTTCAACCGGGCGCCTGCTTCCTGGTACAGCGCACCGGCGCCGTCTACCAGCTCGGCCTTGGCCAGCCTCCGGCGCAAACCCTGGATGCCGGCGCGCAGTTGACATTGAATGGCCCCAACGCTTCCAATACGCCAGTCCCTGTTCAAGCGGATAAAAGCTTTCTCGCCACGCTATATTCCACTGGTTTGCAAGGCAGCGGAGTGATCGGAAGCCCCACTCTGGCCGCGGGCACGTACACCGTGGCCGGCGCGGGCGGGGCCGACGTGGGCGCCTTCTCGGCTTCGGTCACTCTTCCAGGCGACTTCGCCTGGACCGATCAAAGCGCCATCGCGAACCCCATCCCGCGCGCCTCGCCGCTCACCGTCACATGGACGGGCGGCGAAGGGGGGCTCGTCATCATTCTTGGAGCCGCGCTGACGCGAACGGCCGGAACGGGCTTCAATGCGACCTTTTCCGCGCTCGGATTCACCTGTACCGCCGCGGCTTCGGCGGGCAGTTTCACCGTGCCTTCGAACATCCTCCAGCAGTTGCCGGCGGTCTCGGGAGATGCGACCGGCGCAACTTTCGGGCTGCTCTCGGTATTTGCGGTTCCGGATTTCAGCAAGGGTCAGGGGACGTTCACCGCGCCGCTGACCGGGGGCGGGACGACCGACCTGGGGGTCCTGGGCTACGAGGTCGCGTTCACCAAGATCATGGGATACAACTGAAGCCGGTGGGAGCCGCGCGCGGCCGTGGATGGTGGCACGCGCTATCGCTCGGCGCTGGCCGGCCGCGTCGTGAATGCCGCTTGATGTCATGATTCCGAAGGGAAGCGATCTGGCGCGACGGCCTTGAGGGGAACCGCCGAAAGAGCAAGGGCGTCCAATCATCAGGCTTGGCCAAAGGGCCAAACGATTGCATTGAGTGAGTCATCTGGAGACGCCCCAAAAGCGGGCCTCGAAGGCAGAACGCCAGCATGTTTACGATAGCGAAAATCCTGTTGCCGATAGACTTCTCGGCGCGGTCGTTCGACGCCGCCGACGCTGCGACGGCAGTCGCTGAACACTTTGGTTCTGAGATCGCGATGCTCCACGTCCTTGCTCCGCGTTTGGACCTGCCGCTCCCAACGTCAGCCCAGATGAAAGCGCTGCACGACGGCGCAAGAGTCGAGGCCGAGGAGAAAATGAAGGAGTTCCGTTCGAAGGAATGGGGCCATCTGGGGGTCAAGCGCGTCCTGCGGGAAGGCGACCCGGCCAGGACCATTGTGGAGTACGCCACTGAGGAGCACATCGATCTGATAATGATGCCCACTCATGGGTACGGCCCATTCCGGCGCCTGCTCCTCGGTTCGATCACGGCAAAGGTCCTTCACGACGCAGATTGCCTTGTCTGGACGGCAGCCCATACGCCGCAGGCGTCGTCCGGCGTATCGGCAAATCCGCGTCGCATCGCGTGCGCCGTGGATCTGGGACCGCAAAGCGGCAGCGTCTTGGGCTGGGCCAGCCGGCTGTGCCGGGAGTTTGGAGCATCGCTCAGCTTGATTCATGCGGTTGCCTCGCTCGATCCCCGTTTGGAAGATTATGGCTTGTCGCCGGAATGGAGAGGCTACGTCATCGGCGAGGCCAAAGCTGAACTGGCGCGGCTGCTCGAGACCGCCGGGGCCCATGGCGATATTCACACTGAAATCGGTCCGATTGTGAGCGCGGTAGCCGACGCAGCCAAGGACGTGCGAGCCGATCTCCTTGTCATCGGGCGAAATAGTCATGACAGCATGGCAGGACGTCTACCCACGAACGCCTACGCCATCATTCGTGAGTCCCCATGTCCCGTGCTCAGTGTCTAAACGTTAGGCTATCTATAGTCGATTCCGAGCCGGCGTTCAGCGCCTTGGGCCGGGATTTAGGGGAATTGGACGAGGTGCGACGGAATGCCGGCGGAAGCCTCAAGATAATCCGTCGATTGCGCCCTGCTTCTGGATCGGACCGAGTGCTTCTTCGTGGGAGCAAAATCCCTAAAGAAGGACGTCAGGGAACATCTCTACCGGTTGTTGACAACGGACAGTTCTGTTGTTACCGTTTTCAAGGCTGGACGCCCCGCCGCATCAGCTCAAATCCAGAAGCGTTACATCATGCAAAACAAACTCTCCCTTCCGAAACTCCTTTTCGTCCTCCCGGTGGTATCCGCCTCTCTCGCCTTCCAGGCTAAAGACCCGGAAGTCGCGCGCTGGGAGAAAGAGGCCGCGAGCGTTACCATCGTCCGCGACGATTGGGGCATCGCGCACGTCCACGGGAGAACAGACGCCAGCGCGGTCTTCGGCATGGAGTACGCCCAGGCGGAGGACGACTTCAAGCGCGTCGAGACGAACTACATCGTCTCGCTGGGGCGCCTGGCGGAAGCAGAGGGTGAATCGAGAATCTTCCAGGATCTGCGGATGAAGCTCTTCATCGACCCCGCGGAGCTGAAGAAGGACTACGCGGCCAGCCCGCCGTGGCTGCAGAAGCTCATGAACGCCTTCGCCGACGGACTGAATTACTACCTCTACAAGCACCCCGAGGTGAAACCGCGAGTGATCCAGCGGTTCGAGCCCTGGATGGCGCTTTCCTTGACCGAAGGGAGCGTTCCCCTTGGCGGCGACATCGACAGGATCGACCTCAGCCAGCTTGCCTCGTTCTACAGCGGGACCACGGTGAGCCAGGAGCGTGCAGTCGCGGAGTATGAGCCGGAGCCCGGCGGATCGAATGGCATTGCCTTGGCGCCCTCGAACACAGTTGACCATCACGCGCTGCTGTTGATCAATCCCCACACCTCGTTCTACTTCCGGTCCGAACTGCAGATGACCAGCGACGAAGGACTGAATGCTTACGGCGCCGTGACGTGGGGCCAGTTTTTCGTCTACCAGGGGTTCAACGAACGCGCCGGCTGGATGCACACTTCGAGCGGCGTCGATGCGGTCGACGAGTATCTCGAAACGGTCCTCAAGAAGGGAGATCGCTACTACTACAAGTACGGGAGCGAGGAGCGTCCCATGGCGACCACCGAGATCACGGCGCCGTACAAGACCGATCACGGGATGGCCGAAAAGAAATTCACCGTCTACCGCACGCATCACGGGCCCATCATTCGTGAGGCCAACGGCAAGTGGGTGGCCATCCGGTTGATGCAGGAACCCATCAAGGCGCTGGTGCAGTCTTACACGCGTACCAAAGCCGAGGATTACAAGTCATACCGCCAGACCATGGAACTCAGAGCGAACTCGTCGAACAACACCATCTTCGCCGATGCCGGCGGCCACATCGCCTACTTTCACGGCAACTTCATCCCGCGGCGCGATACCAGCTTCGATTGGACCAGGCCGGTGGATGGCAGCAATCCGGCGACGGAGTGGAAGGGACTTCTGGAAGTGGACGAGACGCCGCACCTGTTGAACCCCAAGAGCGGCTGGCTTTACAACTGCAATGACTGGCCATGGTCCGCGGCCGGGCCCGGTAGCCTGAAAAAGGAAGACTACCCAGCCTATGTCGAGACCGGTGGCGCATCCGCGCGTGGGCTGCACGCGATCCGGGTCCTGGAGAACAGGAAGGACTTCGCGCTCGACTCCCTGATCGCCGCGGCGTATGACACCTACCTCACGTGGTTTGAAAGACCCATCCCAGCGCTGGTCAAAGCGTGGGACGCCACTCCGGACGCCAACCCCCTGAAAGCCAGAACGGCCGAGCAGATCGCCCTCCTGCGCAAGTGGGATCTGCGGTGGGGAGCGGACTCTGTTTCGACGTCGTTGGCAATCTACTGGGCCGAGGATGTTCGGCGAAGTTGGGGCGGTGGGACAGGCGCCGGCGCCAGGGGCGCGGCGGGGTCCGTTGACGATCCCCTCGGCAATGTGCCGGCTGAGCAACTCCTGCGAGCCCTGGTGACGGCGTCCGGCCGGCTCGCGGCCGATTTCGGGAGCTGGAAGACGCCCTGGGGCGATATCAATCGATTCCAGCGCCTGAACGACGACATCGCGCCGCGGTTCGACGACGCCGCGCCGAGCATTCCGGTGGGCTTCCCTTCGGCGTCTTGGGGCTCGCTGGCCTCCTTCGGAGCGCGCGCCTACCCGGAAACCAAGAAGTGGTATGGCGCGAGCGGCAACAGCTTCGTGGCGGTGGTCGAGTTCGGCAAAACCGTGCGCGCGAAGGCGGTGACCGCCGGCGGGGAGAGCGGCAATCCGGCGTCCCCGCACTTCAACGATGAAGCCAAGCGCTATGCCGCCGGCGAATTGCGGGAGGTTTACTACTACCCCGTGCAACTCAAAGGGCACACGGAGCGCAACTACCATCCCGGCGAGTAAGTCTCCCACAAGAACATGAACGTGTTCGTGGACCGCGCGCGGGCAACCCGGACCTGAGATGTCTCCGCGCCGCCTGCCACACCCAGAGGTGGTATGATGGCGCGCAACAGCGATGAACAATCTGCGTTGTCCTTCGTTACTGATTCTTGCGCTCGCCAGCCAGGCGGCATGGAGCCAGCCGGCGAATCACGCCATCGTACTGCACGCAGCCCGGCTGTTGGACGTGGAGACGGGTAAGATGATCGCCCCCGGCGAAGTGCTGGTGCGCGACGACCGGATCGTTGAGCTCGGCGTGAAGGTCAACCGGCCATCGGATGTGGAGGTGATCGACCTGGGGGACCGCACGTTGCTGCCTGGATTGGTCGATGCGCACGTTCACCTGTTTCTGCATCCGGGCGCGGAGGATCTGCAGACGGTGGGCGAATCGGCGCCGCAGCGAACCATTATGGCGGTGCTGGCGGCGCGCGACGACCTGATGGCGGGATTCACCGCTGAGCGCGATATGGGGACCGAGGGCGCCGGATCGGCCGACGCGGCGGTGCGTAATGCGATCGACGCCGGCTCTGTTCCGGGTCCCCGGCTGCGCATCAGCGGCAACGCTATCGACATTCTGGGCGGTCATGAAGACGCCATCGGCTACAACCCGGAGCAGCGGGTGCTGCCCAACGCCACCCAGGCCAACAGCGCGCTCGATTTGATCCGCGTCATCCGCGGCCAATTCAAGGAGGGCGCCGACTTTATCAAAATCTATGAGACCGGCCCCGATACCCTGGCCGCCGGGAAGTTCGCCACGCCATACCAGTACAGCGAGGCCGAACTCGCGGCCGCGGTCGCCGAGGCGGCGCGGGTGGGCAAGCGAGTGGCCGTGCACGCCACCGGCGAGCCCGGCGCGTTGTACGCGGCGCGCGCCGGCGTGGTATCCATCGATCACGCCTACCAGTTGAGCGACGAAACCATGCGGCTGATGCGGGAGGGCGGCATCTTCGCGGTGCCCACCTTCGCCATCGTCGATTACTTCGCCGATCATGCGCCGTCGCCGGTCATGGCAGCGCGGGAACGGGCTATGTTGGACTATCACGCCGCGGAATTCCGCAAGCAGTTGGCGGCTGGCGTGCCGATCGCGATGGGCTCGGACGTGGGGCCGTTTCCCCACGGCGCGCAGGCTCGCGAATTCGTGCTCCTGGTGAAGTACGGAATGTCACCGCTTGCGGCGATCCAAGCCGGAACCCTGCACGGCGCGACGCTGCTCGGATGGGAAGGCCGGATTGGAGCATTGAAGGCGGGTTACTTTGCCGACGTAATCGCGGTGACGGGCAATCCGCTTGAGGACATCGGCGCGCTCGAAAAGGTCGGCTTCGTGATGAAGGGCGGCGTGGTGTTCCGAAAGTAGGGCCAGCAGGGTGTCGACTCTATGGTTTGGAGGTTCTGTGTGCCGCCATCCACGCCCTGTGTGGGTTCACCCACTTCCGCGCCGGTGTGCCCTTCGCCGGTTTCGACTTTGGCGCGCCGGGTACGGTGCGCCCGGGCGAACCAAGCCCGCGAATCTCTCTGTCGGGATAGGCGTATTCGATTCGTTAGCCCGCATTTCTCACACGTGGCCCGAGATGTGGCGCACGCACTCGTGCGTGCCGTGTCGAGACTCTTCTCGACACGTTCGGGGGTGCGGACAGTCCGTCGAGCCGGGGCGCCGGCATGTGTGCCGACGCGGCACGCACGAGTGCGTGCGCCACGTTGTCACGGCCGAGTGTCTGTGAGATATCCGGGTTAGGACTTTGGTTGAGGACGCTGCCCAGCATCATCTCGGTAGCTAATGGCCCGCCGCGTGCGTATAATCGGTTACCATGACCTCCGTTGGCCCCCCGGATTCCCCAAATCCCGTCGTTCTATTCATGCTTAAGTGGATACACCGAGTCTTTGGTCACGTGCAGTGGCAAGCGCCTGAGTGGATTCGGTGGACCGGCCTTCGGTTCCGCCACGCCGGCCGCTATCTCATGGCCGACCGAAAGCGGCTCCTGGTCGCCGCCCTCGCCGTCGTGGTCGCCGCCGGCGCGCTCACCTGGTACAAGGTCCGCCCCAAGCCGCACTACGTCGAATACGCCGTTACCGCCCCCAAACTGACCGAGTACGACGAGAATGGCATCTCATCCATCTACCCGCTGATGGTCGATTTCAAGGAACCCGCCGCGCCTCTCGCCAGCCTCGATAAACGCCTCACCGCCGGTATCCAAATCTCCCCCGCCTTCGCCGGCAAGTGGACCTGGCTCGACGACAAGCGCCTGCAGTTCACCCCCAGCTCAGACTGGCCGGTGGACGCCGCCTTTACCGTCAAAATCGCGCGCCGGGGGTTCCTCGCCAAGACCGTGGAGCTTGACGACTACAGCTTCGAGTTCAAGACCCAGCCTTTCTCCGCCAAAATCGTCAGCAGCCAGTTCTATCAGGATCCGCAAAACCCGGCCACCAAGAACCTGGTGGCCACGGTAGGCTTCAGTCACCCTGTAGACACCACCCAGTTCGAGCAACACGTCTCGCTCATCCCCTCCAAGGACGCGGAATTCCTCGGGCTTACCCCCGATAGCAAGCACTTCACCGTGGCTTATGACAAGTTCAAGCTCTCTGCTTACATCCGTTCGGCCGCCCTCGGAATGCCGCGCGACGACACCACCATCGCCGTCGCGATAGCTAAAGGCGTCCGGGCGGCGCGGGGAGGCAATCAGACCGGCGAGAGGCTCGAATCCAATGTGATCATCCCCGGCCGCACCAGCCTCCGCTTTGGCGGCGCGCAAATGACCCTGGTGGATAACGCCCGCTATGAGCCCGAACAGGTCCTGCTGCTCACCAGCTCGTCGCCCGTGGCGGAGCGGGCATTCGCCGGCAAGGTTCAGGCCTACTTGCTTCCCGTGCGCCACCCCAATCAACCCAAGGAGGACAAGGATCCCTGCAACTGGAGCGAGGAAGGCGAGATCGGGAATGACATTCTCGCCAGGTCTCAATCCCTTCCGCTCACTTACGTGGCCTCCGATGGCGGCGCCGAAACCACGCACGGGTTCAAATTCAATGCGCCCGTGGGCCGCTACGTTTTCTTGTGGGTCAAGGACGGCGTGCAGGGCGCCGGCGGCTATGTCTCGGGCAAGCCCTACACCGCCACCATCCAGGTAATCCCATACCGCCAGGCGCTCACCTTTCTCGGCAATGGCGCGCTGCTGTCTCTCGCGGGCGACAAAAAAGTCGGCTTCCTGGTGCGCGATGTAGACAAGGTGCAAGTGGAAGTGGGACGCGTGCTTCCCAATCAGCTCCAGCACCTCGCGCCCACCATGTGGGA
>Ga0181520_10010923_pt1 | contig 12045 bp, 11 predicted proteins | sample PEATcosm2014_Bin_29_FD_132451 | JGI IMG/M metagenome (GOLD analysis project Ga0181520, IMG submission 132451) | Peatland microbial communities from MTU Mesocosm Facility, Houghton, MI, USA - PEATcosm2014_Bin02_30_metaG | ecosystem: Environmental > Terrestrial > Soil > Wetlands > Peat | place...
CCGGCATTCCTACATCCACTATCCCAGGTCCCAAAAGCGGGACCTGGGATAGTATAAAGCCAGACTTGAATTTCCCAGGTCTGAAAATCCAGACCTGGGGCACCCGGCCGCAAGTCTAGCAAAAGAAAAGAGGGCTTTAGGCCGGGTGGTCCCGGTCTCGGTGATCTTTTCAAACCAAGATGAGGGTGCCCCCGGTCCCTCGCCTTTGGGGACCGGGGATGGAGACTCACATTTCACTGCCGTCGGATTCACTGTTGGAGTATCCTTTGTTGTGCTGAAAGGCGAGAGAGAGGTTGGTAACTGCCCGAGTGGATTCGCTACCGGCAAATCGGCTTATCCTCCCCGGTCCCCAAAGGCGAGGGACCGGGGGCACCCTCAACTTGATAAAACGCTGTACGAGACCAGGGCCACCCGCCAACAAAGTAAAGAGGGCTTTAACCCCTGAGGATGTTTTGCTGTTTGAACTTGTGAGGTTAGGCAATGACAGAATCTGACGATAATTCGGTCGAAGTGTTGTCTGCTGGAGGGGTGCGGATAGAAATTCGGAAAAGTGAAGTGATTGCGTATAAGGATCGCAAAGCTTTTGAGCGCAATGAGAAGAAAAGACGTTGGATTGCATTGCTATGGTTTGCATTCAACCTGTATGTTTCATTCTCGATTCTGGAGTTTCCTCGTCCGCTTTCTTCTATCCGTCAATTGCCGAAGGCTTTGACTTCATGGCCGATTGACGAATTATCCATCCGATTGATTGTTTCATTGCTTGTATGGCTTTTTATCGCAATATCTTTTGTCTTTGCTCTGCGAATTATGATGCTACAAATCAGAAAGCGTTTGCGCTTCACACCAGACGTTATTGAGATCATTGAAACCCATCGCGGTCGTTTGCATCGAACTCAATCCTATCTGAAAGCCGATGTGACAACTCTTCATTACGAAGAGGAAATGTCCATATTTCCAGGAACGAAAGGGCGTCTTTGTTTCACTGTCGGAGACCAACAGATCAAGTGCCTTTATCCTCTCAAATGTTTGGAAGCCAACAGAATTTTGTCTGAACTTCAGCGAATGGGGTTTGATGTGCTCCGCGATGCTGGTCTACCTATGATGATTGAGATGGAGCAGGCGCGCCGAAAGCGGCCATTTGCATTGTTTCCTTAATCACAAAAGATATTTCGGATGATGCAAAACCAGAATGGGAGATATCGCAGTGACGAAAGAAGATGCGTGGAACTTGGCGAATCATTGGGTTGCGGCATGGAACGCTCACGATCTGGACTCAATCATGGAGCATTATGCAAGTGAAGTTGAGTTGACTTCGCCAATTGCCGCGAATCTGTTGGGAATTCCTGGCGGGAAGGTAGCTGGGAAGGAAAGCTTGAGAGCGTACTTTCAGCGGGGATTGGAAGCCTACCCGGACCTTCAGTTTCGCCTGGAGGACGTGCTCTGGGGCGTAAACAGCGTCGTGCTTTGCTATACAAATCAAAAAGGAACACGCACGGCAGAGTTCATGGAGTTATCTGCGACTGGAAAAGTGGCGCGAGTGGTGGCGAACTATAGCGCATAACTGGCGACTGCGGGGATGCGAAGGCTCGTCCCCTTGAATGATAGCTGTTGCTTAACTGGTGTAAGAAGACGAGGCTAACGGCAAGTGACGATTTTGCAGTTCTTTTTATGGAGCCTGCTGAAGGTGGCCGTAGTGACGGTGGTGATGCTGACGGCCGTCGCCTATACGGTGCTGCTGGAGCGCAAGCTGGTGGGGCGCATCCAGAACCGCTGGGGGCCGAGCCGCGTGGGGCCTTTTGGCCTTTTGCAGCCGCTGGTGGACGGGGCGAAGCTGTTCCTCAAGGAGGACATGACTCCTGCCGGCGTCTACCGGCCCCTTTATCTGCTGGCGCCGGTGCTGGCGCTGGGCTGCGCGCTGATCTCCATCGGCGTGGTGCCTTTCGGCGAACCCGGCGTCGGCCCCGGCGGCCTCGACCTCTTCGAGATTGCCGACGTGAATGTCGGCCTGCTGGTGATTCTCGGAGTTACTTCCATCGGGGTTTACGGCATCGCGCTGGCTGGGTGGTCGTCGAACAGCAAATACTCGCTCCTGGGCTCGCTGCGCTCCTCGGCCCAGTTGATAAGTTATGAGTTGGCGTTGGGCCTCTCGCTGGTGGGCGTGGTGCTGCGCGCCGGATCGCTCAACTTGAGAGCGATCGTCGAACAGCAGGCCGAAAACGGCATCGCCACCTGGAATCTCTTTGGCGGATTCCAGTTTGTAGCCTTCTTCATCTATCTTACCGCCGCCTACGCGGAGACCAACCGCTCGCCCTTCGACTTACCGGAGGCGGAGAGCGAACTTACCGGCGGCTATCACACCGAGTACAGTTCGATGAAGTTCGCCATGTTCTTCATGTCCGAGTACGCCAACATGATTACCGTGGGCTGCGTGGCCACGCTGCTGTTTCTGGGCGGCTGGACCAGTCCCTTCGGCAAGCTGATACCGCAGCCGCAGAACATTTTCGTCCATGCGCTGTTTCCCATCTTCTGGTTTGTGTTGAAGGTCTTTTCATTTCTCTTTTTGTACGTGTGGGTGCGTGGGACGCTTCCGCGCTTCCGCTACGATCAACTGATGAACTTCGGCTGGCGGTGGCTGATGCCGCTGGCGATGCTGAACATTGTGGCGACCAGCCTGTGGCTGGCCTATCGCTGATTTACAATCGGTGAATCCGCGCGATTTTGTGTTTTCACTGAACCGGCCGTTATTTTCAACCGCTGCAACGCGCAAGCCAGGGAACGATGCACCTGATTCTGTTTATCGTCTTTGCCGGATTCTGCCTGGCTGGAGCGGTCAACCTGCTGCTCCAGACGCATCCGATCAATAGCGCCCTGTCGCTGATTGTGGTGATGGTCTCGCTGGCCGTGCTCTACCTGCTGCTGGGCGCGGAGTTTCTGGCCGCCGCGCAGGCAATCGTCTACGCCGGGGCCATCATGGTGCTGTTCATCTTTGTGGTGATGCTGCTCAACGCGGGGCGCGAGGAGCGCACGGCGGGGAGCCGCGCTGCGGGCCTGGTCGGCTTTCCCGCGGTGGCGGTGATTCTGAGCCTGATGGCTACCCTTTTGCTTCATGCGCAGGGGTTGGGCACGGCAAGACTTGCGAACGGCATTACATCGACAGAGGAATTGAGCAAGGTGCTCTTTACCAATTTGCTATTGCCTTTCGAGGCAACATCGGTGCTGGTGCTGATTGCGATTCTGGGCGCGGTGGCGCTGGCCAGTCATGACGAGGGCAACGCGACTGAGAAAAAGGAGGGCCAGTGAATCCTCTCTACGCGCAGTTTCAGCAGGAAGTTCCGCTTTCCTGGTATCTCGCGCTCAGCGCGGCGCTGTTTTCCCTGGGCGTCGTCGGCTTTATCGTCAAGCGCAACCTGATTACCGTATTCATGTCCATCGAACTGATGCTCAATGCCGTGAATCTTAGTTTTGTTACCTTTGCCCATCAATGGCACGCGGTGAAGGGGCAAATCTTCGTCTTCTTCGTGATGATGGTGGCGGCGGCGGAGGCAGCCGTGGGGCTGGCTATTATCATCGCCGTCTTCCGCGCCCGCGCTACGCTGGCCGTCGACCGAATCGACCGGATGAGCCTATGAGCGCATATCTCCATCTTTGGCTGATTCCTTTAGCGCCATTCGCGGGATTTCTGGTGAACGGACTCTTCGGCCGTCGTTTGCCCAAATGGCTTGTGACCGCGGTTGCATTGCTTGCTCCGTTGGCTTCGTTCTCCGCGGTCCTGTGCGACTCGAGTGGCGATCTTCTTCCGCACGTTGAAACCTTCGGTCAATGGATCAACGCTGGTTTGCTACACATCGATTTCAGCTTCGTCCTCGACCAGCTTTCGCTGACCATGCTGTTGGTCGTCACCGGCGTCGGTTTTCTGATTCATATTTACTCAGTCGGCTACATGAAGCACGAAGAGGGTTATGCGCGTTACTTCAGCTATCTGAACCTATTCCTGTTCTTTATGACGGTGCTGGTGCTGGCCGGCAATGCGCTGGTGATGTTTGTGGGCTGGGAGGGCGTGGGTCTGGCCTCTTACCTGCTGATCGGCTTCTACTTCAAGAAACAATCGGCGGCGGATGCGGGGAAAAAGGCCTTCATCGTCAACCGCATCGGCGATGTCGGCTTTCTGATTGGAATGTTTCTGCTGGTCGCCAACTTCGGCACACTCACCTTCACCGAGATAGCGGCGAAGTTAGGCCAGGACCCTGGATGGCAGGGCGGCGTGGTCACCGTCATCGCGCTCTGCTTGTTGCTGGGCGCCACCGGCAAGAGCGCGCAGATTCCGCTCTATATATGGCTGCCGGACGCGATGGAAGGCCCCACGCCGGTCTCCGCGCTGATCCATGCGGCAACGATGGTCACGGCCGGCGTTTACATGATCGCCCGCAATCATGTTTTGTTTGACCACTCGCCCTTCGCGCTGAGCGTGGTGGCGGTTATCGGCGCGGCCACTGCGCTGTTTGCGGCTACCATCGCGCTGGTTCAGACGGATATCAAGAGAGTGCTGGCTTACTCGACCATCTCTCAGCTTGGCTATATGTTCCTGGGATGCGGCGCGGCGGCTTACTCGGCGGCTATCTTTCACCTGGTAACTCATGCTTTCTTCAAGGCGCTGCTGTTTCTGGCCGCCGGGGCGGTGATTCACGCGCTGGGAGGGGAACAAGACCTGCGCAAGATGGGCGGGCTTTGGAAGAAGATGCCTGTGACCTTTGCGGTAACTACGGCGGGCGTTCTGGCCATCGCAGGCTTCTTTCCCTTCGCTGGATTCTTTTCGAAGGACGCTATTCTTTACGCGGTTTTTCAGCAGGGAGTGAACGGCAAGATACTTTGGGGCGTGGGGCTGCTGACGGCTCTGCTTACTTCGTTCTATATGTTCCGGCTCTGGTATATGGCCTTTCTGGGCGAGCCGCGCGGCGAGTCGGCGCATACTCATCCAACCCCCTTCTCGATGCTCGCGCCGCTTACGATTTTGGCGCTGCTGTCGATCGGCGGCGGCTGGATCGGCATCGATCGAGTGAGCGGTTGGATCAATATGGAGCGAGTCAGCGGTTTTCTGGCGCCTGTCCTCGGGGCGCGCGGCGCGGATGCCGGGAACGTGCAATTGGAGCTGATCCTGAGCGTCATCGCCGTGGGCGCAGCGCTTTTTGGATGGCTTCTGGCCCATGTTTTCTACCGGCAGGACTCCACTCTGCCGGAAGACACGCGGGCGGCGCTGAGCGGCGGCTACAAGATACTGACCAACAAGTATTATGTGGACGAGATATACGGCGCGACGGTGGTCAAGCCGCTCATGGGCATCTCCGGATTGGTTCTGGAAGTTATTGTGGACTATGGAATACTGGGCGGGCTGGCTTGGCTGCTGACGGGCATTGCCACGCTGACCGGGGCGGTGCTGCAACGCTGGCAGTCGGGCAATATTCGGGCATACGCGGCATGGGTGGCGGCGGGAGCGGCGGCGCTGCTGTTGTTTGTGCTGGTGCCGTGGCAGACAGTCTGGCCGCAGTCTTTGGAGTTTGTTTGGAAGATGGCGGGGCATTGAGAGTATGAACGAACTCAACAACTCGATTCTCACGTTGATCCTGCTGACTCCGCTGGCGGGGGCGGCGCTGGTCGCTCTTGCGCCGGACCGCCTCAAGCTGCCTAACTGGATCGCGCTCTTGACGACGCTGGCCAGCTTCGGCCTGACGCTGCATCTGCCCGCGCACTTCATCTTGGGACGCGGCGGCTTTCAGTTCGAGACTAGTCGCCTGTGGATCGAGAATCCGGCAATCAGTTACCACGTGGGCGTGGATGGGCTGAGTCTCTGGCTCGTGGTTCTGACCGGGCTGCTTGGCCCCATCGGAGTTATCGCCAGTTGGAAGGCCGTCGCCGAGCGGCGGAAGATTTTTTATGCGCTCTTTCTGGTGCAGCAGACGGCGATGGTGGGCGTGTTTATCTCGCTCGACCTGATGCTTTATTACGGCTTCTGGGAGCTTTCGCTGGTTCCCATGGCGATCTTGATCGCCATGTACGGACGCAAGGACGGACCGAGAGCGGCGCTGAAGTTCTTCTTATTCACCTTCATTCCCTCCGCGCCCTTGCTGGCGGCGATTCTGTGGCTCTACGCGCAGACGGGCAGCTTCGACTTTGCGACGCTCCAGATTCTCTTGGCGCACGGCTCGTTCCCCGCTGGACCGCTTTTCTGGGTGGCGCTGGCGTTTCTCTTCGCCTTCGCGGTCAAGGTGCCAGTCTTCCCGCTGCACGGCTGGCTCGCCGAGACCTTCTGCGAGGCGCCGGTGGCGCTGGCCATGGTGGTGGCCGGCAAGCTGGGGCTCTACTCGATGCTGCGCTTTCACATCGGGCTGTTTCCCGATCAAGCTCGGGCACTGGCGCCGCTGCTGATGGCGCTGGCCACGGTAGGCATTCTCTTCGGCGCTTGCCTTGCTTTGGTGCAGCGCAACTTCTGGAGGCTGCTGGCCTTCGCCGCGCTGAGCCATTTGAGCCTGATTACGCTGGGCATCTACGGCTTCTCGTTTACCGGCTCGGCGGGGGCGGTCTATCAGACGCTCAACCACGGCGTGGTGGATGGCGCGCTCTTCCTGCTGCTGGGCGCGCTCTACGACCGCTATGCGACCAGCCGCATCGGCGATTACGGCGGCGTGGCGGGCAAGCTGCCGCGCGCGGCGACGTTCTTCGCAATCGCCGCTTTGGCCATGATCGGGCTGCCCATGTTCGGCGATTTTGTGGGCGAGTTCATGATTCTGGTCGGCACTTTTACCGGGGCCAGCAAAGGCTGGGCGATTGCCGCGTCTGTGGGCGCGATTCTTGGCGCGGCGTATATGCTCTCGCTGGCGCAACACATCTTCTTCGGGCCGGAGAGCAAGCTGATTGCCTCGAAGGCCGCTGTGGACTTGGGCTTCGCCGAACTGGCGGCGCTGACTCCGCTGGCCGTGCTGATGCTGGCCATGGGACTGGCTCCATCGATCTGGCTGGCGGCCATCGAGATGGGGACGCATCCCGTTCAAGTGAAGCAATCGACCTACTCACCATCGCATATGCTGTATTTGCCGTCGTTGTCTATTTCGTCACCAGGGGAGGGCCAGCGGTGAATCTCGCTAGCATTCTCAGTTCCCTTCCCCAGGATTTCTTTCGCATCCTTCCCGAAATTGTGCTCACACTGACCGGGGTGAAGGTGATGGCGCTGGATGCCGCGCTGCCCGCCGGATGGCCGCGCCGCTGGCTGGGTTGGGTCGCCGCGATCGGGACCACTTTGGCTCTGTGGGCCAGCCTCTGGCAGTTTGCGCTGCCGCAAGGCACAGGCTTTTACGGCACGGTGGAGACCAGCGCCTTCACCATCTTCTTTCATGTGCTGATCTGCGGCATTGTGCTGGTCGCGCTGCTGCTCTCGCTCGACACCTTGCCGGAGGAGAGCCATCATCAGGGCGAGTATTATGCGCTTATCGTCTTCGGCGCGGTGGGAATGTGCCTGCTGACGGGCGCGGTCGAGCTGCTGCTGGCCTTCATCGCCCTGGAAATCTCCTCGATCTCAACGTACGTTCTGGCCGGCTATCGCAAGAACACAGGCAGCGGAACCGAGGCGGCCATCAAGTATTTTCTGCTCGGTTCCTTCGCCACGGCTTTCCTGCTTTACGGCATGGCCATGATCTTCGGCGCCACCGGGACCACGCAGATATACGAGATTGCCCGCCTAGCGGCTGCGACGGAGAATCGTACGTTCCTATTGGCGGGAATGGCGCTGATGCTGGTGGGCATTCTCTTCAAGGTCTCGGCCGCGCCCTTTCACGTCTGGACGCCGGACGTGTACGAAGGCGCGCCGACGCCGGTGGTGGCGCTGCTCTCGACCGCGCCCAAGGCCGCGGCTTTCGCGCTCCTGCTGCGGACGGTTTATCAAATCTTTCCTTCGCTGCACCCGCTTTGGTCGCCGCTGCTGTGGGCGGTGGCCGCGCTCTCAATGACCGTGGGCAACCTGGCCGCGCTGCGCCAGCAGAACGTGAAGCGGATGCTGGCCTACTCCTCGATCGCTCATGCGGGCTACCTGCTGGCAGCCTTCGCGGGAGTGGGAACCAGCGGCATCGCCGCCGCCAGCTTCTATATCGCGGCGTATACGGCCATGAACGTGGGGATATTCGCTGTAATTGCGCTGGTGAGCGGGTACGAGGAAAAGCTGCCGCTGATAGAGGATTTTCGCGGGCTGATCTATCGTTCGCCGCTGCTGGGCGGGCTGCTGATCTTCTTTCTTGCCTCTTTGGTGGGAATTCCCTTCACGGGCGGATTCTTCGGCAAGTTTTCCTCGTTCTCGGCCGCAATGGGCGGGGAAGCGGTATGGTTGGTCCTCGTCGGATTGTTGAATTCGGGGCTGGCTGCGGCCTACTATCTGCGCCTGGCGCTGACGGCTGCGCAACCCCCCATCCTGAACGACGATGCAAGGTCAGCCCCACCGCAGGTAGGAGTGGCAGTCGGCGCGGCCTTGCTGCTGGCTGTTGCCGCAACGCTGGTTCTGGGCATCGCGCCCGGCGAGGCGCTGCGCGCTGCCGAAGCCGGAGCGCATACCCTTGAAGCCCCGGCAGGTGTCAGCGCGCCAGTGGATTCCGGAGCGCCGCAAGCGCGGCGCTAGCGCAAAATCCGCTCGGCTACCGTGCCGCCGTCAGGACTGCCGCATATCGGTCAGCGGGCGCTTGTGGTGGGTCTGGTGGGCTTGCCACAGCATACGAAATTCGTCGGCTTCCGCGATGGTGCCGGCATGGTCGCGATCAGCGGCGTGGCGCGGTTTGCGAGTTGAATCGCGCATCCGCTCCTCTCGATGCAGAGCGTGCAAGGCAGCCTGGACCAATTCACTGACATTCGCGTAACGTCCGCTTTCGACCCTGGTCAGGACAAAATCCTCGAGATCGGGAGTAAGGTTGACGTTGCGTTTCGGCATAAACGTTCCTCCTATGAAAAAGCCTATAGCACAATTTGAACGTCGGATGGCTCCTTCGGCACAGAAGCGAAGTCGGCCCAACTCTTCGGGATTTCGACTACCCTCCATTCCAGTCCGGGAAAATCCTTCTAGACGGGATGCAACGCGGACTGCCCTGAGGCCGCCTCTTGGCTTGAAACTCCAGGTCTGTTGATCTCCAGCAAACTCTTGTAATAGGCCACGGTGAGGCCCATCACATGCTTGTTGACATAGTGCTCCACGACCCATGCGCGCGCGGCGGCGCCCATGCGGAGGCGGCGCTCGGGGTTGCGAAGCAGCTTGATCACCGCCTCGCTGATGGCCACCGGATAACCGGGCGGGATCAGCAGGCCGGTCACCTCCGGCACCACGGAGTCGCGCGAACCGGTGGATTCGGTGGTGACGACGGGCAGGCCGCTGGCCGCGGCTTCGAGCACGGCATTGGGAAATCCCTCGCGCCAGGTGGGCAGGACCATCATATCCATGGCATGGTAGTAGGGCGCGGCATCGGCCACCATTCCAGTAACATGGATGCTGGGATGGGCGAGGATGCGGGCGCGCAGGTCGCCTCCCAGGGCATCCTCGGCCGCATCGAACCAGCCCACCAACAACAGGCGCGTTTGCGGTTCGGCTTTGAGGATCGTTCCGAAGGCCTCGATCAGCTCCGGCAAGCCTTTGTCGCGGGTCAATCGGCCCACAAAACCGACTACCGGGCAATCGCGCGGAATCCCCAGGCGGTCGCGAAGGTCGCTGGGCCGCGGCGAGAGCGGCGCGAATCGTTCCACATCGACCCCGTTGCTGCTACCTCCGCCAAGCAGGCGCAGTTTGGCGGCGGGCGCCACGCCCAGCAAAATCGCCTCGGCGCGCAGACTGGCGCTGTTGCAAAGCACGGCATCGGCGGTCTCGGCAGCGAAGCGTTCCGCAGCCCGCAGGATGCGGTGCTTGAATCCATTCGAGGTTTGCAACTTGAGTCCGCGCAGCATATAGACGCGCACCGGAACGCCCGCCAGTCGGGCCGCGATGGTGCCCAGCAGTCCGGCCTTGGGGGTGCTGAATTCAGTCATATCCGGCTTGAGCCGGAGCAGCAGCCACCAAAGCCTGACTAGCGAGACAATATCGTTGAACGGCGCAATCTTGCGCTCGATGGGGATGGCGATGGCTTCGACGCCTTCGCTTCGCGCGGTGCTGTCGAGCAGCTTGCCGGGGCTGGCAACCAGCGTCACCCGGAAGCCAGCCTCGCGCAGGGAGCGCAGACGTCCGATGAGAACCATGCAGGTTTGCGGATGGGTGATGCCGACCACGATATGCGGCGGACGGGCGGGGCGATCAGTTGAAGCCACCAAGAAACTGCGCGCCGCCACGATGAGACGCGACAACACCGCCAAGGCAATTTGTGCGCTGCGAATGAACACGAGTCCCTCCAGGAACGAGGACTTTTGCGTCCCGAGCCGAAGCCGGCATCGGAGACGCTCCAGGAAAACGCGCTCGGTGGCGTGGGAGCCTATGCTTTCACGACGCTCCCCCGAGTCGAACTTCGACTACGGCGCGTCCTCTCCCGATCTCCGCCTCTGCCGCTTCCCTTCATCAAAACGCAGCTTGAGACGCATTAAAAATGGTCTCTGCCCGGAGGTAATTAGAATCAGTACTCTCAGGAAACACTTTTTGGATAAATCCTGTCAAGCGATAAAACCGAATGTGGAAAAATATCTCGTAATTACCTGTGGAAAACTCAATGATTTACACTTCCTTCATATTGAGAGGGTTTTCTATGCCTGCGGAAGCGCGTCCGAGGCTGCTTTTGCTGATTCCGCATCTTGGCGGCGGCGGGGCCGAACAGGTGATGGCCCTGCTGGCGCGGGGCCTCTCGCCGGAGAAGTACGAGCTGCATCTGGGCCTGGTGACGCAGGCGGATTGCAGGCCGGAATCCCTGCCGCCCTGGGTGACCGTTCACACGCTGGGCGCTCCGCGGGTGCGCGCCGGAGCCTTGCGGCTGCTACGGTTGGTGTGGCGGCTCAAGCCGGATGCAATTCTCTCCGGAATGGCGCACTTGAACTTCGCGGTTCTGCTGCTGCGCCCTTTTTTCCCGCGCGGAACCCGTGCGATAGTGCGGCAGAACGCGACGGTTTCGGCCGCTCTGGCTTTCGGAGACCTGCCGTTCTATACCCGTCTGCTCTATAAGCGGCTTTATCGCCACGCCGACCGCGTGATCTGCCAGACGGAGGCCATGGCCGAGGACCTGTCCAAGGAGCTTGGGCTTGCCGAAGAGCGGATAGCGGTGCTGCCCAACCCGGTGGATATGGAGGGAATCCTGGCGGCCCGGAGCGATCCGGTCGAATGGGGCGGCACGGGGCCGCATCTGTTGGCGGTCGGCAGGCTTTCCAGGGAAAAAGGCTTCGATCTGCTGCTGGAAGCGCTGCGCGCGGTGCGTGAGCGGTTCCCGTGCGCAGACCTGACGATTCTCGGCTCGGGCGCGGAAGAGGCGGCGCTGCGGTCCGCTTGCCGCAGTCTCGGGCTGGAGGCCGCGGTGCGCTTTGCGGGCCACGTCGCCCGGCCTTATGCCTACTTCCCAGGTGCGACCTTGTTTGCGCTTTCCTCGCGCCACGAGGGGATGCCGAATGCCCTGCTGGAGGCGGCGGCCGCGGGGCTTCCTATTGTGGCTCTTCCGGCATCGGGAGGGATAAGGGATATGCTCGGCGGTCGCCCCTGGGCGTGGCTTGCTTCGGATATTTCGGCGGAGGCGCTGACCGCTTCCCTGCTCTCGGCTCTGGCGACATTGCGCTCCGGCGAAGGGGTTCCGCGTTCATAGTTGGCGCGGTGAGATGCCTCTTTCTTCACTTTGCACTCACGAAAAGATTTCCACGTCGCGATAGTCTCTAGCTGTGGTCGTGCATAGCGTTTTGCCAAGGCCGATGCCGCTGTTTGCGGATTAGCTTTCGAACCGGGCCGCGCAGGCACTGACCCTGTTGCTATCCCATGGCAGGCTTACCGCTCCGTTTTGGTTGAAGAGGCCTGCTTTGCCCGCCGCTTTATGCCATTTGCATGGCCCATCCAGACCGGAAGAGCTTCAG
>Ga0181520_10010924_pt1 | contig 12044 bp, 10 predicted proteins | sample PEATcosm2014_Bin_29_FD_132451 | JGI IMG/M metagenome (GOLD analysis project Ga0181520, IMG submission 132451) | Peatland microbial communities from MTU Mesocosm Facility, Houghton, MI, USA - PEATcosm2014_Bin02_30_metaG | ecosystem: Environmental > Terrestrial > Soil > Wetlands > Peat | place...
CTTGGCGTCGTGGTTGGCTTCCTGGACGAGGACGTCGTAGCCGTCGGCCTTGAGGATCTTCGTCATATTGTCGCGCTCGCGCGGCCAGCGCTCGGTGGCGAAGTCGGAGAAGGAAAGGCCGATTTTGGGCTTCGCGGGCGGGCCGCAGGAAATGATCAGGCTCGCGACGGCCATGATCGTCACGGCGAAGAACAGTGTCTTTTTCAAACTGAACCTCCTTGGAAAAGATACAAAATAGCCGCAAGTTCCATGCCAGCCGAAAAGGCCAGAGCAGTAGGATTGAAAAGGCATATCTGCGAGAAGTTGGCATATTTCGCGGATGACCCCGATTTTTTACGTACCCATGAAAATGATGCTTCAATGTATTTGGGTGATTAGAGTTATTAGGTGAATAGTACGGTCAGATCACTCAGTGATTTTCTTTGCGCGCGTTTATTCCCGATGTTCGATCCATCCGTCTGGTCCCGTGCATTGCAGACCGGACTGTCCAAAATTGGTCATTTGTACCCCGAAATCCTACATGAAGACCGCTTGTTAGTTGTTTCCCGACAATTAATTGGGACCAAATCGTCCATTATCGACCACGATTTGACAAAAACGGACAGTACAAGCCTCCTGACCTATCCCATAGAGGGATATGTGGGGTGAACTACGAGGACTTCAGCATACTGTCTAGGGTTCTCCTTCGTACTTCGCCTCGAAGTCGCATATCAGGGAGAGCAGCTTGAGGCGTTCGTCCAGGAGCCGGATCCGCGCCCCGTGCCACGCGACCTCGGCATCCTGGAGGTCGAGGATGAGACCGGTTCCGACCTTGTAGGCCAGGTCGGTCAATTCGTAGGCTCGCTCGCTCGCCTCGACGACATTCGTCAGGTTCGCGATTCTGTCCCTGCTGTCCCTGATGGCTCTCGCCTGATCGAGGGCGTCGTCACGGGCCTCGGTCAGGGTTCGCGCGGCGCTCTCGCGGGCGAGGGCGATCCTGTCTTCGATCTCGCCTTTCTTGACGCGGTATCCCGATCCGGGAAGGAAGCCGTCGAGGTTCCAGTACAGCGTGAGCGATAGGGCCCCGTTCAGGTCCTCCGTCTGCGACCAATTGGCGCCCCTCCACGGGCTGTTCCTCTCCGGGCCGTTGAGGGTCGGGTCGGCCGAGTATTGCAGGATCAGGTTCGGCAGGAGGGAGCGCTCGTGAAGCTTGAGGGCGGTCTCGAGCAGCCTCTCGCTCTGCTGGGCCTGTCGGACGTCGAAGCGCTCGTATTCCGAAGGCGTTGCGCCGTCGCCCGATTCCGCCTTCCCCTCGAGGCTTCCCGCGAGCTTCATGTCGGGCTTCGGATCGAAGCCGAGCATCTCCTGGAAGCGGCTCATCGCGGACTGCCTGGCCGTTTCCAAGGCCCGCAGGTCGGGAATCAGGTTCTCGACGTTCATCTTCGCGTATACGTAATCCAATTCGGGCGACCTGCCGAGCCGGTAGGACAGCTCGGCCTAGCGCAGCCTTTCCTGCGCCGTGTCGAGCCTGGAACGGGTCGCCGCGATGGCCTCGTCCTCCACCAGAAGCTGGTAGAAGGACTTCTTCACCGTCGCCGTCACGCTCTTCTCGGCCTGCGCCCTCGAGAGGAGACTTCCCCGGTACTCGAGGGAGGCCTCTTCCATCGAGACGAGATAGCTGGGGCTGAAGATCTCTTGTATGCAGACGCCCAGGCTGAGGTTCGGCCTCTCGGGATCGAAATACCAATTGTAGCCGTTCGGCAGGACCGCTTCGAGGACGGGGATCGTCTGGTTCAGCTCGAATACCGACGCGTAGGCCGAGAGCCGCGGCAGGAAGCCGTCGAATGAAAACTCGCTCGCCCTTTCCCTAATGCGGCTTTCTACCGCCGCCGATCGGAGAGAGAGATTGTTCGCGAGCGCCGCGCGGACTGCTTCGTCCACGGTGAGCGAATCGGGCGCGGCTTCGCCGAAGGCGATCGCCCGCAATAAGACGATAGCCGCCACTGCAATGAGCCTGGAGGATTTTCTTGTCGTATCCGCACCCATGACGATTCATTTCGCAAGAAATATGCCAAATGTAGTATTTCCTTTTCAGCGATGACGCGGCAGCTTTTCCCTGCCACGACTTCATCTATCCGGACTGTCCGTTTTCGGACAGGACGTGCCGATTCCGTACGATCCAGCCCGTATCCGGGATGTAGAAATATTCGCAACTTGCTTTATATGAAACAATTGTAAGATCTGGCATGCTCCGTTGGGTATGGACAGAGTCATCAAGAGGAGATGAGCGGCCAGCTGGACGACTACTATCATTCCTTCGAGGTGGAGCGGCGCACGAAGGAGGTCGGCGTGCGCAAGGCCCTCGGCGCCACTTCGATGCGGATCGTCCTGCATTTCCTCATACGGTACGAATGGCCGGGGATAGTATCGCGATATGGAAGCGGCGAGGGTACTGATCGTCGACGACGATCCTGATCGCCCTCAACGCCCCGGCCTTCGCCTTCCTCCGGTAACCGACTTTTGAAATCGGCTCAACCTCGTAAAGCATTAAAAACTGAGCCGCACGTGATTCGAACACGTGACCCACGCCTTAAAAGGGCGTTGCTCTACCTACTGAGCTAGCGGCCCGAGACGGCTACACTATCTGGCCGGCGAGGCTTCTGTCAATCGATGCGGGATCGCCGTCAGTACCTGAAATCGAAATCGACGAGGAGGTTGTAATACGGCCTGTCTCCAGGATCGAGGCCCAGCTCCGCTCCGTAGGCCACGATATTGACCGTGAACACGCCGAGATTGAGGCCCATGCCGGCCGACAGGAGGGCGTCGTCTATGCCGGCCCTGAGGGTCACTATCTCGAGGATTCGCGCCTCGGCGCCCAGGCCCACGTTGAGGATGGGATTGCGGGGCACGGGATTCGTGAGATCGAGGATATCGTTGTAATCGAGCGCGAGGACGAGCGAGTCGACGACCCGGCCGAGGCGGCCGAGGGGGGGAGACCAGCTGACTCCGGCGTCGAGCTTTCGATCGACGGTATCGTACTGGGGGGTGCTGCCCGAGGAATTGAGGAAATCCGTGAAGCTCGAGTAGGTCGTCACGACCGCGGGACTGTAGATGTCGTGGCAGACCAGTCCGGCCGCCAGGCTTTTCCACGCCCAGCGCAGGCCCGCGTCGAGGCCGATGCCCGTGGTGAGGCTGAAGGGCTGGGTGAGCAGGGTCGAGGGGTTCGAGAGGATCCCGATCGCCTCGATGATGCCCATGCCCGTCGGCGTCGAGATGTCTCCCTGCACGAAGCCCTTCGCGGTCGCGCCCACGGAAAGCTCGTGGCCGTTGCCGAGATCGAAGCGCACCGCGTAGCCTCCGGTCAGGAGCATGTCCTCTTCCGCCGAGATCGCGATCGACGAGGCGCTGGCGAAGTTGATGATCAGGCCGGTCTTGTTGAAGAGGCCGAAGCCCAGTCCCCCGCCCGTGAAGCCGAAGGCGATGGGCCCTTCGATGTCCATTCCCGCGTAGAGCCTGTAGTTGTTCGCCGCGAGGAAATTGGCTATGGCCGTAGTCGAGGTCGAGCCGCCTACGAGGAGGTTGGCGATGTCGAATACGGGCCCTATGGCCTGGATGCCGAGATCGGCGACCGAGACTTGCCGCGGCACGTCCGCGAGGCCGGCGGGGTTGCTGAGGAGGACGGAGAAGTCGTCGGCGAGCGCGACGTGGCTGCCTCCCATGCTCTTCTCCCGCGCCGAGGAGAAGTCGATCGCGTCGATGGTATCGGCCGAGGCGGCCAAGGCGAAAAGCGAGATGTAAAACGCGACGGCCAGCGCAAGGCGACTATGCATTTTCCCCCCTCGTGATGAACCTGACGTTCACAATTGGAACTGCGACTCGATACTGTTGAGCAGCGTCGCGCTGGCCGAGCCCGGCGTGACGAGCGATGTGCCTTGAGCGAGGATCCGCTGCGCGGACTGCGCGGCCGGAGTGGCCTGGAAGGCGGTGACCTGGGCCGGAGTCATCGTGGAGGGATCGGGGGGCAGCGCGCTGGAGGCGACGACGATGGCGGCTATCGCGTAATCGGTGGCGGTGAGGCCCGTAGTGGCGGGAGTCGTGGAGCCGGTGGCGGGATCGAGATAGGAAAGGCCGGTGACCACGCCGGGCGTCGCGCCCGCGGTGATGGCGGCCATGAGGCTCGTGATGGTCGCCTGGGAGATGGTTCCCAGATTCCCCGAACCCGCGGAAAGGCTGCTTAGGAGGTTGGCGACATCGGTGCCGACTCCGCTAGCCACGATGGCCGCGCTGGCCGCGGAACCTTCCAGCGCCGCCTTGGTTCCGGGGTCGGTCGTAGACGCGATCTCCGTCTCGAGACTCGCCATGAGGGCGCCGGCTAGCTTGGTGTCCTGGTTCGCGGCGGCTTGGGCCGCCAAGGCCGCGGCCTGGCTGGGCGTGAGGTTGGAAGGTATGGGAATGCTGCTGCGGGCGAGCGCCGACGCGAGCGAGGTCGTGAAGAGCTGCTGACAGCCGGCGAGGCCCGTCGCCAGGACGGCGGCCGCGAGGATGAGCGCGCCGAGAGGTGAGCGCGATCCCGAACGAATCATTGAAAGCCGCATGTGGACCTCCGAGAGACGCGGGGCGCCGTGCCGCCGCGAGGATCGCGAGGATCGCGAGGATCGCGGGCGCGGCTCCCCTGTAATTATCGGCGCAAGGACAGGGTGCCAAAAGATCAGAAACGAATCGCCGCCTGCAAAGCCAAGCCCGAGCGCGGGCTATTGCCGGGCAGAGCGCCCAGCTCTTCCGTGAACACCGCCGCATCCAAATCGAGGAAGAGGAGCCTCAGGCCCGCGCCGGCGGAGAGCCAGCCGCGGTTGACGCCGCCCCTCAGCGTGATGGAATTCAACACCTTGACCTCGACGCCGGCGTGGAGGAGATCGAGGGCGGAGCCGATGCCGTCCCAATTCCGGACTACCCAGACTGCGTCCTGGACCTCGAGGTAAACGGCCGGATCGATGACTCCGGGGATGAAGCGCGGCTTCCAGGACATGCCGGCGCTGACGTCCGGAACGAGGACTGCCGTATTCGCCGAACCGCTCGCGCTCGGCAATGCGCCGCTCTTGAGCGAATCGATGAACTGCTTGAAGGATCCCGTCCAAACGGGGAAGGTAGGCGAGATATCCCGCACGGAAACGCCGAGGCTTACGCTTCCGAGCTGCAGGGCGGCGCCGAGGTCCATCGCGAGGCCGAAGCCCGCGTCGACGGTATCCGTACTGTTCAGGACGGTAGTCTGGGCGCCTCCGCCGCCCGAGGACGTGAAGCTGTTCGAGGCATCGGCGAGCGAATCGACGGCGAGGGCGCGATAGAAGGGCCTGAGGTCGCCGCCTATGTACAGCGTCGTGCCGAGGAGCTTTATCGGCGTTCCGAGGCCGAGCACCGCGTCGATCTCGGTGTCCGAAGTCAGCACCGCGCCGGAAACGCTGTCGCCGGCCGCGTAATCGTCGCCGGTCGCGAAGAATCCGAGCCCGAGGCCCTTGCCGGCATAGCCGATGCCCACGGACGCGCCGCCTCCGACGCCGCCGTTCGCGGGCATGAGCCCGGCCAGCGCGGACAGGGGGTTCGGACTGCCCATGGCGTCGGCGAGAGAGGCGATATTGGAGCCGATCGGCTTGACGTAGGCCCATGCGTCGGCGGAGACGAGAGTCAATGAAGCCTCGGGAGCGGCGAAGGCCGCGGGATTGCCGAAGAAGGAGAACTCGGCGGTGGGAATCGCCGTGAAGACGCCGCCCAAGGCCATGGACGTAGCGTCCTTCGGAGCGAGGCTCGGGTATTGCTGCTGCGCCGCGAGGACCGCTACGGAGAGGAGAAGCGCGGAGACTATGAATACGGCGCTCTTGCTGTCGCGGCTCAAGGAGACGACTCGGCGGCGGCGCAAGGCTTCGGTCGCGAGCAATCGATGACCTCCACGTCCAAGGTTGCACTTTTATTTGATGGAGAATCAGAACCATAGCGCATTTTGGAGATTTTTCAACGGTCGGATCAGGGCAGGGGGCGGACATATAGAGCGAGGGCGTCGATTCCTTTACCCGAAAGATCGTCGTGACCGTCCTCGAGTCGACACAGGACGGCCTGGCCGGAACGCGTTCCGGGCGGAAGACCCCGGACCTCCAGCTTCAGGTAGTTCTCCGACGTGGCGCCGACCGCGCGATCCCAAGACTTCCCCTCGAGCACGGCCGGGACTTCGGCGCCGATCCATCGTTCGACATAGGCGCTGCGGCCTCGCCTCCCGACCTCGAGCAGGGCCTTGACGCGCTCGCCCGCCGAACGCTCGGGCACGCGGCCCGGCATGGAAGCGGCCTTGGTCCCCGGCCGAGGGGAGAAGGGGAAGGCATGTATCCAGGCGAACTCGCAGCGACGCGCGAGCTCCAGCGTCGAGGCGGCATCCGCCTCGGTCTCGCCGGGAAAGCCCGCGATGATGTCGGCGGCGATGAAGGGATCGCGCCTCGCCCGCCGCAGCGCCTCGACGGCGGAAGCGATGTCGGCGCGGCCGTAGCGCCGTCCCATGCCGTCGAGGACACTGTCCGAGCCCGACTGGGCGGCGAGATGGACGTGGGGCCGCACTCGCGGATCGGCGAAGGCCTCGAGGAAGGCCTCGTCGACTCGATCCGGCTCGTAGGAGGAGATGCGGAAGGCTATGTTTTCCGTCCCCGAGACGAGGTACTTCAGAAGGGCCGGGAAATCGAGTTTTCCGTCGCGGTAGTGCGAAAGATTTACGCCCGTAAGGACGATCTCGGAGCGCCCCGCGGCCTCGAGGGCGCGGGCCCGCGCGAGCGCCTCGGCGGAGGCGAGGCTCGCGGACCTTCCTCTCGCGATCCTCACGCGGCAGTAGGCGCAGGCGTTGTCGCAGCCGTCCTGGATCTTGAGCGCGGGCCGCGAGTGGAAGGCGAAGGCTTCGGGATCGTACGCGAATCGGCCTTCGCCGCCGGCCGGGAAGCCGCGACCCGGAGCGGCGGAGGCGAGCCACTCCCGAAGCTCGGCGAGGAGGTCAGCATCGCCGCCTCCGCGGGCTCCGAGCCATGCAGGCAGGCCGAGCAGGGCTTCCTTGCCTTCGCCCGGCAGCACGAGGACCCGCTCGTCGAGGGCGGCGAGGGCCGCCGCCTCCACCTGCGCGTAGCAGCCGGTGACGAGGGCGGCGGCGGCGGGATTGTCGGCGAGCGCCCGGCGGACGATTCGCCTGGCCTTCTGCTCGGCCTTGCCGGTGACGGTGCAGGTATTGACGACGACGAAGTCCGCGGTCCCGTCGTCGGCGTCGAGCGGCAGCACCGTGGCGCCCTCGCGGACGAAGGCGCTGGCGAAGGACTCGGTCTCCAGCTGATTGAGCTTGCAGCCGAGAGTGTGGAAAGCGACCTTGAGGGGCATCGTCAATGCAGCTTGGCCGACACGCGGCTCGCGCCGTCGGCCGCGTCCTGGAAGTGTGGGTCGATGGAGAGAGCCTTCTCGTAGGCTTCGAGGGAGTGCACGGCGTCGCCGTACTTCTCGCGGGCGTAGCCCGCCCGAGTCCACCACTTGGCGCTGCCGGGCGTGTACTGGAGGGCCGTCGAGAAGGCGATATCCGCGTGGCTGAAGCGCCCGAGACGCATGTACACCTCGCCCATGTAGTAATAGGCGATGCCCACGCGCCCGCCTTCGTTGACGGCGCCGACGTAATTCTGGAAATTGCGCAGGGCGACATCGTTGCGCCCGAGGAAGAACGCGGTCTCGCCGAGGGTCTCCGTCAGACGGGGATCGCGCCTGACGGCGTAGCCCTTCAGCGCGTAGTTCTCCGCGTCGGCGTAGCGGCCGAGCGCGACCAGGGACCACGAGAGCACGACGTAGGATTCGACGTTGGCCGGGGTCGCCGCGATCTCAGCGAGGCAGGCGCGCCGGGCGTCGTCGTACTTGCCGTCGACGTAGAGCCTGAGGGCGTCCGGCTTGTCTTGGGCCGACGAAGAGGCCGTCGCGAGGGCCGCCAGGACGAGGGCCGCGACGGCCTTAAGTCTCGCCATCGAGCTCGGGGGCGACCATGCGGCAGGCGCCGTTGAAGCGGCAGCCGGTCTCCATCGTTATCTGGGGGGCGGTGACGTCGCCGTCGACGGAGGCGCATGCGAAAAGCTCGACCTTCTCGCGGGCGGAGATATTGCCCTTGACGCAGCCTTTGACGGAGACGACATTCGCCACGATATCGGCCTCGACGATCGCCTTCTCGTCGATGTACAGGTCGCTTTCGGAGCGCACGATGCCCGATACCTTGCCCTTGATCATGAGGGGTTTCGAGAACAGCATCTCGCCCGCGAACTCGACGTCGAGGGCGAGCACGGTATCGAGCTGCTCCTCGTCGACCGTCGTTATCTGGACTTCAGTCATACGAGGCGATGATACGGCAACCAGGAAGGAAAGGCAACCACGGAGGAAGGACGCTCCCGGGCCTTCAGGCTCGCTTGAGCGCCTCGTAGACGGCCGCGAGCTCCTCGGGCGCGAGCGCCTCGGCGCGGACGTCGGCCCGGATGCCCAATGCCTCGAGCGCGCCTGCCAGGGCGTCGCCGCGCCTGAGCGACGGGGCGATCCCGGAATCGGCGGCGCGGACGTTGTTGCGCAGGGTCTTGCGCCGCGACGAGAAGCCGGCGCGGACGAAGGCCGAGAAGCCCGCGCGGTCGCCGGCCGCGACGGGCACGCGCCTCGGCTGCATGCGCACCACCGAGCTCACGACGCGCGGCACGGGCCAGAAGGATCTCGGGCTCAGGTCGAAGGCCAGCTTCGAGGCGCAGGCCGAGCCGCACAGCACCGAGAAGGAAGAGTAGTCCTTGCTTCCCGGGACCGCGATCATCCTCAGGCCCGCTTCCTTCTGCACCGTGAAGACCATGCGCGGCGGAAGGAGCTCGCCTTCGATGAGGTCGGCCACTATGGCGTTGGCGGCGCTGTAGGGCAGATTGCCGAAGATCCTGTCGGGGGCGCCTGAGGCTTCGAGCTCGGCTTTCCAGGTATCCACGAAATCGCCCTCGACGAGCCTGAACGACGGATTCCCGTCGAAGAGCCTGCAGAGCAGGCGCGAGAAGCCGTGGTCTATCTCGAAGGCGGTGACCGCGAGGCCCGAGTCCAGGGCGAGGGCGGTCATCGCTCCGATGCCGGGCCCGATCTCCCAGACTCGCATGCCGGACTCGGCCTTAAGCTCCTCGAGCACCCGCTCGCGCGCCCGCCTGTCCACCAGGAAGTTCTGTCCGAAGCGCTTGGACATCGCCAGTCCCTCCGCCGCGAGGAGGGACTGCAGGGCCTGGGGCGAATCGTAGTCCGGAAAGCCAGGCTCGGTATTCGGCATGTGGGCGAGCATATACCAAGGCGGCGAGGCCGACTACGGCGGCGCTCGCGGCGGCTCGGGCGGCAGGGGAGGAAAGAGGCAGAACGGGAACCGCGGCGGCCGCGTTCATGATCCGCATGAGGACGCGGTAGAGGAGATCCGATACCGGCACGGCGAATCGCGCGGCGGACGGCAAGACGGAACAGAGGAGACCCGCGCCCATGCCCCACCACATCATCGCCATGACTACCGGCCCCGCCGCCATCGAGGCGAGTATCCCCGCGAATTGCAGGTACCAGAAGGTGAGGGCGAGGACGGGAGAGACCGCCGCCTGCGCCGCGAGGGAGGCGGAGGCCGGCTCCCGAACGAAGGGCGGCAGGTATCGGCCCAGAAGGAAGGAGAACCTCGGCCCCAGGACGGCGAGGCCCCAGACGGCCAGGTAGGAAAGGGTGAAGCCGAGGCTCCTGGCCCCGGACGGGTCGAAGGGTACCATAACCAGGAAAGCCAGGGACAAGGAGGCGAGCCAGGGCTGAGGCCTGTCGAGGGCGGCCGCGATCGCTCCGATCCACACCATCAGCACGGCCCGCAGGAGCGAGGGTCCCGGCCCCGCGATCCACATGAAGAGGCTGGCGAGGATCGCGCCGCCCAGCCTGGCGCGGACCGGCCCGAGAAGAGGCCTCAGCGCGGCTATCGCCAGGACGGCCAGGACCGAAAGGTGCTCGCCCGACAGGGCGAGGATGTGCGAGCATCCGGCCGCCTTGAAGGCATCGGCCTCCTCCTGGCCGAGGCTGTCCCTGACTCCGAGGATCAGGGCCTGCATCAGGCCGGCCGAGCGCCTCCCTATCCGGGAGAGGGCCTGCCTGCAGGCCTTCCGCGCCGCGCTTCTCGCCCTGTCGATCCGCCCTCCCTCGTCGATGAGGAGGAGGTCCCGCGCCTGGGCGAAGAGCGCGGCCCCCCCGATCCCCGAGGAATACGAGCCTCTCGCGCGTATCAGGGACCCGTTGTCGATCTCCGGTCCCGCCCTGGCGAGTACGCGCAGGGCCCCGCCTCTCCTTTTGCCGGGGTAGGAGAGTTCGGCCGATGCGCCTTTGCCCGAGAGCCCCATGCGTTCGACGTCGATCGAATAGGATCGGAATCCGTTCCTCGCGGGCGCGGAGTCCGAAGAAAGGCGCCCCTCCGCCCAGGCTCGGTGAAGAGGGACGAGTCTCGAATCGGCCGCCACCGCGTTCGGTAGGGCCTCGAGCGCGTTCGCTTCCCGTCCCGCCTCCGTCCACGCGACGGAGGCCCCCGCTACGAGGCCAAGCGCCCCCGCGAAGATCTGCATGCGGCGGAGCCGGGTCGCGCTACGGTCGGTACCGGCCGCTACAGCGGCGAGGGAGGCAAGCGCGACCGCCGCCGCGAGGGAATGAAGGAGGAAGCCCGGGCCCGGATAGAAGCCCAGGGCCATCCCGAAGGCGGCGGCGATCGGCAGGGAGAATTTCCTGGGAGGGGAGCGAAGGATTCCTGGAAGGCCCACGGGGAAGGAACGCCCGCGCGCCGGATCGGCGCTTCAGGGTACCGCGGGAGGATCGGACGGCGGGGCCGAGACGCCGAGAGCCCCGCGCCAGCGTCCTACCACCTGAGCTTCAGCAGAGCGTCCTTCGCCGCGCGCTTGACCGCCTCCGAATACTGCAAATAGCCTACCTGAAGCAGGTAATCGAAGGCGGCCTTGTCTCCGAGCTCGCCCAACGCGTTTATCGACGCCAGGAGGATGTCCTCGTCGTAGGGCGAGCCCTGCTCGGTCTGGGCGTTGATGAGCTGGAGATAGAGCGCCAGCGCCTGGGCCGCCTCGGTGGAGCCCATGGCCCCCAGGCAGGCTATCGCCTCGAGGAAGTCCGTCTTGGACGCCGCGCCCTTGGCGTAGTCGGCCTGGACGAGCCTGAAATGCTCGACCGCGAGAGGCGAGGCCTTCTGCCACTTGAGGGCCTGCAGCTGGCGGGCGGCGGAAAGCCTCAGCTCGCGCAGGGCCTGGATCTCCACGGGCGAGAAGGAGGCCGACTGCGCGGTCGCGGCTAGTGCGGCGCCCATCGCGCCCTCGGCTATCTCGCCTCTGTCGTCGTCCGCGAAGTTCGGGTTCGCCATCCCCGCGGCGTAGGCGGCCGATTTCTCGAGGGGCGGATTCTTCGCGATGACTCGCAGGAGGTAGCCTCGATAATCCCCCTTTATGGAACCGAGGGCCGCGGCCGCCTTGGCGGCGAGCTCCGGAGTGTACCCGGCGACGTAGGCGGAGAAGAGGACGGGGAAGGAAGAGCCGTCCCCCAGCCGGCCGAGGGCGTCGATGCACGCCTCGAGGGCGGGATACTCGGGCTGGGCCCCGGAGCGGAAGAGGCTGTTCTGCGAGGCCAGGAAGGAGTTGAGGTTTTCGGCGACCCTGGATTCCCCGACGCCCGCCGCGCCGAGGGCGGTGACCGCGGCGGCCCGCACGTCATCGTCCTTATACCCCTGGAAGAGGGCCCAGAGATCGTCGATCGCCTTGTCGTAGGCGGCCTTGCCGGTCTCGGTGGCCGCGAGGATCGCGAGGTCCTTGAGCTGGGGATCGGGCCCGAGGAGGGCCGAGTTGGCGACGGCGAACCGGAGGGCCATGTCGTAGAGCGGTCCCATCGCCGCGTCGGTGCGGGTCGCCGCCTCCTTGAGGAGCTCGAGCTTGGTCACGAGGCTCGCTCTCGCGAAGTTGCGGCGATAGGCCAGCACGATGGACTCGGCGTCCTGCGCCTGGAGC
>Ga0181520_10010925_pt1 | contig 12044 bp, 10 predicted proteins | sample PEATcosm2014_Bin_29_FD_132451 | JGI IMG/M metagenome (GOLD analysis project Ga0181520, IMG submission 132451) | Peatland microbial communities from MTU Mesocosm Facility, Houghton, MI, USA - PEATcosm2014_Bin02_30_metaG | ecosystem: Environmental > Terrestrial > Soil > Wetlands > Peat | place...
ACGAATATTACCAGGGGCAGTAGCCCGGGCACCAGCGATTTAAGGAGAAGCATCGGATTCATCTAATCGAGGATACCGAAGAGGGAAGCGCAGGGGCAAGACCCGCCGGAATCCCCATCGGCCTCGCGACAAAGCCGGTTCGCCGACGCTATACTCGGTCGGCATGTCCAAGATTATCCATCCCGCAACGGGTTTCGAGGTCGGGGATCCCGATATCGTGCCCCTCGATCCCGACGCGCTTCCGAGCGCCGCCGAAGTAGTCGCGGCCGCCTCGACCCTCATCCTCTCCGCCTCGGGCTGGCGTAAGGTCTTCGCCGAGGACGGGAACGAAGAATCGGACGGAGGAGAGGTATCCGGTCCCGACCTAGTCCTCGCGGGTACGGCGGCCATGGCCTTCGCGGGGCTCTTGCGCTCTCGGAGTCCCTCGGCCTCCCCCGCGGTGCTCGTCGGGATAGACTCGCGCCCCACCGGTCCCGCGCTCGCGGACGCGATGATCCGCGTCTTCCTCGGCCTGGGCCTCTCTCCGCGGTATCTCTTCATCGTCGCGGCGCCTGAGATTATGGCCTATTCGCGCGCCGACGCGGGGATCGCCGGTTTCTGCTACGTTTCGGCCAGTCACAATCCGCGCGGCCACAACGGACTAAAGTTCGGGCTGCGGGACGGCGGCGTCATCGGCGCGGCCGATTCGACCGGCCTGATCGGGAGCTTTCGCTCATCGCTTTCCGGCTCCGACCTCCCCGCGCGGGTGTTGGCGCTGATGGAAGCGGCCGAGGCTCGGGACGTCGCGCGCGTCTTCTCGGGCTGCCAGGGCTGGAAGCGCCGCTCCGTCTCCGCGTACACGCTTTTCGCCCATGAGGTCATTTCGGGGAGTCCCGACCTGGCCGAGCAGGAGAGATTCTTCGACGAGATGTCCCGAGCCGCCGCGCTGCGGCCGGTCGGAGTAGTCGCCGAGCTCAACGGCTCGGCGCGATGCCTATCGATCGACCGCGACTTCCTCGAGGGCGTGGGGGTCCGGGCGAAGGCGGTCAACGACAGGCCCCGCGATTTCGCGCATCGCATAGTCCCGGAAGGGGAGTCGCTGAACGACGCGATGCGCGAGCTGGAGGCGGCCGCCTCGGCGGATCCGGCCTTCGTCGCGGCCTACGTGCCGGACTGCGACGGCGACCGCGGCAACCTCGTGGTATTGGGGCGCGATGGAATCGCGAGACCGGTCGAGGCCCAGGAAGTCTTCGCGCTCTGCTGCGTCGCGGAGCTATCCCAGCTCGTACGCGACGACCGCCTGACCTACGACGCCGCGGGCAACGCGAGGGAGAAAGTCGCCGTAGCGGTGAACGACGCCACGAGCATGCGGATAGACGCGATAGCGAGGGCCTTCGGCGTCGGGGTCTTCCGCGCCGAGACCGGAGAGGCGAACGTGGTGGGGCTCGCAGCCTCGCTGAGGAAGAGGGGATACATCGTCCGCATCCTAGGCGAGGGCTCCAACGGCGGCAACATCACCTATCCATCGGCGGTCCGCGATCCCCTGTCCACCTTGGGCGCCGTGCTCAAGCTCCTCCTCCTGCGAGGCTCCGGCGACGGCCGCGAGGGTCTCTTCGAGATATGGTTGCGGCGCTCGAAGCCGACCGATGCCGACCGGATGGGGTATTCCGGCTCGGACTTCGGCATCGATGACGTCCTCGCGTCCCTGCCCGCCTTCGCGACAACCAGCGTTTTCGAGCCGAGGGCCGCTCTCTTAGTGAACAGCCCGGACCATGCCGAGCTCAAGGCGCGCTATTCCAGGATATTCGTCCGCGAATGGGAGAAGCGCAGGACCGAACTGACGGAACGCTTCGGATTCGCATCCTGGGAAGCCTTCGCCACCGAGGGCCAGGCGGAGACGCGCATCGGCGCGGATTTCGCCGCGTCCGGCCGCGGAGGCCTTCGGATCGCCTTCGCCGACTCCGACGGCGCCCCGCTCGCCTTCCTCTGGATGCGCGGCTCCGGCACGGAGCCGGTCTTCCGGGTGCTGGCCGACGTCGAGGGGGGAGCCGCGGCGGACGAGGAGTACCTGTTGGCATGGCACGTCTCCATGTTGCGCGCGGCCGACGGGGCCTAGCGGACTCCGCCTATCCTCCGATACTATCCTACGCATGGGTATCAGGGGCGAGCTTTTTTCCACGAGGGTCAGCTGCAACGGCCGGACCTATTTCTTCAACGTGAAGGAAAACCGCATGGGCGACATGTTCCTCACGGTGGTTGAGAGCAAGCCCTCCGAGACGGAAGGCTTCGAACGCCGATCGGTCGTCGTCTTCCGCGAGGACATGGTCGATTTCGTCAAAGCCTTCCAGGAGGTCCTGACCTTCATGGAGAAGCCCGAGCTCGGCGGAAAGATCCTCGGCTTTTCCCCGGCCCTCGCGGCCGCGGAGAGGCGCGCGGACAGGCGCCCCAGGACGCCGGGCGGATTCGCGGGCAGCGAAAGCCCCGTGACGCCGTCCGAGGGCTGCCTTCCCGATGGATCGGCGGCGCCGCGGCGTAAACTAGTCGTACGAAGGAAGCCCGATCCGGCAAAGTGAAAAGAGTGAGCTCCCGGGCTCGCATGAGCCGCCCTCAACCCTCCATGCACTTGACGACGACGCTTCGCTCGCGGGGGCCGTCGAATTCGCAAAGGTAAATAGCCTGCCAGGTGCCGAGCATCGGCCTCCCCCCGCTCACGACGATCGTCTGACTCGGACCGAGGAGACTGGTCTTGATATGCGCGTCGGAGTTGCCCTCGGCGTGGCGGAAGCTCGGGTCCCGAGGCGCGATGAGGGCGAGCTGCATTTCGATGTCGCGCCTCACGTCCGGATCGGCCGACTCGTTCACGGTCAGGGCGGCCGTCGTGTGCAGGGACTGAAGGACGCAGATGCCTTCCGTCACGCCCGAATCGCGTATGGCCCTCGCGACTTCCTCGGTGATGTCGATGATCTGGACTCGCCTCGAGCTGCGCGCTTTGACGATAGCGGGCTTGGTCATTGACGCCCAGTATACGTCAAGGCTTCCCGTAATTGAAGCTCATCCGCTGGATGGGCGAGGGGCCGAGGTCGCGGCAGGTCCTGCGATGCTCGCGCGTCGGATAGCCTTTGTGCCTCGCGTAGCCGTACTCGGGGTATAGCCAGTCGTAGCGTTCCATAGCCCTATCGCGCGCGACTTTTGCCAGTATGGAAGCGGCCATGATGGCCGGGACGAGGGCGTCGCCCTTGACGACGACGGCGCAAGGGCGCCCTAGGTCGGGCGGACGGTTGCCGTCCACGTAGACCTCGTCGGGCGGAGGCAAATCCCGTGCCATTCGCAGGGCGACGAGGCCGCGGTAGGCTCGCCTCATCGCCAGGAGGCTCGCGCCCAGTATGTTGAGCTCGTCTATCTCGCAGGGATAGGCCCAGGCGACCGACCAGGCGAGGGAAGCCCGGACGATGAGGTCGTACGCGGCCTCGCGGCGCTTGGACGACATAATCTTGGAGTCGTCGAGGACCTCGACGGGAAAGCCGGCGGGAAGGACGACGGCAGCGGCCGATACGGGCCCGGCCAAGGGGCCCCTGCCCGCCTCGTCTATGCCGCAGACGCCAGGACCGCTGGGCGGATGCCCCGAAAAATCGGCGGCGCGGAAAACCCGCGGCCCCATGGTCCGTCGGTCGATGAGCTCGTCCTGCACGCCCAGGATGATACCCCGACCGGGCCGAGGCGCATAGCCCGAGGCCTATGGTACAATGGCCGCAATGGACCTTACTTTCTACAAGCTGCGCCTCTGCGATTCCGACATCGTCCTGATCGACGACCTCGACGGCGAGGGGAGGGACAGGGACTGGGCTCTCGTCGCGCGCGCCCTTCTCCATCGGAGAAGGGGGGTAGGCGCGGATCGGCTCGCCATCGTCTCCAAGCCCGAAGGGGAGCTTCGGCTCAGCGTCTTCAGGCCCGACGGGTCGACGGGCCCCTTCGCCGATGCCGCTCTCTGCGTGGCGCGTTTCCTCCTCGATTCGGGCCGCAGCGGCACCGAGGATATCCGGATGCGGATCCCCGGGGCCGATATCCGCATAGACGTCCTCGACTCGGCCTCTTTGGGGCTCTCGCTCGGCGCGCTGCGGGGGATGCCGGACGACGATGTCCTCGACGCCGCCGCCGCGGCGGCGCGCGCCACGAGCATCGAGGCGGACGGGGAGCGCTTCCAGGTCCTTCCGCTGCGCGCCGGGATCCCCGCCGCCGACCTCGTCGCGGTCTTCGCCGAAGGCGGCGCCGCTCGCGCGAGGGCGCGCGTGGCTTCATCCCGCAGGGGAGCGGGCGCGAAGAAAGCGGATCGCGAAGGCGGGGAATCGGCACCGACCGTCGTGGCCGTCCGGGTCGCCTCGCGGGGGCGGCTCCTGCTTTCCGCGCCTTCGGGAGGCGCACAGGACTGCAGCGCCTGCGCGGCGGCCGCGCTCGCGGCCTCGGCAGCCGTCGGCTATGCCGATCGAGAAGCCATGGTCAGGCTCGGATCCGGGGCGATCTGGGTCGAGTGGGCCGCATCAGGCTCCCTCTACGTCGCCGCGCGGCCCGAGTACGTATACCGCGGCGAGTTCTACCTCTCGGAGTGACTCGATCCTCCGAGCGCGAATTCCCGGCTAGGCCTCGAAATAGTCCGCTCGGTAGTTTCCGATGTCCTCGAAGCCGAGAGCGCGATAGAGTACCCGGGCGGCTGCGTTGGTCGGCTTGACGAAAAGGGCGGGCACCCTGCCTTGCCCGCCAATCTCGGCAAGAAGGGCCCCCATGAGAGCCGAAGCCACCCCACGGCCTCTGCGCGCGGGCAGGGTATACACGCCTCCGATCTGGTCCACGGAAAATCCCCGCGCGTTCGTGCCGGCCTTGCCGATGACGACCCCTCCCTCCTTCGCGGCGAAGACGAGCTGTCTCTCCAAGGCCCTCGCGAGCGAGGCTTTGCAGGCCGCGGGATTGAAGGCGTGGATGCGCGTCAGTACTTCCTCGCGCTCGTAGGCTTCCTGGAGGGGCAGGAGGGCTTCGAGGTCCTCGGGGAAGGCGCGATGCACGGACAGCCCCGGATAGCCGATGCGCGAGGGATCAGGGATAGAAGGATCCGCAGCGGCCTTCGTCATCATGCGGTATGCGACTGAAGCCCGCGGCGAGAGACCGAGGGCTTCCTCGTAGCGGACGACGTCCTCCTCCATGCCGATGACCGATGCCGCGGGAAAGGAAGAGGCGAGCAGGGAAATGTCCCTATCGAGGGCCGAGCCCCCGAGCTCCGAATCCTCGCAGGCATCAGGGGCGGGAAAGATCGGGAAAACCAGGCGCGTGGGGTGACAGAGGATGGCCCCGGCGATCCTAAGCGGCAATGATTCTCCTGCGGCGGATTCTTCGCCGTCGACCACCCAAACAGCGCCTCGGAGCGGAGAAGGGAGGCGGAGCGAGCGAGGAACACCGCGGCACGGCTCGGCAGAGGGGCCCGATTCGCTCGATTGGCCGGCATCCCGAAGGAGTCGGCCCGAAAAGCCTACCCGGCGCTCCTCGCCTTCCCTGAGGAAAGCGGAGAGGGCTGGAATGTCCGTCCCGACGGCGCGCCGCCATCGCAACGCGTAGGCGCCCCTTCGAAAGGCGGAAACCCTCATTCGGAAAGATGCAGGGGCAGCCTGCCCTGAGCCTGGGCTTTGCCGGCCAGGACGGCGATTCCCGCCAGCATCGAATAACGCGAGTAGCTGTACACGGCTACCGAGGCGTCGGCCCATGAAGCCCTGGCCATCGGAGCGGGACTCTGAACGGATAATATGGCGACCCGCTTGCCGGCCTCGTGGGCCCGCTCGGCGAAGTCCATCCCCGCCTCGTTGGCGACGCAGACCACCACGGCGTCTACGCCGCCGAGGGCACGCCCGAATGCGGTCAGCTCTGAACCGATCGCCGCGCCCTCGGGCTCGTAGGAAAAGCGAAAGGTTCCGGCCCCGGGATAGTCGGGAAGGGCGGCATCGAAGAATTCCTTGAAGGGCCCCGCTATCAGGATACGCCCGCCGCCCGGAGCCTTGGCGAGAAAGGGAATGCCTCCCGACCTGAGCGCGGTGACGCTTCGATAGGCCTGGGCCGCGAAGAATGATGCCGCCCCGGGATCGGGCACCCTCGCGGCGAGGTCCGCGAGATCGGGGAGGAGAGCCAGCTTCCCTCGCGGCCGCAAGTACTTCAGCTTCGTTTCGATGACCTTCGTCGCGGCGTCGCGGACCCGCTTCCTGAAGGCCGGCCTTTCCCGATAGGCCGCCAGGAGGCGCGTCCAGGCGAGATCGTCGGTCGCGAGGAGCTCGCTGATCATGAGCAGGTCATTGCCGGCCTCGACCGCCTTGATGCAAGCCTCGGAGACTGAACCGGCCGCGGCGTCGGCGCCGTTCATCGTGAGGTCGTCGGTGACGGCCAGGCCCTTGAAGCCTATGCGGTCGCGCAGGAGGGCAGTCATGAAATAGGGCGACAGCGAGGCGGGACATCTATCCCCGGTTACGAGGGGAAAGCAGAGATGGCCGCTCATGATGGCGGGAATCCCCTCGGCGGACATGACGCGGTACGGCAAGAGCTCGCGGTCCCAGAGCGTCTTCGCGTCGATGCGTATCATGGGAAGGACGCCGTGAGAATCATCCTCCGTGTCGCCGTGCCCCGGGAAGTGCTTCGCCGTCGCCATGACCCCGGCGTCGGCGAGGCCGCGAACGAAGGCCGAGCCCAGCACGGCCGCGAGCTCCGGATCGTCGGAGAAGGCGCGCGGCCCCACGATGTAGCTCTTCGGCTTGGTCGCCAGGTCGACGGAGGGCGCGAAATCCATGTTAACGCCGAGGGCGGCAAGCTCCCTTCCGATCAGGTAGGCGGAGCGGTAGGCGTCGTATGGTCTGCCCGAGGCCCCGATCGCCATATTGCCCGGAGTGGCGGTCGTAGCGCCCTTGATGTGGCGTATCCACCCTCCTTCCTGATCCGTCGCGACAAGGAGGGGGATCCTCAGGCCCGCATCCAGGGCGATGCCCTGGATGCCGGCTACGGCCTTCGCGACCTTGTCGCTGTCCTCGGCGTTCCAGCCGAAGATCTTCACGCCGCCCAAGGCGCGCTTCCCTATCCAATCGTAGAGCAGGGGCCCCGGCGTATCGCCCGGGTAGGCCATCATCAGGATCTGGCCGACCGTCTCCTCGTCGCTCATCCTGCTCACGAGCGAGGCCGCGAGCGCCGCCTCGCTGCCCTCGATAGCGGAGGACCAAAAATCGGGCTTGGACGGAGAGGCCGAACCGAGGAAGGCGCAGGATAGGACGACGATTCCGGCGAAGGCCAGGCCCTTTGGCGCCGAGCTCCTGGCGGCTCTACCCGGCCTAGGGAACGGATGGGGCGTAGGCCTTCCCCTTCATCTCGTCGATATACTGGGAAGCAGAATGAGCCGCGATCGCCCCGTCGGAGGCGGCGGTGACGAGTTGGCGAAAGCTGCAGGCCCGCACGTCGCCCGCGGCGAAGAGCCCGGGCTGGCTGGTCGCCATGCGGTCATCGGTCAGGATATAGCCCGCTTCGTCCTTTTTGGCCTCCGGCGCGAGAGAGCCCTGGGGGATGGAGCCGACGAAGACGAAGACCGCGTCGAAGGCTTCCTCGTACGATCCTCCGCCCACGGCCTTGTCGAGGACGACGGATTCCACCTTTTTCGTCCCCTTGATCGTATTCAGGACGGTATTGAAGCGGACTTCGATATTGGGATTGGAGAGAGTGCGTTGGGCGAGGGAGGCTTGAGCCCTGAATCGGTCCCTGCGGTGTACGACGACTATCTTGTCGGATAGCTTGGCCAGGAAGGCTGCCTCGTCGCAGGCCGCGTCGCCGCCCCCGAGCACCATCATGCGCTTCCCCTTGAAAAAGGGCCCGTCGCAGGTCGCGCAATAAGATACGCCCCGCCCCGCCAACTCCTCCTCGCCGGGCACGCCCGCATGCCTGTGCTTCGCCCCGGTCGCGAGCACGATCGTCTTGGCGGCGAGGCTCCCTTCGCTCGTATCGACGAGGAAGAGCCCGTCTTCCTTCCGCAGTCCATCCGCCGTCGCCGTGAGGAAGGCGGCGCCGAAAGCTTCGGCCTGCTTGCGCATGGTCTCGGACAAGTCGTAGCCGCTGACCGGCCCCATGACGCCAGGATAGTTCTCGAGCGCGTCGATGAGGAGGGCTTGTCCACCTGCGGCCAGCTCCTCGACGAGGAGGGTCTTGAGATTGGCGCGAGCGCCGTATTGCGCGGCCGCCATGCCCGCCGCGCCCCCTCCGATGATTATCAGATCGTATCCCGTATCCATTCGCCCTCCGGCCCCAGCGCTTCCAGGACGCACTAGGCTACTATACCTTGCGGATTGTACATTTGAAAGTAAGGGTAGAACCACGAAAAAGACAATGCTCGTCGCTTTCCTTTCCGCATTCGTCCTCGCCGCGGGCCAGGCCTCGGGCGAGGCCGTCCCGGTACCGGACTTCCTCGCGGCCGATCCCGGCTTCGCCGATCTCGGGGCCCTCGCAGAGCCCCTGGATCCGGCAAGCCTCGAGCGGGCGGCCCTCCTCGCCTCCGGGCTGAGCCCGGACCGGATCGGCCCCTACGCATCGAGGCTGGCTCGGCTCGTCGTGGAGACCGGCTCCGAGGCCGAGGAAGCGGCCCAGGCTTCGGCGACGACGAAGGCGGAATCGGTCCTGAAGGTCCTGCACGGGAACCTGCTGCGGGCCTATCGCGAGGATGCGACGACCCTCGATGGCATTCTCGACTCGGGGCTCTACAACTGCGTCTCGTCGGCCGTGCTCTACATGCTGGCGGCCAGAAGCATCGGCATCGAGGTCGAGGGAGTGAGGACTTCCGATCATGCATTCTGCACTGCCTCGGTGGACGGCCGGAGCGTGGACGTCGAAACCACCAATCCATACGGCTTCGATCCGGGCGGCAAGAAGGAGTTCAAGGATTCCTTCGGCCGCGTCACGGGCTACGCCTACGTGGCGCCCGGAGACTACGGCGACCGCAAGCCGATCGGGGACAGGGAGCTGATAGGACTCATACTGTCCAACCGCGCCTCGGCGCTCGAGCGGTCGGGACGCTTCCCCGAGGCCGCGAAGCTCGGCGCGGATTATGCGGCCCTATGCCCGGGCCCGGACTCGCGGGCCTTTCAGGTGGATCGAATCAACAACCTGGTGGCCGACCTCGCCTCCCGTCGGGACTTCGCGGACGCCGCGGCGTCCGCGGCCGCCGCCGTCGCCGCTTTGCCGGACGAGCCCCGCCTCGCGGCCCTCGCCGCGACGGCCTCCTACAACCTGGCCGTCGCCCTCGCCCAGGCCGGCGACTGGGACGCGGCCTTCGACGCGGCCGTCCGACTGGCGACGCCGGGCGCCGGCGCGGCGGCCCCGATCGACGCCGCGATCGGGGACCTCGTCGCGAGCTCTCTCTCGGGCCTTGCGCGGGATCTCGCGAAAAGGGGCGATTTCGCCGGAGCCCGCGCCGCGGTCGACGAGCGCGCGACGCGTGCCGGGCCGGCCGCGGCGACCGCGGCCAGGGCCGCGGTCGGGGAAATGGAGCTGGTGGGAGCCGCGAACAGTCTCCCTTTAACCCAGGCGGTCGCCGCCGCGGACAGGGTATTCGCGGCCGGCGAAGTCGGTCCCGACCGCTACGCCGAAGCCATCGTCGCGATCTACGGGAACGAGGCGGGCAGGATGGGCGCGAGCGGCGATTGGCTCGGCGCCGCGGCCCTCGCCGAGCGGGGCATCGCCAAGCTGGGCGGCGCCAAGGCTCCGGACGACGGGAGCCTCGCCCGAGCCGCCGAGTCCTTCCGGCGCAATTTCGTCGCGGACGCGCACAACCGCTTCGCCCGACTCTACAACTCCGGAGACTACGCCGGGGCTAAGGCCGCGGCGGCCGCCGCCCTGGTCTCCATGCCAGACGAGCCTATCCTGACCCGCGACCTCGCCACGGCCGATGCCGCCTCGTCCAATTAATCCGACGACGAAGCCTATTTGGTGAAGGCGATCGAGACGAGGGTACCGGCCCCGCTCCGGCCCTGGGAACGGGTCACTTCGCCGCGCACCTGGGAGGCCAGGGCGAGGACCAGCTCGGTGCCGATGCCGGCTTCCTTCCGGTCTTCGGCCGCCTCGAGGTGGCCCCGCGCCAAGCCGATGCCGTCGTCCTCGACTTCGAGGAGCAGGCTTCCGGAATCGTCGTCGGGGGCCGCTGTCGACCTCCGGCGCAGGGCCACCCTGATTTTACCCTCGCGCATATCGGGGAAGGCGTGCTTCATGCAATTGGACACGAGCTCGTTGACGATGAGGGCTATCGGTATCGCGTCGTCCAGCTCGAGGATAACGCCTTCGGCCTCTACCTCGCAGGCTATCCCGCGATAGGAGACTTCGTACACGCTGGACAGGTAGTCGACGAGACGCCTGAAGTAGGAATCCATCTCGACGCCCTCGAAGATCGAGGACCTGTAGAGTACCTCGTGCACCATCGACATGGTCTGGATTTGGGTCTGGCACTCGACGAAGACCTTGCGCGCGTCCTCGTCGCGGATGGTCGCCTCCTGAATGTTCAGGAGGCTCGACACGACCTGCAGGTTGTTCTTCACCCTGTGATGGATTTCCTTTAATAGGAGATCCTTGGACTCGAGGGCCGACTCGAGCGCGAACTGGTGTTCCTTCCTCACGGTTATGTCCCGTATTATGCCCACGGTTCCCTGACCCCGGCCCTCGAACTCGGGCAGGGCATAGCCCAGGCTGTTCACCTCGCCGTAGGCGGTGACCGAGGCAAGGCGATAATCGCCGCTGCTGTCGCCCGGTCGCAGGCGCAGCTCGAGATTGCGCGTCATGCGCTTGCCCGAGCGCCGCTCGTCGAAGAGCTTCGGCGCATTGTCGTCGCCGGTCGCGACGCCTTGCAGCGGGCGGAGGGCTTCGACTCGGCTTACCCTCGGTACGTCCTCGGGATGGATGATCCTGCTGAAATGCTTTCCTATGAGGGTCGAAGGCTCGTAGCCGAGGTTCCTTACCGCGTCGTTGATGTACGCGAATCGGCCTTCGGCGTCGAGCATATAGACGATATCGGGGATCGCCTGGAGGAGATTCAGGTAATGATGCTCGGACATGAGGAGGTGCGCGTTCTGGCGGGCGTTGCTCTCCCGGATATTCAGCGACTTGCGGATCAGGAGCGGCAAGGCCCGAATGTGGCCGAGGAGGGGTTGCCGCTGGACGAAGAGAGCGGCCTCGTCGCGGACGGTCTTCTCTACGCGATCCATGTCGTCGTCGGGATCGACGAGGAGGATGGCGGGAAGGGGCCAGAAAGTGAGCCAATCCGCGAGGGCGCCTCCGTGGAAGCGGAAGTCGGTTACGATGGCGTCCGCGCGGTCTTTCGAGTAGATGGCCTCGACATCGGTTATGTCGGAGGGGAAAAAAAGCTCCCCATCGGGGCAGGCGGAGGAGAAGATGGAGGTGAAGGCCCTCCTTTCCTCCTCGCCCTCGATGGCGAAGATGACCCTCAGCGCCCCGCCGCTCATCGCCCTTCCAGCCAAGCCGGAATTACGCGTTTCGCCGTCGAGCCATGGGTGCAAACCACGTCGCGAGTGTAGTTTTTATTCGATCGCCCAGTCAAGGACCGGATCCCCGCCGTTTCAAGGACTCCGGCAGCCGCAATAATTGCGCTGACTGGATGCCATCGGCTATACTAAGCCGCGATGAACGAAGAAATCGACTTCAGGGTGCCGGTCCTGGGGCGCTGCAACATACTTTCGCCGATCCTCCTCGGCACCAAGAGCGGAGATTCGCTCGCGAACTACGTGACCGACGACGAATTCGTCCGCTACGATGTCGACGCGCGCGAAGGCGATCAGGGCAGCTTGGACCGTAGCCGCCTCTTCGAGAAGGCCGGACCGCGTCAGCAGATTTTCTTCTCGCCGAGCCACGTCCACGCGGGCATCGTCACCTGCGGGGGGCTTTGCCCGGGGATCAACGACGTCATCCGCGCCATCGTGCGCTGCCTGTGGTTCCGCTACGGCGTCCGGCGAATTACGGGCATCCGCTACGGCTACCGCGGCTTCCTTCCCGAGCTCAATATC
>Ga0181520_10010927_pt1 | contig 12043 bp, 11 predicted proteins | sample PEATcosm2014_Bin_29_FD_132451 | JGI IMG/M metagenome (GOLD analysis project Ga0181520, IMG submission 132451) | Peatland microbial communities from MTU Mesocosm Facility, Houghton, MI, USA - PEATcosm2014_Bin02_30_metaG | ecosystem: Environmental > Terrestrial > Soil > Wetlands > Peat | place...
TCCAAGGCCGCGGTCAACTCGACCAGTTGGCGCACATTTTCCTCCACGTGGCGAGCCGCCACGGAATCCATTTCCAAATCTTCTTCAAGAAAAGGCGTATCCGTGCCGAAATCCACGCGGATGTGCCCATCGGATTCGTAGGCGCCCTCGTCAAAAAGCGGTCCGAAGCCTGTCACACGCACCAGTCGCGGCTCCCGCATCCAGCGAGCATCAAGCTGCCCACCGGTCTCCAGTTCCCACAAGCTCCATCCGATTTGAAACTCATAGGCGTAGTCGTCGTGCAGGATTTCAAGCGCCTCTGCGACCGCAATGCGCGGCTCCGCGCCTAGCTCGACGGCTCCATCGGCGCCGGCTCCCACTCTCCGGCCATACACCTGCTGAAAGACCGGCGACTCGGTCCAATCGATCGGCCAGACGGTTGCGGAATAGATTCTGGGCTCGCCGCCATGCGCGGCAAATGCGCCCAGCACCGCGGTCAGCTTGTCAGCAAGCTGGGGCAAGCGCAGATTCGGATACCAAAGGCTCAGATAAAGTGTGTCAGCCATCTCTACTGATTGTAGACGGACGAAAAGAGGCGAGGATGCGGCGAGGAATCACTGAAAAAGTGGGTGCCCAGGTCCCGATTTTGGGACCTGGAATTCACAAAACTCATTCTGCCGGATCTACCCTGTCACAATCTCGCTGAAGTCGGCAATGTCGGAGAAGCCAAGCAACACTTCTTTGATCAAGCCAAGATTCGCTCCACGCACTGCCGGATCGGGATCGAGCACCATCACCTTGTCGAAGAAAGTGTCCACTGCGGGGCGTAGCGTGGCAATAGCTGCGAGCGCCTCGCCGTAAGCCCTCTTCTCGCGGAGTTTCGCGACTTCCGGAGCGAGAGCTCTAGCGGCATCTGAAAGCAACTGCGTTTCCGGCGCGAGCTTCGCGTCCTTCGGCGAGCCAACGACAAACTTCTTCTCTTCTGCCTGCCGCAGAATGTTCTTAATGCGCTTGAAGGCGGCTGAAATCGCAGCAAAATCGGCTGATTCCCGGGCCGTGGTCAGCGCCTCACAGCGAGCAATGGCATCGCGGACGTCATCGGAGTCGGCCCAAGCAGCGAGAACCGCTTTGACGACGTCATAGGCAAAGCCGCGCACGTCCTTCAAATAAAAGCTCAGACGTTCCGACAGAAACGTCGAAACTTCCACATTGTTTGCTTCGTTCGACCCTACCGACAACAAGATATTGGACCAGGTTAGAGGCAATCCAGACTCGGCAAGAATTTTGACAATGGAATTAGCTGCCCGGCGTAGAGCGAACGGATCTTTCGAGCCGGTTGGTGCATTGCCGATCCCAAACATGGCAGTAATTGTCTGAATGCGATCAGCGATGCCCAGTAACTGACCTACGACAGTTGAAGGAATCGAATCCTCGATCGAGGCGGGCTTGTACTGGTCGTAAATTGCCTTGCTAGCAATCTCTCCCAATCCTTGCGACTCGGCATACAAGCCGCCTATAACTCCCTGCAATTCGGTGAATTCTTTCACTAACTCGGTTGTCAGATCTGTCTTAGCCAGTTCAGCCGCTTTAAGCAGTGCATCTAAATCAAAGACAATGCCGCGCGCTAATACAATGGACGCTAGCTGATGTGCAACAGCGCGATTCTCTTTGGTCTTCCAGTAATAACTTCCCAGTTCCTTCTGGAATGTAACGTTCTTCAAGCTCTCTACGCGATCGACGAGCGGCGTTTTCTGGTCGAAGTCCCAGAAGAAGCGTGCGTCCTTGAAGCGCGCCGTAAGCACTCGCGCATTGCCGTGGCGAATAATCTCCCGGCCTTTATCGTCCACCGCGGTATTCAGCACGGCCAGGAAATGCGAAGCCAGCTTGCCTTTTGCATCTTCAACCGCAAAGTATTTCTGGTGGTCGCGCATGACGGTGACAAGAACTTCTTCCGGCAGCGCAAGATACTCGGGATCGAAGTCGCCGAGAACCACGCTCGGCCACTCAGTCAGATGCACCACTGTCTCTACGAGCGGCTCGTCTTCGCGCCAGCGCGCGCCGGGAACCGTTCGCGTGGCCGCATCCAGAGCTTTTTGAATCGACCACCTGCGCTCGGCCACATCAACCACTACAAATGCCTTGCGCAGCGCTTCGGCGTAATCCGTCGGCTTGGCCAGGGCTACAGGTGAATCGCCATGCAGAATGCGATGACCGCGGCTGCTGTTGCTCGCCTTGATGCCTGCGATCTCCAACGGAACAACCGCCGCATCAAGCAGCGCGACAACCCAGCGTACCGGCCTGACAAACCGCTCCGGCTTGCCCGCTCGCCAATACATATTCTTGGCCCAATAAATGCTCATTACCTCTTTGGGTAACTCGGCAGCCAGTAACTCACTTGCAGCACGACCTTGCCGCTTCACCTTTGCGCCAACATATTCGCCTTTGGCGTTGGTGACTTTTTCCAGAGCCGCAACCGCGACGCCGGCCTTCTTCGCAAAGGCCTCGGCAGCAGCCGTTGGCGCGCCGTCCTTGAAGGCGACCTTCCACGAAGGCCCTGTCAGTTGCTCCTCGGTATCGGCCTGACTCGCAAGCACGCCCTCGACCAGCACAGTCAACCGGCGCGGCGTCGAGTAAGTGGTCAGTTTGGCTCCCGAAGAAAGCAGCCGCTCACGCGTGAGCAAATCGTTCACACGGCGGCCTAACTCGGCCTCGGCCCCGGCAATCATGCGGGCCGGAATCTCGTCCAACCCAATCTCTAAAAGAAAGTCCGACATTTTTGAGTTCTTTCTGCGTTTTTCAGATATCAAGTTCAGTGACCGGAAAACCCAGGGCTAAAGCCCACGATTTGTCTTCGCCTAAGTCAGGAGCCTGAAGGCTCCTGCTCCCTCCGGTTACTCTGTTTGCTGCGCCGCATAAACCTTGGCCACGCCTACGGCCAGATTGCGAATGCGCCCGATCATCCCAACTCGCTCGGTGACGCTGATCGCCCCGCGCGCATCCAGCAGATTGAAAAGGTTCGAGCACTTCAGCGCCAATTCATAGGTCGATATGGTCGGGAAGCGCCGCTTGTCCACCGCACTTGCCTTCTCATCAGCCATCAGTGCATTGGCCCGCGTCAACAGCGCCTGGGCTTCGGCCTCATAGCTGTTGAAGTGATCCCACAACTTACTCACATCGGCGTCTTCGAAGTTATAGACCGAATACTGTAACTCCTCGGTTAGCCGAACATCGCCATACGTCACCACTGCGCCAGTCTCGGGATCGCGCGCCCAAACCACATCGTAGACCGAATCAACATCCTGCATGAAGGCGCAAAGGCGTTCCAGTCCATAGGTCAACTCGGCGCAGATTGGATCGAGATCGAGACCGCCGCACTGCTGGAAATAAGTGAACTGGGTGATCTCCATCCCGTCCATCATGACCTGCCAGCCAACGCCCCATGCGCCGACTGTCGGACCTTCCCAGTTATCTTCTTCAAACTTCAGGTCATGCTGCGAGAGGTCAATGCCGATGGCTTCCAGCGATTGCAGATAAAGCTCCTGCACGTTGACCGGTGGCGGCTTGAGGATGAGTTGGAACTGAGTGTGCTTGAAGAGGCGGTTGGGGTTTTCGCCGTAGCGGCCGTCGGCCGGACGCCGCGAAGGCTGCGCATAGCCAACCTTATAGGGCTTGGGCCCCAGCACGCGCAGGAAGGTTTCCGGCGCCATGGTGCCTGCGCCCACTTCTACGTCGTAGGGCTGCTGCAGCACACAGCCGCGCTCCGCCCAAAAACCCTGCAAGCGGAACAAAAGCTCCTGAAAGGTTAGCGGTATGGTCTTCGATGGGGATGCAATCTGGGTAGAAGGCACGGGCAACTCTCTCTCTAGTCGGGACTGCGTAGATTTTAACAGCCAAGGCTATTTATATTCCCTTGCTTCCATTTCGGGGAACAATATAGGCTACGTTGGTGTCAAAGGAAGTATGAATATTAATCGGTTGCGGGAGTTCGTGGCTGCGCCGATGGCGTGCCTTTTCTTGATCTTGGTCCTCTGTGTGCTCGCGGTAGAAAAACCTGTATCGACGGGCATATTGATACCGATGATGCACACTCGTGCGAATCCGTTGAGCTTCTGCGAGTTCAACGGATTCACCGTATATCTCCGTTCGGATGGGACGCTTGCGGGAGGATCTCGCGACGAAGAGGTGTCGCGAGGCGTTATGCTCTCGGGAATCAAGGAAGCCGGAGACAATATTCAGGATGACACGATATTTATCATCGCGGACCCTGGAGTATCTTATGGAGATTTAGCCGCTCTAGTTGCGGACGTTCGACAGACCGCCCCTTCTGATCACATAGCGGTCGTTACACGCGCTGGCCAGCTCCGAGGCTGGACTGTTCCCGCTGGAGTTCCTGTTGGGCCGTGGGCAGATCGATGCCGGTTCGAGTGGCGTGCTGTCACCGGCCAACCGAAGCGGCGGGTTGAAGAGCCGATTCCATTGCCGGGTGATCGCATCTCGGTTTGGGGGGCTCTTCTGGGAAAGAAAAACTAGAGGCAGCATCAGCTAGCAAGCCGCGAAAGCGCCTCAGCCGAGCGCAGTTTGCGCTCCAGGTGCCGCTCCAGGGCTTGCAGTGTAAAGCGGCGCAGGTCTTGTGCGCGCCTTCGCGGCCACAGCTCTGCGGCAAAGGACGCAACCGGCGCCCGCAACATGCGCTGCGCCAGTTGCCATGAGTCGGCTGAGAGCCCGCTCGAGTTGCCGTTGCGATGCACCGGGCAGAAGAGTCCGTCGCCCAGCGTGTTGAAGCTGGTCTCGCCCGCTGTCAGCGCTTCGCCGCAGGCCGTGCAGTGGCCAATCTCCGGCAGCAGGCCCATCAGCCGCGTCATCCATAGCTGGAAATAAGTCAGCGGCATCCAGGGCTGCTCCACCGTGGTCTGTTCCAGAACCGAAACCAGCAACCGGAAGATCGTCTCCTGAGGATCGTGGTCAGGCAACGACTCGTCCAGCAGTTCGGCAAAGAAACTGAGCACTGTCATGCGCACGGGATCGACCGGGGCGGAAAGCGGTGAGCGGACGATTTCCAGTTGATCGAGCCGCACCAGTTCCTGCCCCGGCCGCTCGGCAAACCAGGCGCGCGCCTGCGTCATCGGCTCCAGCGCCCCGCCAAAGCGCTTGCGGCTCTTGAGCGCCGACTTGGCCACGCCCCGTACCCGCCCGTAATCGCGCGTAAAAAAACTCACGATCAGGTCGGCCTCGTGGACCGGCCAAGTGCGCAGAATCACGGTTTCGCTGGTGAGTACGCCCATGCGTCTACTATCTTCGCACCGATAGTCGCCAATCGTTCACGCGTCAGGCGCAGATGCACAAACGCGCACCCCGCCCGGCAGGATGCGCGTTCAAAAAACAAGCTCAAAACAGATTAGCGGCCGAAGTGGGAGGCGTTCTTCGCCGTATAGCTGGCCCACTTTTCCGGCAGGTCGTCGGCGGCAAAGATGGCCGAAACCGGGCAAGCAGGGACGCATGCCCCGCAGTCGATGCACTCGACCGGGTCGATGAACAGCTGGTCAGCCTCGGCGTGGCCGTCTTCGTCCTTCTTGGGGTGAATGCAATCGACAGGGCACGCATCCACACAGGCGGTGTCCTTGGTGCCGATACAGGGTTCTGCAATGACGTATGCCATCTCTTACTTCTCCTGGGGAAAATGAAATCCTCGACGCTGATAGTAGCACAGGAACCCAAAGGGTGCCTCAGCCTCCCGCCAGCCGCATCTTGCTAAGCGGGAACCGTATAAACCATTCTCGCGCTTTTTCGCGCGGATTGCGAACCGGCAAAACGAACCAGTGCAGGCTGCCGTGTTCAGTCCGGTACGCGCGCCTTCCGGTGTGCCGCAAACTCCTGGAGGGTGAGGATGGGCGCCAGATTGCGTCCGGCAAACATATCCTCAAAAAGGCCGACCAGCTCGTCGTGGATCAGGTTGTTCGAGGCCAGAATCTCGCGACTGTCCAGTTTGAATTTATTGCCCGAAAAGTCTGTCACACGGCCGCCGGCCTCTTCAACCAGCAGAATTCCGGCCGCCGTGTCCCATGGATTGAGGTTGAACTCCCAAAAGGTGTCCAGGCGGCCAGCCGCCACGTAGGCCAAATCGAGTGCCGCCGAGCCAGCCCGCCGCACACCATGCGACCGAAGTGTGAACTCCTGGTAGAAGTGGATGTTGGGGTTGTCATGGCGTTTGCGGCTGGGAAAGCCTGTGGCCACCAGCGACTCGGCCAGCTCAGGAGTTCGCGACACGTGTATCGGCCTTCCGTTCAGCCTGGCGCCCCGTCCCCGCTCGGCGGCGAAAAGCTCGTCGCGCAAGGGGTCGTAGACAACCGCGGCCACCAGCGTTCCGTCCTTGTCCGGCGCAATGCCTTCCGGGCGTCTCTCCAGGCCCAAGGAAACGCAGAATTGCGGCAATCCGTGGGCAAAGTTGGTGGTCCCGTCCAACGGGTCAACGTACCAGCGGAATTCACCTTCGAGCCGGTCACGCGTACCCTCTTCGCCGTAGATGCCGTGCTCCGGGAAGGCCTCGGCCAGCCGCTCGCGAATCAGCTTCTCCGCCGTGCGGTCGGCCACCGTCACAATATCCACATCCCCCTTGTACTCGGTGGCAACGCCGTGCGAGAAAAACTCGCGCAGCCGAGCGCCGGCTTCGCGGGCAATGGCCGAGGCCCTGGGAACCCACTCCCACTCTGGCGCCATTGGCTCTAGACCGCTCACGAGGCATCCCCGTTCTCGGCGTTTCCAGTCAGGCCATTCGCCTCCGGCACAGCGGCTTTCGCGCGGCGAGGAGCCAGCTTGCCGACTTCGGTAATGGTGCGGATTTGGTGCTTGTATATGAACAGATTAGGCTTGCCCTCGCGGGTCAGGCGCAACATTCCGTCGTCGAAGTACTCGATCCAGCCGCGCACCGTTTCGCCGTCGCGCAGCTTGATCTGGACGTTTACCTGGCGGTCGCTCAAGGAGCGCAGATAGAGCGCCTCCTGGCCGGTTTCGCCCGGCGGAGGCGTCTTCAGAGAACGTCGCTTGGACAAGGTGGGAGCCATGCAGACATTGTAGATGCAAAACCCAGGTCACGCGCTCTTGCTTATTCGCAGTTTTGGCGCGATCGGCGCACCGCCTGGAATTTCTTGACCCGGACAAAATCATTGAGTACATTGATTGCACCGACCGCCGTCCCCCGGTAAATCTGAAGGAGAATCCATGAATCTCATGCGAATTGTTCTCGCCGCCCTTGGCGCCTTCGTGGCGTATTTTTTCCTCGGAGGCCTGATCTTCGGCGTGTTCCCGTCACTGAAAAACGAATTCCTCAAATACCCGGGTGTCTACCGCTCCCACGAAGGGCAGATAAGTCATATGCCCATTGGAATGGCTGGCATGCTCGTGGCGATCCTGGTGCTTGCGATTCTTTATGCTTTGCTCTATCAAGGCAGTTCTGGGCTACTTTCCGGCGCGGCCAATGGCGCACGCTTCGGCGCGTTGGTTGGTCTCTTTACGGTTGGCTCCTTTGTCATGCAACACTACGTCAACCTGAATATCGGGCTGAAACTGACTCTCATAAATGCAGTAGCCTACTTCGTGGAATGGACCGTCGCCGGTATCGTCATCGGCCTCATCTACCGTCCGCCAATGACGAATTAACGACTTTGCCGCCTATTTTTCTTTAATTGGCGAGTCGGCGTAGTAGCCGGTGCGATAGCGAATGTTGAAGGTTTCTGCTGCGGCTTTGGGGATCGTCACCTGGATGCGGTGAAAGGCCTTTCCGGGCTCCTGATTCTTGGGATAGAAGGCAAGCAGATATTGGGTGCGCAGGTCGTCGCTGACCCGCGCAAAGGCTTTGTCCAGGCCGCCGTCGCTCACGTAGAAACTCTTGCCGCCGGTTTGTTCAGCGAGAGTAATGAGCGCGTGCTCTCCGCCCAGGTCGCGTCCGGCGCTTGCCTCGATGGGCACATCAATGATGGAGTAGATCATTGCCTCGTTGCGCAGCGCCTGTTCGAGCGCCTGGGCATAGGTAGCCGTGCTCGCGGTGTCGTCGCCGTCGGAGATGACGACCAGCACCTTGCGCCCTGGATTGCCGCCCAGGCGTTCGGCGCCCAGGCAGATCGCGTCGTAGAGCGCCGTCGCCGAATCGCCGCGCAACTGGCCAAGGCCGTGCTCGATCTGGCTGACTTTATTCGTGAAAGGCACCAGTTCGCGGACATCGGTGGCAAACTGCAAGAGGCTCATCTGATCGTGAGAACGCAACAGAGCATGGGCAAAACGTCGCGCCGCGCCTGATTCGACGGCCATATCCTTACTGACACTGCCGCTGGTGTCGATGGCCAGCGTCAGACTCAGCGGCAGCTCCGTTTGGCGCTCGAAGACCGCGATCCGCTGCGGCCGCCCGTCCTCGGTGAGCGCAAAATCCTCGCGCGTTAAGCCGCCCACGATGGCTCCGTTCCGGTCAGTCACGTTCACGAAGACGTTGACCAGCTTCACGTCCACGTGCAGAGTAGTCTCCTGCGCTGGCAGGGCAAGCGGTGCCAAAGCCAGTAGCACAGAGCCGCAAGCCCGCACGTAGAAATCGATGAATCGGCCCCGCCTACGAACCATGCGCTGGCTCCGACGCGTCCACGGCAATCCCGGCGGGAAACGGTTCGCCATCCGCCCACACCGCGCCATCCTGAAAGGTTTCCTTTTTCCAGATGGGCACGATCTTCTTGAGCGTGTCAATCAACCAGCGGCAGGCCTCGAAGGCCTGCGCGCGATGCTCCGAGGCCACCACAATCAGCACACTGGTTTCGCCTACGTGAAGCCGGCCTAGCCGGTGCACCATCGTCACCTGCCGCACGGCAAATCGGCCGCGGGCCTCGCGGGCTAGCTCGTTCATCTGCCTCGCGGCCATCTCTTCGTAGGCCTCGTAATCGAGATAGAGCGTCTTGCGCCTGCGCGAGTTATTGCGGACGATACCGTCGAAGACCACCACCGCGCCATCCTCACCCTGTTTGGCCGCGGCGATAAGATTCTGCGCGTCGATCGGTTCGCGAGTGAGTGCGATGTAGACTTCTTTAGCCGTACCCTCTGAGGAGGGTTCGATCTCGGTGCCGTTGCCGCCGGAGACAGGAGGCAACAGGCCCACCTCATCGCCCTCGTGCAGCAGATGGTCCGCCGTGGCATACTCGGCGTTCACGCTGACCGCGATGCCGCGCAGCATAGCAGCGGCTCGGCGCTCGCTCAGTCGCACAAGCAAATCTTTGACCGTCGCACCCTCCGGCAACTCGATCGTTGCCTCGGCAGCGCCCAGCCAGTCCTTTAACACTCCGAAGGAGAAAACACGCACCGTCATCAAAAGAAGAATACCGCGTGCAGGCGAGTGGCTGTCAGCACTCATTGAATGGCCAGGACAATCGAATGAACGCTATCTTGATGACAAAATCGCCGCTTGCATCGCCCCTACGGGGCTGAAATGCAATTCTGGCCCCTTTCCCCACGCTGAAGCGCGGGGCTACCGATCGTTGCGCCAACGGCGCGATAAAAATCGGAACCAGGGTCGACAACAAGATGGATTTATGCGACTGCCCTGATTGATTGGCTAGCTGCATTCACATGGAAGACCGGATCAAGAGAACTTGTACAGAAATCCCGAAGGCGTGCCCCAAAGGTTCCGCGACCGGTCCTCATAGAAGATGCTGAACTCGATGCCGGAGATGTCGTAGTCGAACAGCGGCACACGGTCAAAGGTGTAGTCGCCGCGCACAGAGTACTCGTCGCCGCCGCAGTCGATCATCAGCGTGTCTTCGGCCGAGAGCCTCTCGGGATGGGTAAGCAGCAGGCAGGCGACAGCAAAGACGCCCAAGCCAAACTCGTTGCCGGCCATGGCAACTCGCGCGCGGCGGGCCGAGCAGCCGCGGTGGAGCATCCCGGCCTGTGCGGCTATCACCATGAAATCCTGGCCCTGTTGCTGGTCAGCCAGAATCTTCTCGGCCAGTTTGGAACGCTCGCTTTGGCGCAGATAGGTCGGGCCAAGGCGGCCAACAATGCGGTTCTGAAACTTTCGCTTGGTGGCCAGCACTCCCAAAGCCATCTCGACGGCCTCGTTGTAAGTGGGCGCCAGCGCCTGCCAGCGCGGAATCGCGAACCAGTCTTCCGCACCCTCCAGCAGCTGCTTGTGCGCCAGCTTTTCCATGCAGCTGCCCAGCGACGGAAAGAGCTTTCTCAACTCCGTGACCTGGGCCTCGACTGGCCGCACTTTATATGTGGGCGGATAAGTCCGATTCGAGCCCACCTCCTCGTCCTTGAACTTATCGCTGGCCGTGTGCCGGTGAATGATCTCTACTACAGAATCGGCAACCTCAGACGTGAGCCTCTCGCCCATCTCCAGCACCGTTTGCGCGCTTTGCCGGTCGATTTGTTCAATGGCCGCAAGATAGGCCGTCTGGACGGCTGAAGCGAGAAACCCCTGGAGTTGCGCATTCTGGGCCGCCGTTGTGTTTCCAGACAGGTGCAACGGGATGATGGTAGGTAGAGTCGTCGCCATAGTCACCGCTTCTTGCGCTCGCTCGCGCAATGGATTCTGTGACTTTTATCGGCAGTCTTGCAGTTTTCTGCAGCGCCTTGGCACTAAAGTTGCTCTGTTCTTGAACGGGCACATGGCCTGAATGTTCGAGGAATGAATAGTCCATTACGCCCCTCATCGCGGCCCGTTCAAGAGCGAATGGGGCTCCAGAACGCAAAAAAGGGCCGGCAGGTTCGCCGGCCCTTTTCGCGATGGATCGCACAACCTCTTACGCGGTGGCAGTGACAGGTTGTTCTTCCGCCGCCGCTGGCACATTTTCCGGGCGGGCTTTCAGCAGCGGCAGCGCCACGGCCAGCACATCTTCGATGCGGTTGGCATAGTGAATCGTTACCCCTTCGATCAGCTCCGGCGTCAGGTCCTCTTCCACGTCCTGGCGGTTGTCGGCGGGCAGGATGATGGTTTGCACCCCGGCGCGCCGCGCAGCCAGAAACTTTTCCTTGATGCCGCCTACCGGCAGCACGTTGCCGCTCAGCGTGATTTCGCCGGTCATGGCCGTCAAGGGAAGAACCGGCGTATCGGTCAATAGCGAAACGAGTACCACAGTCATGGTCACTCCGGCCGAAGGCCCGTCTTTAGGAATGGCGCCGGCCGGCACATGAATGTGCAGATCAATCTCCTTGGTGAAATCGTCTGCCAGGCCAAGCGAGGCGGCGTTCGATCGAACCCAGGTGAGCGCGGCCTGCATGGACTCCTGCATCACCTCGCCGATCTGCCCCGTCATGGTGAAGTTTCCCTTGCCCTTCATCTTGTTGGCTTCGATAAAGAGGATGTCGCCGCCAGCCGGCGTCCAGGCCAGTCCAACTGCAACGCCGGGCCGTTTGACACGCTCGGCAACCTCGGTATCAACGCGCACCTGAATTCCGCCCAGGAACTCCTTGATCGTCTCGCGGGTCACCACCAGCTTTTCGGTCTTGCCCTCGACCACGCGCCGCGCCTGTTTTCTGCAAACTGTTCCTATCGTCTGCTCCAACTTGCGCACGCCAGCTTCGCGCGTGTAGTGGCGAACAATATAACGCACCGCGTCCTCAGGAAACTCAATCTGCTCCGGCGTAATGCCGTTCTCCTTGATCTGCCGCGGAATCAGGAAGCGCGATGCAATGTGCATCTTTTCGTCTTCGCTGTAGCCTTGCAGGAAAATCAGTTCCATGCGGTCCAGCAACGGCGGAGGAACCGTATCCAGCATATTGGCCGTGCAGATGAATAGCGTCTTCGACAGGTCAAAGGGCACGTCGAGGTAGTTGTCGCGGAAAGTGCAATTCTGTTCAGGGTCCAGAGTTTCCAGTAATGCCGACGCCGGATCTCCGCGGAAGTCGCGTCCCAACTTATCGATCTCGTCCAGCATCATCACCGGATCATTGGTTTCGGCTCTGCGGATGCTCTGGATGATCTGCCCTGGAAGCGCGCCAATGTAAGTGCGGCGATGTCCGCGAATCTCCGCCTCGTCGTGCATTCCGCCCAGCGAAACGCGCTGGAACTTGCGGCCCAAGGCACGCGCAA
>Ga0181520_10010929_pt1 | contig 12041 bp, 12 predicted proteins | sample PEATcosm2014_Bin_29_FD_132451 | JGI IMG/M metagenome (GOLD analysis project Ga0181520, IMG submission 132451) | Peatland microbial communities from MTU Mesocosm Facility, Houghton, MI, USA - PEATcosm2014_Bin02_30_metaG | ecosystem: Environmental > Terrestrial > Soil > Wetlands > Peat | place...
ATTGTATGACATGTGATTTAATATTGTCAAGCGGTTTTTGTCGCTATTTTCCGAGTATTTTTGCTACCAACCATTTCACCCTCATCCTAACCTTCTCCCCTCGAGGGCGAAGGGGACTAACCGGGGCGGTTTTTGTCGCTATTTTGGACGAGCTTTCAGCGGTCAGCAATCAGCTATCAGCTTATAGAGATTATCACTCTCTTTCAATCTCTCTCCCGTTCGTGCCTCCGGGACCTCCAGCTTCGCTTACGGCCTGAGAGGGAGGGAGTTCTACGGTCAATTCTTTCCCCACTCGTGGGAGAAAGCTAGATAGAGGAGGATTTTAGGTTGCCACGACCTTGTTTGGGGATAGGGATAAGGTCTCGCAATGGAAATGGTGTTTGGTATTCGGATTTTAATTTTGTTTAGGATTTAGGGTTTCGATATTAGAATTTATTTGGTAGTTGGAATTTGATATTTGGATTTTGCGTTTCACATTTTGTGAAACGCCCTGAATCCTCTATAATGGTATTTGTACATTAATTAAAGGATTACGAAAATGGGTTTAAGTTGCGGACTGGTAGGATTACCCTCATGCGGGAAAACAACAATTTTTAACGCCCTCACGGCGGCCGGCGCCTCCGGGTACGGTACGGAGATGAACAAGGCCATCGTCAACGTGCCGGACGGGCGGATTAATAAATTTGTCGAAATGTATCACCCCCGCAAAACCGTCTGGTCCACCCTCGAAATCGTGGATATCCCCGGTTTGCAGACTTCATCCGCCGGCGACAGCCGCGGTTCCAAATTGCTGGGGCACATCAAAGACGTCGAAGCGCTGCTGCATGTGGTGCGCTGCTTCGAGGACGGCGCGATTCCTTTCGCCTTTGAAACCATCGACCCCGTCCGCGACGTGGAAACCGTGGACCTGGAACTGATGGCCGCGGACAGCACCACGCTGCAAAACAAGCTGGTGCGGCTGGAAAAGAAGGTCAAAGCCAACGACAAGGATGCCATCCGCGAGAACGAGCACTGTCAGAAAATCTACGGTGCCATCCAGCAGGGCATCCCAGCGCGCAAACAGAAATTAACCGCGGTGGAAACAGCCAGCGTTTTTGAATGCAACCTGGTTTCTTTGAAACCGGTACTCTATATCGCCAATATCAAAACCATGGCGGACGCCGGCAATAAATACGTGGCGGCGCTGCAACAGATTGCCGCGGCGGAAAATGCGGAAGTGATTACGGTCTGCGGCAAAGATGAAGCCGATATCAGCCAGCTGGCGCCGGAAGAACGGCAGGAATTCTTGAAAGACCTCGGCCTGGAAGAATCCTCGATGGAACGGCTGATGCACGCCGCTTACCGGGTTCTGGGCTTAATCAACTTCTTCACCGTCGGTGAGGACGAAGTGCGCGCCTGGACCTGCAAGAAAAATGAAAAAGCCCCGGCGGCGGCCGGTAAAATCCACAAGGACATGGAGAAAGGCTTTATCCGTCTGGAAGTAATTAAGTACGACGACCTGATGACCCTCGGCAGCGAGGCGGCGGTGGCTAAAGCGGGCAAAAAGCACATCGAAGGCCGGGATTACGAGGTTCAGGACGGCGATATTATCCTGGTGCTGTTTAACAAGTAGGCAGCAGCGATTCCATGATTTTCGCCGCGTCCCGGACGATATCCGGGCAGACCGTGACGAAAAGATGTTTGTCCTGCGCTTCGGCACGCTGCTCCGGCACTGCTAAATCCAGTTTTAGCAGGTCTTTACAGTTTAACGAGCCGCGCAGCGCCGTAAACTCCCGGTTGAAATCACGCATCAGTTTGTAGGTGCGCTCGATGCTCTCGCGGGCGTTATTTTCATTGATTCGCTGCGATAACCCCAGGAGCATATAAACGCCGGTCACCGCGCCGCAGGTTTTGCCGGTGCGGGCCATCCCGCCGCCAAACCCCATCGCCATTTTTAACCCGAGGTTCCGGTCCAGTCCGAACTCCCCGCAATAGGTAGATACCACCGACTGGGCGCAATTCAAATGATGTTCCAGCATCACGGCCCGGGCCTGTTCTGATTTGTTCATCGTGCCGCCATTATATAACGGCGTGAAAAGCAAATGCAAATGATGCATGAAGGCTGACAGCTATCAGCTTGGATTGTACACCCCAACTTTTTTTTAGTTTGGATGAAAGATGTTTCCTGATTGACAGCATTTACTTACTCCAAAAAACCTCACCCTCTGGCTCCCTCTCCGCTCGCGGAGAGGGAGGAGATTACTTAGAGGGGCTGCGCCCCTCTAACTCAGGCCCTGCTTAGGATGAATAAATCCGACCCTACATCCCAAATCAAAGCTGTGGTATCATTAATAAAGCATCTGCAGGCAGGAATTAAATGACTAAAAACGCAGAACCCGAAGCAATTATCAAAGAACACCGGAAGTGGACGCAGTGGATACAGACACCGCGCAAATTGCGACTGGGCAACCTGGTGTTAACCAACCGCCGTCTGATATTCCTGAATATCATCCAGTCCGGTCCGGAAGTGGAAGCCAGCATCAGGAAACTGGCGGACGCCCCGATGGAAACCGTGCTGAACCATGCCTTCAAAATGAATAACGATAATTTTCAGATACCGTTGTCTGCCGTGGCCGGTTTAAAAATCGGGGCTTACAACTGGACCCCGATTCCGCATTTCTGTTTGAGCATCGTCTATTTCGACGGCAGCAGCCCCCGCAGCCGGATGGCCGCTTTCCAGTTCATCCGTCCTTATAAACAGACCATCCTGAAACCGCAAATCGTCCTGCTTTTCGAATGGATACGGACGATAAAAAAAGCCATCCAGTATGCTGAAAACGGGAAATAATACTCTCGGATTGAAGCTATTATGCCAGTTGCGAAAAAACAACTGATATATTAGAATGATGCCAGTCGAGGAGGCATCGCTTATGGCAGAGAATAAAAAACAGCCAACCGCCGCGGACCTGCCACCCATCAGCAAACTGATTAACCTGGTCGAATATCAGGATAATGCTGTCGTCAGCAAAACGCTGATTGATACGAAGATGGAGACCGTCACGGTCTTTGCTTTCGCGGCCGGCCAGGGTTTAAGCGAACATACCGCACCCTTTGAGGCAATGCTCTCGATACTGGATGGCGAAGCCGATGTGACGGTCGCCGATAAAACCTTCCATCTGAAAGCCGGCGAAATGTTAACGATTCCGGCTAACAAGTCCCATTCACTGGCGGCCAATCACAAATTCAAGATGATGCTGGTATTGCAAAGGATGTAACCGGCGGGTTACCTTACGATTGCCAGCTACGATTTAACTCCGGCGGCAGTCCCCTGATGGAAGAACATCTGCCATTTATCGCCGTTCTTGCGCCAGATTGAACTTCTCAAGGAATAACTCTGCTGCCCGTCAACTTCCGTTTTTGTCGCCCTGTATGTTGCTAAAATTATATCCGCCGCCAAAATCACGATTTTGAAATCCGATAATGTCATCCGGGCTGTTTCTTCCTTTTGTATTCTGCTAATAACCACTTGTTTGTTATAAACATTACCCAACCGGCCGAATTCAATGAAATCATCAGCCAATAGCTCGAGCAATCCGGTTGTTGAATGCCGCGTTGCCGGCTCCAGCAATTTTTCTTCAAGTAAACGGATTGTTTCGGTCAATTCTTTTTGATTCTGCATCGAATAATCACGCAAGTTCTCCCCTACCACAACCCCGGCAGCAGAGCTTTGCGGTCTTCAGGGTAATCCGGGAAAGTTTCCTGATACCATTTATGATTGGAACGGGCGCGCGGCGCGAGGTTGGCGATAGTCCAGACTGCAAATGCCAGTCCGGGCAGCGACCAGGTCGCCAGCGCCCAACCGCACCAGACCACGATTTCCCCGAAATAATTCGGGCTGGAAATCCAGCGGTAAAAGCCGTGCTGAGGGATTTTGTAACCGGTTTCCCCCGGCGCGCGGAGGTTGTGCAGGACACGGTCGGAGGAACGGTTAATCAGGTACCCGGCCGCGAATAAAACAAGACCACCGATAAAGCGCGGGTCGGTCAGCCATTGTGTCGTATACTGCGTTGCCAGCGTAAAAACATACCGGCCGTTTAAAAACGCATTCATCAGGTTGAAAACGACGGCCATCGCAATTACAGACACCGGCATCATGCGGTTCCCGCGCAGGCTGAACGGATAGATAAAAGCGCGGTGAATGTAGTGTGCTTCCCATAAAACTAGAAATATCAGCGGCACCAGCGAATGATTTTTCCCCACCAGAAAACAGAGCGCAAAAAGCAGCGGGGATGGCGATTCCATCACAATCCAGGCGAGTTTATTGCGGACTTCCGGCCCCCACCCTTTTCGGAGATGCCGCCCGTAAGGCGCGGCAAAAAAGAACAAAGTGACAAAAACAATTGCCGCCAGTAAGAACGAAGCCAGCAGTAAATCATTGTAAAATGTCTGGATATTCATGTATTACTTCAACCTGCACTTGAGGTTCCCGTTTTGCGCGAACCATTTCATTGTATCGGTTAATGTTTCTTTAAAAGGACGCGGCTGATAGCCCAACTCGCGGGTTGCTTTTTCGTGGCTGATATTGCGGTTGCTGCGCAAGGCATTCAAAGAGACACTGGTAAAAATCGGGCGTTTTTTAAATATCCGACTGTAAGCGGTGACAAACGGGGCGCCGAATCTGGCCACCGGCATCGGGCAGACAAAACCGGGGATGGACGAACCGGAAATTTCCTGCATAACGGCACCGATCTCCCGCATCGAGACCCAATGACCGGAAAGCAGGTATTCACTGCCGGACGGCGCTTTCTGTTCCGCCAGTATTGCCCCCTGCGCCACATCGCGGGCGTCTACCCAGTCAAATCCGCCGTCAATCAACGCCGGCATCTGACCGTTCGCCATCATCAACAAAGCCGTGCCGAAAAATGACGGCTGGTAATCGTATGGGCCGAAAACACCGGTGGGATTTACGACCACGGCGTTCAGTCCTGCGGCGACAGCTTTGCGGATTTCCCGCTGCGCCTCGGCTTTGGAGAGGTCGTAAGGCGGATACCGGTGCCCCTGAATTAACGGGTGGTTCTCGTCAACCGGCACATCCAGCGGTTCCGGATTAATGGCGTGGATAGAACTGAAGTGCACCAGCCGTTTGACATGGCTACTGCGGCAGGCTTCGATGACGTTGCGGGTACCCTGAATATTGATTTTTTCCACCAGCGGCCATTCATTTCTCAACAGCGAAATAACGCCTGCCAGGTGATAAACAACATCAGCGCCTTCAAGAGCGCGGGGCAAGGATGCCATGTCGGTAACATCACCCGTCACAATTTCCACACCCAGACCATCCAGAACCTGATGATTGTGGTGTACCACCGCGCGCACGGAACGTTTTTCCGCCACCAGTGCGCGTACCAGATTGAGCCCGATATGTCCCGAGGCGCCGGTTACAACGACTGTCATAAGTTTTTATTATATACGCAACTCCAGATAATAGCTACATCAGGTAAATTCCCAATAAATCCTAAATCCGAATATCGAAATCCGAAACAAATTCAAAATATAAAACAGCAAACGACAAACAACTCAGAACTAACTATTTTCTCTTCTGCCATTCATCTCTTAATAATCCGAACATCACTTCATCATGGTATGCGCCGTTCTTGAAAACCACTTCGCGCTGGCGGCCTTCCTCTTTAAACCCCACCTTCAAGTGCATTTTGATGCTGCGTTCGTTAAAGGAAAAAGCTGAGGACGAAATACGGTGCAGGTTCAGCTGTTCAAAACCGTACCGGATAATCAACCCGGCAGCTTCGGTGCCGTAACCTTTACTCCAGTATTTTTTATCCCCGACGGCGATGCCAAAAGTGGCAACATGGTCTTTAGGACTGATATTATGTAAATTAAGGCTGCCAATGGGGCGACGATTTTCACCGTCAATTGCTTCAATAACAAAAAAGGCATTTGTCCCCGCCGGCTGCGTGCCTAAATCTTCAATGAATTTCTGCTCTGCCATTTCGGTCATCGGCATGTACATTAACAGGTATTGGGTAACATCGGGGTCGTTAAACCACTGCAGAAAATAAGAAATATCGGCCCTTTGCACCGGACGGAGTTCCACCAGTTTCCCTTTCAGCATGTTGTTGCCCTCCCGCGAATAATAAAGAAAGTATAATCACAGGAGATGGAATTGTCAATGGAAAGGAATATTTGGGGGTTCTAAACAGGCAGGGACGCCTGTTCCGCCAAATCGCTATTTGGTATTTGTAATTTGGCGATTAATTAAAAAGGTGGGTTTAGTCTGATGCGACTGCGCCCACCTCTTGCAGCTATTTATCGGTGTGATTAAGGATTAATTGCTTCTGCTGCCCGCCATTTGCGGTTTTCGGCTGCCGTATTGCGGCCTTCTGCCGGTGCGGGAGCCCCCGCCCGTGCCCGGTCTGCGGAACGGCGCTTTGCCCGCTGCGCGCGGTGCGCGGACTTCTTTGTCCGAGGCCTGAGTCTTATAATCGAACCCTTCCAACGTACGGCGCTCAATCGGTTTGCCCAGTACTTTCTCGATGTCGCGGACTAAGGCCATATCTTCGTGGGTGACAAAGGTAAATGCTTCCCCGGTTTCCTCAACACGACCGGTACGCCCGATACGGTGAGTATAAGCATCCACACTCTCCGGCATATCATAGTTAATGACGTGCGAGATGTTGGAAACATCAATGCCGCGGGCGGCGATATCGGTTGCCACCAGGATTTTAATAGCGCCGGAACGGAAGCCGTCTAAAGCGGCCTGACGCCGGCTCTGGGTAAGATTGCCCTGTAAAGAGGCAACACTGTACCCGCCTTTATAGAGATGTTCTGCTAACCGCTCAACGCGGTGTTTGGTGCGGACGAATACCAGCACCGAATCCGTCTTCGTCCGGTATAATATTTCTTCCAGTAAAGCTGTTTTCAGATTCTGGGGAACCGGATATAAGGCATGGGAAACGGAAGTTGCCGGCGCGGAACGCCCGATCTGGACAGTCACCGGATTATGTAAAACATCTTTGACCAGGCGGCGGATGTCGTCAGGCATAGTAGCGGAGAACAGCAGCGTTTGCCGCGGCTGTAGTATGCATTCCAGTATCCGTTTGATATCCGGCAGGAAGCCCATATCGAACATGCGGTCCGCTTCATCAATTACCAGGATTTCCAGCTTGGATAAATCCAACGCCCCGGCGTATAAATGGTCCAGTAGACGTCCGGGACAGCCAACGGCAATTTCGGCGCCGTTGCGTAATTTGCGGATTTGCATTTCCTTGCCGACGCCACCGTAAATGGCGACATTCCTCAGGCCGGTTTTCTTGCCTAACTCGGTAAACTGGTCGCAGATTTGCTCAGCAAGTTCCCGGGTGGGGGAAATAACCAGCGCGCGCAATGTGCCGCGTTTACCCCGGGCTAACTTGTTTAAGATAGGAAGCGCGAAAGCAGCGGTTTTGCCGGTGCCGGTCTGTGCCAGACCGATGAGGTCGCGTCCTTCCATAATCGGCGGGATCGTTTGTTCTTGAATTGGTGTGGGAGTGGTATACCCTTGCGCCTGGACACCAGCCATAACGCTCGGGTGCAAATTGAAAGATTCGAAACTCATTAAACTCCTAGAATAAAAATGATTGTATAGTTTTAGTTGGATTTGTGTAATTGAAAAACATTTTTGATGATATATACCCGCAGCCAGTATTTACCTGACTGCGGGTATTTTTTCCCTATTAACGGGTTACTTTGACCGAGCTATAGCATTCGCGGCAATAAACCGGTCTGCCTTCTCTGGGTTCAAACGGGACTTCGGTTGTTTTTCCGCAGCGCGAACAGGTGGCGGGGAACATCTGGCGGGTTGACTGGTAACTGGAATTATTGCGCTGGTTACCGGTATTGCCCTGGCGTTCTTTCCGCGTCGCCCGGCATGCGGGACAGCGTTTCGGTTCATTAGTATAGCCCTTGGATGAGAAAAATTCTTGCTCTTCCACGGTGAACACGAAGTCTGCGCCACAATCGTAGCACTTGATTGATTTTTCCTGGAAACTCATGGGATGACCTCCTCTTTAAATATTGTTAGAGTTCTGGTCATCTATACTATAAAATCTACTAGGATCATAAAAAGCATTAATAACCTAAACTGAAACTACCATTATTATACAATACATTCAGCCGTATTGCAAAATATCATGGCCGCAAGATGAGCATTTTTGTCCGATACTCTGCTATATTATATATATTGTGGCGTTTAATAAAGTACTGGAGCGAAGATGAAAATCGAGAAAGAACTGCGGGCAAATATCCTGACTTTTGTAAAGAACCTCACGGGTGCTGACGAAGCTGAAATTAAAAAATACATCACCGAGATTATCTCGGACAAAAAACTGGAGAACAGCCTCGCGACCAAATCGAATTTCGGGGACGGGGAAAAGCCTTTTTCCTATAAAATTGCGGTAGACGTGGCTTCCCGCCTGGCGTTGTATGTCCTCTGCCGGGCGATGAAACCTGATGTCGTGGTGGAAACCGGCGTGGCCAGCGGCACTTCATCTTCTTATATTCTCCGCGGGCTGGATAGAAACGCCCAGGGGAAACTGTACTCGATTGACGTGCCGTGGTATACCGTAACCCAGAACTGGAAAGGCGCTTTTGTGGACGGCGTCAAGACCAATCCCATCGAAATGCAAAGCGGCTGGATTATTCCGGACTACCTGCGGGACAGATGGGAGCTGACGATGGGGTTGACCAGCGAGAAACTGCCGGCGCTGCTGAAAAAGACCGGCAAAGTCGACCTGTTTTTCCATGACAGCGAGCATTCGTACGAAAATATGGCCCGGGAGTTCAAGACCATCTGGCCGGGGCTGAGGAAAAAGGGCGTGATGCTGGTGCATAACGTGGAGAAAACCCCGGCCTTCGCGGAATTCGAGGAGAAAGTGGGCGGCGAGAGCTTCCGATTATCCGGTCTGAACAACGACGGAAAGGTGATGATTATCGGGGGAAAAACCAAGAAATAAAGAATTAATAATCAAGATTCAATCCGATGGTTAAACGTTAATTATTGTTCACTGCCGGCAGTTCATCCCGGGAAGGCATCGGGTAACAAAAACGCGCATAGTTCAGCAAAATTATCCTTTTTCAACTATAATAACGGTAGTACTGTGTCCGGGGAACACGCTAAACTGCTTTTAGCTTGAATTAGAAAGGAACTCTATTATCAAATCACAAATGTTGCGGCTTGCCGGTTTTTGCGGTATTGTCGCATTCCTGATAATGACACAGGTCTCAGCCTGTACATCGTTTTTGCCTCCCAAAGGAGCATCCGGGCCCATGATTCAAGCTCAAACAGCGGCTGTCTCAACTTCGTCCGCCGTTACCGTTGACAAGACGGGAATTGACCCTCTTACAGGGACCTACGGGAATTACAATCTCGGCATCGTGAAGATACAAGAAGGTATCGTTTCCGGCGATGGGTGTTATGATAACAGCGGAAATATAATTGTGCTGATCAGTAACAAAAATGCGACCGACCCGACATATGCGCAGCTGGTGCAATACCTAAATTCTGACACAACCGATGAATATCCCTACATCTCCACCGGCAATATACAGGGGACAATCTGCGGCTCAGCGGAAAGTCTTGTCAATCTGGTGCACATCCAAAAGATAATTGACGGGACCGCTCGGCCCACCGCTCCGGACGTTTGCGCCGATTTCGCGGAGAGGCTGCACAACGATGCAGAGATGGCAGGTATCAAATGCGCCTTCGTAACCATAGATACGTCTACGGGTTTCCATGCTTTGAATGCTTTTCAAACCACAGATGACGGTCTGGTTTTTATTGACGATACCGGTATTGTTTCAAATACATCTCCGACAGACGCGAGCGCATCAAGGTGCGTGAAAAAAGTGGATGTCAATGTAGGGACGCCTTACGTACCGGTGAGCCTTTTTCCCTCTCCCGACCGTTGCAGCACATGGTGCAGCATGGGCGTTGTAATCAGTTGTCAGATGACATGGGATGGTAACTGGAATAATTGATCCAGGCGGAATTTTATACTGCGTCTGTAATCAAAGAAGGGCCTCGTTTTTACGAGGCCCTTCTTCTTTTAAAATTTGAAACGGTTTGTTTCCCACCCATCACTACTGAATAGTGAAACTCCATGTCTTGGTTACGGCGCCGTAACTGCCCAAATCCCAACCGCTGACACTGGCGGTATATTGTGTTTGGGACGAAAGCATAATGCCGGGTGTGAACGTCACAATCGTAAAAGTAGGATCGAAAGTTACAGTTCCCGGAATCACCGCCGTATTCGTCTGTTCTAAAGTAAAGACCAGGCTGGTGGGATTTACTGCCTCGCTGAATGTGATTGAAATCGCACCGCCGGCAGAAACCCCGGTCGCGCCGTCTGCCGGACTGGTGGAGACAACTGTCGGCTGGATGGTATCGGCCTGACCGGTTGTAAAGCTCCATGTATAGTTATTAGCCATGTGGATGCCGGCTAAATCAGTCACATCGGTGGTTATCGTAGCCGTATAGGAGGTGCCGCTGGCGAGGTCACTAAGCGGATTAAATACGGCCGTATTCGAGCCGTCGAAACTCACCGTGCCGGGGACAACATCCGACCCTTCCATTAACGTGAAGGACGCGGCATTTATCGACATCGGATTAATCGCTTCGCTGAAAGTAGCAACGATCGAATTGTTCAAGGGGAAATTCATCCCCCCGTTTGTTGGGACTGTCGAAACGACCATGGGCACGGTAGTTTGGGCCGCTCCGGTAGTAAAACTCCAGACGAAATTCTGGGCCAACTGGTTTCCGCCAAGACAGGTCACGCCAGTTGTTATTGTAGCCGTATATGCGGTATTAGGCGAGAGGTTGGCTGCCGGGGTGAAAATCGCCGTTTCAAACCCGTCAAAATTGACGGTGCCCTGGACTGGCGTGCTTCCCTGCATTAAAGTGAAGGTGCCTGTATTAACGGTCGAAGCATCCATTGCTTCATTGAAAAAAGCAATGATAGAATCATTCACCGGCACGTTGGTGTTGGCCGCAAACGGGTTGTTCGGGTCGACGGGGAAAATCGTAGTAAATGTTGGAATCGTACTGACAACGAATGGGGTCACAGTATCAATTTCGCCGGTGGTAAAAGTCCAACTGAAATTCTGAGCCAGTCGGTTCCCCGCCATGTCCGCCACGGCAGTACTGAGCGATGCCGTGTAAGTCGTATCTTTGGCCAAATCGGTCAGCGGGTTGAAAATTGCAGTCATACCATAAAGATTGACGGTGCCTGCCACCTGTACTGTGCCCTGCATCAGGGTAAAACTACTGGAGTTGATGGTCGCAGGATTCATCGCTTCCGTGAAGCTTACAGAGAGGGATTCATTTACCGGCACGCCGACGGCACCGGACGCCGGCACAAAATTAGTTAACATCGGGGACGTGGTATTTAGCACAGGTACTGTAGTAATAACAGAGCTAGTGGTTGTGGTCGCGGTTGATGTCGTTGTAGTCGTGGCCTTGCTACAGCCGGACAGCATAATTAATGCCGCCGAAACCAAAAGGGACAGTAACATAATAAAAGACTTCTTCATTAAAATCGCCTCCTTAACAATATGTGTAAGTCCAATTCTGAATCTTTAATAATCAAATAGTCATAAAATCCGGCACATAAAAATAAAATATTTATGGCATTTCCTGTGTTTACTTTTTCCCCAGGATTAGACTAATAAAAGAAAAACCGATAATCTTTACAGATAGCTCAGATATAATCGGGAAGAGTGTGATGAGCATCCGGGCAGAAAAGCAACGGCGATGGCAATCCGCGATGTAACGTAATGTGAATGCACCAATCAAGTATTTCCCGATTCGTTTTGTAAAAAGTGCATTTTCTATAGCAGCGGAAACGAATATTTTTGGGTTTTCGGGTATGCGGAAGCGCTCTGCGTCTTTGATTTGACGTGAGGCGAAACGGCGTTTGCGGCCGTTTTGATTAGAACCCTTCCCATTTTGTCATTATCGGGCTTGACCTGATAATCCAGAAAGATAACGGGAGAGGATGATGGCTAGATTC
>Ga0181520_10010930_pt1 | contig 12039 bp, 17 predicted proteins | sample PEATcosm2014_Bin_29_FD_132451 | JGI IMG/M metagenome (GOLD analysis project Ga0181520, IMG submission 132451) | Peatland microbial communities from MTU Mesocosm Facility, Houghton, MI, USA - PEATcosm2014_Bin02_30_metaG | ecosystem: Environmental > Terrestrial > Soil > Wetlands > Peat | place...
GCCGTGATGTAGCGAAGCGGAGGCGCGACCCTGGCGAGGGTGAGCCGGCCAAGATGTTCTGGCGGCCTGGCCAAGGACCGTGGTTATAACCCTGGTTTACCCACACGATTCAGCGAGGAGCCTTTCTACTCGAGCATCGGCCCCCCGGATAGCGCCTCCGGATCCGGTCCGGGTTCGGAAGAATTAATAACGAATATGATAATGGCGCAACTTGAATCTGATGAGATAAACCTTAATAGTGACATGGTCCAAAGGGCCCTGCGGGCGCAGCGGACCAAGATGCAAAACGCCCTGGGGTCCGCGATCAAGCTGGCCGCTCCGCTGCCGCCCTTGACCCCAGGGGCGCAGCTGATCCAGGGGGCCTTCAAGATGGCGCTTTCGGATACGGCTCGCGATAGCGTGAATGGTCATATCCTGCCTCCCGATTTCGGCCCCGTTCCCGGACGGCGGGCTTCGATTCCCGCCGTGGAAGGCGGCGTCCCGGCCTGCCCGGAGCTCATTGCGGCCCAGCGCAATCTGGATGCAGCCAAAAGGGACGTGATGGCCGCCATTTGGGAGGCCAAATCGGTGGGCTCGGACATCGTTATCGCGGCCACGGGTCTCCTCAGCTACGGTACCTATGCCGCGACAGCCTACGGCATTGACATTGGCAGCTCCGTTACCGGCATATTCGCCACCACACCGGTCAGCCCGGCCGGAGCCGCATCCGGTTCCCTCGCCGCAACCGGAAATCTATTGTTCTTGTTCGCTTATGCCTCTGACGCCATTGCCGGCGCCGTGACCATCCACAAGCTCAAGGAACCGTATATTGATGCGCTGCTGGCGGTAAGCGACGCGGAAGCCGCATGGCTGAACGCCTACAAGGCCTTCAATGCCACTCTCGCTCGGGCCCTCTATGGGTGCGCTCCCGGCAGCAACGACACCAAGGAGACCGCCGGCACCAGCGCGCCCACGCCATCCGGCGGGTCTCCCCAAGCCCCCCTCGCCAGCGGCGCTGGGGGCTGAGGAGAGACCGATGCCGAACCAGTGCCCTCAGGCCTTCTTGTTCGGCTGCTTTTCCTGCTTGCCTTTGGATTTCTCTATCTGCTTCTCAGTCTTCTGCTTCTGGCTCTTTTCCTTGTCCTTTTTGCCGCCCTTGTCGCCCATGATCCCCCTCCATGATTGTTGTTGTCCTTCGGTTGCAAAAGAGTGGCCGTATTGCGTCTACAAAGCTAGTCATATCTTGACCTTTTTTTACCGAGGGATCCCAGGCCCCATTCATTTGCGGATTCCCCTCTCATCGGCCTTCGAATGGGTTGCGCCAGGCGGTTCGAAGGGCGTCAACCCATGGGTGCCGCGGACCGGCCCCGTCGCACAAGCTATGTTTATTTTTCTCCCCTCATGGCTGGTGCCACTGAATGGTCCTTCTTCTCAGCCGACCACGCGACACTCACTTCATGGCCCAGGATCCGGATGGCCATCGTCTTCGTGTTGGCACCCCGGACTGAATTGCCGACACTTCCAATCGAGTTGGTAAGATATGTTCAGCCTTGCATGCTACTTTCCCTTGTTTATTTCAATGGCATCCCGGACATCCCGGGCGCGGCAATGGTTCTGGGGGGATCCCAAGTTCAGCTGGACGCTGCTGCTCTGGGCTCCGGCCAATCTGTTCCTGGTGTGCATCCCCGAGGAAGCCATGTTCAGGATGTTGATTCAGGGCAAGTTGGTAATCTGGCTGGTGGCCCACGGATATCGACCTTTTTTGAGCATCTATGCGGCCGCCATCTTGTTCGGCCTGATCCATTTCAGGGGTGGGCCCGTCTATATGGCCACCGCGGCCATGGCCGGTGTGGCCTACGGCTTCGCCTACCAAGCCAAGCGAAACCCCTGGCATCCCGCTCTTGCGCATTTTGGTTTAAATCTCACGCATTTTCTGCATCTTGCTTATCCATTCTCCAGGCATTAAACCCATCTGTGGTGCAAAAACCAGCAAAAAACATTATTTGATAAAATAACCGCAGACCCTCCAGGATCCGTCACCCTCGTGCATAGGCGTAATCGTTTCCGTGGCAGAACATGGTGATGGCGCCGATGGGAGCTTTCCCCTTAAGATCTCGCAATCAGCCCTTGCCCGGGGGAGGAGTGGCAATGAGGGTCAAAAAAATCCTGGCAGTGGTGGGTGCGACAGACGCCCAGGGGGGCGGGTTGGCGTGAGCCATCCTCGCAGATACGGACGGGGACCTCGCCGACGACTTCTGCGCCGTCAGGAAACCCGAGACGGCCCGCACGCTGAACCCGCGGCTGGAAACAATCGAAGCCTGGCTGACGAGGAACCGGCAGCGCATCCCCATTTGACCCAAGCTGGGAGTTGCCCCAGCTTATGATCGGCGGATAATTCATCCGGAGTACGGAGAGCGGCAGTGATGAAAAGTTTCGCCGTGATTTGGACCCAATGGCCTTGGCGAGGAGTATTGGCCAGGATATCTGTTCATCCTGCTCCGAGTGTGAATGCCGCTGCTGACAGCTTGGCCTCCGGTGACATCAGTACCTGGTTGGCAAACGTATCAGGTTCACCGCCTTGTGGTTGTCCTGACACGTCAGTGCGAAGTTCCCATGAATCCCCGTGGACTTGATGAATTGTTTCAAAAGCGCTGCCGGAAACTGAATGGTTACCCCATCGAAGCAACGAACAACGACTTGCTGTGCGGTACCGCGATAGTAGGCCAGATAGGTCTCTGACGGGATGTTGAGCTGGAATTCGTACCGTTGCATGACCTCTTCCCTGATGCTGCCAATCAATTCTGCAAGCGGTGGCGCAAGGTCGAAGCTCACTGGGGCGGTCCATTTTCAATGGCAACCCGGCGGGCATGGCTCTCCGGGAATGGGTATTCCATGTGTCGAGCCGTGGCCCGGGCAACGGACTCCCCGTACCAGCGTTGCACGATCATCAGGGCCAGGTCGATGCCTGCCGCGATGCCCGCCGAGGTCATGATCCGGCCTTCGTCCACCACCTGCGCTGCCGCATCCACCCTGACATCCGGACACAGTTCCCTGAGCAGGTCCAGGGAGCGCCAGTGGGTCGTGGCCCGAAGCCCGGCCAACAGCCCGGCCTTCGCCAGGATGAGCGAGCCCGTGCACACCGAAGCCACAAGCTCGGTCCGGACGGACCGCTCCCGCACGAACCCCAGCGTCGCCTCGTTCAGCATCTCCCTGCGGGTGCCCATCCCCCCCGGCACCAACAGGAGGTCCAGTTCCGGGCAATCCGCAAAGGTGGCCATGGGGAGGACCTTCATCCCGCCGGCCGTCGTGACGCTATTCGTGGTTTCGGCAACCAGCAGCACTTGGAAGGGGGAAGGCTCCTCTCGGCGTCGCAACTCGTCCCCCCGTGCCACCGAGAACACCTCGAAGGGACCGCAGAAGTCCAGCACCTCAATGTCGTTGAAGAGCATGATGCCGACTCGCTTGCGATTCATATCGGGCCTCCACCACCATTCTGCGCGTGTGGCAATGATTGGGAAGGAACCCGTGAGAAGATTGCTTGGCGAAACGCTGAATCAGATCTGGATCACCCGCCATGGCTGCTTCCCCGGACAAGACCCCAGACCCCGAGCCGACGATGGGCCTGCCATCCGGGGAAAGGTCCCTTCGCGTGGGCCTCATCTCCGACACGCACGGGCTTCTTCGGCCCGAAGCCTGGGCCTTCCTTCGTGGCAGTGACTACATCGTGCACGCCGGGGATATCTGTGATCCAGACATCCTCAATGAACTCGCGCGGATCGCACCCGTCACGGCAGTGAAGGGCAATTGTGACAAGGGGCCATGGGTGGGCCGGTTGCGGGAGACAGAGTCCTTGCGGGTGGGTGGACATCTCCTCTACGTGATCCACAATCTGGCCCAGCTGGAGGTCGAACCCGGCGCGCTTGGCATCAGGATTGTCGTCTCTGGGCATTCGCACAAGCCCATGGTGCAGGAGCACGGTGGGGTGCTCTTCATCAATCCTGGCAGCGCTGGCCCCCGGCGCTTCAGGCTGCCTGTGTCGGTTGGCGAGCTGATCATTTCCGGAAGCCGGGTATCCGGTCGAACGGAAGAGCTGCCAGATCCCGGGCGGTAGGAGCCTGCCCCATGGGCTTCAGTCTTCGGGGACGTGCAACGTTTCGAGATCGGCGATCAACCCCGGCCCGGTCGGTTCCCATCCCAGCTTTCTCCGCGTCTGCTCGCTGGAGGCGGGCATGTCGTGCCCGGCAAACATGGCGAGCCAGCCGAAAAAGGCCTGAGCCTCCCCCGGGGCGATGGATTTGACCGGCAGCTTCAGGCGTCGGCCGATGGCTTCCGCGATATCGCGCATCCGCACACCTTCCTCCGCAGCCGCGTGGTACTTTGCATTCGGCTCAGCCTTTTCGATCGCCAGCCTGTAGAGGCGGGCCACGTCGAGAACGTAGGCCGCTGGCCAGCGGTTCTGTCCGGCTCCGATATAGGCGCAGACGCCCTTTTCACGGAACCTTTCGATCGCCGGGGTGACGAGGCCTTGCTTGACCGTGTCATGGACTTGCGGGAGTCGCACCACCGACACATTGACCCCACTCGCGGCAACGAAGGCAGCAGCCTCTTCCGACGCGGCGCGGGGAATCACCTCGGAACCGACGGTCGCGTTGTCTTCCTTGGCCAGCTGACCGGGCGTGGTATTTGCCATCCCGGTCCCGGAAGTGACGACCAGCGGCCGGCCGGAGCCCTCAAGAACCGAGCCGAGCGCCTCGATCACCCGGCGATCGTCCTCACAGTTCGCCGCGAATTTCGAGAAGTCATGGTTGAAGGCCAGGTGGAGCACACCGTCCGACTGTGCGGCACCCGACCTAAGGCCCTCAAGGTCCTCGAGTGACCCGCGATAGACCACCGCGCCAGCGGCAGCCAAAGCCGCCGCTTTCTCGTCCGAGCGGCAGAGTCCAAGGACCTGATGGCCCGCCGTGATCAGCTCCTTGACGACCGCTGACCCGATGAATCCAGTCGCACCAGTGACAAACACGCGCATAAGCAAGCCTCCAGGTTTCCCTGGAGATCAATCTCGCTGCTGGCCCTATTCTTGTAAAGTAGTGAGTTCATCATAGTAAGATAAATAACAGGCTTGCCGCAACGGCACGGCTATTCCCGTCCCTTGACGCCGGAGCAGGAAAAGGACGTTCTGACCGTTCTGGGGCTTGAGCGCGACGACAGGCTTGACTTGCCTCTGCAAAATGCAGTCCCTTCGCGGGTAAAGACGCTCATTCCCATCAGGGAGGTGGCGCGGCTGCAGGCCCTACGGGCCGACATGCCGACGATCGAGGCGCTCTTTCAGGGGCACGCCATGGGATGTTTGTCTGAGATTCGGGTGCGCCTTGGCTGGGTCGGACGGAGAGCCATCGGCTGTCTGTTAAGCGGAACAGTGACACCGGCGCCCCGATCGGGCCTCACAGCATCGTGAGGTGGCTCGTCACCACGGAATCTGACGGCCCAGGTAATCAAGGTACTGTAGGCCAGCTTTCCCCGCTTGCGCTTCCATCGTGTCAACGAGGTTCGGAATGCTCTCCTCGATGCTCAGGCGCCCCTGGGGGCCGCCCATGTCGGTTCGAACCCACCCCGGAGCCATGAGCAGCAGCGTTCGCGAATCGTTGCCGTGGCGGGCCGCAAAGCTACGCATAAATGTATTCAGCGCCGCCTTGCTGCCGCGATATACCTCATATCCCCCGTTCACATTATTCGCGACACTGCCCTGTCCGGAGGACATGACCCCGATCGTGCCATTTGGGGACACGACATCCTGCAGGGTCTCGATCACGCGCATCGGACTAAGGGCGTTGGTTACCATCACTCGTATAAACTCTTCGGTCGAAACATCCGCGACCGTTTCCCGATCGTCGTTCTTGACGCCGGCATTGACGAACAGCAAGTCGAATGTTCTCGATGCCAGGCGCGAACGCAGCGCAGCGACCTCGTCAGGATGTACGATATCGACAGTCTCGATTGCGAGCCGCCCGCCGGAAGCCGCCAGCAGATTGTGCAGGCGGGATTTACTTCCGCCACGCTCAGTGGCAACGACATGCCAGCCGCGTTTGAGGTATTCCTCGGCCAAGGCGAATCCAAGGCCGCGAGATGCACCAATGAGGAGAAGTTTCCTTTTTGATGAAAACGATGGCATTTCAGATTCCCTCCATCGACGTCATGAGCTTGGCTGCAGGTTCCTGGGCGCCCACCGGGTTGTCCCTGATCGCCAGGCTGGGGCAAAAGCCATTGGCCCTATCTGATCTCCAGCAACTCTACATCGAAGATGAGATCGGCATTAGGCGGTATCACGCCGCCGGCGCCCCGGGCGCCATATCCAAGAGCGGATGGGATATGCAGAGTTCGCTTGCCGCCTTTCTTCATGGAGATCACCCCTTCATCCCAGCCTTTTATGACCTGGCCAATACCCACCGAAAAAGAGAATGGTTGCCCCCGATCCAACGAACTGTCGAACTTCATGCCAGGTTTGCCGTCATCCGAAAGCCAACCAGTATAGTGCATCACGCAGGTCTGGCCCACCTTCGGGCATTCACCAGCGCCCTCCGAGGTTTCCAGATAGCTCAGGCCGCTGGGCGTTTTGATCATGTTGGGTCCTTTTCGGGAGGAGGCGCTGTGGCCCCTTTCTTGAGTTTGGCAAGCATGGAATCGGGCGGCCAGAAGTTTAACGAGTGAAGAGCCGTGACGGGCGAGGCGATGGCTCACTGAGATGTCGCAGGGAAGAGTGCAGACCAGGGCGCATTCCTAACGCACCCCCTTGAGTGAAGGGCGGCTGAAGGTTGGACCACAAGCGGAGCCGTGTCCGGGGTCGAATGCCCTGGCTGGTCGTGTACGGCTATGAAATAATGGTTGAAACCCCCTGCGCGACCGACTGGGTTTCCCCTTATCCAAAAGCTTTCGATGGAGCCCGCGGCACGAGTGGATTGATTATAACGGGCAGGACATCATGCTTTTGCGCCCCCTACTTGTGTGAAGTGGATTTTTGCTGGAGCTGCAGTTCATGCTGATGTTGGGCAAAGCTCATTTTATGCTTTTCAGGCGCAGCGTTTTTGCCATCCTGCGTTAACGGTGAATCGGCCCCCGCCATGGTCGGCATCCGTTCATTGGAGCTGCCCAAATGACGACCGATAAGTTTGGGTTTCCTGGCATTGTGAGACTTGGTACCCATAAAACCTCCTTATACGATAGGGCCTCGGAGGGAAGGAATGGAGGCAGATGCCGACGTTCAGACAATAGACTTCCAGGACCTCAGGCGGAACTTGCACCCTGATGCAAGCGGCCGGATTTTCGACAACTTGTAGTCACGGAAATATCGACTGTGCCATCTCTTCCTTCACCTCGGATGACGCACCTATTCGATTGGATAGTCTACCACACCTCCCACGGGTTGCGCTGCAGACATCAATGCCGCCCCTCCTGGCAAATCTCCATTGATCGCTAACCATTGGGGAAGTAGGCACTTACCTTCCGTATGTGCCCATCAGGCTTGTTTCCGCAAGGATCTTGCCTTTCATCGCCGCGGTCACCGCCTGGGCGGTGGCGCCCGGCTCCAGCCCCAGGACTCCGCTCAGCGCATAAAGTTTGAAGAAGTAGCGGTGAGGCCGACCGGGTGGCGGGGAGGGCCCATTCCACCCCAGACGCGACCAGGAGTTGCGCCCTTGCCTGCCACCCCCGGACAGATGACCGGCGCGCGTCTGCCCCTGGGCCAGCCCAGTGACCGTACCCGGCAAGTCGAAGGCCACCCAGTGTACCCAGAGCCCCACCGGGGCATCCGGGTCATCCACGATGAGGGCAAAGCTGCGTGTGCCCTCAGGCGCCCCATGCCAGGCCAAGGCTGGGGAAAGGTCCGCACCGTCGGCGGTGAAGGCCTTGGGAATCGCGGCACCGGGAACAAGGTCGGTAGAAGTCAGTTGCATGGCAGTTTCCTGGGCACCAACCCGTCTGCCAATGGCCTGGGGCGACATCGGCAGGGCGGCAAGTAGCATGGGGATGAACAGGAGATGAACCGTTCGCACGAGGGCAGTCTACTCCGGGACGGCAGAACGGAGCCAAGAAACCGTGGTTGGAATGGGTGGGAGACATTCCTGGGGGTTTAAGATTATGTGGCGGAGGCTCAATGAACTCTTATCTGGACCGCCTTTATGATCATCTGGCATGGGCTGACAATCTGGTTTTGGATGCACTTGAAAAAGCCGGAGAGCCCTCGGAATCGGTCCTTCGACTCTTGGGGCATCTTTTCAGTGCGGAGCGAATTTGGTTGATGCGTATCCGGCACATGGATACGTCCAAGGTAGCCGTGTGGTCAACACTTTCGCTGGCCCAATGCCGAACCGTTGCAGGAGAATCCTCGGCAGGATTTCGGGAGATGGTACAAAATGCCACGGTAGACCGGCTGGCTGCTTTGATTTCCTATCGAACCTCCAAGGGCCAGCTTCTTGAATCGTCGCTGGAAGACATCCTGCTGCATGTGGCCCTGCATGGCTCCTACCACCGGGGGCAGATCGCCGCTCTGCTTCGGCGCGAAGGCTTGGAGCCGGTCAGCACGGATTTCATCACTTTCACCAGGCCTGCAAACGTCCACGGGTGATAAAGGCAACTGCGGTCAAACGGCAACAACCTCGGCGTATTTGCACGGCCATTGCTGCGAAAGGCTCAAAAGGACCAGTGACTGTGGTTGATGGCCTGGGATAATCTTGGAGAAGGCACTTTCTGAAAAAGGTCTTTCGCATTTTCGATGTTTTTCCCCACACTTTGGTGGGGCCTCACGAAAGCTTTGGCAGGCAACCTTCTTGAAACCACGGAGAGTCCAGGATGGCGAGTCCGAATTACGCTGAATATGATGCCGCCGGGCCCTACTTTGAGCTGGTGCGAGGGGCTCTGGAAGACCTCGTGGATGGCGGGCACTTCTTCGACATCATCGCTGACGACGTGGTCTATGAAGTGCTCTACGAGTTCCCCGGTTGGCCCCGCATTGTCCGGGGGCGTGCCGATCTGATCGCTCAATTCAGGGGCTATGGCATGAGCATCGAGCTTCAATCTGCCGATATGTTGGTTACCCACAAGGCAGACAACGGCCGAGTCGTTGTCTTGGAATATGAAGTCCATGGAACCATCCTCGCGACCGGAGTGAAATACAACAATCGGTTCTGCTCAATCATCAAGATCGAAAACCGGAAAATCGTGCACTGGAGAGATTACATGGATTCGCTCGCGGCTTGGAACGCATTGACGGTGCGTGTTCAATGACAGACTTCTGGCTGGAGCCTGCGGCGCAAGAAAGTTGGACAGGCCTACCCGATAGCGGCCAGTAGGCTCACGCCAGCAAGGGTGCAGCCGACCCCCGCCCACTGCAATGGATTGGGACGTTCGTGCAGGACAACGTAACCCAGCAGCACTGCGAACGTGCCGAATTGCGTCGTAGTGACGCCGGCCACCGTGGGCGGGCCGATGGCGAAGGCGATGGTGAGCAGCACTACCCCGCCCAACTCGAGAAGACCAGCTCCGATGGCTCGCCCACGGAGGTTCCTGGGCACGTAGATGCGGCCACTGAGCAGGGCGACCGGCAGGGTGACGAGGAGTGAGACACTTCGGGAGATGGCCGACTGCGAAAGCCAGCTGATCGCGCCTGCGGCGTGGTAGCAGAGCATGACCGCAGCAAAGAGGAGACCGCTGGCGAGCGCCCAGGGTGCCCCTTTCGCCGTCTTGGCGTGGCCCTCGAAGGATGTGCACAGTCCGCCAAGAACACATGCACTCAGAGCCAGTGCAAGGAGGGGCGTGACCTTTGCACCGAGCAGGATGACGGTGACGGCCACGTATGCGCCTTGCAAGGCATTGAGCGTCGAGACCAGACCAAGGTCTCCGGTGCTCAGTGCGCGCAGCAGACAAAAGAAGGCGAAGAAATACAGGGCGCCCGCCAAGGCGGCGAAGCCAGCGGCGCGCCACTGCGCCTCACCCTGCGGCAATCCGACCACAAGCAGCGCGATGGGCACGACGACGACCACCCCGGTGGCAAGCACCCACACCATCTGGGTGAGCACGCGGGTATGCCTCGTGACGTTCTGTGAGAACAGGTCGCTCGCCGCATAGGAAAGGGAGGAGAGCAGACCAGAGAGGATGCTGAGCACGGCGCAGGACTCCTTGACAGCAGACGGCATGCGGTGGTGACCGCGGATGCTAAGACGGCTCCTCGGTAATGAACGTAAGTCTATCTTCAAAATGGGCAGCCCTGCCGGAAACACACGCTGGAAGGGCTCGCCGTGGATTCAGCTGGGCTCCGGGTACAGCTCCTGGCAAGCCTTGCCTCCGATGTACCAGTCCTGCTTATCCACTTCCTGGATGATCACCGACACGGCCCCGGCGGGACATCCCACCTGATCGACGACAGTTTGCGTCAGGGCCGGCCGCAAGGGCCCTAAGGAAGCACACGAAAGCAACACGAACAATTTACCTCAGCAGGACCGCGTAGCGCCACGTCCCTTGAGCGCTGATTCCTTAAATTCGAGGTTATAGGCCATCGAGCGTTACCCCGATTGAGACCTCCCCCTGCCGCTCTCGCACCAATCGGGCAAGATCCACATCATCCAAATGCTCCAAGATCGCCTCGAAGGTAGCGGCAGGAACCAGATAAGCAGTCGGACGGTTGTGGTTCAGGATTGCGACCGGCTCCCCCTTGGACTGGGAGATCACTCCGCTAGGATTTTTCTTCAAGTCGCTGATACTTACAGACGCGCGGGCATGGATGCGTTGCATGGGGCCCTCCTTGAAGACCTAATTATGGTACTTTTTATCGGTCATAGAAAGGCTGATCGAACCCGCCCTTCCTGAATCCGAGCGTCAACTCCTTGAGTGCATTGGTGGGTCGGCGCCCTCGCTCGGGCCTAACGCAAGCGTTGACCGGCACCGCCCTGGCGGCGCGATGAGGGGAGATTGGCCGATGGCATGATGACGCCGGCTCGATGGGTCAGACACAGGGCGGTGTCCGGATTCGAACGCTCCGGCTAGGCAAGGCGACCCTGCTTTTCGATGGAGTCCGCAATACCACTGGGTTTGCGATCATTGGCAGGATTCAGGCCGAGTCTGACCAGGACTGCAGTTCAATGATGTTGCCTTCAGGATCTGCGGCGTATACAAAGGTGACAATACCCTTGCCAGGTACCGCGAGAGACACGATGGTTCCGTGCGCAGAACCACCTTCTGCAAGAACCTGGGCAAGTGAATCAGCAACGCATGGAACTTGAAAAGCAATGTGGCCAAGGCCCATTCTGTTTGGAACAGGTTGTGGGCGCTCCAGTGGTTTTTGGAATGAATAGATTTCGAGGGTGGGCCCGGTTTCGCCGAGCCCAGGAAGCCGAAGATGCTCGCCCTCAATCTCAGCACCTGAAACGCCGGTACCATGCTCAAGCTCAGGCCCCGACTGTTTGCGAATGGGAGGTACCGGAATACAAGCAAAAACAGTTTGGTAAAACTTCGAAAGTCGCCGCCAATCTTTGGAAATTATATTGATGTGGCCAAAGATGATAGACATTGTGTCTCCTTGACTGGGGACCTTGCGCATCGCCCAGTGCGGTCACGGCAGAGAATGAACGCTTGCGGGAATGGCTTGGTTGATCACCAGATTACCATTTCGTAATGATGGTGCTTAGAAAGGAAGTCACACGGCACCAGCGACCTGCCGGCGGACCCGGTCCTGCCGACTTCCACTGGTGATGATGACAAGCTGGCTCGGGCGAAAGATCTTTGAAGAGCTGCTCGAACCCATCAACCACGACAACGGCTGAGGAATCTCATCCGCGCTGGAACCCGCACAGGAACTTGCTCTATAACCCATGACTGCCGCGGTGCTACGGCCCCACGATGGCGCCTGACGAAAGCGTTGACCACAACCGCCCTGGCGGCGCGCTGAAGGGAGAGTAAAACATCCCCCGGCAGAGCCGGGGGCTTTAAAACGTGAGCCGCTCAAAGCGGCTGAGCGGGGTCGCTAACGCGGCCCCGAATAATTGGTGGGGCACCTATGAGGTGCCTGGTCAGCGA
>Ga0181520_10010931_pt1 | contig 12039 bp, 7 predicted proteins | sample PEATcosm2014_Bin_29_FD_132451 | JGI IMG/M metagenome (GOLD analysis project Ga0181520, IMG submission 132451) | Peatland microbial communities from MTU Mesocosm Facility, Houghton, MI, USA - PEATcosm2014_Bin02_30_metaG | ecosystem: Environmental > Terrestrial > Soil > Wetlands > Peat | place...
GCGGGTGTTCACTTCGGGCATCAGACGAAGCGCTGGAATCCCAAGATGAAGGAATACATCTTCGGGGAGCGCAACGGAATTTACATCATCGACCTGCAAAAGACGTTGAAGCTGTTCAAGGAGGCGTCGAAGTTTGTGGTTGAGCTGTGCGCAAGCGGCAAGACGATTCTGTTCGTCGGCACCAAGCGCCAGGCGCAGGATGCGGTGGCCGAAGAGGCGACGCGGGCGGGAATGCCGTACATCAACCAGCGCTGGCTGGGCGGCCTGCTGACCAACTGGGTGACGGTGCAGAAGTCAGTGAAGCGCCTGCAGGAACTGGACGAGATGGCCACGGACGGCCGCTACGACCTGCTGACCAAGAAGGAAGTGATCAAGCTGGAGCGCGAGCGCAAGCACCTCCAAGCTAATCTGGCCGGCATCAAGAATATGAAGCGCCTGCCTGACGCGCTGTTCATCGTGGACTCAAACAACGAGACAATTGCGGTGAAGGAAGCGCGGAAGCTGGGCATTCCGGTGGTTGCGGTGGTGGACACCAACTGCGACCCGACGGTGGTGGATTACGTGATTCCGGGCAACGACGACGCGCTGCGCGCCATCCGGCTGTTTACATCGAAAGTTGCCGACTCAGCCGCCGAGGGCGTGAACCTGCTGAACGACAAGGCCTTCACAGAAGAGGCGCCGGAAGCGGCGGCCACAGAAGTGAGCGAAGGCGGGGTGAAGGGCGTGGCGATTTCGGCGGAAACCGCACCGAGCGAGGAAGTGGACCTGGAGGCAGCGCTGGGCGGGGGCATCCGCAAGGCGCCGGCGGCTGTGGCGGCCCTGCTGGAAGAAGACGAAGTGGCGGAGAGCGCCAAGTAGGCACGCGGCGCGCCACGCAGTTGTTCAGTTTGAATGGACGCGTCCTTCAGGGGCTGAAGCCCACACTTATTTTGCAGCGTTTATGGCACGACAAAAGTCGTGCCCTGACACTTCGGGGTTTTCCGAAACAGTTTTTCGCAAGCGGTGGGATCGCGCCCTTTCAATACGATTCCAAGGGCGTATATGGCACGACTGAAGCCGTGCCCTTTCAAGACGATTCCAAGCGACGCCACTACAGCTTTTCTTATGCCGGAGATTCTCCGGCGTGCAACACGATTGTGAAATCTCAAACGTAGTACTTATCGATAAGGCCGCGTGCGGCCAGGGAAAAAGAGAGATGACGACAGTGACTGAGAAGATTGACGCGAAACTGGTGAAAGAACTGCGCGAGAAGTCGGGCGCGCCGATGGGCGACTGCCTGAAGGCACTGCAGGAGAGCAAGGGGAACATGGAGGACGCGTTCCTGGTGCTGCGCAAGCGGGGGATGGCCTCGGCGCAGAAGAAGTCCTCGCGCGTGACCAACGAGGGCGCGGTGGGCAGCTACGTTCATGCCGGTGGCAAGATTGCCGTGCTGGTGGAGCTGAACTGCGAGAGCGATTTTGTGGCGAGGACCGAAGACTTCCAGGAACTATTGAAGGACGTGGCGATGCACATTGCGGCGAGCGATCCGCGATACGTGAAGCCCGAGGATGTGACGGTGGAGGATCTGGAGCGCGAGAAGGAGATCTATCGCGCGCAGGCCGCAGCCACGGGCAAGCCGGCGCCGGTGATCGAGAAGATTGTGGACGGAAAGATGGCGAAGTTCTACGAGGAGGTTTGCCTGCTGGAGCAGCCGTTCATCAAGGACCAGGCCATCAGCGTGAAGGAGCTGATCGCGCAGAAGGTCGGCAAGCTGGGCGAGAACATTACGGTGCGGCGGTTCGCGCGGTTCAAGGTGGGCGCGGCTGATTGGACCGTAGCGCAGACCAAGCCGGTGGAAACGGCTGAATAGTCGCGGAAGGTCCGACGCATCGCGAACCGAATCGGAATTCAAAATAAGCACAAGGGGCAGTCCATTGCGGACTGCCCCTTTTGCTTGTGCGGAAGATTGTTGGCTTACGGCAGGTAGTAGCGGAAGGAGGTCCAGAACATGTTGTCGATGCCCTTGGCTCCGATTCCGCCTGCGCCCGACCAGCCTTCGCGCGCCGTGTAGCTGTACTGGATGCTCTGGCGAAAGCGGCCGTGGTCGCCCTTGTAGAAGTCGTACCAGTAGCCGGCGGTGTACTCCTGAATATCGCGGTTTTGCGCGCCGCAGGAGCCGCCGGGAATGTAGCCGGTTGAGCCGCCGCCGTTGTAGCCGGGATTGGAGTTGGTGGTGCAGGAAGAGTTGCTGAGGAGGCGCGAGCCGTAACCGACAGCGGCTGCGGAAGGCGCGCCCCAGTGACCGCCCCACTTGCCGCCGCCCTCAAGCTGCAGCGCAGTTGGGGTGGTGGTGCAAGCGGTTGCGCCGGTGGGCAGGAAGCACGCGCTGGGCGCGCCCAGGGTGGATGCTGTCGCAGTTTGGAAGTCGGTACGAGCGGCATAATCGATGCCGCCGTCGAAGTAAATAGACAGACGCGGGGTGGGGTTGATTTCCAGTGTGACCAGGCTGGATAAATCGTGGATGGGGGCAAGATTGCCGTTGGCATCGGCTGTCACGTCAGCCAGCGTTGAGTCGCCGTAGCGGCCCACGCCGGGTCCGTAAAGACCTTTAAGGCCGAAGCTGACCATGCTCCCCAACGGGACGCGGAAGCTGGCCGCAACGCCGCCCAGCGTAATGCTGTCGGAGTGCGCTCCAGCGGTGGTGAGAGCCGGAGCCACGGTCAAGCCGGAGCCGATGTCGGTGAGCCCTCCGTACAGGTTGCCGTTGGTGGTTTCGCCGGGATAGACGGTCTCGTGAGCGAAGCCGCCGATGCCGATGATTTCATAGTGGCCCCAGCCGGGATCGAGCGCGAGCTTGAGGATCACGTCGGGCGCGTAGTTGAAGGAGAGGTTGGTGATGTTCGCGCAACCATTGAGGGTCTTGTAGACGGGAACGGCGACGTTGATGGTGTTCCCTGCCGAATCGGTTTCAGACTGGTTGGTGTAGTTAACGATGGAAGTCGCGGGGGTGCAGGTGCTGATGGCCGCGTTGTAGTTGCCGCCGTTGGTGCCCTGGCTGCCGAGCACCGCGTATGGCGTGTTGCCGGCCAGCGAGGCGGTGTAAATCAATTGCGGATTCTCAATCGCAGCGCCGATTGCGGCGGTCTTCCAGGTCTTGGTGACGCGGAAGCCGTACTGGCGCGTCCAAACGAAGCCGACGTTATAGTTCGGGTCTATGGTTTGTGGCGTCATGATGTCGCCGGAGAGGTTGGAGATGCCTTTTTTATCTTCAGTAGCCAGCGACCAAAGCTGACCGCCGGTGAAGGCCCAATGGTCGTTGGTTTCAGCCTGCGCCCAGATCACGCGCTGGCGGAAGACGTAGCTGTTCGACTGGTTGTTGTTTGAAGTGATGCCGGTGCCCAGCCAATCACCCTCGAAGTAGCCTCTCACCGTTCCCCAGGGCACTTTTCCCTCGGCCATGAGCGCCATGCGCGACTGGCGGGCGCTGCCGAAGAATTCGCTGAGAGTGTAGTTGTCGCCATGCTCGTAAGGAAGCGAGGTGAACGCGGTAGGAATGTCGCCGCCGGTGGCGTGAGCGCGCCATACAGTTTCACCCGCCGCGTAGCCGCCGGGTGTAAGGGTGATGCCCTTGTAGTGCAGAGTTGTTGGATTGTTGATGGCCTTTTTGATGTTCGTGGTCTCATCAGAGACCGTGGTGGCAAGCGAAACCGCGTTGATCTTTAAGTCGCTTACGGTGCTTTGCAGCGTGGTCACGGCCGAGGCATTGTCAGTGACCGCCTGCTGCTGCGCCGTGGCGTCGGCCTCAGCCTTGGCGGCTGCTGCCTGCGCATCGGCCGCGGCCTGTTGCGCCTGCTTTAACTGCTCATCCTTGGTGGCAAGATCGGCTTTCAATCCGTCGATCTCGCCCTGGAATTGCTGCTTCATATCATCGATCTGCTGTTGCACCGTAGGGCCAGCCGGAGCAGCGGGCTTTTTGGCCGCGGCGTGCTTTTTGGCCGGCGGCGTAGTGCCGCTGGTTTGCGCGTAAGAAAAAACAAGACCGGCTGCAAGAAATGCAATGGCAGCCGCTTTCACTGTCAATTTCATTTGGGCCTCTCTTTTCCTCTGGATTGAAATTCGAATCGTGGCAGTGTCCCCGTGCACAGAGGACGCATTCCACTTCTGCATCCCGAACGCATTGAAGAATTGAACAATCTGCGGCATTCCCATCGGCGCGGAAAACCAGGGGAGTGGAAAGGGAGGAAATCTCGCACCGGCGAAAACTCCTCCTGTTGTTCCGAATCCAAGACTCGCAGAGCCAGATTAAGATTTGACGAATTCACACAGAATTCACAGTTGCGGGATGGGGCAGATTTTCTGCTAAGAGAGACGGTGAGAAATTCAAATTCTATTTACAGACGCTTCGCTTTTTTGCCGCGCTTTGTGGAAGATTCCGGCGGATAAATTGCAGCGGAGTGCTACGGCGACAGTGTGCTATGGACGCACGGGCGATGAGGTGGATGCGTTCGAGCCTTGGGCGCCGGCGCTGAGGAGGTTGGCCAGCAGGCGGTATGCTCCCGGCACTAACTCAGGGAACTGGCGGTACAGCGCGAACGCTACATATATATAGGTTCCCTTTCCGCGATGCGCAACGAGGAGCCCTCCGCGTTGCGGATCCTGACCTGGATCGGCAGTCTCGGTGAGCGCCGTGTAACCGGGGTCCCAATGGTCAAGGAAGCCATGGCCGCGCTCTTCAAACCATCCGTCAAAATCGGCGGAGGTAATTTTGTTGGGCCAGGCGAGGAGTGAGTTCGTGGGATCGAGCAGCTTAACCGGAGCCTGCTCGTCGACCACGCGCTCAGCCATGCCTTTCATCGCAAGCGGCAGTGGTGCGGGAAATGTAGCGCCCTGATACTGCACGACGAGAGTTCCGCCGCGCTCGACGAAACTTTCGAGGCGCGGTTCGGCGGCGGTGAGCGAGTGCCGCGTGGAGTAGGCACGAATGCCGATGACCAGCACGTTCCACTGCGACAGATCGGCGGTGGCGAGCTCGTCGTCGGTGACGAGATGCGGCGCGATGCCCAGCGCCTCGATGGCCTCGGGGACGAGATCGCCGGTTCCCATCACGTAGCCAACGCGAAGACCTGGCGCGACCTTTACGTCGATCTTGCGGGTGCGGAGTTCCGCGGACTTGTACTGGTTGTATGGGAGCAAGCCGGGATAGCCGATACTCTGCCAGCCGATGGAGTAGCTCTGATCGCCGACGTGCGCGACAGCCTGAATTGCGTATGCGCGGGCCGCGACATCACCGGCAGGAAAAACCGAAAACGCGAGCGGCTCGGTGTCGCCCGCGCCTTTCAAGTGGAATTCATGCTGCGCGGGATCGGCACGCCAACCCTCGGGCAGCTTGAGGGCGACGACTCCATCGGCGGCGTGCTCGGCGTGAACAGTGATGCTGACCGGCAGCGGCGAACCATCGAGCGGAAGAATGCGCGCTTCCGGCTGAACGCGAACCCCGATCGCTGGCGTGACCACAAGCGGTTGATAGACGCCGCCGACACCGGTGACGCGGGCCAGCGTTTGCACCACTTGGCCGAGCCGGATGGGAACGCCATCGAATGTGAATTCTGCCCACGCGGCGAGCGGATAGGGAGCGAAGGAGCGCTCGCGCCAGGCTTCATTCGAAATGTCATAGTAGGGCTGCTCGGTTGTTGGACGCGTAAAGTAGGGTTCTGTGGGCGCGGCGTCGGCGGGGATGTGGACGTGGAAGGTGCGGTCGTTCACCGGCGCTGCGGCCTGTTGTGCGTCGATTGGTCCGCCAGCGTCGTCGATCCTCCACGGGGCGCCATCGCCGCTCTCGAGCCAGGCCCGGCTCAGCTCTGCCGCGTCCAGCCCTTGCGCAAGATGCACGCGAACGCCGAAATCTTCGCCCGGCCAAACGCTGCGCGCTGTTTCGTCGGCGGATGTGCCGCGCCCACCCGGGCCCTGGCCGCTCCCGCCGCTTGCAGTAAATGCGACAAGGTCAAGGCCGAGCAGATCCTTGAACGCCGTTTGAAACTGAACGATCTTCTCGCCGAGCTCGAGCTCCAGCCCGGCCTTCGCTTCTGCATCCAGATCGCTCGCCTTCACGCGTGCATACAAATCCATCGTTTCCGCATAAATCGGCGCCAGCTTGCGTGCGCCGTCATTGCTCCGCTGAAAGGGGCCGTTTAGATTCCGGCAATCTCTATCGAACTCAATAAAGTCGCTTTGGAGTTTATACAGGCCATCGTTGAGCCACGCCGGCGGCGCGCCTTTCACCAACCGTGCCAAGCCTTGCAGGCTTGTATCAATGTGGACCTTGCGGTTTTCGAAAAGGCCGGCGGCATCGCCAGCCTTGAAAAACCCTCCCGCTGCTTCAGGCGCCACCGCCCACAAGTGATAGCTCGATGAGTCCGGGCCGCTCAGCGCCGGATTGGCTCCGCCGTATTGCGACTTTTGCTCGCCCCAGCCTTCGCGCGCAATCTGCACGTAGGTACGGCCGAGCACCGAGTCCCATGTGCCCACGGGAAGCGTAACGTCGGCGGGCAACGTACCTTCGATCCACTCGCCGGTGAGGTAGTTGTGAAATCTTGCCGGCGCCCACTTGCCTGTGGCGTAGTCGAGCATCTGACCGTTGGTGATGGGCGCGAACGGCGTGCGCGAGTAAACCGCCAGCGGCTGCCATGGCTGCATGCCGTTTTTTAACTGCTCGGGAAAGATGCTGGGATCGGCGGCAGCCTTGAAAGCCTCCTGGGCGATTTCGCCGGCAACCTGGTGCTGGCCGTGGCCGTCGGTCAATCCGCCGACAAAGGTGGACAAGATGAGCTGCGGGCGAACCATGCGGATGGCCAGCACAGCGTCATAGAGGACGCGATCGTGGCCCCACTTCTGAAACGATTCTTCCTGCGTTTTGGAAAAGCCGAAGTCGGCCTCAGTGCCCCAAAGCTGCCGCACGCCGTAATATTCGTCGGCCTTGAGCAGCTCGCTGGTGCGGATGAGGCCGAGCGCGTCGTAGCTTTCGGCGCCTACCGCGTTTTGGCCGCCCTCCCCGCGGGTGAGCGTGAGCAAAGTGACCCGCACGCCCAGTCCGCGCGTCAGATAAGTCATCAGCGCGCCGTCTTCATCGTCGGGATGGGGCACGATGAAAAGTACGCTGGCCGTGGTGCCGAGCCGCTTGAGGGTTTGCTCGAGATCGGCGGCGCCGCGGTCTTCGGGCAATGGGAGCGCGTTGGCCGAGGGCTCGAGCGACGGGACCTGGGCGAGTTCGGATGCGGCGGAGGCGGGCGGCGATTCCTGCGCGGGGAGCGGGGTGCGGCTGGAGACCAGGAGCAACGCGGCTAGTGCGGCGCAGAGCGCGATGACCTGCAATTTTCGGGGAAAGGAACTCATCATCGACAGTGTACAAGCCGAAGTGCGGCTCCAATGGAAGAAGAGCAACCGCAGATCTTTCGACTCGTCCGCCTGCGGCGAACTCGCTCGGGACGACAGAACATTGGTCATGATATGTCTCACCGAGTCCGTCAGCGCCAGTCGTCGCGGGCGTTGGCCAGGCCTTCATTCATCACGGCGTCGAAGCCGGTGTTCTTTTTGACGAAGATTTCGCTGAACTGGCGGTCCTGGCGGAGAAGGATGGCCTGCAGGCGCACCAGTTCAAGCAGGCCAAGGAACATGGCGATGAGCGCGCGCTCGGAGTGCGTGTGGCTGAGCAGGCGGCGCAGCGCGACGGGCTTGTCTTCCATGGTGAGACGGCGGGTGAGGAACTGGATCATCTGGCCGACGGTGACGGAGTCTTCTTCAACATTGATGATGGGGCGGTTGCGAGCGCGCTCCAGAATGTCGCGAAAGATGCGGACGAGGTCGGTGGTGTCGGCGGCGATCTCCGGCTCCGCGCCCGCATCCTCTCGGAATTCGCGCACACCGGGATTGGTCCAGGTGTTGGCTTCGAGCATCTGCTTGTCGTGCAGCATCTGCGCGGCATTGCGGAAGCGCTCGTGCTCGAGCAGGCGATCGACGAGCTCGCGGCGCGGATCTTCGGCCGACTCTTCCGGCCCGACTGGGGCGCGCGGAAGAAGCATTTTGCTCTTGATGTGGATGAGCAGCGCGGCGGTGTAGATGAATTCTCCGGCTACATCCATGTCGCTGGCGCGCAAGTGATCGACATAGGCCAGGAACTGCGCGGTGATTTTGGCGATGGGAATGTCGTAGATGTCGATGTCCTGCTTGCGAATGAGGTCGAGCAGCAGGTCGAGCGGGCCGTCGTAGACCTGGCCGACGAAGACGGAAAAGGGCGACTGCTCGGCATCCACACCGCGGGCTTTGAGTGCCGCGGCAACTTTTTCGGCGGTGGTTGGCTCGGGGGCAGGCTTGGCGGCTAAGGGTGGGTCGAAGGGCAGCGAGAGGGTTGGGTCTTGTGGCGGAGCCGACTGGGCTGCGGGGGAGGAGATCGACGCCGGGGCTACTTTGGCTGGCGGGACAGGTTCGGGCAAGAGTGCAGGGGCTGCTTCCTGCTCGGGTCCTGTCGCGCGCTCATCGGGCTGTGGGGAAGTTTTCGTCAACGCAATCTCTTCTTCTGGTGCTTCTAATTCTGACGGGGCGTCCTCTGCCGCGGCAACTTCTGCCAGGGCAACTTCTGCCGGCGCTGGGTGCATGCTCAGCGCAATTCCAGATTCGGGGTCTTCGCCGGCGGCGCTGGCTGTGACGTTCAGTGTAACGATTTCAGATTCGGCCTCAGCCGGCTCCTCCGCGTTCGATTCGACTTCGCTCCGTCTATTCTCGCGCTCAGGGCTGCTCTCAGGCTGTGCGCCGTTTTCCGCCCTGAGTTCCATTTCCGTGTTCTCTGGCTCGCTGCCGCTTTCGGGCTCAGCGGGCATCTCCGTGTTTGATTCGACTTCCACGATCTTGGGTTCGGGGCTGCTGCCATGTTCAAAACTGCTTTCAGGCTCGGCGACGAACGCTTCCACGTTTGTCTCCGGGGCTATCTCGACTTTTCCGTTGACCTCAACTCTTCCGTTGTGGCGGAAGAGCCCAAATCCGGAACGAATTCCGCTCAGCGCAATCTCAAACGCCCAACGCCACCAAGGAACTTTCTCTTGCATCGCTTGCACGTTTTTGACCCGTTAGATCAGTTTCGGAATTAACGTAGACTTTTTGAGAGCAGTGAAAGGTGGCATTTTCTTGATGAAAATGCCACTTTGCTGAGTGCTTTCGGTCTACACCAATTCCGAAACTGCTTTAGCCTCTTGCTTCCCGTGGTTCGTTTCTGCCGTTGATCCGGCGCGTTTCCTGGTTTGTCTCACGCGGGCTTGACGGTCGTCAACGTCATTTGCATGGCGTTGCGCACTTCAATCATGGTTTGCTCGGCGCGGGCCTCGGCGCGGAGCGAACCGGTGTTCAGAATCTCGATGGCCTGTTTTTCAGTAGTGGCGGCGCGGCGCTGCTGGACGGGCTCGAGTATTTTTACCAGCGAGTCGGCAGCCCAGCTTTTACATTCGATGCAGCCGATTCCGGCCGAGCGGCAACCTTCGTAGACCTTGGCCATCGTTTCCGGTGAGGAGAAAACTTTGTGCAGGTCGCCGACCGGGCACTTGTCGGGATCGCCCTTGTCGGTGCGGCGGACGCGCGCGGGGTCGGTGACCATGGTCTTCAGTTTCTGGCGGAGGACGGGCTCGGGGTCGCTCAGGAGGATCGTGTTGCCGTAGCTCTTCGACATCTTGCGGCCATCGGTGCCGGGGAGCTTAGGCGAGGGGGTGAGAAGGACCTTGGGCTCGGGGAGGACTTCGCGATCAACATGGTTGGCTGCGGCGGGGAGCATGTAGAACTGGTTGAAGCGGCGGGCGAGCTCGCGCGTGAGCTCGACGTGTGCCTGCTGGTCCTGGCCGACGGGGACAAAGTCGGGCTGGTAGAGCAGAATGTCGGCGGCCATCAGCACCGGATAGCCGAGGAATCCGTACGTTGTGAGGTCCTTGTGCGCCAGGTTCTCGAGCATCTCCTTGTAGCTGGGGACGCGCTCAAGCCAGCCGAGTGGCGAGATCATGGCGAGGTCAAGGAATAGCTCGGCGTGCTGTTTTACGCGGCTCTGCAGGAAGAGCACGCTACGCTCCGGATCGAGGCCGGCGGCAAGATAGTCGAGCATCACTTCGATGGTGTTGGGCGCGATCTGGCTGGGGTCGGCGTATTCGGTGGTGAGGGCGTGCCAGTCGGCGATGAAGAAGTAGCAGTCGTACGCGTCCTGCAGCTTGACCCAGTTGGCCAGTGCGCCCATGTAGTTGCCCAGGTGCAGCTTTCCCGTGGGGCGCATTCCGCTGAGGACGCGCGGGCGGGACGACGGAGTGGCGGGTTCGGGCATGAAACGAGTCAATTCCTCAGTGGTCCTCAGTGACGCCTTCGGCGGCGTACTTGCGGCGGCCCAAGAAAAACCGGCCGCGTTCACAAAAAAAGCGCTCAAAAACCTCATTCCATTGTAGCGGGGCAGGTTGAGGGCTGTAGCGGGAGAACCTCGGGATCGAGCAGGCGCTAGATGCCCATCAGGGCTGAGAAAATCAGACCGATCGACGGGCTGACTAGCAGTCTAAGGATAAAACCGCCCACGACGATCATGAGCAACCAACTGATCCAGCCGCCAATGCGGTCATATTGCTGCACCGCGTGATACGGCAGCATGTTGCGCACCACGCGGCTGCCATCGAGAGGAGGAATCGGCAGCAGGTTGAAGAAGAAGAGCGAAAGATTGACTTCAATCGCCAAAAGCGCCAGCAGGGCTAATGGCTGCAATCCGCTGCCGATGGACAGCGCACCGGTCAGGTTCGCGTGCACCAGCGTGCGCCCGCCTGGAACGGCAATGCAAATGACTGCCAGGGCGACAAAAGCTGCTCCCACGAGGAGGAGATTGGAGACCGGTCCGGCAAGTGTGACAAGGTTATCGTCGCGGACAATCTTCTTGAAGTTGCGCGTGATGACCGGCGTGGGCTTGGCCCAGCCGATGAGGAATCCGCTGAAGAAAGTGAGTCCAACAAACGGCCCGAAGATGGCCAGCGCGGGAATCAGCAGCGTGCCAATGGGATCGACATGATACATAGGGTTGAGCGTGATGCGGCCCTGGAGACGGGCGGTCTGGTCGCCGAGGCGCGAAGCCATCCAGGCGTGTGCGCACTCATGAAAACTGAGTGAAAAAAGCAGCAAAACAAACTCGAAGACGCCGATGACGAAGGCCGTGGACTGCAAACGATTTCTCCTGGGGCAAGACTCAGCGTAGCACGGTGGGATCGCGGCGTTTGGCGGTGGGACAGTTTGGAGAAATATTCCCTCAGGGGCTAAAGCCCTGATTCATTTGACGCGAATTATGGCACGACTGAAGTCGTGCCCTGACACTTCGTGCTTCTCCGACGAAGTCTCTCCGATCGTTGCAAAAGCGCGAGGCTGCTGGCCTGAGTTACTGCGCCTTCAGCTCTCGATGTACTCCCAGAAGGAGTCGGCGAGATCGGCGCCGAGTTCGGTGGTCATGCGGCGGGCGGCGCGATCAACTTCTTCCATGAGGCCGTGCAGGTAGTCGCGGGAGCGCGAGATGGCCGCAACACCCAGCGTCGCCGATTGCCAGGTGACGGCTTCGTCCAGCTCTGCCACGGAAACGTTGAAGCCCTGCCGCAACTGGTCCTTGAGCGAGCGAACGACCTGACGCCTGTCCTTGAGCGACTGGGCGTGCTCGATGCGAATCTCGAGGGTCAGTTGCGCCACCGGCATAGGGGTAAGGAATTGACACGGACAGTGTAAGGCGGTCGTGGGCAGACGGAGCAAGTTTTTTCTTGGCAGGGGTGGCGATCGGCGCGAACGGAACGAAAAGGTAATCGGCCGTTAGACAACCAACTGACCCAAACGCAAAACATGGCGACGTTCTTTTCAATGAGCAAATTGGCCCGTTTTCACCCCTGGTTTCTCTTCGTGCTGGAAGGGTACCTTCACGTTTCGGCCATTGATGCAGATCGCCGCCACAGCACGCCGCGGCGGGCTACGTGGTCGCACCCGCGACGAGCGGCTGCTCCTTCGCACCCATGATCAGTAGCCAGA
>Ga0181520_10010932_pt1 | contig 12037 bp, 10 predicted proteins | sample PEATcosm2014_Bin_29_FD_132451 | JGI IMG/M metagenome (GOLD analysis project Ga0181520, IMG submission 132451) | Peatland microbial communities from MTU Mesocosm Facility, Houghton, MI, USA - PEATcosm2014_Bin02_30_metaG | ecosystem: Environmental > Terrestrial > Soil > Wetlands > Peat | place...
TACCTATGTGAAGGGAGCCGATGGACAATGGTACCTCCAGAAGAAATAGAGAAGGCGCAACCCGCAACGCTTCCCGCGGATTTCAGCGAGTGGGATAGTGGGGAAGGCCCCGCAGCACAGCCTGTCAGGCAGTCGACGGCGCGAGCCGCCGTACCACCACCAGTGGCACGGCCGCGTAACGCCGGGTCAAACAAACCGGCAGCGGCCTACGAGGAAGTTGAGAAGCTTTTTCAACCTCGCAAGTCCGAAGGCGTAAAGGTTTCAGTTGGGAAACAGAGGGTCGAGCGCGAGGACAATGGCACAGGCAAGCGTAAGGGGATAGTGGTGCTTGCCGCCGTTGGTTCTGTCGCGGTCGTGCTCCTTGCCGGTTATTTTGGTTATTCCCGGCTACGGCCAGGGCAGGTTGCCCCGAAGCCTCCTGTTGTATCGCAACCGGCGACGACGAATGTGGTGTTGCCAGAGCCCACGAACACGCCAGCTGTTACACAGACAGCGCAGCCTGTTACGGCCCCGAGTCCAGACCAAAAGCTGCGCTCACGGTCGGATGTAATGAACAGTCAGCTCAGCGCGCCTTCGCGGATTTCGTCCGACCTCAGAATGCTGGCCGGCAAGGAACCGCCGCCCTCCTCGGGTTTTGGGACAGGCGCGGAAGGTTTTGGCAACGGGGGCGGTGTCTTCAGCGGACGGAACGGGCCCAACGTGAAAGTTGAAGCTCCCAGGGTAATGAACATTTCGGCGGGCGTTGCCGGCGGTTTGCTGATCCAGAAGACCGCGCCGGTTTATCCGCAGATTGCCAAGGAAGCCAGGGTATCGGGAACGGTGGTGATTCAAGCCACGATTTCCAAATCCGGACAGATCGAGAATCTTCATGTTGTCAATGGACCGACCATGCTGCGGCAGCCTGCGATGGATGCCGTAAGGACCTGGCGTTACAGGCCCTACATGCTCGACGGGGAACCGGTGGAAGTCGAAACCACGGTGAGCGTGACCTTTACTCTGGGCGGGTGATGAGCCTTCTGGCTCCTTCCCGTCTTTTGGTCACTGGCATCTGTTTGGAATGATGGCCGAGCGGACGAGCGTTCTGTCGCATTGGGAGGAGGAACGTGGAACTTCTGAACCTGGAGAAGTACAAGGCGGAAATACACAGGACCCTGATCTCCAAGCTGGATCTGGAGAAGCTGTCGCGCGTCAACTCGAGTCAGGCGCGCCAGGCGGTGGCCGGCATTGTAAAAGAGATAATTGCCGAGCAACGGGTGCCTCTGAATTTCGACGAGCAGGAAAAAATACAGGCAGATCTGCTTGATGAGGTTTTCGGCCTTGGCCCGCTGGAGCCGCTGCTGAGAGACGCAAAGATCTCAGACATCCTGGTCAATGACAAAGATCATGTGTTCATTGAGAAAGGCGGGCTGCTGCAACGGGTGGATACTACTTTTCGCGATGACCATCACCTGTTGCAGATTATTGACCGCATCGTGTCGCGCGTAGGCCGCCGCGTGGATGAGTCCTCGCCGATGGTCGATGCGCGACTGCCAGATGGCTCCCGTGTGAATGCCATCATTCCGCCGCTGGCCTTGGATGGACCCTCCCTTTCGATTCGCCGTTTCGGGACAGGCCCGCTTGCGGCCAATCAACTGGTTCAGTTGAAGAGTGTTTCGGCGGAGATGATGGAGGTGCTTTCCTCCGCGGTGAAAGCCAGGATCAGCATCCTGATCTCAGGCGGCACCGGCGCCGGCAAAACCACGTTTCTGAACATCCTGTCGCAGTACATTCCGCGCAACGAGCGCATTGTCACCATCGAAGATGCCGCCGAACTGCGCCTGGCCCAGGAAGACATCGTGCGCCTGGAAACCCGTCCGCCGAACATTGAAGGACAGGGAGCGATTCGCCAGCGGCAACTGCTGATCAACTGTCTGCGTATGCGCCCCGACCGCATCATCATGGGCGAGGTTCGCGGAGAAGAAGCGTTTGACATGCTGCAGGCCATGAACACAGGTCATGAAGGTTCAATGACCACGATTCACGCGAACACGACGCGCGATGCGATTTCCAGGCTTGAATCGATGGTCGCAATGAGCAATATGAACCTGCCCGAGAAATCGGTTCGTCAGCAAATTGCATCGGCCATCACGATCGTGGTGCAGGCCACACGCATGAGCGATGGGACGCGTAAGGTAACCAGCGTGGCCGAGATCACGGGCATGGAAGAAAGCGTCATCAGCATGCAGGAGATTTTTACCTTCGATAAGAAAGGGATTGGACCTGACGGCAAGGTCATCGGTGTATTCCAGCCGACCCGTATCCGTCCCCGGTTCCTTGAACGGCTTCGGATTTCGGGTATCGTCCTGCCACCGATTCTGTTTGAGCGTGAAACTCAGGTCAATTGAGCGGGAAGGAGGGCAACAATTATGGGACTGATCATAGGGTTGACATTCCTGGGCGTGTTTGGAGTGGTTGCTTTGGTGTTGGTCGCCATTGGGAGCAAGGCCTCTGAGCAGGCGAAGCAAGTGCACGCCTCACTCGACTCGGCTCTAGCCACAGACAAGCTGGAAGATCGCGATGCGCTTATCAATCTTCGCAAGAAAGAACAGTTCAGCGCTATCCCATGGCTCAATAAAAAGCTCGATCAGATCGAGTTGGCGCCTCGGATCCAGTCCTTGCTCTATCAGGCAGATCTGAAGTGGAGTACAGGAGGCATGATTGCCGGTTCCGGCTTGTGTTTTGCGATTCCGGCTTATCTGGCCTATCTGCGCCTGGATTCAATTCTCATGGCCATTCCGATCGGCCTGCTGTTCGGTTCCGTGCCAATTTTATTTGTACTTTATAAGCGCAACAAACGTCTTGACAAGTTTCAGCAGGGGCTCCCGGAGGCGCTGGATTTGATGGTGAGCGCTCTTCGTGCTGGACATAGTCTTGTTGCCGCACTCGGCTCAGTGGCTCGTGAATGCGTTGACCCGATCGGTTGTGAATTCAGAGCGTGTTTCGATGAGCAAAACTACGGTCTTGAACTAAAGACCGCTCTCGACAACCTGATCAACCGCGTCCCGCTTCAAGATCTTCGCATTTTTGCGACCGCAATCATGATCCAGAAGGAGAGCGGGGGAAACCTTGCAGAGGTTCTTGACAAGACAGCTCATGTCATCCGGGAGCGCTTCCGCCTCAAGCGGCAGGTTGGTGTTCACACAGCCCAGGGGCGCATGACAGGCTGGGTACTCACATTTCTTCCTGTGATATTGGGAGCAATACTGTATTTCGTGAATCCTGAAATGATGAGCGTCCTTTGGAAGAATCCATTAGGCATCAAGCTGCTCTGGACAGCCAGCATCATGATTATTATTGGCGGTTTGGTCATTCGCAATATCGTCAATATGGACGTTTGAGGGAGTTGTATGGGATTAACGATTTTTACATTCTGCGTGGTTTTTCTGCTAGTTGTGAGTGGCGGACTGCTTTTGTTCTATCGCGAAGAGATGCTTAAGCGCATTTCCGAGGCGATCAATCCGCAGCAGCCCAAGCCGAAGTCCCTATTGAGCTCGATCCAGCAGACGGGCCTCTCGATCGGCGGCGTGATCGAGCGCTTCGAGAATGTTTTGCCGAAGACCGATGCCGAGGTTTCCGTCGTCACCTCGCGCCTGCAGCGCGCCGGCTTCCGCGATGAATCAGCGATCAGAGTGTTCTATGGCTCCAAAGTATTAGTTCCCATTCTGCTTAGCCTTGTTGCGCTGGTTTCAGGACTGTTCCGCCTAAGTCCGATTTTCGTGTTTATCTTGTGCCTTGGCGTGGGCTTTCTGGTGCCGGATTTCTGGCTGGGACGGCGAATTAAAACCCGTCAGGGTAAAATTCGACGCGGCCTGCCGGATGTGCTTGATCTGCTCGTGATCTGCATCGAGGCCGGACTCAGCCTGGACCAGGCAACGGCGCGCACCTCAGTGGAATTGAAGCATGCCCAGCCGGAACTTTGCGATGAGCTGGGCCTTGTGGTGTTGGAGCAACGAGCTGGACGCCCGCGCGGCGACGCCTGGAAGCATCTGGCGGAACGTACAGGCGTTGACTGTGTGCGCAATCTTGTTTCCATGCTGGTTCAGGCGGAATCATTCGGAACCAGCATCGCCAAGACGTTGCGAATCCACAGCGACACTCTCAGAACGCAGCGTGTGCAGGCTGTGGAAGAGGCGGCGGCGAAGACGACCATCAAGCTGATTTTTCCGCTTGTATTTTTTATCTTTCCCTCACTTTTTGTGGTGGTTCTTGGCCCTGCGGTGATCTCCATTATGGAGTCGTTCAAAGTTTTTAGTCATTGAGGGAAGGAGGAATTGCTATGGACAGTACCACGATCATCCGGGTTGTTGCCGGAGTGCTGGTTGTCGTCATTCTGATTGTCCTGATCCAGCGTCGCCGCACGCGGACCAAGTAGTGTGGGGTCGCATTTTTTTAGCGACGCCCAAGAGTCTCGTTTCGCTTGCCGGTTCGTTGCTGTTTGGGATCGGCGATTTTTCAACTAAAGCTGCCGGCACAGCTTTTGTCTGGCTCAAGCCGGGAAGCGTAACAAGGAAGCTGCTTTAAGAAAGAGGATTTGCATGGACAGTACCACAATCATTCGAGTTGTTGCCGGAGTGCTGGTTGTCGTCATTCTGATTGTCCTGATTCAGCGTCGGCGCACGCGGACCAAGTAATAGCAGGCGTTTTGCGAGTGGGCCGGTGGCTCGGTGAATTTGAGCGAGTTCGCTGGCCGACTCGAGAATCTCTATGGAGAGGGACACGGTTGTTTCGGCGCTGAGTGTCTCAGTCTCGTATCCGGCGACGGGCGAGGCGGGGTGAGTTTTTACCCAGATCTCAGCCCGATGCCTTAGTCTTCTCCGCACTGGGCCAGGCAGGTTTCACGCATGGTTCGATGCCCAACGAGAAAGGACTTGTATGAATGTTTTTGGCGGAGAGGTTGAACTAACGGCGGATAGCTTGGGATAGCGCCAGATTGTCGGGTTCCCGCCGAGGGCCGGAGGTTCCATGGAATCACGAAAACTTTGCGCATATAACCAGACTCGAGAATGCTTCCTCGGTTTGGAAGTCGCAGCTACCGACCTATCGTGCGCGGACCTCAAGGTTCTGTTCAAGAAATTGACGTTGAAGTCGGGTGAGGGCCTCTGGATGGCGCCTTTCCGAGGAATACCCGATACGGATATGCAGGCTCCGCTGGATCTGATCTATCTGGACGAGGATTGCCGGGTCAATGATGTGGTTGAGTCATTTCCCACATTTCATGTGAGCCCAACGAGTGCACGGGCCTCGAGTGTTCTGGCGCTGCCGATTCACTCGATTTATTCTTCGCAAAGCCAAAGGGGCGATCAACTGGTGCTCTGTTTGGCCGAAGAGATGCAGGGACGCCTGGAGCGTTTCTCGAGCTCAGGTGGCTCCAGCAAAGTTCAAAGCGCCGTTCTTTTGAGGGGACAGCCGCTTTGGAGCGGCGGCCCGGGTGTGGTGGAATTGGAGGACCGCTCAAACGATGACCGGACAGGGTCCGAGCAGACATATGAGATGGACCTCATTGAACCGGGGATGAGAGATGTGAAGCCGCCGAAGAACTGGCTGGAGCGGTGGTGGTCTCCGGATCCGAGAAAAGCGCCGGAGCAGAGAAAGGCTCCAAGGGGAGGAGTTCCCGGACTGGCTGCATATTACTGGACAGGAGCTGCTCCGAAGGCACACAGCATTAAAGACATCAGTTCGACCGGGTTGTATGTGGTGACGGAGGAGCGTTGGTATCCGGGTACCCTGATTTTAATGACGCTGCAAGAGACTGACGGCGGCATGGAAAACACGGGGCATTCGATTTCAGTACACTCCAGGGCGGTTCGCTGGGGAAACGACGGTGTGGGGCTCCAGTTTATTCCCCACAACACTTTGGCAGTGCAGAAAGGGCCGAATCCATTGGTGGCCGGAGCAGATCAGAGGGAACTGGACCAATTCCTGGAGCAGCTGCGCAAGGTGAAAGGCTAATTGCTGTAGGGTTTCGTGCAAGTTTTGCGGTACTTTGGTGTAACAAGCAAGGTACTATTCAGTAAAATTTGTCACCAATTTGGACAAATGTGAAGGAGAATAGAGGGGAGTACACAATGAAAAAGGTGAATGATTTGCGCGGACAGGCCGCTGTGTTTCGCAGTGCGGGCGCGGATTCCCTGTCCCTTTGTGGCCGGCTTCGAACTTGGCTTCACTCCCGCGAAAGAGGACAAGCGATAGTGGAGTTTGCCTTTGTGATCCCGATACTTCTGTTGGTCCTATTGGCGATCTTCGAGCTTGGGATCTTCCTCCTTAACTATCAGACGCTGACGCAGGCCGTCAATCAAGGAGGGGTGAGGATTCAGCAACTTTCAGGCTTGCCTGTTAGCTCGGGTGGCACCTCTGACCCCTGTGCTGATATTGCCACAGCTGTTATTGGATCGGCGGGGAATCTGGGAACGACGGGGAATAATGGCATCCAGTTGACGTTAACGGTTGGCTCCAACACGCCGGCCGGTCCCTCGCCCGCCGCAAGTTTTTCATGCGGGAACTTGGCATCTGCCGTGCAGGCCGGCGGAGGCGGCACATCCATACCCGTGATTGTGACGGGCACCTACCCCTGCATGGCGTTAACCTACGGATTCAATTTTGCTGCAAACGGTTGTCAAATGAAAGTCACAGTACAGGAGCTAATGCAATGAAAAACAATTCTGAGTCCTTTGTCCGCAGAATGCTCCGCGATCAGCGCGGGCAGGTGATGCCTTGGGTAATCTTCGGAATGATCGGCATGCTTTCGATGGCTGGCGTTTCGATAGACGTGGGTAAGGCCTACGCCGTACGCAACCAACTCCAGAGCGCCGTGAATGCCGCAGCTTTGGCGGGAGCGGCAGAGGTATACAACTCATCCGCCCTTAACGATGCAAGCAAAGTAGCGAACGATTATCTGACGGCGAATAACACGACTGGACTGACCCCGGTTTCGGGTTATCCGCAAGTGACTCCAGTATGCTTGAACATGCTGATGCCGAAGACATCGCCGTGTGTCACATCAGGCTCTAATCAGACCCCCGCTAACGCTCTCCGAGTCAAGGCGGCGGTACTGGTGCCCACGACAATTCTTGCAGTCGCGGGCATCAAGAACCTTACCGTGGGGGCCACCGCGGTGGCGTCCATGCAAGGCGTAGCGCAGCTATGGAATGTAGCTATCATTTTGGATTCGACGGGGTCGATGGGCAATAAGGACTCCTACTGTACCACAGCAAATACCACGGCAGAGCAGTGCGCGATGTCGGGCATCCAGACTATGCTGGGAGGCATTAATCCCTGTGCTACGGGCGTGACTGGCTGCAAAGCCACAGATGCGACGGCGAACTTCCGCGTAAGCTTGTTCGCGTTTCCAAATGTCCCCTCAGGCACGGGTACCGGCACGGTCGAGGACGACTACAAATGCACGGGAACGCCTATCGCGTCAGTTTATTCCCTGCCCGCGAAGCCCGACTCGGTATCGACGCCTGGCTACGTTGCAGGTACTGCCTATACGCCATTCGCATACACAGGCACTACGCCGTACACCGCGACTTACCAAATCACGCCGCAAAGCGCCGACCCGAACAATATCGATGCGAATGGTTTCACGAGCGATTATTTCGTTTCTCTCAACACATTGAACCCCGCCTCTATCCTCGTGAAGTTGATCGGGAATGGCAGCACCGACGGGTGCCTGAAGCCTCCGAGTACTTCGACCCGCACGAAGAGCCTTGCTACTCTCGCCGGATGGTCGACGAGCGGAAACGGGCCGTACTCGTGGCCTGACACCAATTACATGACCTCCTTTGCGGGAGCGATCTATGCGGCCCAGACGGCGCTCCAGGCCGAACAGGCGGCGACGGCTGCGTTGGGAATCACGACCAAGAACGCGATCATATTCGTAAGTGATGGTCAGGCAAACATGCGTTACGATGGGTTCCCGCAGAAGACAAGCACGGCTGGATCCGGCGGCGACTCGGTTACGTCTGCCGCGACCACGAAGTACTCCTCGTCTGCTGCCAATCTGACTGGTACTAAGAGCACATGGGGTCAATACCCGGACTCCAACGCAGGTTGCCAGCAGGCGATTATGGCAGCCGAATATGCCAAGAATGCAGGAACCAGATTTTATGCAGTCGCTTATGGTTCCGAGGCTAACGGATGCGTTACGGATGACGGCACATATGGTTCAGCCCAAGTCGTTGTTACCGGCACTCTTAATATTCCTATCACCTCGGCGTCCCAGGTTATCCCATGCACGGTGATGGAGGATATGGCATCGGCGGGAGCTACCGCCAATGACCCTTGGTATTTCTACACAGACGGATCAAGCGCAGCCAACGGCTGCACGGATCCCACGCATACGTCCATCGGTCTAGGCTCCATATTCACTGCGATTCAATCGACATTCACGCATCAGAAGATGCTTCCCAACAACGCGTCATAGTCAACTGAGAGACAAACAAATTCGCATCCCGGGCGGGTCTGATTATTGGACTCGTCCGGGATTCGAGTTTTAGGACGGTTCTTCAATTGCCAAATCCAGAAAACCAATCCGCTGTGTGGTTTCGATTTTGGCTGGGGCACCCAGTGACAGGTCATTGTTGCTCGGTTGGAAGTAAGAGCCACTTAGCACGAGGCTGCGAAGAGCAAATGAATTGGAGAACTGCTCAAGGAAGTGTTTGGTGAATCGACCGAGCATCATGCAGGCGCAGAAGAATGCACAGCAGGGGCTAAACAGGCTGCGGAAAAACTCCTAGACTTGGTTCAGGCTTCCGAAAGCGTCCCTCAGGGCCTAAAGGCCGCATTGATCTAGCTGGATTTATGCCAGGGATAAATCCCCGGCCTACCGCCCAAGTGAGTTATTCCGCAAGCTGTAAAGCCCACCCCATCGACGAAAACCTGTCGACGGGGACCTCAGCGAAGTCATGCCTTGACAAAGAGCCGGTCCATTCGCACATTCGTCAGACGTTACTTAGTCCTGCTCTTCGGGAATAATCAGCAATACTTCGACCTTGATCTTCTGGCCATTTTGCGTCGCCGGTCTCCACTGCCACTGGGCGAGCGAAGCCAACACAAACTGCGCCTGCGCGAGTTGCGGTGGAAAGACGACGGCGAGCGATTCGAAGCGGCCGGCCTGATTTACAAATCCGCGAATCAAGATGGCGTCGGCTGCGACTAAGTCCGGATTTAGGTTAGGCCGCACGATGCTATAGGGCCAGGGCGCCTCAATGTGAATGATGTTACCCGCCGCTGCAGCCTGGGCAGTGAGCGGAAGCGAGTATTGAAGAATCCAACTTTTGGCAAGGCCCACCGGCAGATAAGCCGTATACGACAACCTCGTACCCCACACCGGTGGCATATCCGGAAACTGATCTTCAAGCGAGGAGCCGACCACCACCGCTCCGAATTGGCCGGTGATGGACCGCGTAATGTGTGCAGTCGTAAACTGGTTGCCTTGTCCGAAATCAGGTTGCCCGGAAACATTCTTTCCTGAACCCGCTCCATTTCCCTTTTCAGCTCGGGCGTCACCTGCTCCGCCTTGTTTATCGGACGAACCTGTCTGGCCTGACTGCGCGGTACCCTTGACTTGGCCGGGCGACAACCCACCAGGAGAATTAGAGGAGGCCGATTGGTTGACTGGCGGCAGCGTGACAGCTCCGTTCGCCATATGATTTTCGGAGAGTGACATTACTGTAGTGGGAGTGGGGTTCGCTGCTCCCGCCGCTGTAGTTACAGGGGCTGGCGGCGTCGGCTTTGGTCCGGCGACCACTACAGGTGACGTTGTGCTGGGAAGAATCGGTTGAGGCCGCACGGGAATTTCGGCGGCTGCAATGGCGATGTCCGCGAGGTTCTGCTCATTGTTGGGTAAGTGGACGGAAGGTTTGATTATCGCAACCGACGGCTTCAACGGAACAGGTGGAACAATCGTCTTTACGGGAGACTTTTTCCCCTCCCAGATTACGACTGTGGGCAAAGGAATTTTTTCGAAGAGTGTGACGGGTTTGAGAATATCCGGTTGCAGCAACGTTTGAGGACCGGGAGGAGCTTCTACCATCTGGCGCATAACCGGTCGCGCTGCTGCGCTCTTGTCTGGCGGAAGCGGGTGGTCTTTGGGATGAATCTGCGGATATTCAATATCCAGTTTGGCCCGCTGCAGCTGGGCCTCCAGAGAGTGCAGGTCGAGATGGCGCACGGACATACGATCTGCGTTAGAGGGGGTCCTTACCTTGGGCGCATTGAGGAGTCCAACACCCAACAAAATGACACCTACTATATGAAAGACAACCGACGCGGCAAAGGTGTAGGGTTTTTGTACCTGTTCGGGTCGCTCAGAAAACAGCGTAATCATAGGGGAAACCTCATGATCTTGCGAAATTCCTCCCTCGCGCTGTCTGGACCCACTTGCAATGGAGGTTACGTTCTGGACATTTCCGGCTTGGGGGAGCGCTGAGAAAAGCCCTGTTGCCCCTCTCAAGACCTTAATTATATTCTCTTCCACAATCTCTTACTGCACTGCTTTGACCTATAACTCTCTTGGTACCTTCGTACCGCCTCAAGCCTTTCATTTGACTTTCATGAGGTTTGAAAAGAATACACTGAACGCACGGTAAAACTTGCACGATAATATGCTTGCTCAAGTCCTGAATAGGCGTAAAATTGATACAAGTTTCCCAAGGCGTGGCACTGGCCACAAGAAACAGAAAGGCGAATCTGGCCGGGTAGCCAGTTCACACAGGCCTCCAAATGAACCGAAGACTACTCACGATTCTTCTGATCGCATTCTTCATTGCTGCCGTTTGTACTTTACTGATTGCACATCTGGTTCGAAATCAGGCGGCGGCGCGACAGCCAGTCACTACACTTGTGGTGGCGGCGAAGGCGGACATTAAACTCGGAAACATTCTTACGGCCGATAACATCACGACTCTGGGAATTACGGGAACACCGCCCAAAGAGGCCATCCTCGAAAAGGACATGAAGACTGTCATCGGGCGGGGCGTTGTCTCTGACCTCTATGAGGGCGAGCCCATTATCGAGAGCCGACTGGCAGCAATCGGCTCAGGCGGGGGATTGGTAGCCACCATTCCGCCGGGCATGAGAGCCTGCGCCGTCAAGGTCGATGATGTGGTGAACGTGTCGGGATTCGTAACTCCCGGCATGCGCGTGGACGTTCTAATCTCCGGCACGCCGCCTGGCCAGCAGAACTCCAATCAAGGCACAGAAGCGAGAACGCTCCTGCAGAACATTCAAGTCTTGTCCGCAGGCACTGATATTCAAAAAGACAATCAGGGCAAGCCGAAGCAGGTGCAGGTGGTCAACCTGCTGGTCACTCCGGAACAAGCAGAGACACTAAGCCTGGCGAGCAATCAGGTCACAATCCGGTTGGTATTGCGCAACCCGCTGGATACCAAAGTTGAACCGGTCCCCGGCACCGCTACAGTCAATCTCTTTGGGGGCCCGACCTCGCCGACGCAGGCAAAAGTCGTAAAGGTCGTAAAACACGTTGCTCCGCAGGCTTTTGTTGTCGAGGTGTTCAACGGATCAAAACAGTCTTCAGAAAAATTTGCTTCTCCGGGGGGACGCCAGTGAGAGCGAAGAGTAGCATTACCATCTTATGTTGCAGCGCATTGTTTTTACTGCTGTACGCCGGTGCAGGGCTGCAGGCTCAAACTTCGCCGCCTCCTCCTCAACCCGCTGGCCCGTCGATTCAAGACTCGACGAATGATTTGTCAGTCGCCGTAGGCAAGACAGTGCTGGTGGATTGTCAGTGGCCGGTAGCGAGGGTTTCCATCGGTCTTGGCGAAATTGCCGAGGTCCATGCGACCAGCCCGAGCGAGATCATGGTGGAGGGCAAGGCTCTTGGAGAGACGAGCCTGATTATCTGGGATACTCATGGTGGCCGGCAGTTTTTCAACGTGACGGTGCGCGCCAGTGCGGCTGGACTGAATGAGACCCTCGACGCAATCCGCCGCGAATTGAAGGCAGAGCTTCCTGGCGAAAACCTGAAGGTCAGCTCGGA
>Ga0181520_10010933_pt1 | contig 12036 bp, 8 predicted proteins | sample PEATcosm2014_Bin_29_FD_132451 | JGI IMG/M metagenome (GOLD analysis project Ga0181520, IMG submission 132451) | Peatland microbial communities from MTU Mesocosm Facility, Houghton, MI, USA - PEATcosm2014_Bin02_30_metaG | ecosystem: Environmental > Terrestrial > Soil > Wetlands > Peat | place...
ACTTTGTATCGAGCCTTAGCAGCTATGGCGCATTTAACCTGAGGCGCGTTCCATTTGGCCTGATTTACTATTTCGTTCCGGTGTGGGTGCTTCACGGGCGCAACGGCCAACTTCTGTTCGAAGATACGCAGACGCGTTTGTTTGGCGACATCGAATTGCCGCCTGCCAGCTTCCTGCTGACCGATCTGATTGCCTTCTGTTTTATCGCCCTATTGGTGGTCGGGCTGCGTAAACGCGTCGCAGCCATCGCGACGCCGGCGGGCACGTGGGCGGCATTGGTGGGGTTGGGCCTGCTGGCACCCTGCCTGCTCATGCTGTCGCTGGATTGGTTGACCTACCGTTACCGGGTCGATTTTTATCCTGAGTTCGATTTCCTGGCGCTGCTTGGTTTGTATGTGACGGTGACGGATGAGGCGATGCTCAAGAAGTTTGCCAGACTCCGAAGTGGATTCAGCGTGGCCCTGGCGGTCAGCGTGCTGGCCAGTGTGGCGGCATTGACGCTGCACGATATTTCGGACGAAGGCGGGGCTCCGCCTGAAGAGATCCTGAACCGGGGGGTGGTGCGCTACTACAAGGACACACTGCACGATTACCGCGAGCGGGTGGTGGTTGGCCTCCGCCGCACGCCGTAGCTGGCAGTGGAAGCCGTCCATGACTGGGCGCAGGATAGGGACCCGCCGCAGGATGGTCCGTTTACCGAAGGGATTCCCGGCACTTTCGGGTCATGGCGGTTCCGGGGCGAAGTTTGCGATGCTTCGACTACAAGAGTTGTGCCTTTCGACTAAGAGTTGTCCTATCCGGCCCGCTGTGCCTCAGCTGCAATCGGCGGGCCTTCTTTTGCGCCGTCTGCCCGCATTCGGCAGCCTGCGACCATCTTCAGGGCAGGCTTTGAACTCATGCCTTTTTCAGGCGGATCCGACCTGACTTGCTGACTGGTTTTACTCCTGATTACAATGTGCGCTACAATTGGCTTCGATTTCTCCCCCCCTGTAAAGTACCGAATCCAGGTCGTGCAACTTCGTAAACGGCGCAACTGGCGCTGCGGTTGTCTTTTTCGAACCGGGCCGCGTTTCTGCATGCTGTCCATTGGTAAACGAATTTCATTCAGCGGTTGCAAGGTGACTTGCGATGAATAGTGTCATTTGCTCGAAGTGCGGCGCTCTCGTTGAGCCGAATGTTGCCTTCTGCGGAAGCTGCGGAACTCCAGTAGCTGCGCAGCCACCGGTAGTCAATCAACCTCCGGCCGGCGCAAGTTCAGCGCAGCCCGGCGCGGACACGCCACTGGTTCCGACTACGTTTCAACCGCCGCCGGGTGGATATCCTCCGCAGCCCGGCTCCTATCCGCCGTCCACCGGCGTCTATCCTCCACCGGTTCCCGGTGGCAAGATGCTGGGGCAAAACACCAAGTGGGCAATCGGGCTGGGGATCGCGGCGCTGTTCTGCTGTGGACCCTTCACAGGGGTGCCCGGGTTCATTATGGCGAAGAAAGATATGGACGCGTTTGCATCCGGGCAGGCTCCATACCTGGATGAGAGCGCAGCCAAGTTAGCTTATTACCTGAATATTGTCGCGCTGGGTCTATTTATTTTGGGTATTTGCCTGTTTTGGGGAAGATTGGGGTTCATGCGCAGGTTCTAGGGTTCGCTGAAAAACCCCGATCGACCGGAGGCCCGGATGTACGACCGGACCGACAAGATTGTAGCGATTGGCGCGCTTGTTAGTGCTTGCGCCGTGTTGGCGGTGGCGCGTTGGTTGACGCCTGCGGCGGCGGGCTATGGAACGCATACCCAGTTGGGGCTGCCTCCATGTAATTTTCTGCGATTGACGCATTGGCCTTGCCCGAGTTGCGGACTGACGACCTGCTTTGCGTGGGCGGTACGGTTCGAGTTCTGGAAGGCGTTTCTGGCGAATCCATTTGGCGTGCTGGCATTTTTTGGGACGGTGTTGCTGATTCCGACGGCGATTTTTTTGCTGTGGCGGCGAATTTCGTTCCGGCGAATTACGGAGAGCGTTCTGTTTACGAAGGGCGTGTATGCCGCGAGCGCGCTTTACCTGCTGAGCTGGATATTCAAGTTGGCGGAGTTCCATCAGATGGCTGGGCATTGAAGTCCTGGCGAAAACCTGGCGCGTCATAGATACAAATGATTCAGGAGGCAAGAATGGCTACTGCTGCTTCCCCGCTGATTTGTCCGCAGGGACACGGACCTGGCGTGCCGGGAGCGGGATTCTGCACGGCGTGCGGGACGCGACTTGTTCCGCCGAAGCCGCCGATCCAGCAGACGGCAGTGGCGCCAGCCGCGGGGAATGTTCCATGGACGCCTGTGGCAACAGCGCCGGCAGCACCTACAGCAGCAAGCGTGCCTTGGACACCGGGAGCATCGGCTCCAGCTGCGCCCGCGATGCCGACTTCGCCAGCGCCGTACTCGGGCGGAGCCGTTGTGGCATCAGCGGCGCAAGCGGCGACTGCGGCGCAGGCAGCCGTCATGGGATTTGTGAAGAACACGCCGACGGTGTGCGCGTTGTGCGGCGGGAATGGCGCCAAATTGGACGCTGCGCAGGATGTTTGCCCAGGATGCGCATGGCTTCGTCCGCTATTGCCCGGCTATAAGCTCGACCGCTCGGTGTTCCTGTGGGCGCAGGACGGGCAGGCGATGAGCAAGCTGCAAAAAATCACAGCGCTGCACTCGGTTGTTAAGTCAGTCTCCGACAAGGTGGGCCGCCCTTGGATCGAATCGACGTTCAATGGAATCCGGCTGGGGCCGAGGCAGTTGCCCGATGTGTGGAAGCAGGCAGTTCTGGCGGCTCGGATTCTCGGACTGCCGGGCATGCCCGATGTATATGTTTCGGGCGATCAACAGTGGAACACCTATACATTTGGCACGGATACGAGCTCTTTTATTGTGCTCGGAACTGCGATCGTCACCAACTTCCAAAACGACGAACTGCTGTTCATGCTGGCGCGCGAGATGGGACACTGTGCCGCCGGCCATGCTCTATGGAAGACGGTAAGCCGATTCCTCGCCGGCGACACCTCTGTGCACAGCGGCTTGCTGTCGAATGGAGTGTTAAACGCGATCAGCCCGTCGAAACTGCTTGAGGGTGCGATTGAAATGCCGCTGATGGCGTGGTCGCGGCAATCGGATATTACTGCCGATCGCGCAGGGCTGCTGGCGGTCGGAGAGGAGGCTCTGGCGCGCCGCGTCCTGCTGGCTTGGTCCATTCGCTCTGCCCGGCTGTTGAAGCAAGTAAATATTGAGGAATGGATGAAGCAGGAAGACGCGAGCGACGATAATCTGACGCGTTTTTCTGAGATGACAACTTCGGCATCGATGTACACCACGCGGCGCCTGCGGCTGCTTGGAATCGCGGGACGCGACCAACCACTGATGCGATGGAGCGAGAGCGTGCAGCCGGTTCGCAGGAAACTTGCGCCGCAGCCGCAGCCGGCGCCCGGCAAGCCGCTTGCGATAGTTGCCGGTCCGGCGAGCGTTGCTCAGGTTGGTGGCACGGGCCAGGCTGCTGCGGCGGGTGGGGCGGTTACGCCGACGGACTCTGTTCGCGCTGTCTGCAACAAGTGCCAGACAGCCGTGCGGATACCTTTGGCCGTGTTGAAGGGTAAGACATCGCTCAATGTCCGCTGTCCAAAGTGCCAGAACGTTTTTACAATGCGCCAAAGGCCAGCCGCTCCGCCGCCGGTGATCGCCGGCGCAGGACAAAGTGCTGCCGTGCCAGCGCCTGCGAGCACAAAACCAGCGAGTGCCCCGCCGGCAATTGCCGGCGCAAATCCGGTGACTCCGGCACAGGGGCCTGCGGGCGCAAAACCAGTTCCGTCCGCGCCGGTGGCAGCCAGCGCGAAGCAAGTTGCGGTGAAGCCCGTGGTTGCCAGCGCAAAACGACTTCCACCTTCGCCGGTGCACGCAAGTGCACAAAAATGATCCGGGTGATCACAACAAGTGAGGTATAGAGATGCCAGACGATAGCCCCAATGATTTCGTAGTGACCGCGCCGGATGAACCCGGCACAACACCAACCGCAACAGACAGCACCACCACTCCAGACGAGCCGGTGATTGTCGAGGTCTATGAAGCTATCGTTGACCCGTTCGAGAACGACACGAGCCCGGTGCCGGGGATAGATGCTCCGGTAGAAGTGGTGGAAGAGGTGATCGTTGTTGATCCCGATGGTGCGGGGACAGGAACCGAGGGCGCATCGGGTCCGAGCGGGGCGAACGACCCCGGAACTGATCCGTCGGGCACGGGCTCCGGCAGTGGCCCCGAAGACACGCCAGCCGTCGCGGTCGTCGATCCGGATGGCCCCGGCACCGGCGACCCGTCGATCAGCGGATCGGGCGGCTCCGGCTACGCCGATCCGGGATCGGGACTCGCGCCTGGCGAATCTGAACCCGGTTTGGGAGATCCCTCAGCCGTGGATACATCGCCAAACGTCGGCGACCCCACAGATCCGTCTTCAACCGCGACCGGCTACACCGATCCGGACACCTCAATCACTCCTGGCGAGTCTGACACAAGTCCAGGCGATGGCTCCGGCAGCGTAGGCGGCGATGGGACGGTGGGGCTCGCCGATCCTGATGACACTCAAATCAACGCCGGCTCAACAACCGACCCGGACGCCGCGGCGGATCCGGGCACCGACACGACGGGCACTGATTCTCCGGCCGCGAGCACCTTGAGCGATGACCAGCAAACGCTCGAGCAGCAGGAGGAGCAGGAATCCAAGGACGTCCAATCCGGCGACTACGCAGCTGCGCAAAGCGATTCCGAGCAAGCCTACCAAACCTCAGAGCAAGTGGCGGGAGAAGGTGGCCCGGACAGCACCGACTCGACATGGGAAGCGAATCTGAACGAGAGTTGGGCAAATTGGGATCAGCAGACCGCCGATCAAGACCAGACGACGGCCGAGAGCTACGCCGCGGCAGGATTCGGAGACGATGCCGCGATGTATGCAGGAGACGCGGCCAGCGAAGAACAGACCGCCGACAACTCCGCAGCAGCGGGCGAGTACGGCGATCCTGTAGGCCCGGATGTCGATGCTCCGGCCGCGGCGGATGACACGGCGCCGGTGGCCGAAGACGAGGCGCCACCGGTGGAGGACGAAGCACCGGTAGAGGATACGGCAGTGGATGAAGCGCCGGTGGACGACGACTCGTCAACCACATAAGCCGTTGTGGCGAAACGAATCGATGAAAGCAGTGCGTGCGGTTCCTTATCTCAAACGAAGAGGGACTGACGCGCTGCTTTCTTGCTTGTGGAACCCAGGTGCGGAGACCCGCCTATTGAACGGTGAGCGCGATCGTCGCAGTTTGGCTGACTGAACCTGATGTGGCTGTAACGGTCACTTGCGAAGTTCCCGCTGGAGTTGCAGGTTGCGTGGTGGTGCAGCCCGCGAACAGGCCCAGAGCGGCGAGCATGACCACACCAAGAAGGCAAACGCGGAGCGCGTTGCTGATTGCGGGGCTACGCCTGCGATAAAAGACCAGCAACGACGCGAACGGGAAAAGAACTGCAGAAGCCACCGCCACCATGCCGTGGACCTTGAGATCGAGCAACACCATGGACGACTGGGTTTGAATATTCAGCGTGGAGGTGGCGGGAGTGGTGCCGCTCGGGGTGATAGACGCCGGCGTGAACGAGCAACTGGCGTACTTGGGAAGCCCGCTGCAAGCCAGCGAAACGCTGCCGGTGAATTTATAAGTGGGCGCGACGCTGACTGAGGCACTGACCGACGAGCCGTTGGTGACCGTGAGCGCGCCTGTTGAGGCACTGAAACCGAAAGCAGGAGTCCCTGCGGTGGTGGTGTCGTTCGAGATGGCTGCGAAGAGTCCGTGCGCTTCGCCGGCCAGACCGGCTGTCATGTAGACCGTGCTGGTATCTCCGCCACTAACTGAAGTGGTATTTCCCACAGTGGTGCCGCCGGGCAGGAGTTCCCAGAGACTGCCGTAGGAGAGCGGCGCGCCAGTGCCGTCAGTGAGTTGGCCGCGATAGACAAAGCTAGCCGGATCGTAGGCATTGATAATGCCGTTGCCGAAGTTGCCGATCAACAGCGAGCCGCCGAAGATGCCAAACCCTGCCGGAGCAAATGCCACCCCCCACGGGGCGTCGAGATTGCCGCCGGTTGCGATGCGCGCAATGTAGTTGCCATTGATGTCGAAAACGCTGACTGCGCCGGCACCGAGACCGCCGGTTGAGTGATAGGGTGCAGAGGCGCTTTGCTGGGCGTAGGCAACATATACCTGGTTGTTGAGAACGTGAACGGAAAAAGGAGCGTAGCCCGCGGGCAGATTGGGATCGGTAAATGTGCCGGGGAGTTTGGTGGGCTTGAATGTGCTGTCGTAGACCTCGATGGTTTTGCCTGTGCCGAAGTTGGCGGCGATAATAAAGCTCGATGTAGCGGTGTTGATGATTGCAAGGCCCGTGTAAGATGCGCCGGCGGCGCTGTTATTGATGGCAACCTGAGCGATGGCGCCTGCGGTTCCGAGCTTGCTGTTCCATCCGGAGATAGTTCCATCAAGAGTAGAGAACAGAAACGAGGCTTTGGTTCCATTAGGAAGAATCATTCCGGTGGCGCCCCCGGTGGTCACGCATCCGGTGGGCATTCCCGCTACGGTCCCGGAGGCCAGAGGCACAACCACTTTGAAATTGATGGTTCCGGGAGTGGGCGTTGACGCAACGACGTAGCCGCTTCCGGTGCCTGCTGCGCTGATCCACCACGTGCCGCTGGCGGAGACTGCCCAGGGATTGATGAAGCCTGGGTCAGTAAACGCGGCGGGAACGGAGCCGTCGGAGATGAGGTTGGTGACTTTATATGCGCCACCGACTTGCGACGAGGCCGGAACAGTCGAAACGGCCGCGAACAGAACGAGAGCTGCGACGAGGCCGGTGATGGCCCGGAAAGATCCGGGAGACTTGCGCGAAATGGATTGATCGGGGAAAAGGGGGAAGATTTGCATGAGACCTCACTTGTTCACCGCCGGGGTTGGCGAAGCAGTTGATGAACTCGAAGAGAGTCCGGTCAAAGGTGAGGCTAGCGAAGCTGAAAAGTTATTTTGTCACAGGTCTGTCAAGGGATTGTCTTTTATCGGCTTTGAAAGCTGAAATCCGTGACGCGCATGCGGACGATTCTTCGGTAGGCGAAGGGGTGATGAAGGGATGCCGGGCCCGACGGTGGAAAAGTCGGGCGGTTGACCTGACTGCTGAGTGGGGGCGCTACTCGATGATCCGCTACTCGAGGGCGTCAGGGACGAGGGCGATGTTCTTTTCGCCGGCCGCTTTCTTTTCGTTGTAGGCCTTGACCCAGTCTTCCCAATGCTTGCCCGCGGCGCGATCTTTGCCGCTGAATTCGAGGCGGGCAATTTCGGCATAGCTGACCTTGCGCTTGTCGTTGGCCTTGGGCGTGAAGTACTGGACCCAGGAATCGGCCAGCGTTGCGCCGGTTTGGCGGTTGAAGATGTAGGCCTCGATGCGCTCGCCGGACTTGAGCGTGAGCGTGACGTCGCCGCGATAGTCGAGCGCCTTCTCAAGCGCGGTCTTAAGGTCGTCGTCGGAGGCGAGCTCGGGGATCCAGCCTTCGAGTTCCTCGTGTACAGAGCCGGGCGCAAGGTCGAGGTTTTCGATCTGTTCGCGCGTATATTTGAGAACTTCGGCGGTCATGGGACTCCTTCAGCGGAGTTAACAGTTAGCGGTGCTCGCGGAGTTCGCGCTCGCGCTATAACTTGGCCATCTCGCGCTCGGGGTGCTCGATCTGGACAAGCGAAGACGGGCCGTGCGGCATGGGCTCGTTGAGCAGGTTGAGCGCATGCTGGTCGGGGTAGCGAGTGAAGGTTCCGCGGACCATGGCGAAAAATCCTTTGAGCGAACCAAAGCCATCGATGACGGCGGGAGCCTCATATCCGCAACTGACCATGCAGTTGGCGCACTTGGGATTGCCGGAGGGCACGCCGTAGTCTTCCCACTTTGTCGATTCCAGAAGCTCCTTATAGGTTTCGGCGTAGCCTTCCTGGAGTAAGTAGCAGGGCCGCTGCCAACCAAAAATGTTGAAGGCAGGCATGCCCCAGGGAATGCAATCGTAGTTTCGATCGCCCATGAGGAACTCGAGAAACAGGGGCGACATGTTGAACTTCCAGGTCTTCTTGCGGTTGGAAAGAATGGCGCGGAAGAGGCGGCGCACACGGGCGCGGCCCATGAATTTGGTTTGATCCGGAGCCTTGTCGTAGCTGTAGCCGGGCGAAAGAACGATACCCTCGACGCCCATGCCCATGACTTCATCAAAGAACTTGCGGACGTTGTTAGGATCGGTGCCATCGAAGAAGGTGGCGTTAGTGGTGACGCGGAAGCCGCGCTTGACCGCCTCTTTGATTCCTTCAACAGCGATGTCGTAACCGCCCTCGCGGCAAACAGAGAAGTCGTGATGCTCACGGTCGCCGTCGAGATGCACGGAGAAGGTGAGGTACTTGGATGGAGTGAACTCAGGCAGCCGCTTTTTGAGCTCGAGCGCGTTGGTGCAAAGGTAGATGTACTTCTTACGCGCGATGAGACCGTTGACGATGTCGACAATCTGCGGATGGAGGAGTGGCTCGCCGCCGGGGATGGAAACCATGGGCGCGCCGCACTCATCGATCGCGGCAAAGCACTCCTCGGGCGTGAGCTGCTTCTTGAGGATGTGGGGCGGATACTGCACCTTGCCGCAGCCTGCGCAGGCCAGGTTGCAGCGGAAGAGCGGCTCGAGCATGAGGACAAGCGGGTACTGCTTGTTGCCTGCGAGCTTCTTCTTCAGCACATAAGTGGAAACCGTCCACATTTGGGAAATTGGTACTGCCATCAGTTAAGCTCCTAGCTTCTTTCTGCCAAACTTTGATTCAATCTGCGCGCTGCATTGCACGCTTGTATGTTGTTAAAGCGAGCAACGGAAAATAATGGCGGTACATGGTGTATGCCAGATAAAAGACCTTGGGGAATCCTGTACCGGTGATGATGGCCTGGCGCGTCGGCCCTTCGCCCATCGATTCGTCCCAGCTTCCATCGCTGCGCTGCCGCTCAAGCAGCCAACGCACCCCCTTGGCAACAGAGTCGGAGCGGTCGTCGCCGGCGCTGAGCAAACCAAGCATGGCCCAGGCAGTCTGCGAGGGAGTGCTGGTGCCGATGCCGCGCGTGTTGGGGTCGTCGTAGCTGCCGCATGTTTCGCCCCAGCCGCCATCGGGATTCTGCACCATACGAATCCACTCCGCGGCCTGCTGGATCTGCGGCTCGAGGTGATCGACGCCGATGGCATCGAGCCCGCGCAATACCAGGAACGTACCGTAGATGTAATTGACACCCCAGCGGCCAAACCAGCTTCCATCCGGCTCCTGCGCATCAAAGACGAACTTGATGGCCTTTTGCACGCGCTTGTCATCGCGCGTGTAGCCGTAAGCAGCAAGCATCTCAAGCATGCGGCCGGTGATATCCACACTCGGCGGATCGAGCATCGCGTTGTGATCGGCGAAGGGGATGTACTGGAAGATCATCTTGGTGTTGTCTTTGTCGAAGCTGCCCCAGCCGCCGTTCTTGCATTGCATGGCGAACTCCCAGCGGATTGCGCGCTCGGCGACAGAGATTTGATAGCGCTCGCGGGGATTGTCGACCTTGCTGAGGGCAAGCAGGACCTGCGCTGTGTCGTCGGTGTCGGGATAGAACTCGTTGTTGAACTCGAAGTACCATCCACCGGGGTCGACGTTGCCAGCCTTTACCGCCCAATCACCCTTGTGGCGTACTTCTTTGGAAAGCATCCAGTCGACGGCCTTGATGAGCCGCGGATCGTTGCGCGGCACCCCAGCCTCGCCCAGCGCGTGGACGGCCTGCGCGGTGTCCCATACCGGGCTCATGCAGGGCGTCATGCGGAAGGTCGGTTCGGGCATTTCCGGAGTGGGCGCCTGCTCGATGCCGAGCTTCTCAAACTCGTCTCGGGCGCGAATGACCTGCGGATCGTCTTCGGAATATCCCAGGCAACGCAGCGCGATGATGGCGTTGAGCATGGCGGGATAGATGGCGCCGAGGCCGTCAGTCATTTCCAGGCGCTCGAGCATCCACTTTTCGGCGCGCTTGAGAGCGAGCGTCCGCAGTGGGCGGATGTGAACTGCCTCAAACCAGTGCGTCATCCGGTCGAAGGCCAGGAAGACATTGCGCCAGGAGATCAGGTGCTTGCGATCGACGCGCAGACGCATGATTGAATTGGCGCGCCCGCCAACGAAAAGCTCATCGATTCCCTGCTCCGGCGGGATTTTCTTGAATGGCTTTTTGGCGTAGATGATGGCGAGCGGAACGAGAATGGAGCGCGACCACGCCGAGATTTCGTAGATATTGAAGTAGAACCACTTGGGAAAAAGAACGATCTCAGGCGGAATGGCGGGCACGGCATCGTAGTCGTACTGGCCAAGCGCGCAAAGATACATTTTGGTGAAGGTGTTGCAGGCGATGACGCCGCCATGAGCAAGAACCCATTCGCGGCATTTTGTGAGGCGTGGATCGTCCGGGCCAATGCCCAAGAGCTTGGCAGAAAAATAGCATTTGACCGAGAGCGAAACGTTGCCCGGTCCCCCGGGATAGATGCTCCAGCTTCCGTCTTCGTTCTGGTAGCGCATCATCTCAGTGAGCGCGCGCTGGAGACGGCCGGGATCGCCGCTTTCGAGCAGGGTGTGCAGAAAGATGTAATCGGCCTCGAGCATCGAATCGGCTTCGAGCTCGCCGCACCAATATCCATCGGGATGCTGCAGAGTAAAGAGGAAGTCGCGCGCGTGGGAGATGGCGCGTTCGACATCGGCCAAGTCGGCGTCAATTCTCCCAAAGCGGGGCCGCGCGACCAGCGGCGCTGCGGCAAGTGGATTCTGCGGCTTTGGAATCATGCGGTTTTGAAACGCCTCAATTCTCTCCTGGAACTCTCGAGTGATCGTGATGTTCCGGCTGTAAGGCGCGCCTTCAATCTCACGAGCCTCTTGTTCGAGAATCAACAAAAGCTACCTGACGGAAACCGATTCTGACCCGCCGGCACTGCCAATGGCTTGCACGATTTCAGGAGGCAAGCCGAAGCGAACATTTTCAGGCATGACCTCAACTTCTTCGACGTTTTCGAAGCCATTTTGATTCAGATAACTCACCACATCCTCAACCAGCACCTCGGGCGCAGAGGCTCCTGCGGTGACGGCAACTGTATCAACATTTTTTAGCCATTCGGGGTTGATGGCCTGGGAGTTATCGATGAGATATCCGATAGTGCCAAGGTTGCGCGAGACCTCAACCAGGCGATTGGAGTTCGAACTGTTCGTGGATCCCACAACCAGCACCAGACCGGCGTTGTGAGCCACGTTGCGCACGGCAACCTGCCGATTTTCAGTGGCGTAGCAGATGTCCTGCGAGTGGGGCCCGACAATATTCGGATACTTGACTTTGAGCGCATGAATAATATCGCGCGCCTCGTCGAGAGAAAGCGTGGTCTGGGTGAGGTAGGCGACACGATCAGGATCGGGAATCTCGAGGGCCTCGACTTCAGCGACGTTAGAAACGACCTGGGTTACCTCGGGAGCTTCTCCGAGGGTCCCTTCAATTTCGTCGTGGTCGCGATGGCCAATGAGCACCAGCGAATAGCCCTGTTTGGCGAATTTGACAGCTTCAATGTGCACCTTGGTCACGAGCGGACACGTGGCGTCTATGACCCTGAGGTTGCGGCCCTTGCTGCGCTCGCGGACTGCCGGGGAAACTCCGTGGGCGCTATAGATGACGCGCTGACCATCGGGGACGTCGTCGATTTCATGGACGAAGATAGCGCCCTTTTCCGCTAGCTCATTGACTACGTAGCGGTTATGCACGATCTCGCGGCGAACATAGATGGGAGCGCCGAAGGTTTCGAGAGCGATCTTGACGATGTCGATGGCGCGCACCACCCCGGCACAGAAACCGCGCGGTTTCAGCAACAAAACCCTTTTCTGTCTGGCCGAGGGTCCGGAGGATCCGTGATTGGGGATGGATTCGAGGACAGTTGTGGTCACAT
>Ga0181520_10010935_pt1 | contig 12034 bp, 8 predicted proteins | sample PEATcosm2014_Bin_29_FD_132451 | JGI IMG/M metagenome (GOLD analysis project Ga0181520, IMG submission 132451) | Peatland microbial communities from MTU Mesocosm Facility, Houghton, MI, USA - PEATcosm2014_Bin02_30_metaG | ecosystem: Environmental > Terrestrial > Soil > Wetlands > Peat | place...
ATGCCGGAGTCGTCGAGGAAATGGCATGAGTGAATTCATGAATAACGTGATAGTGAAGACGTGGGTCCAAAACACCTGACATGGCCATACCCATATTCGACCAGCAACTCTGAGCAGACGTCTCGGAGTGTAGGGACGCATCAAAGTGAAAATAGTTGAACCACGACCGGCTGCCAGCCTCCACGATCAGATGTCCCCCTCTTGCAAGCTATGCACCTTTGCACCCGCGGCACGTCTCAAAGTCTCTCTTGCCTCCTCCCTGGTGATCGTCAGCCTCGTTTTCGCAGCCCCTATTCCGACAGTCAGATCTAGCTTCACCCTGCCTTTCTGGCGATCAAGCCATACGAGACACGAAACAAGCGAAGCGAAAGAGAAAAGAAACACAGGTATTAGCGCAGCAACGCAGCCGTGTGCGCCGGGCTCAATCTCATCCTGGTGAAATCTGACCGGCTGTTCTGGAATAGAAAGGCTTATATCCAAAAGCTCAGTTGCACTGAGCCCCTCTACGGAGAAGACAGCGACCTCGGTTCCGTCCACTTCACACCCCCTTCTTGAATGTCATCTAAGTTCGCACATCTTCTTCTTCAGGCTCCGGGTAACTTCCGGTTGCCGTTCCAGCCAACCAGAGTCACAAGCCTTTATCGACTAGAGCTCTGATCTTCTAGTAGCGGACGCTCACCAGAACGATGATCGTCAATTGACCCTCGCGCTAAACGCAAGCAATCATCCACCACGTCCATGCGTTGCGCATAGATTTGATCGCGAAACTCTTTCGGAGCGTCAGGTGGCAATCCGTCGGCTATCTCCTTTAGATGGGCATCTTTAAGCCTGGCTGTTTGTGTTGCCTTTTCTGCATGCCTGTAGCTCCGCCCTCTGAAGGCAAACACGGCGATGGCCGCTCCTATGGGGAGTCCAAGCGGCCCTACTAAGACGAACAATCCCCCAGCAAGGCTTCCGAGTGCAACTCCGCCTATACCACCAATAGCGCCACCCAATACCGCCGCGAGGAAAGTTGAGGAAGCCTTTTCATACGTTCCGGCAACCTTCCCCACGTTCTCAGGTGACAACACATGCCTAGCTTTACGAAGTAAACCAACAATGGACTTCGTTACAGTTGCGCGCTTACCTACAGTTGCACTAGGCACAATGGCCGTCGACTGGGCCAGTATGAGATTTTCTGGATTATCCAGCATCTCGGCCACCTCCGGTGTGCGTTGCGCCGCGTTGGCGGGCAGGAGATCGTCGGCAAGACGCGCCAGGTACTCTGCTCGTTTGATCAAATTTGTGTGCAAACGACGTCGCTCTCGTTGGATTGAGAATTTACTGAATGACAAGTAGGCCACGAAAGCAAGAATGACAGCCACGAGTGCCGCGATCGTCGAAACCTGATAGGGAAACCTAGGTTGAAAATACGGCACAAGGATGAGAGCGAGCGACCCGATCAAAAGGGGTAGGGTGAACTGAAATGTAAGAAAGCTTAGGAGGACAGACGGCTTTGAGATGGTCAGGTCGTGAATCGTTATCGCGAGCTCTTCGCGACGAGACGCCAATTCATCTAAACCTTCTTGTTTTTCCGACTCACCTGTATCGGTGTCGGCACGCCGCGGACTTTCAATGGGCGGAACGATTTCATTTTTCTCAGCCATCTTCCAGCCGTCCAAGTGAGAAAGTGTGAGCGGATTTTGCTTGGAAAGTGAGTGTTTGTTTTGATCTCGAAACACCGGCAATCAGTTGCCATAATCAGTAAAATATTGCGTACTCATCTTTGACTGTTGAAGTGTTAAGCAGGGCTCGTGCGCCCCGCAAGTCTCCTCGCGTATGGCACGTTGCAGAACGCCTGCACCGCGTCTCCCTAACATCGAGGGCCAATGTGTTTCCTTTATCCAATTGTTTTCTGATCTGGATTCTCTGGATAGGTACCCTGAAGTCGGCTTCGCAACTGGAATCTCGCGGCCGCGTCCCAGCGTGAGAATGGGCGGCGCCATCGGCGTTTTTCGTTACTAATCCAGCGCGCAAACCAAGCTGTTAGCGCTGGCTTCCCAGAATCTCAGGAAGCCAGCGCTTACACGGATGCTCAGAAACGTTCGAGCGCCCTGGAAAAGTTTTCTCCGGCGCGGCAAAGCCCAGACGGAAATGCCAGGACTCATCTAAGCAATCGCCGACAGGCAGCAGGGTTCCACGCTCGGAGGGTGACGCGGTCATGCCGCCTTGCGGCGGCCTCGGTGGTCATAATGGTCCGCCATGAAGTGCTCCAGCAGCTCGAGATCCGACAGTTGGCCACTCCCTAGGTTTCGATTTGCGAGAGAACTTCTGAATCTGCCCATCCGCTTCGTACCGCGATCGGTAGTTCCTGCCATCAACATTTCAGAATTAGCGATGTTGTCGTGCAAACAAAGACGTACGCCACTATAAAAGACATGGTGAATGGTTGTATTCACCTTGACCAGCTTCGCAAGGTCAGATAGACTCCAACTTTAAAGATCATAGTTTTAACGTGATTATGTCGTGCATACGAGACAGATCGCAAAGTGTCCCATAGCACGCGGGAGAGCACCATGCACTGTTCTACTTCCCCCGTTTCTTCTTGGATGCGCTCTTGCCGTTTGGGCTGCAAGCATCTGGTCCAGGCAATCCTTTTGATGGGTTTGTTGCTGGCAGGCATGGGCGCCTTTGCCCAAACAGCGCAGTTTAGGGGGCAGGTTACGGACCCTCACAAGGCTGTTGTCGTCAGCGCAGAGGTTCGCATCCTGAACCTCGCGACCGGCGTGGCGCATAAGGTCAAAACTAACAACCAAGGCGTTTACACCGCACCTTTCATTGAGCCGGGAACCTACCAGATTTCGGTGCAGGCCCAAGGGTTCAGTACCGCCGTGAGCCGACCTTTGACATTGACGGTCGGGCAGGAGTTGCCTTTTAATGTGCAACTCACAGTCGGCAGCGCCAAAGAAACAGTGACGGTCAGCGGCGTGTCGCAGATGCTGAATACGACCGATGGTTCGGTAAGCACCGTAATCGATCAGCAGTTTGTGGCGAATACTCCTCTGGATGGGCGAAGTTTTCAGGATCTCATTTCCCTGACGCCCGGCGTAACTCTACAAAGTCCCCAGATCAACGGTGCCAACCAGCATGGCGACTTTAACGTCAACGGACAGCGTACGGAACAAAACGCTTATATCGTCGATGGCCTCTCTGCCAATACCGGTCCTGGTTCGAACGGCAGCTCAAGTTCTTCCCAGATACCGAATGGTTATGCCAATCCAGGAACCGGAGGTAATCTACCGGCAGGAACCGCTATGGGTACAACGCAAAGTCTGCTTTCCGTGGATGCTCTGCAGGAGTTTAGAGTTCTGAGTTCAAGCTATTCCGCGGAGTACGGCCAGTTTGCAGGGGGGCAGTTCATTTTCACCACTCGATCCGGAACCAATCAGTACCATGGAACCGCCTCTGAGTATCTACGCAACAATTTCACTGATGCGAATAACTGGTTCAACGATTATCTCGGCCAAAAGCAAACGCCGCTCCGTATGAATGATTTTGGCGGAACGCTCGGTGGCCCAATCCGAATCCCGAAGCTATACAACGGCAAGGACAAGACCTTCTTCTTCGCCTCCTACGAGGGACTCCGTAGCGTGCAACCACAGGCGGCTACAAGTCAATATGTCCCATCCCTTAGTATCCGCCAAAATGCGGCTCCCTACCTTCAGCAATTCTTGAACGCGTTCCCCCTGCCCACTGGAGCCGAACTGTCGGTTGCTTGTAAGGCCAGTGCGACGGCAACACAGACTCCATGCCCGACCGGCGATGCCGACGGTACGATGGTGCCAAGCGGCTTATCGCCCTATAGCAAGTCATTCTCAAATCCCAGTAACTTTGACTCCACAAGCGTGAGAATCGACCAGACAATTTCATCGAAGATGAACGTGTTCTTTCGATATGGCTATACCCCCAGCCAGGTCGATGGGCGGAGTGAAGCCACGGTCACCGCATTTCACTATAACAATCAAACTTATACCGTTGGCGCAACCAATCAATTTTCAAGCTCAATCGCGAATAGCTTCAAGCTGAACTTTGCAAAGAGCCTCGGTTCGACCTTTGAATACGATGATAATTTCGGCGGTGCAGTTCCTATTAGCAACCTTGCTTCCGCGATGGGCCTGGGCACCGCCTACCCGAATGCGCTTCCGGCCTTCTGGGTCTTCGTCAGCGGTGTGGGCTATACGAACGTTGGAACCGAGAATGCAAACACGGGTATACATCAATGGAATCTTGTTGACACTCTTAGCAAATCACTGGGGCATCATCAGCTCAAGTTCGGAGTTGATTATCTCCGGGTCGAGTCTCCGTTGAATCCCATATACCCGCAGGCCAGTGCGTACTATTGGAATTGGGCAGAGATGGAATCGGGGCTCGCCCAAAGAGTCGTAATGAACGCTTACAAGAGCTCAAAACCGGTATTCAACGAGTATGGTTTCTTTGCCCAGGATGAATGGCGACTTGTGCCTCGCGTGAGCCTCTCACTTGGACTTCGCTGGGAAATCGATCCCCCTCCAACCAATGCAGGCGGTCTGGCCCCCTTTACGGTATTGGGCAGCATTTCCAATCCAAGTTCACTGTCGGTTGCTCCCCGGGGCACCTCTCTATACCAGACCAGCTATCACAACTTTGCTCCGCGCCTGGGCGTTGCGTGGCAGGCCCGTACGAACCCAGGGTGGGAAACCATAGTGCGCACAGGCGCTGGTGTCTTCTTTGATCGACCCAACGAGAGCTTAACGTCGTTCTTTTCGAGTGGTCCTGGATTCAGCGGAAGCCAGACCTACCTCAATGTGCCTCTTCCCGTTACCTCAACTCAGATTGCGGGAGTCATTCCAACGCTCAAGACGCCATATAGCGGTTTATTCCTAGGCCAGCACCTGCAATTGCCATATACCCTGCAATGGAATGTCAGTATGCAGCAGTCATTAGGCAGGGCGCAGACGTTTACCGCGTCTTACGTCGGCGCAGCTGGAAGGCGTTTGCTAAACAAGCAGACATTCCTTCCAGGCGCCGCGAATACTGCTATCTCAAATCTAACTTACCTGCCGGGTAACATCACGTCTGACTATGATGCGCTGCAACTCCAATTCCAGCGAAGTCTCAGCCATGGAGTCCAAGCGCTAGCTTCTTACACATGGGCCCATTCCATCGATGTTGGCTCCACAGCATCCGCGATTCCGGTCAAAAGAGGAAATTCCGATTTCGACCTGCGCCAAAACCTTCAGATGGCATTAAGCTGGAATCTGCCGGACGTACACGGCAACCAGATTGTCAGGCAGGCTCTTTCGCATTGGGCCATGGATGGTCGCTTCATTCTTCGAGGCGGATTCCCAGTGATGATAAGTGGAAACTCTTTGACGGATGCAAATGGTGGCACCTATTATTCCGGCGTCAATTTGAACTCGGGCGTGCCGCTTTATATTTATGGCGCAACCTGCACTGCTTACTATGTTGCTCATGGCAACGGCAACTCCGGCCGTGCCTGCCCTGGTGGGCGGGCAATCAATCCCGCAGCCTTTAGCCTGCCAACCGGTACAAATCTGGGTGATGCTCCGAGGAATTATGCTCGTGGCTTCGGGCAAGACCAGATCAACTTTGCCGTGCGGCGGGAGTTTCCTATCGTAGAACGTGTCAAGCTCCAGTTTCGGGCGGAGGCTTTCAATCTCCTGAACCACCCGGTTTTCGGCACGATCACCAGCAGTCTCACGAGTTCCACGTTTGGTGAAGCAGCAGGCATGATGAGTACGTCAGTGGGTTCGTTGTCATCGCTCTACCAGACTGGTGGACCCCGATCCATGCAGTTTGCGCTCAAAGTGCTGTTCTAAGCGCTATCACGAACAAAAGGGGCGTCACATGACGCCCTTTTTGTTGCTGCATCATCAATCTTTTTAAAGAGGCACACAACAATGCTTCGCTATCTGTCCAAGTTATTCCAACCCCGCGAAGCGCTCTGGTTAGCTCCATACCTCTGCATTGCGCTCATCGCGCTAGGACTCCTGCGACCATTACCGCATTTTCCGGTTCCCGCGCACAGCAGGACTGTAAAAGGCTCCGATGGCGTGTCCGTCCAAGTTGCACAGCCCTTGCGCGGCATTGCTTTTGCTCCTCCATCTGTCCCAGACGCGTATCTGGAGGACACGCATTCACCCGAACTTCTGGTGTATGTCGGTGTGGCTAGCGGGCGTAAGTGGTTTGCAAACGGCATGATGAGCTGGGTCTATCCCGAAGTTCTAAAAAATGACAGCCTCTGGAATGCCAAGCTATTTCGGAGCACGTCCAACCCTTTTGCAGAGATCGAAACCCCGCTCGCTTATGACCCAAGCGTTTACCTTGGCTGCGGCAGTCCGGTAATTCAGATGCGGAGTGTCGGGCTTCCTGTCCTAACGAGCGGGAGCACCTGCGGCGGTCATCAAAAGCTGTTGATGTGTCCAGGTTCCCCGGTGCCACCTGTCTGGTTTCACTATCCTGAAGGCCCGCTCTTCATTCCACTCCGAGTAGACGCCGATCTCATCGGGCATCCTGAACTCGCTGATCCAAAGATATCCTCTTACTGCGAGTCCCTTGATGAATTGCAGGGGGAACTGCAGCCATCAACGCTCGCCATCCGTCCTCGCGTCTTGATGGTGGGCGAATATAAGGGTGATTTTCCTCGCGCCGGCGTAATTGACGTTACGGCTGAGCGGAAGATCCCCGGCGACGATGCGGAACGCGTCCTCATCATGGATCCAGACATGATCTTCATCAACGGATTCAATGCAAGCCCGCGGGAGTTCATGGATGATCCTAGGCGACAGGGGTTGAAGGCGGTCCGGGATAGACGTGTCTACAAATGGGCTCACGGCGGCATAGCCTACAAGCCTGCGGGGATTCGTTGGCTGGCTGAGATCGCGCATCCCGAACGCTTGCAGCCCAAAGTGCGCCAACTGCTGCGCGACCGGGTGGTGAGTGAGTTCGGCTACCGGCTGAGCGAGGAGCAGATCGACTTGCTTCTTCATGTCAACGAAAACTCAAGTTCGATGGGCACCGAGCGCTTCACTCGCTACGATCAAACGACTTCGGAACAAGGGTCCTCAAAATGACGGAAGCAATCATGGCCGATCCGGCCATCTCGCAAGCGAAAACTGAAAATGCATGGACGCAAAAGAGGGGCTGGGCGATTCCGCTCCTGCTCGGCGTAGGCGTGCTGGTGGCCATCGTGGCTTCGCTGTGCATCGGCGCTTATCCCATGTCGTTCGCGCAGGCCGCAAGGATTGTGATGCACCTGGCCTGGCCGGGGCCACTGCCTTTGAACCCTCCTTGGACAGTGAAGGAAATTACGGTCGTGCAGATCATCCGCTTGCCGCGCGTGCTGCTGGCGACGTTAGCTGGCCTCGGTATTGGAATCTCAGGAACGGCCTTGCAAGGGCTGATGCGCAATCCGCTGGTGGGGCCAGATATCGTCGGAGTAAGCTCTGGCGCGGCGTTCGGTGGAGTGTTGGCGATGCTCTGGGACCTTCCGCCCGCAGGAATCATCGGCCTTGCGTTCTGTGGCGGGATGCTGGCGATGGCATGCACCTTTGGCCTGGCGAAGCTGTCGCGCGCCGGCACTGACAGCATGATCACCATTCTCGCTGGGGTGTTTGTTGGGGCGTTCTTTCTCGCCTTGATTGACCTCATCAAGCATCTCGCCAACGATGCCCAGTTGCCTTCGATGGTCTTTTGGCTGCTGGGAACGTTTGTCGGCGCCGACGCCAGAAAGGTGGCGATGATCGCCGTTCCTACTTTGTGCGGGGGTGCTCTGCTTATGACCTTGCGCTGGAGGCTGAATCTGCTGTCGCTGGGCGATCTCGATGCCACAACCCTCGGAGCTAATGTCGGTGTGTTGCGTTGGGTGATCCTCGCGTTGGTATCACTGATTGTTGCGTCGCAGGTTGCGGTGAGCGGCATGGTCGGATGGGTTGGCCTGGTGGTGCCGCACTGCGCCCGAATGCTTGTTGGTCCGGACCACCGACGATTGTTACCAACCGCAGGGTTGCTTGGTGCGTTGTTCGTACTCGGGCTTGATGATTTTACGAGAGCCATAATGAAAGCCGAGATTCCTGTCGGCGTTCTTACCGCACTGATCGGAACGCCAGTAGTGTGTTTTCTGCTATGGAAGTCACAGGGAAAGGGGTGGGGCCGTGAGTAACACAGCCGTTGAATTTCATGATCTAGGACATGCCTATAAGCCGGGGCGTTGGATCTTTCAGAACTATAACGCAGAGGTGGAACGCGGTTCGATCTTCGCACTACTCGGTCCTAATGGCTGTGGCAAGACGACGCTGTTGAAAGCTCTTCTTGGAGCGCTGAAGCCCAGCGTGGGCAAGGTGGTGATCGACGGACGAACCGCCTTTGTGCCTCAACTCTTTCAAGTCACCTTCGATTATTCGGTACTGGATATGGTGCTTATGGGGCGTGCCCGCCAGGTTGGATTATTCTCGCAGCCTTCTGCCGAGGACGAAGAAGCCGCGATGGCCTCTCTTGACCGCTTCGGCATCGCAGACTTTGCCCGGCATCCCTTCCATGAATTATCTGGCGGCGAAAGGCAGCTAGTTATCTTCGCCCGCGCCCTAGTCTCTGAGGCAGAGATTCTGATTCTCGATGAGCCGACATCGGCGCTCGATCTGAAGAATCAGATTGTGGTGCTCGATTGGATTACGCGTCTGTCGCATCAGGACGGGCTGACCGTTCTGTTCACTACGCATCATCCGCACCACGCTCTAGCCGTCGCCGATAACGCGCTTCTGATGCTGGGCGGAAGCAAGTATGCATCTGGTCTTGCGAGTGAGGTACTAAGCGAAGAGAACCTTCATGCGCTCTACGGCGTGGACCTGAAACTCCTGCCGTTCGAGCACAAAGGCCAACTGCATGAGACGCTGGTGCCGGTGCTGCCCTATGCCTCGCGTGCCAGGAAAGAGCTGCTGCATCCTTTGGCTTAATGCACAAGCGCAATCAGACTGGGACACCGAGAGTTAGCTAAGAATCAAGAGGAGTTTCTCAACGTGACGGAAAGTACCATCACACATCGAACCAATGCAGTGTTGCCACGGGTCTTCTTTGCCCAGAAGTATGGTTGGGCAGTTCTTGTCTTGCTGGGGGTTGGCTTGTTATTGGCCATCTTCGCATCGCTCTGCGTCGGGGCCTATCCCATCTCGTTCGGACGCGCCGCGAAGCTTTTACTCTACCTGGTCTGGCCCTTCCACTCGTTCGCCAGTTCGCAGTTCAACCTGAAGGAGCTGACGGTGATGAAGATCATCCGGCCACCGCGCGTGCTGCTGGCGTCTCTCGCCGGAATGGGGCTCGGAATCTCCGGCACCGCGCTGCAAGGCATGCTGCGTAATCCGCTGGTCGGTCCGGATATCATAGGCGTGACTTCAGGCGCTGCTTTCGGAGGTGTCGTCGCCATCTCGCTCGATCTGTCGCCGGTCTGGCTTGTCGCCCTTGCCTTCTGCGGGGGATTGCTCGCAATGATCTGCACCTTCACTATGGCAAAGCTGGCGCGCAGTAGCGCCAACAGCATGATTCTGATTCTTGCCGGCATTTTCATCGGTGCCTTCTTTCTCGCGCTGGTTGGGCTGGTCGAATATTACGGAAATATTTTTCGGATTAGAGACTGGATCATCGGTTCATTCGTTGACGCCAACTGGATAAAGGTAATGACAATTGCTATCCCCACATTGCTTGGGGGAACAGTTCTGATGGCCTTGCGCTGGCGCATGAACCTGCTGTCGCTGAACGATCTGGACGCGAAATCCCTGGGCGTCAACGTCAGCGTACTGCGTTGGACGATTATCGCTCTGGTGTCTCTGATCGTCTCTGCACAGGTCGCGGTGAGTGGCATCGTGGCTTGGGTTGGCTTGGTCGTTCCCCATTGCGCCCGCATGTTGGTTGGCCCGGACCACCGCCGCCTGCTGCCCACTGCTGGTCTGCTGGGTGCGCTATTCGTTCTTGGCCTTGATGATCTCACCCGTTCCATCGTTCATGGCGGGCTCCCGGTCGGCACTCTGACCGCCGCCGTCGGCACTCCCGTCGTTTGCTTCCTCCTGTGGAAGTCGCAGGGAAAAGGCTGGGGACGTGAATAAGATTCAACCGAACTCGATGAACGACGTGAAGGCTCCCCAAGGTCGTCGAATGTGGTTCCAGGATTCAAGAATCCATGTCCTTCTGTTGTTGATCATGGCATTCACCATCACATGCGTGGCGAAGGCGCACGATGTTCCCGATGGTTCTCGCTTGCAGACCACAGAAATTCCTGGCCCGTATGCAGTCGGATTGAGAGTGGTTGACCAGTACGATTATTCACGCAGATTTAGGTTCTCGACAGACGAACTCGGCAAACCCTTCCGAGGAGAGCGTGCACGCCCCGTGCAGACTCTGATTTGGTATCCGGCGCGGAAGAGGAATGCAGCTTCTATGACGGTAGCGGACTACATCCATCTGATCGCAACGGACGCGCGTTACGACAGACTCGATGCAGAGAGAGAAGAAGCATCTCTTCGAAAGAGCATGGCCCAGACCCTAGCTGACGCGATGTGGGCGGTAAGGAATTTGCCAATGGAATCTGGACAGTATCCGCTCGTCATCTACGCGCCGGGAATGGACGGCGACGCATGGGAAAACGCGTCCCTTTGCGAGTACCTGGCTAGTTATGGATACGTTGTGATTGCCAGTCCCTCGACGGCTCTCCATGGACGGTTTATGGATGGAGAGGTTGCCGCAGCCAATGCGTTGGCGAGCGATATCATTTTTCTGCTGAACTATGCTCAGAGGCTAACCGACATCGACCGGTCTGAGGTAGCGGTTGTTGGCTACAGCTATGGTGGGCTCGCCGGTTTCTTCGCGGCGGCACGGGACAACCGTGTCAAAGCCCTGGTTGAGATGGACGGGACGATGCGCTTTGTGCCCGCTCTGGTGAAGCAGGCGGGCGACGTACATCCCGAGCTGATGACTATCCCGCTTCTGTTCTTCGGAGGTGTACATCGTCCAGACCCCGCAGGCGACTTAAAGGGAGAGCAGGGAACGGATAACTTTCTGTATGCGTGGAAGCACGGCGCTGTGACGGCTGCCTGGATGCGACAGATGAAGCATGGGAATTTCCCCTCTCTCAATCACCAGAGGACATCGATAACTCCTGACGCCGATACCCATGAAACAGAAATCATCATCGAGCGGGGTTGGGTTGCGCGCTATACGCTGGAGTTTCTGGATGCGCATCTTAGAAAAGACCCGGGGGCCATGGTCTTCCTCAAGAAAACGCCGGAAGCAAATGGCGTGCCAGCACCGGCGATGACTATGACGTTTCGTCCTGCGACCGGAACAGTTCCAACGCTGGAAGGCTTTCGCGCTGAGCTAGGGCGTCAGGGATTCGAGCGCGCCGATGATATCTACGCAGCAATGCATCAGGAGTATCCAAATTTCAAACTGGAAGAGAGCAGATTGCTGAACGCATGGGTCTACTCTCTGATGAATTACAACCACCCAACGGAAGCTCTGGGCTTGCTCAAAGCGTACCAACTGGCGTGTCCAAACTCGCGGGAGGTGTATTACCTGTTTGGCCAAGCATACGAGAAAGCGGAACAGAAGCCTCTGGCGATTGAAAGCTATAACAAGGCATTGCAGATTGAGCCAGATTTCAAGCAGGCACAGGCGAAACTAATGGCATTGGAGAGCAATCCATCACCTGCAAAACCGTAACCTCGGATGGAGATGTAAAACCTGCACTCTTAAGGACGAAACAAGGTCTCGGAACCTCGCAGTTGCCTTTGTAGAACGCCAATCCAAAGTCCCCCGAACCGGCTTCTCGGAAGCCAGTATTACTTCAACGTGTGGGAGGACTGGTCTGCTGTTGGTGAATTAGTCAGGTGACGTGCCACACGTCGATGAAGACCATATCGCTATGGTGCGCCCGGCATGATTACAATGACTACGGTCAGAACCGAAAACTGTTGACGAGGAGAACCTGGGGAAATGCCTTCGGGCGACG
>Ga0181520_10010937_pt1 | contig 12033 bp, 12 predicted proteins | sample PEATcosm2014_Bin_29_FD_132451 | JGI IMG/M metagenome (GOLD analysis project Ga0181520, IMG submission 132451) | Peatland microbial communities from MTU Mesocosm Facility, Houghton, MI, USA - PEATcosm2014_Bin02_30_metaG | ecosystem: Environmental > Terrestrial > Soil > Wetlands > Peat | place...
GGACCTACCCCACCGTCGAGGTGGGCCACCAATAGCCATTGACTTCGCGAAAGGGGGCCTTGTCCGTCCAACCACGGACACGGCCCTCCCCCAGCTCGATCGTCGTCCCCGCCGGAATTGCGTCATCGGTATCGGCCAGCCATTCGACGACGCCCGGATTGGGGCGTGGCTTCGCACTCCCATGCTGTAACCTCCTCGCGGCAGCAGTCAATGTAATCACGACAGTCAGTTTGAGGTCGCGATAACAAGCGCGAGCAGCGAGGAGGGCCGAGTATGCCCACTGCGGCGCTGCCTGCTTTAGGGAGGGAGCCGACGTCTGAGCATCGCGCTCGCACAATGTACTTGACACGATTCCCGCGTCAGCTTTACTATATCGACGGTTGTTATATCGAGCGAGGATAGATGGATGAGCAGACGTGAACCCCACGGGCCAGACCGGGTCGCCCCCCAGAGCTTCCAGCCGCTCACTCCCGCCGTCTTCTACATCTTGCTGGTGCTGGCGGAAGGCGACTGGCACGGATATGCCATTATGCAAGAAGCAAACCGGCGGAGCGAAGGCGCGCTGCGTCTGGGCCCCGGGACCCTTTACGCGGCCATCAGCCGCTTGCTCAAAGACGGTCTTATCGTGGAACTGGAAGAGCGCCCCGCGCCCGAATTGGACGACGCGCGGCGCCGTTACTATCGCCTGACTGGCCGTGGCAGCATGGTGCTGTCTGCGGAGGCGAAGAGACTGGCCGAGCTTGCGCGTCAGGCGCGATCCACCCGCGCCGTACGCGAGCTTAAACACGCTTAAGGAGCGCCTATGGGCACGTGTCGTTCAGATCTCAACGGGCCAGCGCGCGTTTACCGGTTTCTGCTGTGGCTTTACCCGCCCGGTTTCCGTCTCCGTTTTGGCGCGGAGATGCTCCTGGTGTTTCAAGACTCCTACCGTGCGGGGGAGGAGCGTCCGGCCAGCCGCCTGGATCTGTGGATTCTGACTTTGCGAGACCTCGCCTCTGCGCTGCCCGGCGAGTGGTGGCAGGCGCTGATGCGAGCGGGAAAATTTGAATTCCCGATCCGGCAATGGGCCGATTCACTGGTAATTCCCTTTACGGTTATGGCCTACCTTGCGGCGGAAGGACCTCTGGGCGCCGCACTTCTCCGAAAACCACCAGAGCTTCCCTTGGCGCACGGATGCGGCAACGCGTCGGTACTGGCTTGCATGCAGAGCACGGGATTGGATAGTACGTGTCTGGGCATTACCATGGTCGCAGCGCTGCTGGGAATTCTCAGCGCCATGATTACAGCGCGCAGCAACCGCGCTGCATTCGGAACGATCAATTTGCACTCACCTGGCAACTGAAATCGGCGGCACACGGCACTCCGGGTCGAGCGTGGCCGAATGCGGAGAGGTGTCCCCAGTGCTCGAAGCGAAAGGGCTGACCAAGCGATTTAGCAACGTCGTACCAGTCGATAACGTGAGTTTCCGTTTCGAGCCCGGCGAAATCTACGGCTACCTCGGTCCCAACGGTTCGGGCAAGACCACCACGGTGAAGATGCTGATCGGATTGCTGGAACCCAGCGCCGGCCAAATCCTGTTCGACGGGCGAGACATTCGCGCCGACCTGATTGCATACCGCAAGCGACTGGGCTATGTTCCCGAGGAACCCTACCTTTATCCCTACCTGAGCGGCAAGGAGTATCTGGAACTCGTTGGGCGATTGCGGTGCCTGCCGGAGCGCTTGCTGGCCGAAAAGGCCGAAACCCTACTGCGACTCTTTCGCCTCGGCCCGCATCGCTTCGCGCCGATTTCTTCCTACTCCAGGGGAATGAAGCAGAAGATCCTGATTTGCGCCGCGCTGCTGCACGACCCCGATATCCTTATTTTCGACGAGCCACTGTCGGGCCTTGATGTGACTTCCGTCCTGGTGTTCCGGGAGGTCCTCAAGTCGCTGGCGGCGGCAGGCAAGATCATCCTCTTCACCTCGCATATCCTGGAAGTGACCGAAAAAGTCTGTTCCACGGTGATGATCCTGCATCGCGGGCGGATGGTGGCCAACGATCGGGTGGAGCGGCTCAGGGATTTGATGAAGCTTCCGTCCCTGGAAGAGATCTTCCGCGAGGTGGTCATCGACGAGGATCCCGGGACGGTGGCCCGAGACATCGTAGAAGCAATGAGACTTCACGCCTAGAGATCAGTATGGAAGCCTGGACTCAGTTCCGGAGACACCTGGGGGAGGATCAGAAGCGATTCCTCGAGCTGGTCGTGCAGTTTTTCTCTCAGTTTTTTGAAAACGAATTTGTCTCGCGGGGAAGCGAGGCACGCCTGACGGCCGCTCACGTTCTCGCCGTGCTGGGAGTCCCAACCGCTTTCTACACCATTTCTCTGGTGCCGGCGTATGACAACGTTTTCTGGAATTTACCCGAGAAATTCAATGCCTACTGCCTGATCGATGAGTGCCGTTACGTCACTTTCACCATGGTGGTTGTGGGGTTTGTGGCATTACTCCAATGGGAGAAGTTGTTTCTGGATGGCCGCGACTATGCCATTCTCACCCCACTGCCGCTGAAGCCGGTCACCATTTTTACGGCCAAGGTCGTGTCGCTGGTGCTCTACCTTCTGCTTTTCCTCGTGGACGTTGCGGCGGTTCCTACCCTCCTCTACCCCATTGTGGAGACCATGGCCATGCGGGGAGCGCCAATTTCGGCCCTGAGGTTTGGCAACCTGTTCGTCTCGCACGCCGTGGCGGTTTTCAGCAGTGGGGCCTTTGCGTTCCTGTTTTTTGCGTCCCTACAGGGCGTTCTGATTAACTTGCTCAGCGCTCGAGCATTCAAAAAGATCGGCCTGTGCATCCAGATTGTCGGAACGGTCGGGCTTCTCTTGATGCTCTTTCTCCTGCCGATCTTTTCCGCGCTGGTCCCCGAGTGGCAGCGCGCGCCGTTCCCGGCTCTCTACAAATTCCCGCCCATCTGGTTCGTAGGACTTTACCAGACGCTTCTCGGCTCGAGCGACGCACTTTTTCGGTCCTCTGCGAAAATTGCCGTCATGGCTCTCAGCCTCGTCGCCCTCGCGTGCGTGGCGACTTACACGCTGAACTACCGGCGCGACATGCAACGCGCGCTGGAATCCACGGCGGCGCAACCCAACGTTCCATCGCGTTGGACCGGCGTGGCGCGCTGGCTCCTGACCCGGGCGATCGTGCGCCGGCCGCGCGAGCGCGCAACATTCTTTTTCACCCTGATTACGCTGGCACGAAGCAGCAAACATCGCCTCTACATTACCGCTTACACTGGCGTGGGCCTGGCGCTGGCTCTATTCGGGATCGTGGAAGTGCTGGTTTACACCGCGCGTCGGGATGTTCCCCATCTGATTTTCGAGCCCCATGAGGCTCTCCTCGCCCTACCCTTGATCCTGTCGTTCTTTCTTCTCTCGGGAATGCGCCTGGTGTTTACCTTGCCGGCGGACTTGCCCTCCAACTGGGCTTTCCAAATCGCCGAGAACGAAGCGTGGCTCGAGGGTTGGGCGGGGGTTCGCAAGACCATGATTGTCGCCGTAGTCATTCTGCTGCTTGCGCTCTGTCCTTTTTACGCCGTTCTTTGGGGATGGGGACCGGCCGTGCAGCAATTCCTCTTCAGCATGACGCTTTCCCTGGTGCTTATCGAGTTGTTGCTGCTTAAATTCCGCAAAATTCCATTCACCTGTTCGTATCGAGCAGGCAAAGCCAACCTTACCCTGTTCGCTTTTCTGTATTGGTTTGCATTCACAACGTACGCTTACGCCATGGCCGCAATCGAGCGCTGGACCTTGCAGGATGACGCCCGCTGGTTCGGATTCCTGGTATTGCTGCTGGTCGTACTCGCGACCCTCACGCGGTGGCGAAAAGCCGCACTGACGGGTGCTGCGGGGAACGTGTACGAGGACTCGCCGGACCCCGAGGTTCAAACTTTAGGGCTGGGAACATAAGAGCTCGCGTTGCATCTTGATGTGAACTCGCAGACCCTCTGCGGGTTTCATTCTATCGTGAAGAGTGCTGTATGAGCACCCCTAAAACGAACGATAAGGCGTGGGTGGCCAGGGCTGAAAAGATCTGCTCAACATCGAGAATAACCTCGCGGCGGCCCATGTCCCGTGGGACATCGGCGGCTTCCAAAGTCGGGGGGTAGGGAAAAGGATTTCGGATTCAAAATTCAGGATTCAAGAAATGGGCGAAGGCAAGCCCGGACAGTCAGGGGTTCGGGACGCGGCGATTGGCGATTGGTGATTTTCGATTGCCGATTGAGGACACAAAGGGGCGGAGTGCGCCACGAATCCACGTGGCGAGGTAAACTCGTCCCTACATAAATTCCCGCTTGACGCGGACTTCGCAGAATGCGAAGATTGATCATGCGGGTCGTCAGCCGCAAGGCCATTCGAGAAGCGACCGCCAAGCACAGCGAGTGGGCTGCATCCCTGAATGCATGGTACAAAGTAACCAAGGACGCAGACTGGAAGAACTTCGCGGACGTTCGGATGACATGGAAAAATTCCGACGTGGTCGGACGCGATGTGGTTTTCGACATAAGCCACAACCGCTGCCGGTTGATCGCGACGATCAAATACTCGTGGCGAATGGTCTATGTCCGGTGCATTTTGAGCCACGTTGAATACGACGGGAAGGAGTGGCAACAATGATGATCGCCGTACCGGAAAAATATGCGCTGCCGGTGAGCGCGCCCATGCCCATCACGTCCCAGCGCCAGCACCAGGAGTACCTGTCTGTCTTGGATACGCTGGCGAGCAAAGATCGCCCCACGAGTGAAGAAGAGAAGTATGCGGAAGTCTTGATGACGTTGATAGAGGCTTACGAAGAAGAACATCATTCCATTCCCGACGCTTCCGCCGTGGACGTCCTTCGAACCTTGATGGAAGCCCATGACCTCCGTCAGAAGGATCTGGCCCCGATTTTTGGATCGGAAAGCATCGTATCGGAAATCCTGCACAAGAAACGTGACCTCAACAAAGCCCACATCGCGAAATTGAGCAAACGGTTCGCCGTTTCTCCAGCGGTGTTTTTCCCCGGATTAGAGTAGTAAGTTGCGGCGGAAAGCTATTTCGCCTGCGGCTTCCCCATGCATCGCGCCGTCGCAGGCCGCGGGTACGTCGGCACCCGTTTTCGTAGCGGCGGGTTTATCCCGCCATTTTCGAGGCGGCATCACGCCGCCGATGGCGAGGTGAACTCGCCGCTACGTCAAACTGCACCCGCCTCAGTTTCTGCGAGAACGAGTAGAGCGAACCTGTTCGGTAGGTCCGGGGGGTTGCCTACGTGCCCATGCGCTTGAGAACAATGTGATCGAGAACAGCAGGCGGGGAGCGCAATTGCATTCTGCGCCAGTTTGGGCTACGGTATTGGTATGGCTGATTTGAAGCTGGAAGTACCGGTCAGCGAGGAAGTTGAAGTCGACGCCAAGACCTTGGCTGCGATCGACCAAGGTATTGCTGACGCCGACGCGGGCCGGGCCGTACCTCTCGAGGATGTTCGAAAGCTCATTCCCCAGTGGATTTCCAAATTCGAATCACCGAAGCCGCGTTAACAGACTTCGAGGAAATTCTCGCTTACTCTTGGGCGAAGTTTCCCGCCCGCGCCGAGCGGTTTGGCAACACCATACTGGATCATATTGAGCTTCTAAGAAGCTTCCCTTACATCGGCAGCTTGGTTAAGGGGCGTCCGGGCGTGCGCCGGTTGGTGCATACCCCGATTCTCATCTACTACCGCGTGAACGAATCCCCAAACTTTGTGGAAATTCTCCATCTTCAGCATGGCTCTCGCCACCTTGAAGATTATTGAATCCTGCATGAATAAAATCCTGCCGGCGAGTACGTTGACAGATGTTTCGTAGCGGCGGGTTTACCCCGCCATTTTCGAGTCGGCATCACGCCGCCTATGGCGAGGTAAACTCGCCGCTACGTCAAACTGCACCCGCCTCAGTTACTGCGAGAACGAGTAGCGACGCTCTTCAGGACGCAGCGGCCGAACGCCGTTCGGCCCTACGTCCGCGCCCTGCCTACCGTCTACCGACCACCGTCTACCGCCTACCTGCTCTCCACTACACTCCGATGATCTCGACTAACTCTTTCACGGCGGCGGCGGATTTTTCTAGGGCGGCTTGCTCGTCCGGTGTCAGCTTGATCTGGACGACTTCCTCGATGCCGTTTGCGCCCAGCTTGACCGGCACACCCACGAAGAGGCCGGTGATTCCGTACTCGCCTTCGAGATAGGCCGCGCACGGCAGAATTTTCTTGCGGTCGTTGAAGATGGCGTCGATCATCTGCACCACGGCGGCGGAGGGGGCGTAGAAGGCGCTTCCCGTCTTCAGCAGATTGACGATTTCCGCGCCGCCCTTGCGCGTGCGGTCGATGATCTTGTCGAGTTGCTCTTTGGGCATGAGGTGCGAAACCGGCACTCCCGCCACGGTGGTGTAACTTGGCACGGGAACCATGGTATCGCCGTGACCGCCCAGCACCAGGCCCTCGATGTCCTGCACGGAAACATTCAGAGCCTCGGCGAGGAACGTCCGGTAGCGCGCCGAATCGAGCACTCCGGCCATGCCGATTACCCGGTTCTTGGGGAAGCCGCTCAGCCGGAAAGCCGTTTGCACCATGGCGTCGAGCGGATTCGTCACCACAATCAAAATCGCGTTCGGCGAAACCTTCACGGCCTGCTGAATGGCGTTCTTCACCACCTCGTAATTCGCTTTCAGCAGATCGTCGCGGCTCATTCCGGGCTTGCGCGGGAAGCCCGCTGTCATCACCACGATGTCGGAATTGGCCGTGTCCTTGTAGTCGTTCGTTCCCTTTACCTTGACGTCGTAGCCTTCAATCGGGCCGGCTTCGAGCAAGTCCAGACATTTGCCCTGCGGCACGCCCTCCAGAATGTCGATCACCACCACGTCCGCTAGTTGCTTGTCCACAATGCGGTGGGCAAGCGTCGCCCCCACATTCCCTGCTCCAATTACGGTTACCTTTTTGCGCATGAGTCCTCCGGAAAAGATAGGTGTTAGGTATCAGGTGCTAGGTGTCAGGGAAAAGATGAGGTGCAAGCCGGCGAGTGTTACAAGTTTGCTAGGCATGGCTTTCGGTTCACGCAGAATCAATGACAAGGCCAGATTGGACCTAGTGATTTCGGTTCACAAACCTAATGACCAACCCACCATCCTTCTCTACCTGACACCTAACACCTGGCACCTATTTCATGTTTTCAATGATCGCGCTCGCGAACCCGCTCGTTCCGAGCGTCTTGACGTCCTTGATGCCTTCCATCTCCATCAGCCTTTCGAGGTCATAGGTTACGCGGTGCTGCACGATGGTTGCGGCCAGCGCGTCCTCGATCAGCTTGCCGACTTCCGGCCAGCCCATAAACTCAAACATCAACGCGCCGGAACGAACGACCGCGCCGGGATTGATCATGTCCTTGTCGGCATACTTCGGAGCGGTGCCGTGCGTGGCCTCGAATACTCCGAAGCCGTCGCCGATGTTCGCGCCCGGCGCCACGCCCAGCCCTCCGATTTGCGCCGCGCAGGCATCGGAAAGGTAATCGCCATTCAGGTTGGGCGTGACGACCACCTGGTATTCATCCGCCCGCGTCAGAATTTGCTGGAGCATCGAATCGGCAATGCGGTCGTTCACCAGAATCTTGGTCTTCCATTGCCCCTTGCCATGCGTCGCGTAGATCGTGTCAAGACAGTGTTGCACTTCCTTCGCCACCTGCTGCTTGAACGCTTCGTTCGCCATCTCGAGACCGGGCTCGACCATCGCCGCGATGGCTTCGATCGAGAGGCTCGGGTCCTTGTCCTTGTTGCCCAGAATCCAGCTCTCGCGCTCGGTCACAATCTGCGCGCGGAACTCTTCCTTGGCCAGCTCGTAGCCCCAATCGCGGAACGCGCCCTCGGTGAACTTCATGATGTTGCCCTTGTGCACCAAGGTCACCGTCTTCAGGCCTTTCGCGATGGCGTACTGCAACGCGCGGCGGGCCAGGCGCTTGGTCCCCGTGACCGACATCGGCTTGATCCCGATCCCCGAGTCAAACCGCACCTGCTTCTTGTTGTTGTCTTCCCTCAGCATGGCGTTTACGAACTCAACAACCCGCTGCGCCTGGAGAGTCCCTTCGCGCCACTCGATTCCGGCGTAAACGTCTTCCGTGTTCTCGCGGAAAATGATGATGTTCATCCGCTCGGGGTGCCGAACGGGCGAGGGTACGCCAGGAATGAACTTCACCGGGCGCCAACAGGCATAAAGATTCAACAATTGCCGCAGCGCCACGTTCAGGCTGCGAATTCCACCACCCACCGGAGTCGTGAGCGGCCCCTTGATGGCAATGCGAAACTCTTTGATGGCGTCAAGCGTGCCCTGCGGCAGCCACTCGCCAAATTGGCGGAAGGCCTTCTCTCCAGCAAAGACCTCGTACCAGACAATATGTCGTTTTCCGCCAAAAACTCTCGCCACCGCGGCGTCAAAAACCCGCTGCGACGCTTTCCAAATGTCGCGACCAGTTCCGTCACCTTCAATGTAGGGGATGACGGGGGCGTCAGGAATGACAAATTCGCCGTCCACGTAATTGATCGCTTGGCCTTCCGCCGGGACAGCGTTCCCGTTATAGGCAGTCATGGGTAAAATGACCCTCCGTTGATCGAATTCTTATCACTTCGCAATTAGGTTGCCAGACTTAAGTACCGAAACGCTTCAGAATTGTACACCCAACAACGCTCGGACGAGTTGATTTGATCCGCCCTGTATCGCTTCTATGCGGTTTATCCACAATCGGAGTGCTATTCGTACCGGAGGGCAGTGATGGGATCGAGTCGCGCCGCCTTCAAAGCGGGCCAGAGTCCGAAAAACAAACCGACGCTTGTCGACACGGCAAAGCCCGCCGCCACAGACCAGAGCGGAACTCGCGACGGCAAGCTCGGCATCAGGGTTCGGATGGTGAAGCTCAGCAGCCAGCCCACGGCGATTCCCATGAGCCCGCCGGCGCCGGTGAGCGTAACGGCTTCCAGCAAGAACTGCCAGGCGATGTCGCGCTGGCGCGCGCCCACAGCCTTACGCACGCCGATCTCGCGCGTGCGTTCCGTCACCGACACCAGCATGATGTCCATCACGCCGATGCCGCCAACCAGCAATCCAATGGAAGAGATCACCACCATCACCAAACCCACTGTGCTGATGATCTGGCGAAACTCGGTGATGAGAGACTCGGCTGTCGATATGCCGAAGTTATCAGGCTCACTGGGTTTCACACGACGGCGGCGGCGCAGCACGCCTTCGATTTCGTCCTGCGCCTCAGCCATCTGGCCGCGAAATGCGAGCGCGCTGATGAAGTGGTCTTTGGCAGCGGGATAGAATTTCTTGAAGGTCCAATAGGGAATAAAGATGTCGCGGTCGTCGGGACTGTCGCCCAGAACTCCCTTGAATTTGTTGAGAGTGCCGATGACTTCCATGGAGTGCCCATCCACCACGATGGTTTTGCCGACCGGGTCTTCGTGCTGAAAGAGTTGCTCCTCCACATTGGCGCCGATCACGGTCACATCGCGGCGATGCAGATCGTCCGTTTGGGTGAAGAATCGGCCGTCGGCGAGAGATGAGTTGGCAATCGCCATATAGTTGGCGTCAACTCCCAGGAATTGCGCGCCCGCCATCTCGCGCCCCTTGAATCGCGCCGTCGAGGGGGGCAGGCCGAACTCGGACATTTCACTGAAGAGGGCCACTGAGACTTCCTCGACCGCGGGGCACTGATCCTTGATGGCCATGGCGTCTTCATAGCTGAGCGGCTTGCGCAACCGCTCCTCGCGCGTCAGGCGATGGGGCGCACCAAATTGGAGCTTGTAAACCCAGATGACACGGGTTCCAAATTGCTCGGCTGCCTGCACCAACTGCGCGTCGAGCCCTTCGATGATCGAAGCCACGGCGATCACCGTTGTCGTGCCGATGAGGACACCCAGCACGGTGAGAAGCGACCGGAACTTGTGTGTGCGGAGGGTGTCGAGCGCCAACCAGAGGTTTTCACCGACCGCATGCCAATATTTCTTCATGCTATTTCTCTGCTCGCAGCGCTTGAATGGGGTCGAGAGCCGCCGCCCTCCTGGCAGGGTAGACACCGAAAATGAGCCCAACTGCCGTCGAGAGCGTGACCCCGATCACCACCGCGCTGGTGGGGACTTGGGCGGCAAAAACGAGTGCCACCAGCCATGCGATGCCATACGAGAAAATCACCCCCATCAGGCCTCCCAGGCCGGCCAGCACCGCGGCTTCAATCAGGAATTGCCACAGGATGTCGCTACGCCTCGCCCCCACGGATTTGCGAATTCCGATTTCGTGGGTACGTTCGGTGACTGTGGCCAACATAATGTTCATAATCACAATTCCGCCCACCACCATGAAGACCGCCACTATGCCGATGGTGACGGCAAAGATGGTCCCGGTCAGGTTCTTCCAGGTGCTCATCAGGGTGTCGGACGCGTTGACGCCGAAGTTGTCGTCCTCGTGATAAGTCAGGTGGCGGTGCACCCGCATGAGAACCCGAGTCTCGTCCTCCAACTCGATCAAGTGCTGAGCGTCAGGAGCTTTGATGAATACGATCAACTCGAGATTTGGCATGACAAGATCCCGGAAGGTGCCGAGAGGAATGAACACGAAATTGTCCTGGCTCTGGCCAAAGGTGGAGCCAACCTTCTCCGCTACGCCCACCACGGTGAGGTTATGGCCGCCCACAGTTAATTCCTTTCCCACGGGATCCATTGAAGGAAATAGCTTATCCACAATGTCCTGCCCAATGAAGCAAACGCGAGTGTTGTGGTGATAGTCCTGGTCGCTAATGTAGCGTCCCCAGGCGACCTTCTCGCGGCCAATGTAGGCGTGGCTGGCGGTGATTCCGGAAAGGGTTACCTCTTCGATCGAGCGGCCGGCATAGCGCACTTCGGGCCCAGTCGTTGGTTGCGCTATGGCGCTGATTGCCTCGTAGCCGCTGAGCGTGTCGGCCAGGTATTGGTACTCTTCAAATCTGATCGGCCGGTTCCGCCGCAGTGCTTTCAAATACTCATCGTACGGTTGCGCCCATTTGAACTGATGAAGCACGAAGGTGTTGGTGCCGAGATTGGCGATTTTGGTGGCGATATACAGGTTCATGCCGTTCACCACCGACATCACTACAATCAGCGTGGTGGTGGCAATGACGACTCCGAGCAAGGTGAGGAAGGATCGCAGCTTGTGGTTGCGCAGTTCCTCCAATGCCAGCCAAAAGGCTTCGCGCGCGGGAAGCAAGAAGCCGGTCTTCCGCACGAGCCCGAGCTGCATGTGGGCACTAGCCGTAATGGGCCGGCTGAGAGTGGACATATTTGGTTGCGTTCCCCTTCCGAAGGCACTCGCGAGTTCACGCGGACTTCAGAAGGCTGCGGAGTACGGTAGGCAGGATTCCGCCGTTACGATAATAGTTCACTTCCACGGCGGAGTCCAGACGGGCGATGACGGGGAAAGTTTTCTTCGTACCATCGGTTGCCACGGCCGTTACGTTGACCTCCGAGCGCGGACGAATCGCGTCGTTCAGGCCCGTCACATCGAAGACTTCCTGGCCCGTGAGGCCGAGGGTCGCGGCGGTTTCTCCTTCGCGAAATTGCAGGGGCAGCACACCCATTCCCACCAGATTGCTGCGATGGATGCGCTCGTAGGTTTCAGCCAACACCGCTCGCACGCCGAGCAGGAGCGTTCCTTTGGCCGCCCAATCGCGCGACGAGCCTGATCCGTATTCCTTGCCGGCCAGGACCAGAAGTGGGATGCCGTCGGCCACGTAGCGCATTGCTGAGTCGTAGATGGCCATCCGTTCGCCGTCGGGAAAGTGCAGCGTCACGCCCCCTTCGGTCCCGGGCGCCAGCAGATTCTTCAGCCGAATGTTCGCGAACGTGCCGCGCACCATCACCCGATCGTTGCCGCGGCGCGAGCCGAAGGAATTAAAATCCTTCTTCGTCACGCCATGCTCGCCCAAAAAGCGGCCAGCGGGGCCGTCAACGGGAATATCGCCCGCGGGCGAA
>Ga0181520_10010939_pt1 | contig 12027 bp, 18 predicted proteins | sample PEATcosm2014_Bin_29_FD_132451 | JGI IMG/M metagenome (GOLD analysis project Ga0181520, IMG submission 132451) | Peatland microbial communities from MTU Mesocosm Facility, Houghton, MI, USA - PEATcosm2014_Bin02_30_metaG | ecosystem: Environmental > Terrestrial > Soil > Wetlands > Peat | place...
CCCATGGCCATCATGGTCGGCACCGGACGCGGCGCCCGCGCGGGCGTTCTTATCAAGAATGCAGATGCACTGGAAGCGATGGAGAAGGTGGACACTATCGTCATCGACAAAACTGGAACCCTCACCGAAGGCCGTCCCACTCTCGAATCCGTTGTCTCCCTCGCCCGCCATAACGAAGAAGATCTCGTCCAATGGGCTGCCAGCCTTGAAGCTCTCAGCGAACACCCTCTCGGCGCTGCCATCGCCCAGGCTGCCCAGGCTGCCCAACTCCGTCCGCATCGCGTCGAGCGCTTCGAGTCGCGCCCCGGACGCGGCGTTCTCGGCGACGTTGATGCGCGCTATGTCGCGGTCGGCAACTCCGCCCTCATGCAGGAGCTCAACGTCACCATCTCCTCCGACGCATCTTCCCGTGCCGAAGCCATGCGCAGCGCCGGCCAAACCGTTCTCTACCTCGCCGCCGACCGCGTTCTCATCGGACTCTTCGGCATTACCGATCCCGTTAAGCCCACCTCTGCGATAGCGCTTGAAGATCTCACCCGCGAAGGTCTCCACGTCATCATGCTCACCGGGGACAGCCAGACCACCGCCGAAGCCATCGCCCGGAAACTCGGCATCCGCGACTTCGAGGCCGAAGTCCTCCCCGAACGCAAGTCAGAGGTCATACAGCGCCTGCAAAAGCAGGGTCGAATCGTCGCCATGGCGGGAGACGGCGTCAACGACGCGCCCGCCCTCGCGCAAGCCCAGGTTGGCATTGCCATGAGCACCGGAACCGATATCGCCATGCACACCTCGGGCATCACCCTCCTGCGCGGCGACCTTCGCGGCATCCTGCGTGCCCGCCGTCTCAGCCAGGCCACCATGCGCAACATCCGCCAGAATCTCTTCTTCGCCTTCATCTACAACGCTCTCGGTGTGCCTCTCGCCGCCGGCATCCTCTATCCCTTCACCGGATGGATGCTGCACCCCGTCTTCGCCGCCGCTGCCATGAGCCTCAGCTCCGTCTCGGTGATCAGCAACGCTCTGCGGCTAAGGGCCGCCAAGTTGTAGTCGGCCTGAGTCCAATGAACTGACAAGGATCCCCGCTTAAGCCTTGTGCTTGGGCGGGGATCCTGACCTTGGACTTTTGACCCGGCCCTGGAGTTTGACTTTGGCGGGGACTTTGATTTTCTATTTACCTCTACCAGCCATACTCATTCGTGCTTACAATCCTATTGAGGAGCCTCTCCCGATGAGGAGTTCTTGTCGCCTTTACCGCCTTGTTCTCGTCTTTTTCCTTATCTCCCTCCCTGCCTTCGGCCAGTCCAGTGCCTACAAGCCCGGTGCCCCCCTGATGATGTGGAAAGTCTCCTCCAATGCCCACAGCGCGTACCTGCTCGGCTCCGTCCACCTTGGAGACAAGACCCTATATCCGCTTCCTTCCGTGATTGAAGATGCATTTGCCGCCTCCTCTGTGCTGATCGTTGAAGTGGACATGAGCCGGGTCAACAAGCTGAAGTTGCAGCGTCTTATCACTGCGGCCGGTAGCTACCCCGAAGGCGACAGTCTCTCCATGCACACTACTCCTGACACTCGCGCCAAACTCGACGCATTCCTCAGGAGCTACGGAATTCCGCCGGAAACCTTTGCCCAATACCGTCCCTGGAGGGTCGGCCTCACGGTGGGCATGCTGTCCATGATGAGGGCTGGCATGGATCCGAACGAGGGCATCGACACGTATTTCTTGAATAGGGCCGGCAACAAGCGCATCGATGAACTCGAAGACGTCGCATCGCAGCTCAAGTTGTTTGGCGACTTTCCTGAGAAGGACAATGACCGCTATATCGTGCGCTGCATCGCGCAGGCCAACAGCGTGACCGATAACCTCGACAAGCTGAGGACTTTCTGGAGCCAGGGTGCAGCCGACAAAATCGGCGAGTTGATGGCGAGCCTGAGTGCGGATGAGAGCAGGGAGGAAAGAGCATTTGACCGCCGCCTCCGCGAAGATCGCAATCCGCACATGACCGAGCGCCTTGAAAAGTGCCTGCAGTCGTCTTCCGAATCCTGCTTCATGGTCGTTGGTGCCGCGCACGTCATTGGCAGTGAGGGAATGGTCAAGCAACTGCAATCCCGCGGATACAAGGTAGAGCAGGCCGTCGTGGAAAGCCCAAGCCAAACCGCCCCGAAGTAGCCAGGTCAAATGGCGCACATCCGACTTTCCTGGCGAATGGGCGGGGCAAGAGCGGTTCGCTGCAGAATGTTATGCATGGCGAATCGAATCGCGTTTTTCCTTACTTCTCTTGCAGCAACTCCACCGCGGAGGTCACCAACCGCTGGCAGAGGGTATGATGGAGGTCGCGGTTCTTAAACTGCGCTTGTCCCTCTGGCGTGCGCAGGTCACAGCCGGTTAGTTCATGGCACAACAGGCTCCCGTTTCGAGCTCTAAAGGCGTCTGCAAAGGCGTTCACTCGCTCATAGAGCGGTCCGCGTGCTTCGGCCGGATTCGTCGCCATCTCTTTGCATCGAGTCCCCAGGACCATGAAGGCTCCGGTTACTGCGCCGCAGACCTCTCCCATGCGGCCCATGCCGCCCCCAAACGGTCCAGCGACTGCCAGGCACATCTGCTCGCTCATTCCCTCGCGAGGACCGCAGGCGCCGAATACCGCTTGGGCGCAATTGAACTTTTCAAACAAGGCGACGGCTTGCTCGGCTTCCGACATCGCGGTACCTCCATGGTGACCAACGGCTTCTACAGTTTCCTGAAGTACTCAATCATCTCCGGCGAAGTCCACTCCACAGCGCCGATAAACTTTCGCTGAATCTTTCCATCCTTGTCGATCAAGAACGTTTCGGGATAGGCGAACGTTCCATATAACGCGCTCGACTTCTTATCCCCATCGCGCACCGTCAACAGCCCTGGCATGCGCTTTGCCGTAAATGCCTTATAGGCGTCCACATCTTCGTCCATGCTCACAGCGAGAACGGTTACTTTGTCTCCCATTTGCTGCTGAAGGGCCACAAGCGACGGCACCTCCTCCACGCATGGCGGGCACCACGTCGCCCAGAAATTCAGCAGCACCGGCTTGCCTCTCAGCTGGCTCAACTGCACCGTCCTCTGCCCGTCGCTCACCGTAAAGTCCGGCGCCGTAGTCCCAATCTTCGCCGGTTCGGCGTTACGGCAGGAGCCAAGCCAAAGCACCAGCGCCGCCATCGTTGCAATCACTGCGATTCGTCTGCTCAAGTTCACGTCCCTTATAATAAACCGGAAGCTACCAAATTATGGACTCCACGATTCCCACTGGTCCCCTACCCAAAGTCTCCGTCATCATTCCGGCCCGCAATGAAGAGGCCAACCTCGAGCGTTGTCTGCGTTCGCTGGTCGTGCAGCAGGGCATTGCTTTCGACGTTTTCGTCGTCAATGACGCATCCACCGACCGTACCCGCGCCATCGCCGAAAGCTTCACCCGCGTCCGTCAGTGTCCCTTCATCGCCGCCAACCCGTTTCTCCTCGACGTCCACGTGATCGATGCGCATCAGCCCGTGCCTGCCGGATGGAGCGGTAAAGTCAACGCTCTTGTCTCCGGAGAAGCCGCCGAAGAAAACGCCGGAGCCGCGTCCCGCGCCGAGTGGCTCCTCTTCACCGACGCTGATACCGAGCATCTCGAAGGCTCTCTTGCCGCGGCGGTTGCAGAAGCGGAAGCCCATCACGCCGACCTGCTCTCCTACTCGCCCGAGCAGCTTCTCACCGGAGTCCGCCAGCAGTTGGTGATGCCTCTCATCTTCAGCGAGCTCGCCCTCAAGTACAGCCCGCGCCGCGTCAGCGATCCCGCCTTGCCCGATGCCGCTGCCAACGGCCAGTACCTGCTCGTCCGCGCTGCCGCCCACCGCGAGGTCGGCGGCTTCACTGCGGTTGCGGCTGAATTGCTCGAAGACGTAGCTCTCGCCCGCCTTTACAAGCAGCGGTCGCACGCCATCCGCTTCCGCTTGGGCCGCGGTCTCGTGCGCACCCGCATGTATAGCTCTTGGGAGGATCTTCGCATCGGCTGGACCAAGAATCTCGCCTTGCTTTTTCCTAACCCCCGTGAGCTCGCCAAAAAGCGCATCCAGGAATTTCGCCGCCTCCTCATTTCGCTCGTCATCGCCCCGCTGTGGACGCTCTATTACCTCTCTCATCCTGAGATGGCGCATGACTGGTTTTGGCCGCTCATGATTTCCCTCTATTGGTTATTCACGCTCATCGGAGTCGGCAGCTTTTACGCCCGCGTCTCCCGCGCCCACTTTTCCTTTTGGTCAAGCTTGCTCTCCGTCTTCGGATTGCCGTTTTTTGCCTCGCTGCTGCGCGCCTCGGCTCGTGCGCACGAGCAGGGAACTGTCACCTGGCGCGGTCGCGCCTATCCCATCGCTGGAGCCGAATCGCACGTGATCGCATCTAAATCTAAGTAGCCGTAAAATAAACTGTCGTCCCGGTCGCCAGGGAGCGCCTGTCATGATCTATCTCACCCGTAAGGCTGAGTTTTCCGCCGCCCACTATTATCACAACCCTCAGTGGACTCCCGAGGAGAACCAGCGCGTCTTCGGCAAGTGTGCCAACCTCAACGGCCACGGCCATAACTACACCCTTGAAGTCACCGTCGCCGGCGAAGTCGATGCCGTTACCGGTTTTGTCATCGACCTCAAATTGCTCAAGGACATTCTCAGCCGCCACGTCCTTGAGGACTTTGACCATCGCCATCTCAATAAGGAGGTGCCCGAGTTCGCCGCCCAGCTTCCCACCACGGAGAACCTCGCTGTCGCCATCTGGCACCGCCTCGCCTCTCATCTCCATCCTGCCAAACTGCATCGTGTCCGCCTCTACGAGCAGCCCGATCTTTTTGTCGACTATTACGGCGAAGATTCCGCCCGCGTCGGAGATCAGCGATGAAGGTTCATCTCACTCGCCGCTATCACTTCGCCGCTGCGCACCGCCTGCACACTCCCATGCTCACCGATGCCGTGAATCGCGAAACCTACGGCAAGTGCAATTATCCCCATGGGCACGGCCATAACTATGCGCTTGAGGTCACCGTCTCCGGCCCCATCGCGCCCGTCACCGGAATGGTCTGTGATCTCGCAGCGCTCGACGCCGTGATCTCCCGGGAAATCCTCTCGCACTTCGATCACGCCAATCTGAATCAGCTCGAAGAATTCGCCGAAACGGTTCCAACCACGGAAAACCTCGTCATTCGTATCCAACAGATCTTGAGCCGAATTGCCCTGCCCGCTCGTCTGGAAGGTGTCCGTGTCGAAGAGACTGCCAACAACTCCTGTGAATACCCGGGCGCCAGCCACGCAAGACGGTGATCACGGAAATGAGAGAAAATGGAAGCAGCAAATGCGAAACTCATGAGTCAGACAAATCATCCGGTTGTTGATGGACTCCAGCACGCCAGCTTCGAGCAGCTCGTCCGGGAGATGCTCGCCCGCCTCGGTGAGGATCCCTCCCGTGAAGGACTGCTTGACACCCCGCGGCGTGTCGCTAAATCCATGGAGTACCTCACCCACGGCTACTCGCAGCAGCCCGCCGACGTCATCAACGGAGCTTTATTTACCGTCGATTACGACGAGATGGTAATCGTCAAAGATATTGAGATGTTCAGCATGTGCGAGCACCACATGCTCCCGTTCTTCGGCAAGGTGCACATCGCTTACATCCCCAAGGGGAGGGTCATCGGGCTCAGCAAACTGCCACGCCTCGTTGAGGTATTCGCCCGCCGCCTCCAGGTGCAGGAACGCCTGACCACCCAGATCGCCGAGGCCATCCAGGAGATCATCCAGCCGCAGGGGGTCGGCGTCGTCATCGAAGCGCGCCACCTCTGCATGATGATGCGCGGCGTTGAGAAACAGCACTCCGCGGCCATCACCTCATCCATGCTCGGCGTCTTTCGCCAGTCGGAAACCCGCAACGAATTCCTCTCGCTCTTGCGCCAGAAATCCCCCAACGGCTTCTAGCGCTTTCCCGAGGGTGGCGAAGAAGGAGAAACGTGCCCCAGGTCTGCCGCAGCCAGCAAACCTGGGAGAGCACAATACTCCGGGCTAGCGCTTCCGGTTGTCTTTTTCCAGAAACAAAAAGCTCCGCACCCGGTGAGGATGCGGAGCTTTCATGCAAAGTCAGGAGGGAGCTATTCCTCCTCGTCCTGTTCTTCTTCCTCTATCTCTTCCCGGTCTTCGTCAATCAGGTAGGGATCCAAGGGTTCCGGTCGCGGAAGATACTCATCATCCGGTTCAGCGCGGCCAAATATTATCGGGCGGTCGTATTCTTCTCTGGCGTTTTGCATTGTGGGTACCTCGGGGGATTGGAGTCCATTACTTGGAGTCCTCTCGGCTTTGCTGGCGATGCCTGAGCTTCGGATTTACTTCCAGCTCAGCTGTAACGATAGCGCTGCGCCCGTGAAGGGAAGAGCCGCACCAGTATCACTCCGGCCACAAATCCGCCCACGTGCGCCCAAAACGCAACCCCGCCGGTGCCACCGTCAGCCGTCACCAGCGCCGTCCCAACTCCGCTCAGAAATTGCAGTACAAACCAATAACCCAGCACCACCCACGCCGGAAGCCAAAGAAAGAACACAAACAAGAAGGGAACCAGCATCAGCACTCGCGCCCGCGGATACAGAATGAAATATCCACCCATCACCCCGGCAATGGCGCCGCTGGCCCCCACCATCGGAACCAGCGAATTCACGTCGGACAGTATCTGCGCCAACGCTGCTGCAACCCCGCACGCCAGATAGAAAAACAGGTACTGAAAATGTCCTAGCGAATTTTCAAGATTCCGTCCGAACACCCACAAGAACCACATGTTCGGAAGCACGTGCCACCAGCCACCATGGACAAACATGCTGGTTAGGATCGTAACTAGCGCGATCTCCGGTGCAACCGCAAACCCATGCGCGTGCCCATGCGCATGCAGCATCTCTCCCTGTAGCGACGCCACCAGCCGCGCCGGGACCAACCCAAACGTCTGACCGAACAAAAGTTGCGAGCGTCGGCTCAGCGAACTTTCGAACAGGTACACCACCACATTGGTCGCAATCAAAAAATAGTTCACCAGCGGTGTGGTCACTCGCGGCGTATCGTCCTTCAGCGGAATCATCTGTCCTCAGCCGACCGTCTCTTTCAATCCACCGTCAGAGTTCACATCATACGGCATTTCACCGGATTCTAATCTCAACTTAAACCGGACGCAGTTGACCGCCAGCTAGCTTTCCTTGACCATAGAGCGGAATGATTAACGCAGTCCTGGTTCTTGACAAACCCGCCGCCTTCACCTCCCACGATGTCGTCAATCGCGTCCGCCGCATCACCGGCGAGCGCAGCGTCGGACACCTTGGAACCCTGGACCCCATGGCCACCGGAGTTCTTCCGCTCGTCCTCGGCCGCTTCACCCGCCTCGCGCAATTCTTTAATGATTCCACCAAAGTCTATGAAGGGGAAATACGTTTCGGCTACGCCACCGATACCTATGATGCCGAAGGCGTCCCCGTAGGCGCCGTCTCCAACGCCCAGCCAACCCTGGCCGACGTCCTACGCCATCTCCCGGCCCTAACCGGACGCATCCTGCAACTTCCACCCGTTTATTCCGCCAAAAAGGTCAACGGCGTCGCGGCCTACAAACTCGCCCGCAATGACCGCCCCGTTGAATTGAAACCAGTCGCAGTCGACGTACACCGCTTTGAGATTCACGGCGTCTGCGGTGATCGCGCCCGCTTCGTCGCCGAGGTCTCCGCTGGAACCTACATCCGCTCGCTCGCCCACGACCTCGGCCAGGCCCTCGGTTGCGGTGCTCATCTCTCCCAGCTCCGACGCACTCAGGCAGGGGAATTCACCCTTACCCACGCTGCAACGCTGGACGAGCTTGCCAGCTACCATTCCAGTCAAAACCTCGAAAGCAGCTCTTTACCGGCAGCTTCGTCCCCATCGTCTATGTCCGATAATGGGTATTCTGATAAGTCCGAAGATGATGATCCGGATTGAGTAATCAGAATATGACTAAAGTGCATGGCCCGCTAGGGTGGACGGACCATGAAAAGTCGTTCAAAGGTACAGCGTGACCCTGAGTTTTTGCTTAGGCGCGCCCAGCATTGGCTTGAAGCCCAATTTTGGGAGCCCGAAGGCTACAGGGCACGCCAACTAGGGTTTATTCGCAATTCCCCCGCACAAATACATCTAGCGCAATGCGTTGACCTCATTGACGTGTGCGTTGCATTGGTTCTAAAACCTTCCCCCTCACGAATCCGGGAACGTGCAGAAGTCGGCCTGTTACTTCAAAACAGCCCCGGATTCGATGCGGTCCAATATCTCGCAAACTTTCCCGATGAACGCGCGGTGCTAAATGTCCAGTGACGCGGGGGTCGAGCTATTCCACGTAAACAAGCCCAGCTTGCGATTCCAGCACGTAAGCCAGAAGCAACCCGAATCCAATGATGAACGAATCCGCCGCGTAGTCTGCGCGGTGCCTGCCTACATCGCGGACTTTCTAGACTGCCTACGCTGGGAACATTCCGTGGCCCAGATGCCGCACCCGAGCCAGCGTCGGTGGCGCGAACGGTGGAGCGGCGAAATTGTCGAAGTGTTCGCCGTCGAAAAGTGTCCTGCCCAGTACGGGGTTACGCTTGGCGATTTCCGCGAGTTGAGGGCAGAGGGTTACAGGCTGTCAGAGATTACGCGGAAGCGCGGCCCTCTGTCGGTTGTTCCCTGCTCCGCTTGCGGACACGTGCGGGTGACCGCATGAAGCGCATATGTCGCGGGTGCGGGGTTGAGCTGGGCGAGGTCTGCCCCCATTGCGGTGATGATGCGTTCGAATCTGACGCCTTTCCCGGTACGTGTCTTTGCAAGAATCCCACGTGCAGGCTACGGCGCTTTGAGATGGGCGGCGGCTCGCGTAAGGGGCTCTGCTCGCGTTGCTTCGATTACGCGGTGGGGATCGCGTTTCGCGGGTTAGATCGCGCGTATCTTTGCGGGTTTTGCCATGAGCCGAAAGGCGCTTGCCGGATGTGCGGCGCGTTGGTTCATTGGAACGAGTTTGGCGCTACGGGATGCGTGAATTGCAACCCGGCCTTGCGTCAAAAAGTAGTCGATTCGAAAACCACACTGGCCGGCCGTTTTGTAGAGCGCCCCGGCGAAACCCAGAGATAGGGGAGCTTTGACGGGTTCAACCTATCGACCCGAGGACACGCGGGGGCGCTCCACAAAACAGCCATGCTAAGCGGAAAACCAATTCGAGGACCACCACGCCCCGGACTTGCGGTTTGGCCCTCCCCTTGCTGTTCTTGGGGAGACTTGACCCGTCCGGGGGTGTGGGGGCAGCGCCCCCGCGTTCGTAACCTAGCCCAGAGCAAGGGAGCGCGGAAAATGGAACAAGCAACATCACCTGTAGGAATCACGAAGTCAATTAGACGCAACACGCAAGGAGCGCGGGAAGCGTTTATATCCCGGTTGCGCTACTCGCCCATGTTTAACGTGATGCAGGAGCATATGTGCGCGGAGTGCGGCGGGGTTTTCTACGTTAAGCACTCGGCGGGCGCTCACATCTCGAAATGCCCTTTCGTTCACAATCGGAAGCCGAGGGCAAAGGCGCTGGAATCGGAGCTGGCGGACGGTTGCGAGGTGGATAATGCGCGATTGCGATAGTTGTGATTTAGTGTGTCCTTGCCGGACGAAAAGAGCGGTGCCTCACTACGGGGCGAATTTTAGCTATTGGGATAGGCTCGGTATTCAGCGTGATGTAGTGATCATGCTTAAAGCTGCGGACGATTACGCGGCTGGGGTAGAGTTGCGCGGCCTACTGATGGAGGGAAGGCATAGTCCGAGGACGGATGAGTGCGGGAGTGTGCAGCTTTTACGGATAGACGAATCACCTTACCACGTGACCGTCATCAATCCGACGTTTGCGATTAACGGCGCGGTGTGGGGGTGGGACTAGTGGCCTACTGGACGAAGATCACGAACGCAGAGCGCGCAGAGGCGACGGCAAAGTATCTCGCCGTACCTCATACGCCTGTTCTGTGGCCCCCGTTGTGCCATTGCCCGGCCCGTCCTATCCCTCATTGGCACGCGGCGGCGCAACGGTACTTTGCGGAGCTTGTAGAGGCGGAAGAAAGGAAGATGGGGGGATAGGCTTTTCGCTGGTTTTAGACCTTGTTTTTGACCCGGCTCTCTTAGTTCACCAGATATAGATTAACCGTAACTTTGTGGAAAACCCAAAATGACGATTACCGAAACACATGCATCCCAGCATTGCTACGCGAATTTCATCAACGATGATCTGACCCCCGTCCAGCGCGCGGCGGCTTGGGATGCGTATTTGATTTTGAGCGACCGTGAGAGGCGGACTCAGTACCTTCCGATCACGAACACGAGCGCGGATCTGCGGCTACATGCGCGGGGGCGGCACTGCGGACGCTACACGATGGAAGGCGTAGCCTACGATGGTCGGGATAAGCGGTTTGCTAGAGTGAATTGCAAGTGCTGGGATTGCCAGTATTGTGGTCCCCGGAAGGCAAAGCGTTACAAGGTGGTAATCGGCAAAGAGGCGGAGCGGTTGCATCTCTCGCGCCTGTTGACGCTGACGTTAGACCCGAAGAAAACCCCCGTGCGGGGCGCGGTGAAGGAAATTAAGGCGGTTTGGGCGCGCTTCCGTGCCCAGCTTCGCAAGCGTTACGGGGTAGCGCCGAATTACATCTGCGTGATGGAATTCCAGCATGAAACCAAGATGCCTCACCTACATGTTTTGATCGATCGGTATATTGAGTGGAGCTGGGCCTGCCGCGTCTGGGAGCAGGCAGGCGGCGGCGCTCATGTCGATATTCGGGCGGGCAAAAAGGGCGCATCCGGGTTTGTGGATTGTCACCGGATCGCTCACTACCTTTCGAAGTACCTCACCAAAGAGCTGATGATGTCAGCCCCGAAGCGGTCGCGGAGGGTTACTACGTCAAAAGCGGTTTCATTGAACGCGAGGGCGGCGACGGCGGCGCTTTACGCTTGGGGGATGATGCGGGAGCAGATTTTCACGATGTTTATTCGAAATTCGAAGCGCGCGGCTGAATTGGCGTGGGGTAGCGATTCGATATTGCAGAGTTTTTCAGTTCCGCGAATTCAATTACAGACGACTTAAAAGGAGGAACACCGATGGCTTTTCAATGTGAGCAAGAGGAAGTTCAGGGACGCGAGATTTTCAAGTTTTCCAAAGAGGGCGACGCCGTCAGCGGCATTCTGATGGGCCTTGAGTCTAAGAGCGTTACGGTGGAGCGCGATGGACGCAAGCGTACAGATATGGCAAAGGTTGCCGTATTCGCAGAGGTGGACGATGACGGAGAATTGACGGGCGCGGAATTCGAAACTCTCGTAGGTGTGGATCTGCTAGGTAAAATCAAAGAGGACAAGCGCGGGCACTATTTTACAATTCGGTGGACGGAATCAATGAAGACGGGAACGGGAAACACCATGAAGGTTTTCAAAGTGAATTGCAGCAAGGCGCGGCTCTTTCCTAAGGGCGAGCGGCTAGAAAGGGACTCCCGAATTACTGACGACTACGGCGATAGGGAGTTCTAAGAAAATCGAATTCGCCTAACACGCGCTACGGTTGGCCCGGCTCACAAGCTGGGCCAATTCTTTTTAGAGGAGAATTCACCAATGGCGAAAAAGAGCAAATCGAAGAAATCGAATTCCAAAGCAAAGGCAGTTCCCTCCCCCTCCAAGCCCGGCCTCACTTCGCTGACTCAACCGAAAACCTTCCCGGTAACGCACCCTGTGGTGAATAGCTAGGATGCGGCCCGAGGGCGGAAAGTGCCCGGAGTGTGGGGGTATGGTCGCGGAAAGTACGACGCGGAACATGCGGCGCTACAAATGCACGAATGAGGGGTGCAAAAGCAATGGGTATCTGGGACAAGCCCAAAGGACAGAGGGGGCGGCACAAAGCGGGGTGCGAGTGCCCGAAGTGCTTATTGAAAAAGAATCAGTCAGCACCGGAGGGGGCGACGATGGACACGAATCAATTTTCTTCGATCTCTACGACTA
>Ga0181520_10010940_pt1 | contig 12027 bp, 9 predicted proteins | sample PEATcosm2014_Bin_29_FD_132451 | JGI IMG/M metagenome (GOLD analysis project Ga0181520, IMG submission 132451) | Peatland microbial communities from MTU Mesocosm Facility, Houghton, MI, USA - PEATcosm2014_Bin02_30_metaG | ecosystem: Environmental > Terrestrial > Soil > Wetlands > Peat | place...
CCCTTGGGCGGATCAGTGACAGTATTGCCTCCTCCTCCTCCGCTGCCGCCGCCACCGCAGGCCGAAACTGCCAGACCGGCAGCCAGCAGCGCGATCACTCCGGCCAGGGTGTGGAACTTCCGTGCGCGCCTGCCCAGAAAGCCAGCCAGCAGCAGCCCGGCAAATGCGATACCCAGCGGGGCAGAGCTGAAGGGAGCGCGCTTCGGGCCATTGTTTCGAGCCGTCTTCAAGCCTCCCAGCCTGTGGAATGACTTGCCCCCGGCAGGTGATTGCACCTGTGGGCAGTCGTTGGCGTTGGTGTCGAAGGTGAGCTGCGTCGGTACGGGAGCCGCTCCGGTCACCGTAACCGATCCCTCGCCGTTGTTCAGCATAGTCGTGAATTCATAGCAGAGATTCTGAAGCGCATTGTCGTTGGAGGTGCTGAAGTTGAGCAGAACCGTGCCCGTGTAGGCGGGAGCAGTGGAAGGAGTTACGGTGAGGGTCTCGTTTCCCTCGCTGCCCTGGCTTACGGTCAGCGTGCTGGGGCTTGCGGAGAGAGTAAAGCTGCCCGTGCCGGAGCTGGATCCCCCGACATTCACCTGCACGACGCCCGCCGAGTTCGCAAAGGTAGCGCCCTTCGGGAACTGGGCGACGATCTGATGCGTGCCGGCGGTCGAGAAGGAGGCTTGGTAGGAGGCCGTGGCTGTGCCGCTGCCGCTTGCGACCAATGGGACGGTCGTCGTCGAGCCGCCATTGCTATAGGGTGTTCCTCCTCCGTCAATGGAAAGGGTTACGCTGCCGGAAGGCGATGTAGAACCGCTGGCGGCGGCGACGGTAATGGTAAAGGTGTCGGTCGTGTTCACGGTGGGGGTGGAATTTGTCGTGGTGATCGTGGTCGTCGTACCGATCAGCGGCGCCACGTTGGCCGGCCATACTCCGATCAGGTTGGCAAGATTGACCGATCCCAGACCCGTCGCCTCGTCGTAGCCGGTAGCGGTCGGGTATGCGGATTTACCTGCGCTTGAGCAGTAACTCGATCCGGCGAGGCACTCGTTACCAACATCCGTGGTTCCGGCACTCGTACCACTGGTGACATCGTGGAAGGCTGAGCTATAACTTGCGCCTGCCGCGAGCGTGTAGAGTTCGTTGTTGATCAGGCCCTGCCCGCCGGTATAACCCTTCGCCTGATTGATGAGGGCGACCATGCCGGCAAAGATGGGCGCGGCAAAGCTGGTGCCGCCGGCGACGGTCAGGTATTCGCCGTATTCATCGCGGAAGCCGGAAGCGCAGCTCAAAGTTACGCCAACCGAGCTGTCGCTGGAACAGTAGAGGTAGCCGGGATAGTTGGGCGAGGAGTAGAGGGCGAGATCGGGCACGTCGCGGTGCCCGTCCGCCGGAGTCAGGGCATTTTGCCAGGCAGGCTTCGGGACGAGCGTGCTGAAGCCGCCGCCGCTGGCGCTGAGCGCAGAGGACCATCCATACTGCGATCCCGAAGCTGCGGAGTCGTCGTTCCAGGCGACATCGGGAATCCATTGTAGCGCGGAGGTCAGGACATCGGTGCCGTTGGCCGCCTGCCAATATCCCGTGCCAGTCACGTCGTCGGCAGCGGTAATCTCGGTGCCTCCCATGGCGGTGACATAGGCGCTGCTGGCCGGGTAGTTGACCGCCAATACCTCATCCTGAGCGACGGGAGCGGTGTTGCCGTAGTCGCCGTAACAGGCCGTGGAACCATAGTCGCCCGATGAGGCGATGATCGTTTGTCCCTGCGTGACCGCTTGCTTGTTTGTCAATTCGTAGGATGCAATCTCCGGCGTGGTGAGACCCACCTCGCATTCGCCGTAACTGATGCTGATGATGGGCGCTATATCCTCGTCTACCGCATAGGTGAGCGAGTCGAAGACACCCGCATTCGAGTTGGAGCCTGCATAGACAAACACAATGTTGGCGCCGGGGGCGATGGCACCCGACCACTCTATATCGATGTCCGATTCGGACTCGTCTCCAGTAAAAGTCGCCGAACTTCCCGTATCCGGAACCAGCATCAACAGCGGCTCTTTGGTGGCGAGACTGGCAGCGTTCTGAAAGTTCTCGATGTCGCTGACCTGGATCGCCGACTGGCCAATGACGGCGATCGATTGGCCCGCGCCGGTGTAATTGGAGGGAATGTTGTAGGCGACTTTGATGTCGCCAGGGGCAAAGTGCACATATCCCGACTGGCTGGAGGTAAAGTCGGGGCGCGATGGAGCGACGTGCATGGGCTTGGGGCGGAAGTCGCTGAGATTGCGGATGGCCAGAACGACCGGGGCAAGAGCCGCGGGCACGCTCAGATCGGTCGCAGGGGCAAAGTGCTGCCTGCCTTCGACGTTGTAGTAGTGCATCTGGGTGGAAAAGGCCTGTTCCACCTGGCTCACCGTGCCGGAGAAGCGGATGCTATTGCGGCTGCGGGCCACCGAATCGATGGAAAAACCCTGCGCTGTGAGCCAGCTTTTCACCGTGTTCAGATCGGCATCCGCCATGCCAAAGCGGGCGGCGAACTGATCGGGTGTGAGCCACTGGTGATAGAGCGGCGAGGCGGGATCCTGCTGCGCGGCGATCAAGGCATCCAGATCGGCCTCCTGCTCCGCCGAGCGGCTGAAGAAGATGCTGATTCCCGTCAGCTTGGTAGCCGCGGGCATACGTCCGGCGTCGAATTGGGCCTGCGCCAAAGGATGCAGCGAGCCTTTGAGCGTCGCGCGCCCGGAGTTGGTGACCTCAGAGTTGATGCGGGGGGCCGATTGTGCGCCAAGCTGGGATGCAGCCATTGTGCAAGCAGCGATCCAGCCACAGAGCCAAAGCCGCCTTTGGTGTGAGAGAGCAACTATTGTCTTCATTGCAGACCTCGTGAATTGAAAAGCCGGAAGTTCAAGCATACATCGCCATGAATGAGGTTCATGATCGCTTCAGAGTGCGGGTGGATGCTGCCGCTCCATCCTGCGCTCTCTGAGAGTTCAAGAAACGCCGTGGAAACGTGGAACGGAGCAAGCCGAACTCGCAAAGATCGCCAGGTCACGTGCATTTTTCAGACAGGAGACGATCTTTCCCTTCGAATTAGACTCCAAATTGAGCGCGAAGTTACGGTCGGAAGAGAATTATTGCGCGGAAGGGCGTCAATCGCTCACCAGCTCCAGCGCCGCCATGCCCTTGCGGGGCGGAATGAAGCTCGGGGCGCGCCAGGCGATGGCGATCTTCTCGCCGTCAAGCAGCCTGCGAATCTGTGCCCGCGCATGATCGGCCCAGGGGCCGCTTTTGTCCAGCCGGATGTAGGTCTGCCAGTGGCGCAACGCTGAACGCCGCTCGCCCCGGCGTTCATACGCCAGAGCCAGATTGTAGTGGGCATCCGCGTAGCCGGGAGCCAGCGCCACCGCGCGGCTGTATGCGGCAATCGACTCCTCCGGCCTTTGCAACTCGTCCAGCACATTGCCCAGATCGAAGAAGGCCAGCACATAAGAAGGATCGATCTGCGTCGCCTGGCGGTAAAGCTGCTCGGCCCAGCCGAACTCGCGCAGGTGGAAGTGAATCGTTCCCAGGTTGATCCATGCCGGAGCAAAGCTGGGATCGCGCTCCATGATCTGCTGATAGAGCTGGATGGCGCGAACCTTCTCGCCTGCCTCCTCGGCCTGCACCGCCTCCAGAAAGATCTCCTGCACACCGCGGGGATTGCCCGCGACCGGCCTGCGCAAGGGCATCGGCTCGGAGCTGGCCTGGAAGGAACCCATCTGCTCGGCGCGCTCAAAATCGAAGAGCAACTGGCGGCGGATGGGATCCACCATCGCGCCGCAATGCCGGAAGGCGAGCCGCGAGCCGTTCCTCACCAGGCTGGCCTCCAGCAGCGGATTCTTCATGCCGGCGACGGCTTTCATGGCCACAATCGAATGGCGGATGGCTGCCGCGGAGACCGCTTCCTCACGCAGGGCGCGCAAGATCCTCAACTGTCCTAAATCCTGAAAGCTGTAACTCTTCCGTTGCGCAATCAGCTCCGCCCGCTCCCAGGCCTGCAACTGGCGGGAACCGATCTGCAAGATACGCAAGACGTCCTGGCGGCTATAGCTGGTCATGCTTCAGTGCTCCCGTTGGTCTCCGGCAAGGGAATGGTGCACAAACCCAGGCTGCGAACTCCGGCCTTTGTCCCCGCCCTCCCTGAACTCTGCTCTAGAAACAGATGCTGAAAAACCGCACTTGCTAGGATTATGTCAAGACTTTAGGTGGATAAGCAGCTTGGAACTACCTTTGCAATAAAAAAATCGTGGATAATTCGTGCTAAATATGGTTCACATTTTCCTGAAAGCGCCTTGACCTGTGGAAAACGGAGGGGAAATCTATCTATTCCGGCGAATCCGGTACGAAACCCGGTAATTCGCGGAGTGGGGTGGAGGCGGCTGTGAACGGCGGCAGCGCCGGTTTAATTCAGCGCGCCGGTGGTCTCTTGGGCGGAAAAGGTGCATTCCGGGCACTGGCAGGCGCGACGCAGGTAATCCCAGGAGTAGATGCCGCCGGAGTGGCCGTCCTGCCAGTTGAACTGGATGGCGTATCGGCCAACGGCATGGGCGCTCGCGGGCTTGGCGGGCGGTGTGTACAAGGGTAGAACGGCGGCGGATTTCTGCTTGGGCTGACCCGGCCTGCGGCCCTCCAGCTTGCGCTCCTCGATGCAGGTGGCGCAGGGGCAGGCCTCGCGCAGCCAGGCAAAACTCCAGGCGCTCCTGTGCCCATCGACCCAATCGATCTCCATGCCCTTACCCTCGGTCAAGAGCACGCGCACCTTCTCAGGAGTGATGCTGATGCGGGGCAGCGGGCGCTCGGCCTCGTTTTCGCGGGCCTCGTCCTGACGGGAGGCAATGCGGATGCCTTCATGGCTCATGAAACTATTCTACAGAGATCAGAGAACAGGGATCAGGGGTCATGGAACAAATGACTGCTGCTCCCCGGCTACTGTCTCCAGAAGAACCATGCGGCCATCGAGAGGCCGATGCAGACCACCAGTCCGCGCAGAAAGGATTGCGGTATGTGGCGGGCCAGCCGGGCCGAAGCATAGCCGCCGATGGCGCAAGCAACCATGGCCAGCAGGCAGAAGCGCCAGACGACCTGGCCGCCGCAGATAAAGATGATGCAGGCGATGCCGTTGGCCGGAGTCGTTGCGGCCACTTTGAGTGCATTGATCTCGTGCAAATCCTGGAAGCCGAAGAGCGAGAGCAATGTGATGATCAGAAAGCCGGCGCCCGCGCCGAAGTAGCCGATGTAAAAGCAGACCGCTGCAGTCGCCAAAAAGACCGGCAAGCGGCGTGGCGAGGCGCTGCCGGCAATGTTGCCCGCTTCCAGTTTCAGCGCTGCCATTTTCCGCGCTTCCAGCCAGCGGGAGACCGGGCCGCTGGCCGCAAAGATCGAGGCCGCCGCCAGCAGCAGCCAGGGCACCAGATGCAGGAAGGTCATCTGCGGCGTCTTCAGCAGCACCAGCGCGCCAACTGTACCGCCGATCAGGCCGGCGAAAGCCATCAGCAGAGCCAGGCGGGGATTCTTGCGGATGTCGTCGCGGTAGGCGGCCACTGAGGTGAGCTGCCCCGGCCAGAGCGCCAGCGTGTTGGTGGCATTGGCCTGGACGGGCAGAATCTTCATGCCCAGCATCGCGGGAAAGGAGAGAAATGAGCCGCCGCCGGCGACGGCATTCAGCACCCCGGCCAGAAACGAGGCCACGGAGAGCCAAAGCCAGCGCCAGTCGATGAAGGCGGGAAGTCCGGAGAGGTGCAGCATCATTCCTCATTGTAGAGGGCTGCCGAAAGTGGGAATCGCGCAGGCGGAAGATGCGGAATTCACCATCGGTAACCCGCCGCGCTGGCGTAGACTCTTGAATCGTGAGGAGGCCCATGAAGAGACGCTGCACATTGTGGATCGCACTGGTATTGCTGGCCGCCCGTGGCTTGAGTGCGCAAACGGCTCCGGCGCAAAACCCGCCACCGGCTCAGCCAGCGGCGAAGAGCCAGACGCAACCCCCGGCACAACCGCCCGCCACTCCCGATCCCTGGGCCGGAATCCGCTTTCTGATCGGAAGCTGGGAGACAAAGACCACCGGCGGAGCGGCGCAGGCCCAGGCCGCAGCCGTCTACACCTTTCGCCTGGAGCTGCGCGATCACATTCTGGCGCGGCACTCGCGCAGCGGCGCCTGCGTCAACCCGGACGATGCCGAATGCCAGCACAATGATCTGCTCTACATCTATCCGGAGGGCGGCGCGGGTAGCTTCAAAGCCATCTACTTCGACAACGAGGGCCACATCCTCCACTACGACCTTTCCATCCCCAAGCCGGGAACGGCCGTCTTCCTCTCCGATGCCGCGCAGCCCGGAGCGCAGTACCGGCTGACGTATACGCTGCTTGATGGCGTGATGAGCGGCCAGTTTGAGATGAAGCTGCCTGGGCAGACGGATTTCGTGAGCTATCTGGAGTGGAGCGGGAAGCAGCGGTAGGCGCCGGCGGAGCGGCCAGCCGCGGTCTCTTTGCCGGACCTTATTGATCCGGCAACTCAATGCAGTGTGGGAAAGAATGTCACTCTTCTCTTGCCGGATCAACAGCAGTGCGCCAAGCACGCGATGGAAGCACGGCCGCAACTATGAGGATGCTCTCTTCGGGAAAACTCCCAGCATACAAAATATTATTCGCACCCGTGAGACCTTTTCTCTCTGCTTCTCGCATTCTTGATGAGCAAGGCAGGCCTTCCCCCCTTTCTCCAGCGTGGCAACGAGTACGTTGACGACAACGGCTGCGCCACCGTGTGGCTACAAGCTGTGGCTCAGTGTAGCGCTCGGCTGATCACACCCATCCAGAAAAAGGAGAATTTGGTTCCATGAAAAACATCCGTAAAGCAATACTTGCAGTTTGCATCGGCATACTCGGCAGCCTTGCGCTACAAGCGCAGTCAAACACCAACACAGCATATGGCGGCGAAGCGCTCATTTCGAATACGAGCGGGTTCAAGAACTCGGCTTTCGGATATCAAGCGCTTCAAAATAACACGAGCGGAGCGAATTCGGCCTTCGGATATCAAGCGCTTCAAAATAACACGGGAGGGGACGATAATTCGGCCTTCGGCGGTCTAGCGATGCAAAATAACACGACCGGGCACGATAACTCGGCCTTCGGCGATTATGCGCTTCAACTTAACACGACCGGATTCGCTGACTCGGCCTTTGGACACATGGCGCTTCAACTTAACACAACCGGGGACTTTGACTCGGCCTTCGGCCTTGCTGCGCTTGAATATAACACCACCGGATCCAACAACACGGCCATCGGCTACACCGCGCTTTGGAACAACACCAGTGGCAGTTACAACACTGCGTTCGGGTCCGGGGCTCTCTTGGACAACCAAACCGGCGGCCAAAACACAGCGGTCGGGTTCGACGCCCTCTATGCCAACACCGGCACCAACAATACAGCCAGTGGTTACAACGCACTCTATAGCACCACTGGTAACTCCAATACGGGCTTCGGCACCTACGCTCTTTATAACAACACCACCGGGATATATAACATCGGTGTTGGAATGTTCTCCGGGTACTATAACCCTGTCGGGTCCAATTTCAATATCGATATTGGCAATTACGGATCAGGAAACGACAACGGCGTCATCCGCATCGGAACTCCAGGCTGGGAGTCCTCCTTCTACGCAGCCGGAATCAACGGCGTGGGAGTATCGGGAGGCATTCCGGTATATATCAACAGCAATGGCCAACTGGGCACCGTCAACTCTTCGATCCGCTTCAAGGAAGACGTTCACGACATGGCCGCGGCCAGCGATGGGCTGATGAAGCTGCGTCCGGTGACTTATCGCTACAAGAAAGCCTATGCGGATGGCTCCAAGCCGGTCGATTACGGCCTGATCGCCGAAGAAGTTGCCGAGGTCTATCCCGACCTGGTGGTGAAGAATGCTGACGGCCAGATTCAAACCGTGCAGTATCAAAAGCTGACGCCGATGCTGCTGAACGAGGTGCAGAAGGAGCATAAACAACTGGAAGAACAGGCAGAGAAAATTCAACGGCAGGAAAAGTCCGTCGAAGAGCAGCAAGAAACCATCAAGCAGTTACAAAAGCGGCTTGCGGCATTGGAGGCGGCGCAGCCTTCCTCTGCCTCTGAACTCCGGTCAACAACAAAGTAAGGAATCTCCGGAAATCCCGGCTCTCAGAAACGAGAGTTGGGATCTCCGGGAATAGCGTTTGCACGCACGGCAACAGGTGTTACCCCATCTGGAAAAAGGAGAATTCGGTTTCATGAAAAACATCCGTACAGCGATTCTTGCAGTGTGCATCGGCACGCTTGGCAGCCTTGCGCTACAAGCACAGTCATACACCAACACAGCCGATGGCGGCGAAGCGCTTTCACAGAATCGCAGCGGCATCGATAATTCTGCCTTCGGTACGTGGGCACTGAGCATCAATGACGAAGGCAGCGATAATACAGCCACTGGTTTCCAGGCACTGGATTTCAACGTGGCCGGATCACAAAACACGGCGGACGGCTCCAATGCTCTTCTTTACAACTTCGGCTCTCAGAACACAGCCGTCGGCTTCGAAGCTCTCTACAACAACAGTGTCGGCGGCCAAAATACGGCCAGCGGCTACAACGTATTACTGAACAACACGACTGGTAGCCTCAATGTGGCCATCGGCGCTTGGGCGCTTGCTCCCAACAAGGCCGGCAGCAGCAATGTCGGGGTTGGTTATGCTGCCGGATATTACAACTCTCCCGCTGCACACGACAACATCGATATTGGCAATTGGGGATCGGCAAACGATATCGGCACGGTTCGTATCGGAAGCGGCGGCCAAACCTCCTTCTACGTCGCGGGCGTGTATGGAGTCGGAGTCGGTAGCGGCGTCCCGGTGGTGATCAACAGCAACGGCCAACTGGGCACCGTCAACTCCTCAATCCGCTTCAAGGAAGACGTGCATGATATGGCTGCCGCCAGCGATGGGCTGATGAAGCTGCGCCCGGTGACTTATCGCTATAAGGAAGCCTATGCGGATGGCTCCAAGCCGGTCGATTACGGTCTGATCGCCGAAGAAGTTGCCGAGGTCTATCCCGATCTGGTGGTGAAGAATGCCGACGGACAGATTCAGACCGTGCAGTATCAAAAGCTGACGCCGATGCTGCTGAACGAGGTGCAGAAAGAGCATAAGCAACTGGAAGAACAGAAGACCACCATTCAAGAGCTGGAAAAGCGGCTGGCGGCGTTGGAGGCGGCATTGCCTTCGGTAAAGCCGGAAGCCAACACTGAAACGAAGTAGCGCCGCTTGGAGCGAAGTTCAACCACGCAACTCAACTGATGCAGATCCACGGAGCTTATCGATGAAATCCTTTCGTTTTATCCTCACTCTCACTGCTGTTTTCGTTCTCGCCGTCACCGCCGCCCAGGGCCAAAATGCGCGCACCTGGGTCTCGGGTGCAGGCAGTGACTCAAACCCCTGCACGCGACTCAGTCCTTGTCTGACCTTTCAAGGCGCTTATGCGAAGACGACTGTCGGCGGCGAGATCGACGCCCTCGACGATGGCGAATTTGGGACCGTCACCATCACGAACTCCATCACCATTGATGGCGGGAGTCACTTGGCAGCCATTTCATCCGGAGTGTCAAGCTACGGCATCTATGTAGCGGCCCCGGCTGGCAGCACCATAACCCTGCGCAATCTCAGCATTCGCAATAGCGCCAGTGCAAAATTCGGAGTGCGGGCTCTAAATCAGGTCTATACGCTGCACATCGAGCATTGCGTGATATCGGGATTTTCGGGTGACGGCATCTTTGTGGGGCCAGGGCAAGCGGCCGCCATCAACTTTTATCTTGACGATTCGATCATTCGAGACAATGAGACCGGTGTTAACCTCGTTGGCGGCGTAACCGCCAACATCTCCAACTCCCATCTATTGGGTAATTACGAGGTCGGTTTTGATGGATCTGGCTACGGATTGAATCTGGCAATGACCAACAGCGAAATAAGCGGCAGCCTATACGGATTTTCCTTTTACGCCGTTGACGCCCCTACATCCACAGCGTCCATCGCCAATTCAGTGGTTGCAAACAATCAATATGGAGTGCTTGCCCGCGGGGCAGACGCGGCAGTTACTTTGTCAAATGTCTCTCTTTTCAATAACACGACGGCGGGAATCTCAATTTTTGACGGAGCCGTTGTCACCTCTTTCCAAAACAATGCTAATACCGGCACGGGAACTCCCAGCAATTCGACCGTCTTGCGGTAGCGGCAGGAAATCGGCTTGCGGCGTTGCCTTCGGTAAAGCCGTAAGCCAACACTGAAACGAGGTAGCGCCGCGCGGCGCGGAGTTCAACCACGCAACTCAACTGATGCAGATCCACGGAGCTTATCGATGAAATCCTTTCGTATTATCTTCACGCTCGCTGCTATTTCCATCCTTGCCGTCACCGCCGCCCAGGGTCAGGCCACACGCACCTGGGTCTCGCACAATGGCAATGACGCCAACCCCTGCACGGTCACAAGCCCGTGTCTGACCTTTCAAGGCGCTTATGCGAAGACGCCTGCCGGCGGCGAGATCGATGTCCTTGACGCGGGCGATTTCGGACCCGTCACTATCACGAACTCCATCACCATCGATGGTGGAAACCAACTGGCAACCATCTCCGTTGGAACGATAAATGAGGGCATCTATGTGGACGCCCCAGCTGGCAGTCTCGTAACCTTGCGCAATCTCAGCATTCGCAGCGCCGGTGCGGGAATTGGAGTGTATATCTATGGGCAAGGCGTTACGGTGCACATCGAGCACTGTGTGGTATCGGGATTTTCGTTTGTAGGCGTCTTTGTGGTGGGAGGAGGGAGTGCCATCAACTTCTACCTTGATGATTCGATCATCCGAGACAATGAGTTCGGTGTTTACCTCGCTAGCGACGTAACCGCCAACATCTCCAACTCCCATCTTTTAGGCAATTCCCATTACGGCCTTGGTGTAATTGACAGTGGAGTGAATCTCACAATGACCAACAGCGAAGTAAGCGGCAATAGAACAGGAGCTTACATTTCCAACTCAACCACCCCATCATCCACCGCTTCCATCGCCAATTCGGTTGTGGCGAACAACACTGTTGGTGTGGATGCCGAGGGAGCGGAGGCGGCGGTTACATTGTCGAATGTCTCTCTTTTCAATAACACGACGGCGGGATACTCGATTCTGAACGGAGGCGTTGTCACCTCTTTCCGAAACAATGCTAATACCGGCACGGGAACTCCCACCAATTCGACCACCTTGCGGTAGCGGCGGGGAATCGGCCGGCGGCAACCGGCATGGCCGACCTGCCAAAACGCCTGGCGGCTTCACGCGAGATTGCGGAGGCTGCTGGGCGTTCGTATCTGCCGGGATCAAAGCACGGAGGCAAAAGCACTTACAGCCTGTCGGCACATTTTCAGTCTTCGAATTCGACAGGAGGTTAAGCCCCAAAGATGGCCTGACCGCGTCCCATCTTCGGGAATGACCCTCCCGATGTGTGATCTGAGTCACGGAGCCGGCAGGCAAAAGGTCGGTAGCCTTGAGGAGATGGCGCAGGCACCAGAAGCGCCCAAGCAACCAAGGAGCTTTATCATGGCCTACGTCATTACCGATGCCTGTACCAAGGACTTCCTCTGCGCCTCCGAGTGCGCCACCGCCGCCATTGCGCCCGCCGCTGCCAGCGATGCGGCCGCCGCTGGCGTCTCCCAATTGTTCATCAACCCCGACGAGTGCATCGACTGCGGCAACTGTGCTTCGGTTTGCCCCTCGAATGCGATCTTTGTTGAAGACGAACTGCCCGCCGACAAGGCTCACTTCGCCGCAAAGAACAAGGCGTATTTCAACTAGCATCCAGTCGTCGATCGACCTGACGCACGATCAATCTCCGGAACTCCCAGCCGGGAAACCTTCGGAATAAAACACGGCCCTCCGGTGAAAGCTGGAGGGCCGCGGTTTTTGGTGGAATGCCGGTTGAGCGGCTAGGCCGCGCGCGAGGGCTTGTAGCCGGAGAGACCG
>Ga0181520_10010941_pt1 | contig 12027 bp, 10 predicted proteins | sample PEATcosm2014_Bin_29_FD_132451 | JGI IMG/M metagenome (GOLD analysis project Ga0181520, IMG submission 132451) | Peatland microbial communities from MTU Mesocosm Facility, Houghton, MI, USA - PEATcosm2014_Bin02_30_metaG | ecosystem: Environmental > Terrestrial > Soil > Wetlands > Peat | place...
ATCGAATTCGAGCGGGATTTTCGCGCGCTCGGCCAGCCGGCGCACGGCGTCCACAAAGCCGATGTTTTCGTATTCCTTGACGAAGGTGAACACGTCGCCGCCCTTGTGGCAGCCGAAGCAGTGGAAAATCTGCCGGTGCGGATTGACGTTGAAGCTCGGCGTCTTTTCCTTGTGAAACGGGCAGAGCGCGGTGAAGTTCGCGCCGGCCTTTTTCAGCGGGAGATACGAGCCGATGACGTCCACGATGTCGCTGGCGGCGCGGATGCGTTCGAGGGTTGCGGGAGAGATACCGGCCATGCGCTGCTTGCCGCGCCGCCTATTTTTGGGGCGGATTGGTCGGTTGAGCGGGTGTGGTCGGCGGATTGCCGATCTGGATCACCGGCGTTTTCTTGGGCGGCTCCGGCGCGCTGCCGCCGGGCGGGCCGGTGTTGATCAGCAGCATGTTGGCATTCGTCTTGACGAGCGAACCGGCAAAGGATTCCTTGAAGACGCCGGCCTGGACGGTGAACAGGTGTGGGAAATAGTTGCCTTGAAATCCGCTGCCGGCGCCGCCGCCAAAGTTTTTCTGGTCGGCGGCGACCTGTCTTGCGATTTCCACCTGCGTATAAGCACGCGCGTTCAACAGCGCCAGCGCGAACAGCAGCACGCACGCATACCGGACCATTCCCGCCGCCATGCCCAGATAATATTCGGCGCCCCTGAAAAAATCGCTCTTGACCAGTTTATCGGCGAGCGCCCGCTTGATGAGCGCAAAGACGAAAAACACCGCCACCGCCAGCGTCAGATATGCCGCGATGCCATCCAACACCTTGTCGGGAAGGAAACCGGCCAGCAACCCGGCCAGCATCGGGCAACCCAGCCCGCACACCGGCACCAACACGAGCCATTCCAGCAGCGGGATCAACTCCTTGGACATGCCGTTGCGCCGGCCGCGAAAGAGGCCGAACCCCAGCACCACCACGACCACCATGTCAAACCAATTGAATGACGCGCCATTCGTGGCTGGCGTGGCTACGGCTGCTGCGGCGGCAATCATGCGGTCGAGATTACGGCCTCCGCTCCGGAATGCCAGCAAAAATTATCACCTAAAAAAATGTCGGAACACTGGCGGAAAGGAGACAGGATTAACAGGATGGACAGGATTTCCAAACGCAACGTCAGCCGGCTTTTTCGGTTTTGGAGTTGTCGCTGTCGTCCTTGCTTTTGCGATCAAAGTCCAGCAGTTCCAGCAGGACATCCAAGCGCCGATCGGTGCGGGCAGCTTGAATTTGAAGCAATAAAACCGATGAGATAATAATAGCAAAAAATTTGATTTTTTGGTCGTCGCAGTAAAAATAAATGATGCCGATCCCGATGGTTATGAAAAGACCCGTGATAAAAAAATCCCAATCGCTACGCCCGCGCGCTTTCTTCAAAAGAAGCTCACGTGGCCACATTTTGCTCGATTCATAGCGTGATTCAAAGCGACCCACCACTTCCTGTTGTTCAACAGTCAATTTATCCATTTCAGATTTTGTCCACATACCGCTCAATTATTCCTGTTTTCAGAATCTGTCAATTGCAAAAATCCTGTCCATCCTGTAAATCCCGTCTCAAACCTCCTTCACCACGCCCCAATAAACATCCAGCCGTTTGCCAAGGTAAAGTTTCACGGCCTTGACCAGCACGGCGGCCTCGACCTTCTGGCCGCGCGCGACGATTTCCTTCAGCCCCATTCCGGGCGTGATGGCAAACGAGCCTTGCGCGATGATCGGCCCCTCGTCCAGCCGCATGGAGACGAAGTGCGCCGTGACGCCGGCGATTTTCACGCCCTGCTCGTAAGCCTGCCGGTAAGCCTGCGGCCCCGGAAAACTCGGCAGCAGCGACGGATGGATGTTGATGATCTTGTTTTTGTAGCGCCACACGAAGTTCGGCGAGAGGATTTTCATGAACCGCGCCAGCACGATGAAATCAATTTCATTTTCCTCCAGCAGCCGCAACGCGCGGGCTTCGGCCTTGGCGCGGTCGTTCCAGGCAATGTGCGCGAAGGGCAGCTTGAATTTTTCCGCCAGCGGCGCGAAACCGGCGTGGTTGCCGATGACGAGCGCGGCGTCCGCCGGCAATTTCGCGGCCAGCAGCGCGTCGAAGCAGTGCATTTCCTTCGTGACCAAAATGGCGAAGCGCTGGCGGCGGTTCGGCTCGGTCAGGCGCAATTTGATTTCCATCCCCAATTGCGCGGCCAATTTTTCCAGCCCGGCGCGGAGCGAATCGGGCTTCAATTCGGCGCTTTTCCACGAAGCCTGGAGCGTCATGCTGAACTGGCCGCGCGTGACCTGCTCCTCCAGCGCCTCGATGTTGGCGTGCTGCTCGAACAGGAAATTGGTGACGCGCGCGATGACGCCGGTCTTGTCGCGCCCGATGACGGTGACGGTGGCGAATTGTTTCATTTGAAAACAGGCAAGAATTACACGAATCCAGACGGATTGAAAAGGATTTGCGGAATGGTCATCCCGCCGTCCCTGACCTCGATTTTCGATTGCGGAACGAGGGGCGCATTCGCGCACAGTCACCGTGTCGCCGACTTGCAGCCGGCGAAACGGCGGGTTGCCAATCCGCTGCGGGGGCGCAAGCTGAAGATTAAACTCCAACGAAAGCGACTTTGGACTTTGAACTTTGGACTTTGGGCTTAATAATTTCCGCATGGCAAATTCAAACAACGAAACGGTCCTGCGGCTCGAGCTGCCGGGCGTCAAGAAACTCAAGAGCGGCAAGGTGCGCGAAGTCTTCGACCTCGGCGACCGGCTGCTGTTCGTCGCGAGCGACCGGCTCTCGGCGTTCGACGTCATCATGCCCAACGGCATTCCGCGCAAGGGCGAGGTGCTCACGCAGATTTCCTATTTCTGGTTCGCGCAAACGGCGGCGTTCCAGCCGAACCATCTCATTTCGCGCGCCGACGAGCCGTTGCCGGAAAATCTCCGGCCGTTCGCTGACAAATTGTCGCGCCGCTCGATGATTGTGAAAAAATGCCGGCCGCTTGCCATCGAATGTGTCGTGCGCGGCTACCTCGCCGGCAGCGGCTGGAAGGAATATCAGAAATCGCAGACCGTTTGCGGGATCAAGCTGCCGCCGGGCTTGAAGGAATCCAGCGAACTGCCGGAGCCGATTTTCACGCCGTCCACCAAGGCCGAGGCCGGCCACGATGAGAACATTTCATTCGAGCAGGCGGAAAAAATCGCCGGAGCCGACCTTGCCGGGCAAGCGCGCGCGGCGAGCCTGAAGATTTACAATTTCGCCCGCGATTACGCGAGGAAACGCGGCATCATCATCGCGGACACGAAATTCGAGTTTGGCTTGGACAACGGCAAATTGATTTTGATTGACGAGGTGCTGACGCCGGATTCATCGCGGTTCTGGCCCGCCGACCAATACCAGCCCGGCCGCGGCCAGCCGAGCTTCGACAAGCAATTCGTCCGCGACTATCTCGAAACGCTGGATTGGAACAAGACGCCGCCCGGCCCGATGCTGCCGCCGGAAGTCGTCGCCAAAACAACGGCGAAATATCTCGACGCATACGAACGGCTGACGGGCAAGAAGTTGTGAAGCTGCCGGCGCCAACGCCAAAACTCCGTGAGTTGCGCAAGCGATTGAGGCGGTTTGCCTCCGCCCAAGACGCACAATTCCTCCAGCACTTCTTCAAAACCGGTCCGAGCGAGTATGGTGAGGGCGATCAATTCCTGGGCATTCGCGTGCCGGTGGTGCGCCGGTTGGTTCGAGAATTTCGCGGGCTGTCAATGGCGGACACTTGCGAGCTGCTTCATTCGCCGATTCATGAGGAGCGCCTGCTGGCGCTGTTAATGCTGGTTGATGCCTACGATCGCGGAACCGAATCCGAACGCGCGGCGATATTCCGGTTGTATCTGGACAACACGGCATACATCAACAACTGGGATTTGGTGGACGGCTCTGCGCCCGGCATCGTGGGGCGGCATCTGGAAACGCGCCCGCGAAAAGTCCTGTTTGAACTGGCCCGTTCGCCGGACGTGTGGAAACGGAGGATTGCCGTGCTGGCCGCGTTTCGCTTCATCCGCCGGAATGAATTCGCCGAAATTCTCCGGCTGGCCGAAATGTTGTTGCAGGATCGGCATGATTTGATTCACAAAGCCGTGGGTTGGATGTTGCGGGAAGCCGGCAAACGCGACGTGACAATCCTGCGCGGCTTCTTGGAACAATATGCCGCCCGGATGCCGCGCACAATGCTGCGGTATTCCATTGAGAAGTTGCCGGTCACGGAACGTCGCCGCTGGCTGGCTGCGGGCGGGAAGAAAGTGGTTGGACTCAAACATTCGTCGAAGGCTCTTTGCGATGGCTACGCGATGAGCGCGGCGGGCGGACGATGAAGCAAAACGGATAGCGATTATAATCCGCAGGACAGATTATAATTGGCAACATTCCGGTTACGATTCAAGATTTCGTGTAACAAACCGGTCGGAAAGCTGTTAATAGATTTGAGCTTGCCAGTCTTATCGGCAGGCGGGATGCTCGGCATACATTAGAAAAAAAGTTCGGTCACTTTTGAACGATAAACGGGAAATGTTATGAAAATAAAAATTCTGCTGTGGAGCGTGGTTTCAATTCTCATCATCGGCCTCGCCGCCGGCGCGTTTTGGTGGCTGCGGCGGCCGCAGGTGATTGTTCTGGCCAACGGCGACAAGCTGACGCTGGTGGGCGTGACTTATGGCAAGCATCACGCGCCGCCCGCGGCGAAAACAAAGCCCGCGGCGGGCGCCCGCCGCCAGCAGGGGCCGCAGGCGTTCAACACGGCGAACAACGCGCTGGTGGTCTGGATCCGGCAGGAGCACCCGGCCAACCGCTGGCCGAATTACCAGCTTTACCTTTATGACAAGGCGAACACGGCGTGCGCCGGCAGTTCGGGAAACCGCAACTGGAACAGCGGCGGGACCAGTGAAGTCATCGCCGCGGAGTTCGACTCGTTTCCGCGCCGGCATGGCAGCTTCATTTTGCGCGTCCAGGAATATATTCAGAACGAAGGCCAGGTGATGAACGAAAGGCATTTCGTCATTTCCAATCCGGCGCACGGCTCGTTTGAAAAATGGCAGCCGGAGAAGCTGCCGGTGACAAAGACCGACGATGATTTTTCCGTGACGCTGACGAAGCTGGTGGCCGGCACGGATCTGCCTTATCAGCGCAATCAGGAAGACGCGGATGACGCGATGAACAAGGGCGTGGCGGCGACGTTCACCGTCCAGCGGAACGGCAGTCCGGCTGCGAACTGGCAACTGGTGTCGGTGGAATCTTCCGACGCCACCGGCAATCACGTCACCAGCGGCGGCGTGCAGAATGCGTGGCAGGGCGACACGGACTCGGTGACTTATCAGGCCGGATTGTGGGCGGACGAGCCGGCGTGGAAATTGCGCGCGGAATTTTCGCAGCAGTCGGATTTTGCCAGCAATGAATTGTGGACGGTGTCGAGCATTCCGCTGGAGCCGGGCAGCCAGCAGGATTATTGGAATTTCGCCAACAGTTTTTTCAACAACCGGCGCGGCAACACCAATGCGGCCGTGGCCGAGACGGATTTGAACAGGGTTCACTTGAATATTTTCCCGGCGAAGATGTTCACGGACCAGCGGATGGGAAATGGCGAGATTGACGGCGGCGTTCACATTCAGGCCACGTCGCTCCCGGCCGGGATGCAGATGACACTCGTCAAAGTGACCGACAATCAAGGCGGGGAGATTCAGAGCAACGGCTCGGGCACGTCCGGCAACGGCGCGTCCACCGTCTATGGCTATCAATTGCGCGACCTCGGCGGCCTGACCAACATCAACGTCACCGTCGCGCTGCACAAAAACCGCTCCGTCGAATTCACCGTCAAGCCGGAAACCGAAAAACCATAAATCCCATGAAAACAAAAATCTTGTCGGGCGTTGTCGTCGTTCTCGTCATCGGCCTTGCCGCCGGCGCGTTTTGGTGGCTGCGGCGGCCACAGGTCATCACGTTCAGCGACGACAGCAAGGTGACTCTGCTGGCGGTGGAATACGGCAAACGCCACGCGGTGCCGGCCGCCAAGGCGCCGGCGGCGTCCACCAAGGCCAGGACGCCCGTCCGTCGCGGCGCCAACTCGTTCACCACGACCAATGACACGCTTGTGCTCTGGGTGCGGCAGGAATACGATGCCACGCAAAATCAATTTCATAGCTTCCAGTATTGCGTGTATGACAAGGCGGAAACGGCGTGCATGCAAACTTTCGGCCGCAATTACGGCAACGGACGGCAGGGCAGCGAAATCGTGGCCGTCCAGATTGACGCCTTCCCGCGGCGGCAGGGCAAATTTATCGTGCGCGTCCAAGAACAAGGCAACGGCGGCCAGGAAATGTCGGATCAAAAATTTGTCATTGCCAACCCGGTGCGCGGCTCGTTCGCGAATTGGACGGCGGAGCCGCTGCCCGCCACGAAGTCGGACGACGATTTGTCGGTGACATTGACGAAGCTGGTGGCCGGCGCGGATGCGCCCATCAACCGCAATCAGGACAACCCCGACGACGCGATGAACAAGGGCGTGCAGGCCGTGCTTCACATTGAGCGCGGCGGAAAGCCGGTCGCGAACTGGGAGCCGGTGTCGGTGGAGACTTCCGATGCGACGGGCAATGAATCCAGGACCATCCAGATCGGCCAGAACGGCTGGCAAAACGGATGGGCAAACAGTTCCTGGCAGAATGGCGACGACACGTTCATTTATCAATGGGGCTTGTGGACGGACGAGCCGGCGTGGAAAATCAGATTGGAATTGTCGCAGCAGTCCGGTTTCAGTTCCGACGAGCAATGGACGGTGCAGAACATTCCGTTGCAACCGGGACGCCAGCAGGATTTTTACAATTCCGCACGCAACAAAACCAACGCCGTGGTTGCCGAAACCGATTTGAACGGCGTTCATTTGAAGATTTTCCCGGCGAAACAATTCACGGATTTGCCGCAGAACATGCCGGTGCAGGGCGGGCTGACGATTCAGGCCGATCCGGCCCTGCCTGATGGAATGCGCATGACGCTGGTCAGCCTGACGGATGATCAGACCAACGATGTCGGATACTGGAATAACGGCACGATGACGAGCACGACTGGCGCCACAACCATCACCACCTATCGCTACGGTTTGCGGGACATCAGCGGCGTCACCAATCTCAATCTCACCCTCGCCGTACACAAGAGCCGGTTTGTGGAATTCACCGCCAAGCCGGAAAAAGCGGCGGCAAAATAGAAATATGACCTTATGAAAAAAATCATCATCTGGACTCTGGTTTCGATCATCATTGCCGGCATCGCGGTGGACGCGTTTCTTTGGCTGCGCAAACCACAAATCATCACCTTGAACGACGGCACGAAATTGACGCTGCTTGGCGTCACCTACGGCAAGCATCACGTCTCGCCGAAAATCAAGGCCGCCAACGGACGCGCCCGCAGCATCGCCGGCGCGCGGATTGACAGCACGAACAACACGGTCGTCGTCTGGATTGAAGCGCAGACCAAGCCAAACCAGTATCCGAATTATCAGTTGCTGGTTTATGACAAGGCGAACACGGCCTGCGTCAGCGCTTATTCGAGAACTCAATCGCAAAACGTGAATGGCTCAATGATTCAAGGCTTCATGCTCGACGCCTACCCGCGCTGGGACAGAAAAATGGTTCTTCGCGTCATGTCCTGGGGCGGCAGCGGACAGCGCGTTGCCAAGGAACAATTCGTCGTTTCCAATCCCGCGCGCGCCTCGTTTGCGAAATGGACGCCGGAGCCGCTGCCAGACACGCAATCCGACGGCGATTTGAATGTGACGCTGACTCGCCTTGTTTATGGCGTGCGCGGTTTCAACAACGGCAGCGGCGCGACGAAAAACGACCCGATGACCAAGGCGGTGGAGGCGGCTTTTCGCGCCGAGCAAAAGGGCGTGACCGCGACCAACTGGCAGCCGATCCGCATCGAGACTTCGGATGCGGCGGGCAACAAGGCTTCGCTCAACAGTTGGAGCAACCCGCGCGAGGGCGCCGAGTCGGTGATGACATATCAGTGGGGGTTGTGGCCAGATGAAACGCCCTGGAAGTTGAGCGTGGAGTTTTCCAAACAGTCCGGGTTCAGCGATGATGAGTCATGGACGGTTCAAAATCTTCCGGTGAGTCCCGGCAACCAGCAGGAAATGTGGAATTACGGCAACCAGAACAGCCGGACGAAGCCCGCCTTTGCCGAAACGACATTGAATGGAATTCATTTGAAAATTTTCCCCGCGGTCCAGTTCACAAATCAATTTGGGGGAAATGGCGACAAGCCCGGCGGCTTCCGGGTTCAAGCCGATCAACCGCTGGACGGGATGCAATTGAAGCTCGTCAAGGCGACCAGCGATTCGGGGCGCGACCTTCAAAGCTACAGCGGAACCAGTTGGGGCGGCAGCGACCGCCAGTTTCAGTTGCAGAACATGCGCAACACCCAAACGATGAACGTCACGCTGGCGCTGGTAAAAAGCCGGTTCGTCGAATTCACCGTCAAGCCGTCCCCACAAGCGGCGGGCAACAACAATTGATGCGCCCATGAAAGTGAAAGTCATTTTCTGGAGCGTGGTTTTGGGTTTTATCCTCGGCTTTGCCGCCGGTGGATATTGGTGGAAGTCGCGGCCGCAGGTTTCGCAGCCACAGGTCATCACCTGGAGGCCAAGCCCGGCGAACACCTCCGAATTGGTGAAGTCGTTGCAGTTCTCGCAGCCGCAGGTCATCACATTGAACGACGGCACGAAGTTGTCGCTGGTCGGCGTCACTTACGGCAAATATCACGTCTGCCCGATAGATTCAAATGCCCGCGAAATCACGCTTGACAGCACAAACGTCGGATGGCAACCGCAAACCAATGACACGCTCGTCGTTTGGGTTGAGGCCCAGCATAAGGCGAACCAACATACGCCTTACGGTTTGGCGGTTTACGACCAGGCGGGCACAGCTTCTGTTTACCAAGGGATGAGCGTCTTGGCGCAGATAAACGACACCACAGACGTTCGGGGCATAATGTTCAACGCCTATCCGCGCTGGGACAGCACTTTGATTGTCCGGGTCTCTGGCAGCCAGCCCGGTGACGGCAGAGAGTTCGTCATTACCAATCCGGTGCCCAAGTCGTTTCCCCAATGGACGCCGGAGACGTTGCCAAACACGCAATCCGACGGCGATTTGGAGGTGACGCTCACAAAATTGATCGTCGGCGCTTCGGCTCCCCCCGAACCTTTCAGCGGCTTATTGCGAGATGATTCTCTGAAAAAAGTTGTTCGGCTTGCCTTTGATGTCCGGCAAAATGGGCAATCTGTCACGAACTGGAGGGCGGTGAATGTTGAGACGACCGATGGGACAGGTAATTCGATTCGAACATTGCTCAACCCATATTATAACAATGGGCAATCCGAAGGCTATTATTACCATGCCGCATTGTGGCCGAATGAACCGGCTTGGAAGATTCGCGTCGAGTTTTCTTGCACATCTGGCTTTAGCAATGACGACGTCTGGGTGGTCACAAATGTTCCCGTGCGACTGGGAAGCCAGCAGGACGATGAGGCTATATTTAATAGTCTGGTGAATAATTCAGGCGAGACAACAGCCGCCTTTGCCGACACCACCATCAATGGGGTTCGTCTGAATCTGTTCCCGGCGGTTCTATACACCAATCAGGAACAACCAACAACAAACCAATTTGTTTTTCAAAATCAAGATGACGGAAAAATTGTGAGTTTCAGCCTCAAAGCGGTTCCCAACCTGGAATCGGAGGGGATGAAGGTGACGCTAGTTAAGGTGACCGACGACCAAAATCGCGAACTTCAAAATCCGCGCTCCTCCCATCCAACCAGTCGGATTGGCGGCCTCGGGCGTGGCGGAAGCTATCAATATAAATTTTCAAGCCCTCGTGATGCCAGTGCCCTTAACATCACGTTGGCGCTGCACAAGGACCGTTTCGTCACGTTCACCGTCAAGCCGGAAAAAGCAACGGCGGCGGCGCCATAAACCGGGACGGCATGAAGACGAAATTCGTGCTTGGTGTCACCGCCGCAATTCTGATTGCCGGTATTGCGGGCGCGGTTTTTTTGTGGTTGCGCCTGCCGCAAAAAATCATTCTGCCCGACGGCACGAAGCTGACGCTGGCATCTGTGACTTACGGAAAAGTCCATTTGTTTTCCGCTCCCAAAATCGCGCGCAAGCGCGTCATCACCGCCGCGGACACCTTGTGCGTCTGGGTGCGCGAGGAATTCGGCGGCCAGACGCACGGCAATTTCACGGTCTTCATTTTGGACAAGTCCGGCGCGTATTGCGCGGGAACCGCAACCGTCCAGCGCTTTCCCGCCGGGCCGGGCGCGGACATCGCCTGCTTCCGGCTGGCCGCCTTTCCGCGGCGCGACGGCAGGCTCCGCCTGCAAATCGAGCCGAACAATTCGCAGGACGAAACGCCGGCCGCAAAAAATGAATTCGTCGTCGCCTTTCCGGCACAAAAACCATCCGCTGAATGGCTGCCGCAATCGCTGCCCGACACGCAGGAGGGCAGTGATTTCACGGTCACGCTGACGAAGCTGGTGCATGGCGTTTCATACACCCAGCCGAAAAATTCCAGCCCAACCGATCCGACGAACCAGGCGGTGCTGGCGGCTTTTCGCATCGAACAAAACGGCGTCATCGCCACCAACTGGCAGCCGGTGAGCATCGAGTCGTGGGACGCCACCGGCAATCACAGCACCAGCGGCACCCACAAAATCCAGCGCGACGGCGATGAAACGGCGATGATTTACAAATGGGGTTTGCCGCCGGACGAACCGGCCTGGAAATTGCGCGCCGAATTCGTGCGCACTTCCGGTTTCGGCCCGGACGAGCTGTGGCCGGTGGCCGGCATTCCAGTTGTGACGAATGCGAATCCGCAATTGCCCGATGATCCGGCCAACGCCTTTTCGCAGACGAAGCTGGGCAATTCGACCCTCATGGTGTATCCCGCCCAGCGTCTGGCGAACGGCCAGATTTCGGTGCATGTCTCGGTGGATCCAGCGCCGCTGGCACCGGAAAATCTTTATTTCACGCTGGTTGAGGCGACCGACGGGAACGGCAAAAAAATAAAATCGCCGTCGCGCTCGTGGGGCGGGATCAATTTCCATTTCAACTTCAACGCGAACACCGCGCAGACAATCAACGCCACGTTCGCTTTGCAGGGCGACCATTTCGCCGAGTTCACCGTCAAGCCGGAAAAACAGTGAACACGCTTGTCGAGGATTTTCTGCAATATCTGCGCCACGAGCGCGGGCAGTCGGACAATACTGCGAAAACCTACGCCGCGCTGCTCGGCAAATTCACCGCTTGGGCGGCGACGCAAAATCTCACGGACTGGAAATCGGTCGGGCTGACGCATCTCATGGCGTTCCTGCAACATGAACGCGCCCGGCCGCTCGCCGACGAGCCGAAGGAGTCCATCAAGCGCTTGAGCAGCGAAAGCGTTTATCTCGAAATCGCCGCGCTGCGGGCGTTTTACAAATTTGCCGAGAATGAAAAATTGCTGCCGGTCAACGTCGCCGAAAATCTTTCGCTTCCCCGCCGCTGGAAACGGCTGCCGAAGGCGTTGAGCAACGACGAAATCAACAAATTGCTCGAACCGGAAAATCCCGAAACGCCGGAAAGCCTCTGCGACCAGGCGATTTTGGAACTGGCTTACGCTTCCGGCCTGCGCTTGTCCGAGTTAAAAAATCTGCGGCTGGAGCAGCTCCATCTCGACGCCGGATTCATCAACGTCATCGGCAAGGGCAACAAGGAACGCGTCGTGCCGGTCGGTCGCAAGGCGGTTGAATCGTTGAATCGTTTCATCGAGGCCGGCCGGCCAAAACTCGTCACGCCCAAATCGCCGGCGAATGTTTTCCTGACAAGGCGCGGCACACCGTTCGCTTCCGTGACGCTTTGGCTGCACATCAAGAATCGCGTTCGTCGGGCCGGAGTTGAACGAAATATGACACCGCATATGCTGCGGCACAGCTTCGCGACGCAT
>Ga0181520_10010942_pt1 | contig 12025 bp, 8 predicted proteins | sample PEATcosm2014_Bin_29_FD_132451 | JGI IMG/M metagenome (GOLD analysis project Ga0181520, IMG submission 132451) | Peatland microbial communities from MTU Mesocosm Facility, Houghton, MI, USA - PEATcosm2014_Bin02_30_metaG | ecosystem: Environmental > Terrestrial > Soil > Wetlands > Peat | place...
GGCGAAAGCCTCACCTCGGCCGCGATGCATCGATACCCCATCCGATACAGCCACCAGCAGGCTTCCTTCTTCAGCGTCTTGTGCAACCGCGTCTCGCCCGCCATTGGCGGCACTCCCTTGCCATGTCCGCAACACAACATCCCCATTTTCCGGGCCGGCATTATACGCCGCCGCGATACCGAGTCACGTATTACCTGGCGCAAATTGCCGATAGTCATTGCCCCGGGCACTCCAGCCACGTGTCGCCCCTTCGGTCATTTTGTCCTGCCAATATGCCCCGCGTCGCGCGACCGGCCGTCATTTGCCGCAAATTCGGCCCCCCGGCACACGCTTTCAAGTCATGGGCACGACGTTTGCATCCCAACCGCGGTCCAACATCAAAGGAGTATGTTTATGTCGCTACAGACACTCGACGATTTGCTTCAGAACGAATTACAGGATCTTTACAGTGCCGAAAACCAACTGGTCAAGGCCTTGCCGAAGCTGGCCAAAAAGGCCTCGTCGGCCACGCTGAAACAGGCGTTCACGGATCATCTGCGGCAAACCGAAGGGCATGTTGCCCGCCTTGAGGAGATCGGCAAGAAGTTCGATGTCCGCATCACCGGCAAGAAGTGCCCGGCCATGGAAGGACTTATCAAGGAAGGGGGCGAGGTTCTGGAGGAGCGTGGCACCCCAACCGTGATCGACGCCGCACTCATCAGCGCCGCCCAACGCGTCGAACATTACGAGATTGCCGGCTACGGAAACGCCCGCACACTGGCCAGTGAACTCGGCAAATCCGAGATTTCCACGCTTCTGCAGCAGACTCTGGATGAAGAGGCTCAGGCCGACCAGAGATTGACCGCCATCGCGATGCAGGAGGTCTTCAACAGCACGACGGCTCAGCACCAATATCCCGGCGCTGACTGATCGCTTATCGGCGCATGAGTTCCCAAACGCCGTCCGCAACCCGCCGCAGGTGGTGTCGGCTCGGCCCGTCTGCGAACCAGGAACGGCCCCCGCGCTGTCACGTCATAGATAGAGCGCCAAAGGGTGATGCCCGCGATTCTTGCGCCCGCCACGCTTGCGCCGCGCGCCACCCCGCTTGTCACGCGCCAATTTCGCAAAAGATCGCTCGATTTTCTGCGATTCCGTACGATTCGTCCGCCCCGCACTGCTGATTACGCTGCGATTCCCGCCTCCTTGACTACGGCCGAAATATGCTTAGGATCACACATATAGATCGCGGGGTAGAGCAGCCTGGTAGCTCGTCGGGCTCATAACCCGGAGGTCGGAGGTTCGAATCCTCCCCCCGCTATTCAAAACCATGTGGGCCAGCCATTTACGGCTGGCCCGCGTTGGTATTTGGCGCACATCCGTGCTGGCCGACCCTCATTCTTGAATTCAACGCGAGGTTCCGCTACATCCGGGGCGCACAGTACGTGACCGCTACGTTCGTCTGTGCGACAGCGCCCGGAGAATCGTGTCCAGAACTTCATCGAGTCGCTTCCCAACGTCCTCCGCCAGAAATCGCAATGCGACGTAGCCGTTTTCCTGAAGCATGAGGTCTTTCCGGCGATCGCGCCGGTAGGCGTCGGCGTTGCCAAGATGTTGGCCGCCGTCCAATTCCACGCCCAACGTATCGTGCAGGCATCGTTCGAGTTGGTGAAGTTCCGTTCGCACCTCTGGCTCTGCATCATCAATGCTGCACAATAACATTTTCGGTGTTACCGTGCGTTTGAAGCGTTATCATCTTGGGTGGCAGCTACCAGCCCGGCATTCATCGCCCTGGGCACCGGCCCGGCTTTGTCCCCGGTACGAGACCGAACATTGAGCCGACGGCCCGCGCGAATTGTTCCTTGTGGCCGTCGCGCGTACCATCGTTCTTCAAATGGCAACCAGCACACTGAGCGAATTTCTTGATCTGCTCGAAAAGGATGGCGAACTGGCCCGCGTGAAGGCGGTGGTGGATCCGGTTCTGGAGATCAGCGAGATCGCCGATCGGATGAGCAAACGGCCGGCGCCGCATGGGCATGGCGAGCCGGATCGAAGCCCCGCAGCGGCACTGGGGGGCAAGGCGCTGCTCTTTGAGCATGTGAAGGGGTCGGACATTCCGCTGGCGATCAATACGTTTGGGTCGTATCACCGGGTAAATCTGGCGCTGGGGAGCGAGACTTTTTCCGAGTTGGCCGATCGGGTCGAGGCGCTGGTCAAGCCGCAGATGCCGACGACGTTCATGGAAAAGATGAAGAAGCTGCCGGATTTGCTGAAGCTGGGTTCGTTTCCGCCGAAAGTTGTGCGAACCGGGATTTGCCAGCAGGTGATTTTCGAGGGGGATCAGGCGGATGTGTCGCTGCTGCCGCTGATTCAATGCTGGCCGCTCGATGGCGATCTGGCCAGCGGTCAGGTTTCGGACCCCGCTGCGGCCGAGGCGGCGCGGGTGAAGCAGCCGGGCACCGGGCGCTACATCACGTTCGGCGGCATGCACACGGTCGATCCGGAAACCGGGGCCCGCAACATCGGGATGTATCGCGTGCAGATGTATTCGCCGCGGCTGTGCGTGGTTCACTGGCACATGCACCACGACGGCGCCCGGCATTTCCGTCGCTGGCAGGAGCGGGGGGAAAAAATGCCCATGGCGATCGCATTCGGCGGCGAGAGCGTGCTGCCCTATTGCGCCACCGCCCCGCTGCCGCCGGGCGTCGAGGAATTGCTCCTGGCCGGGTTTCTTAACGGCGGCGGCATTGAACTGGTCAAGTGCCGGACGATCGACATGCACGTTCCGGCCAATTCGGAAATCGTCATCGAGGGCTACGTCGATCCGGCCGAGCAATTGATGGAAGGCCCGTTCGGCGATCACACGGGCTTTTATTCGTTGGCGGATTTGTATCCGGCCTATCACATCACGGCGATCACCCATCGGCGGAATCCGATCTTCCCAGCCACGATCGTGGGCAAACCACCTATGGAGGATTATTTCCTGGGCAAGGCGACGGAGCGGATTTTCCTGCCGCTGTTGCGGACGATTGTGCCGGATATCGTGGATTATTCGCTGCCGATTTCGGGCGTGTTTCACAATTGCGTGTTCGTGAGCATCCGCAAGGAATATCCGCAGCAGGCCCGGCGGGTGATGCACGCGATCTGGGGCGCGGGGCAGATGTGCTTCAGCAAGTTCATCATCGTTGTGGACCAGCATGTGAACGTTCACGACGAGCAGGATGTGCTTTTCCACCTCTTCGCCAATTGCGATCCACGGCGCGACAGCGAAATCGTGACCGGCCCGGTCGATATTCTCGACCACGCCAGCGGCACATACGGGTCGGGAAGCAAGATCGGATTCGATGCGACGGTGAAGCTAAAGAGCGAGGGCGCCACGCGCATCTGGCCGAAGGAGTTGGAGATGGACGAGGCGACGCGGAAACAGGTAGACCGCCGGTGGGCGGAATTTGGGTTGGGGTGAGAGCCAGGGCGGTTGCCCTGTGTTTCCGTTGACCCGGCAACCTCACAGTCCACGATAGCTTTCCCGACGATGAGCCACGATGGTTACTGTCACCAACTGCCGATCATCGTCCACCGCATATACGATACGCCAATCTCCCGCTCGCAGCCGAAAAAGCGATTCGTGACCGGCGAGCTTCACGCATTGCCTGGGGCGCGGATCGTCGGCCAGACCGTCAATCTTCAGCTTCACTCGACGGAATACTTCGTGGGGAAGCTGGTCGACGGCCTTGCGAGCGCTTGGGCGAAATTCCAATACATAGCTCATCGCCGGCGTTTCCCGCTGGGCGCGGCGATCTTGCCGGACCGTTCTGCCTTGATCCGCTCCCAGGAAACGCTCCCGCCAGGTTCGGCCAGGCGACGCCTGGATTCGGCCACATCGCCCCAATCCTGCGCACTCATGGCCGTGACCCTGTCCAACTCCCGCACGAGATGCAGGTATTTCTTTTCCTCAACAATCACGAATCGCTTTCCCGCCAGACTTATCGTTTGAGTCGTCATGTTCTCACCTTGCCGATTCAATCATTCTACACCGAATCCGAACGGCTCGCAGCGGGTGATCCGCATTCAATTCGCCGCCGGTTGGGTTGAGGGACGGGCTTGCGGCGGCCCCAGGCGGAACATTTCGCTGGCGGCCATAAGGAAGGCGCCCTGGGTGTAGTCCATGTGGGTATCGGCCGTGGTGGGGCCGGGGGCGCCGCCGACGCCCTGGGAATAGCGCACGCCGCCGTCGGGTCCGACCAGGCCGCACAGCGCCGCCCAGCCCTTGAGGCCCGGAAGCAGGTAGGTTTTTTCGTCGAGCCAGCCGCGTTTAACTCCAGCCAGCAGGCCGAAGGTGAAGAACGACGTGCCGCTGCTTTCGGGGCCGGGAACCCACGTCGGCTCGGTCAGGCTGCTGCACCAGGTGCCATCGGGTTGTTGGGCGGCAATGATCGCGGCGGACATCTTCTTGTACAGGTCGATGTACTTGCCTCGCTGCGGATCGTCCGGCGGAATGAAGTCGATCGTGCGCACCAGGCCGGCGTAGACCCAGCCGTTCCCCCGGCTCCAGAAAATCTTCTTGCCGCCCGGTGATTTCCTGGCGGGATAAAAATAGCCCGCATCGCGAAAGAAGAGATGGTCGTCGGCGTCAAAGAGATAATCGGCCGAGTCCCAATACAGCTTGTGCAGGAGTTCGAGATACCGCTTGTCGCCGGTGGCGCCGTACATGCGTCCCAGCAGCGGCGGACCCATGAACAGTGCATCGCACCACCACCAGACGTTTCGGCCGATGAAGGGCGCCCCGTTGCCGGCCGGTCCGCCTCCCACGTCGCGGCTGGTGATCGTCGTGGCGGTCAGCCAGGGCGTCATCGCCGTCTTGAGCGGCGCGATCAGGGCCGGATCCTGCTCGCGCAGGAACATGTCCAAATAAGATTGCCCCACCGCCAGATCGTCGGCATGGAAATGTCGCTGTGCGACGGCCCATTTGGCATGCTCGCCCCATGTGTGCGCGGCGTCGTAAAATTCCTCATCGCCCGTCACCGTGTGCGCCGCCATCACCCCCGCCCAAAACGCGCCCGACTGCCATGTGACAGGGTAACTCTTGCCATAGGCGCGAACCTGGTAGCCCATGACTTTGAGCATCAGGTCGTGAACAAACGGCCCCTGGAGAAGGTCGATCGGATTCGTTGTCGCCGGCGCTGCCACCGGCGCCGTCGTCTGTGCCAGGCTCGTCTGCGCGCGACACAGTAATTGCACCACGAGGATGGCGGCCGCACCAAGGCCGATCCGTCGCTTCATAACTCGGTTTCGCGCAAAGTCACAACCGGCTGGCGACCGGCAAAGCCGGCGGCGATCTCGTGCCAGTAGCAGATCGTCTCTTCGCCCAGTTTCCAGCAGAGGCAGACATCGTGGCCGTCGTGCCGGCCGATGAAATCCACCAGCCCGGAGTTGAAATCCTTCAGTTCGCAGCCGATCTCGACCAGTTCATCGACGTAGGTCTGAAGCGAATCCAGTCCGCGGTCCAGGGCGGTTTGAGCGGCGGCCTGATCCTTGGCGCCGGCGGCCTGAATCGCGATCTGCATATTGCGCACGTCGCGATGGACGCGGACAATGTCGCTGACAATACGGCGGACAAGAGGAAGTGTGCGATTGGCCTGGGCGAGGGTGAAACGTCGCACGCGACGGGAGGGAGAAACGGGCTTGGGAGCAAGGAACTGTGGGCCCGGCATAAACTCGCCACCTTTCAACTTCTGTTGCCGCCAAAAAAGCCGGCCAGCCAGACCGTCCCGCCGTCGGTGGCCCGGGCCAACCCGCTTGCGTCACGCCCCGATTATGATGGGTTCGGGCAATCTGTCAATCGGGCAAATCCCCTGACATTTTTATTTCGCGCTTGCATCCGATTAAGTCAGGGAAGATAACCGGGCCGGGTATAGAGCGGCATTGCCCACACGGATGGCCCGGATCGGGCGGCGGTGTCGATCGTCGGCGTGGTTTGCCTTGCAGGGCAGGAAGACTATTCCGGTTGTGACGAGATAGCTCGGCAACATGGAATCCGAACGCCCATCCGCGGCGGCGAGGTTGTCTTGGTACGGAAGCCGAAATCTGGTGGTAATTCTCGCAAGTTTGCGCCGGCATGGGCTCCAGCCGATCCGCCCGCGGTGAGCTTGTCGAACCCGCCCGCGGTGAGCTTGTCGAACCCGCCCGCGTATCAAATCGAGGCTCTTGAATGGCGATTGCTCCTCTCCGCGAGCGTCGTCGGCACCATGATCGCTCCCAACATCGCCATTGGCAGCGGGCCAGCCATCTACGCACCGGCCGACATGATTGTCACCGCCACCGCCGTCACTTCCAGCAGCGCCTCAAGCATCTACGGCCAGCCCCTGACCTTCACGGCGACGGTTTCGCCCATCGGCGCCGGCCAGAGCGGCACGGTGCAATTCCAGATTGACGGCGTCGATGCCGGCAGTCCCCTGCCCCTGGACGGTAACACCGCCGTCTATTCCACCTCGACGCTCACCGCCGGCACCCATTCCATAGAGGCAATCTACAGCGGCGACAGCGACTTTGCCGGCAGCACCAGCGCGCCCTTCATACAAAGCGTCGCCCAACTCGGCCCCTGGGCCATAAGCGATCTTGCCTCCTTCAACGGCACTAACGGCCAATACGCCAGCGGTGTGGTCCCCGATTCCTCCGGCGACCTCTTCGGCACGACCGAGGTCGGTGGCGCCAGTGGTTATGGCACGGTCTTTGAAATCGCCGACGGCAGCACTTTCATCGCCACGCTGGCCAGCTTCAACGGCTTCAACGGCGCCTACCCGCAGGCGGGAATTGTTCTCGATTCCTGGGGCGATCTCTTCGGCACCACCGCCTACGGCGGCGATCTCTCGCTGGACAACGGCAACGGCTATGGCACAGTCTTCGAAATCGCCCACGGCAGCGGATCGATCACCACTCTGGCCTCCTTCAATGGCGCCAACGGCGAAGACCCCTACACCGCCGGCCTGGTCATCGATCCCTGGGGAGATCTTTTCGGCACAACCTATTACGGCGGCGACTTGTCGCAAAACGCGGGCAACGGCTACGGCACGGTCTTCGAAATCGCCCAAAGCAGTTCCGCAATCACCACCCTGGCTTCGTTTGAATACACCGACGGCTTCGGACCTCTGGCCGGCGTTGTGCTCGACCCCTACGACAACCTTTACGGCACCACCCAACTCGGCGGCGCAAGCGGCGACGGCACGGTCTTTGAACTCGCCGACGGCAGCAGCGCCATCACCACCCTCGCTTCATTCAATGGCGCCAACGGCCAAAACCCGCTCACCAGCGTCGCTCTCGACCCGTTCGGCAATATCTTCGGCACAACCGCGTACGGCGGCAACCTGTCATTGAACTCCGGATTCGGCGACGGAACGGTCTTCGAAATCGCCGCCGGCACCGGCGCCATCACCACGCTGGCCGCATTTAACGGCGCCAACGGCCTTGAGCCCTACGGCGGCGGCGTGGTTCTGGATTCGCTCGACAATCTCTTCGGCACAACCTTCTACGGCGGCGCAAGCAGCGACGGGACGGTCTTTGAAATTTCCCAAGGCAGCAGCGCCATCACCACGCTCGCCTCATTCAACGGCGCCGATGGGCAAAACCCTTACGCCGGCCTGGTCCAGGATTCCTCCGGCGGCCTGTTGGGAGTGACGTCGGAGGGCGGCCCCGACGACGACGGCACTGTCTATGAGTTGACCGGCGTCCAGGTATCCATCGCGTCCGACATCGCCTCCCCCATCTACGGACAATCCGTAACGCTCATCGCCACGGTAACGCCCGACGTCGGCATCGGCCCCACCGGAACCGTGCAGTTTCAGATCGACGGCAAAAAGGTCGGCAACCCAGTGCCCCTCAGCGGCAACACGGCCGCATATACCGCCTCGATCCTCAGCGCCGGCAGCCATGCCATCACGGCCGTGTACAGCGGCGATGACAATTTCGCCGCCGCCGCCAGCCTTGTCTTCACCCAGAACGTCATCAAGGCCGCGCCCTTCTATTGGACGATGAACACGCTGGCCTGGTTCGACGGCCGCAGCGTCGCATCGCCGTACGGCGGCGTCGCACTTGATTCCTACGACGATTTGTTCGGCGCCAGCCTGGGCGGCGGCGACTATGGCGACGGCGCGGTCTTCGAAATCGAGGGCGGCAGCCCGTTTGTCACCACACTGGCCTCCTTTGACGGCGAGAACGGCCAATCGTCCAACGGTGTGGCGCTGGACTCCCTGGGCAATCTCTTCGGCAGCACCGAATACGGCGGCGAATTCGGCGACGGCACGGTGTTTGAACTCGCGGCGTACACCTATGCCATCACCACACTGGCCTCGTTCGACGGTACAAACGGAAACGACCCTTCCGGCACTGTAGTTGTAGACTCCGCCGGCAACCTGTTCGGCGCAACCGCACAGGGCGGCGCTTTCGGCGATGGCACCGTCTTCGAGATCGCCCAGGGCACCGGCGAAATCACCACCCTTGCCTCGTTCAACGCCGCCGACGGAATCGAGCCCACCGGCGTGGTCATCGACTCTTTCGGCAACCTCTTTGGCACGGCCGACGAGGGCGGCGCCGCGGGCGACGGCTCGGTCTTCGAAATTGCCCAGGGAAGCGGCGCCATCACCACCATCGCGTCGTTCAACAGCGCCAATGGACGGGAACCGTCCGGCGGCGTGGTCATCGACACTTCCGGCAACCTGTTCGGCGCAACCTACTCAGGCGGCAAACACGGCGATGGAACGGTCTACGAGATCGCCAGCGACAGCACCCTCATCACCACTCTGGCCGCGTTTAACGGCCTCAACGGGCAATTTCCCGTGGCCGGCGTCATTCTCGATTCCTCCGGCAACCTTTACGGCACGGGATACGGCGGCGGCGCATACGGCCAAGGCTCGGTCTTCGAGGTCACCCGCGGCAGCAACCTCATCAGCACTCTCGCCTCCTTCAACGGAACCAACGGCCAATTCCCCAACGCTCTGGCCATCGACGCCTGGGGAGACCTTTTCGGCACCACAATGAACGGCGGCGACCCTGGCGAATCCCCGGGCGCAGGCACGGCCTTCGAATTGGTCCCCACGCCCGGAACCGCCGCTGCCGTCACTTCCAATAACGCCGCTCCCGTGTACGGCCAGCCGCTCACGTTCACCGCCACGATCACTCCCATCATCGGCGTCGGGCCCACCGGCACGGTCCAGTTCCAGATCGACGGCAAGAACAGCGGCAATCCAGTACCTTTGACGGGCAACACCGCCGTGTATACCACGTCGGCACTGAGCGCCGGCAGCCATTCCGTCCTGGCCATCTACAATGGCGATGACAACTACACCAGCATCACCAGTCCGGTCATCACGCAGGAAATCGCCCCGGCCACGATGCTCGCCGCCAACACCGCGTACTTCAAACTCGATGCCGACGCTCAGCACATTGATATCTGGTACAACGCCACGGCCAGCGGCGCGCCGGAACAGTCCTTCCTCGACTCCGACATCTCCGCCATCGCCGTCACCAGCCCGCCGGGCGACGATCACTATATTCTCGACTACTCCAACGGCGATCCATTTCCCGTTGACGGCATTTCGTTCGCCGGCGGCGCGGGCCAGAACACCCTGGAAATCGTCGGCAATCCACCGAGCGATAGCGCTCCCGTGGCCATCGACTCTGGCATATTCGCCCTTCCCGCCAGCGCCCCCGGCGCCGGCACGCTGAACAAAGCCCTGGGCTCGCTCTGGATCGCCTCCGGCGCCGAACTGGAACTGGCTCAATCCGATTCCCAGGCCGATCAAACCGTCTTCACCGTCGACAATCTCGCCATCGGCGGCACACTGGATATCACGAACAACACCCTGCTGATCGACGAAAGCAATGTCTCCGTCTCGCAGGTGGCGGCCTGGGTGCAAAATGCCGCAAACCAACCGAGCGTCATGAGTTCCCTTGTCACCGGTCCCAATTCCCAGCCCAGCCGGGCCGTCGGCTACGGCGACTGGACCGAAGACCCCCTCACCGTCCCGGCCGGCGATGCCCAGGTGAAATACGTCCCCACCGGCGACACCAACCTCGACGGCATCGTGGACCTCACCGACATCACCCGAGCGATCAACAACCTGGGCCAATCCCCCGGCTATTACGGCGGGGATATCCTCAGCCAGGGCATCGTCAACATCTACGACATCGGCGCCATCGTCAACGACCTGGGCGCCACATTGAACGCCGCCGGCGACAGCGCGACAACCGCCGCAAGCTCGCCCCTTTCCACTTGACGCGCCAACTCCTTGGAATATCAACAGTTGCGCCAATTCCGCCCCCTTTTGGCCGCTCAAGCCCACCCCCGTTTCCAGCCGGATATCGCGGTTTATGCCAAAAATCGCGTCCCAAACGTGCCCCAAATGTCTCGAAAAAGTTCGAACTTTGCGCGCAGGAGTTGGAACTTTGCCCGGCCGAGTGGGATTTTGTATGGACCATTTCGCACCGTCTTGGCAACCTCACCAGCCGACCACCCCCGCCAGCGCCCCCGATCCCCGGCGGCCCGGCGCCCGCAATGTCACCGGATGACACCGAATGCAACCGAGGGGGGGGTGGGGGTAGGGGTGACAAAATGACGCGGTGACGAGTTGACAAAGTGAGGGGGTGGCATGTGGCCGGGGGGGGGTGCTCATTATCCATTGTCAACTGTCCATTCTCCACTGCGCATTGCCACTATGTACTTTACCCTAACACTCGACTCCTTGCAACAGACAAAATCGCGAAATTTCCGCAAGGCCGGTGGATGAGGGGACATGCCGCCCGCGAGGGGTTTCCCCGGCCGGCGCTGGTCGGTGGGCCGGCCGATGGCGATGAGTTGTAGCCGGCGAATTGATTTTCACGAGCGATTACTCGCCGCCCCGCAGATGCAAGTCCGCCGGGGCGGTTTGCTGCGCAATTGATGGGGGAGGTGGGTGCGGAATTTGTGGGTGAGAGGTCGCCGTTGCGTCGTTGGACATGGAGTCCATCGCTTGTGGCATTTGCTGTATGCCGAGAACGGTAAAGATGCGACTGAATAGCGGGCCGAAAGCCGTGAAAGCTTCCGGCGTGAGGCCGGCCGTGGATTGCGCGAATTTGACCTTGTCACCGATGATCTTGAAAACCGGTGTGTCGAGGATCGCGGGTCCAATATTGCCGTGGGCCTTGAGGACGGCGTCAGAGAAGTAATGCTCTATCACTAGGTATCGCTGTTCAGTGTCGTGCGGCGTAACGAATCGCGCGCGACCTTCTGGGATGGGTAATAGGATTGCGTGGGCTCGTCCTGACCTGTGTTCTTTGTGGAACGCGTCGCTTGCAACGTCGAAGGCATCCTTGTTGAGCGCTGCATATTGTTCATTGCCGGTTCGGTCGTTGTCGAAGATCGCGATCATAGGTTTCTCGGAAGCTATAGCGAGGAACTCCACGCATCTACGAAGCATTTCCGCGCCGCCGCTTCGGAGTTCTGGAGACGGCTGAACGCCGCAAGGGATGATTTGGAACGGCAATGGCTGTGTGGTGTACAGTTTCGTCCACGCAGTGGCCAATAAGATTTGGTCACTGACCCCCTCGACCAAAAGAACTGGTGCCGGGCCGGCCTTTGTTTTGGCGAGCACCTGGTCTTCGAATCTTCTCGTCGTTGCGAGGATTGAGAATGCGTTGTGGAACTCGGAGTACATCTCGGGCATGACCGGCCTGCCTGATGGTAGCTCGATTGCTAAGAATCCGTTGTCACCGAATTGCCTAGCCATTCCAAGAATCAGCATTGGAGAATGGGCCGTGATGATAAATTGCACATTTGGAAACAGCGCAACCAACCGTGAGAAAGCCCTGAATTGCAGGTCTAAATGAAGGTGTAGGTCGGCTTCGTCGATCAACACAATGCCTTTGATTTCGTGCGTATTGTGAAAATTCAGACCCGCTAGGCCTGAATCAAGCGTGATTTTCGCATAATTCAGTTGAATCGGCGCAGAAAAAACTCGAAACGGCCGGATTTTGTGGTATCAGAGTGTTATTCCGACCCTCTGGTCCATCCACGCAAGGA
>Ga0181520_10010943_pt1 | contig 12025 bp, 9 predicted proteins | sample PEATcosm2014_Bin_29_FD_132451 | JGI IMG/M metagenome (GOLD analysis project Ga0181520, IMG submission 132451) | Peatland microbial communities from MTU Mesocosm Facility, Houghton, MI, USA - PEATcosm2014_Bin02_30_metaG | ecosystem: Environmental > Terrestrial > Soil > Wetlands > Peat | place...
GAGGCGTATCACCAATGGCGCCAGGCGCTGCACTCCAATGCTTTCCGCACACCTTTCTACCGGACGAGCGTGAATATTCTGCTTCGCACTAAAGGAATTGAGTTTGCCCGGCACTGTGATAGCTGCCATAACCCGATCGCGGTTCTTGGCGGAGCCATGAACACAGGTTCGCCTCTGGACCGGTCCTTCGACCGTGATGGGCTGACGTGCACCACCTGCCACTCGATACAAAGCGTGCAGTCGAAGCTGGGCAACGGCGGCTTCGTCATGGGTGTGCCCGCCGTTCTTGTGGACGAACAGGGCAAGCGGATTCCAGGCATTGTGCCCGATGCGGAGATTCTCGCCCACCTTGACCGGCATTCCAAGGCGGTAATGCAGGACATCTATCACGCGCCGGAGTTCTGTGCCGCGTGTCATAAGGCGAACTTGCCTCCGGCGCTGAACGATTACAAATGGATTCGCGCGTTTACTGCCTACGACGAATGGCAGAACTCGAAGTTCTCCAAGCGCAATCCGCTCACCTTCTATACGGCGGACTTCACTACCTGCCAAGGTTGCCATATGAAACGTGCTCCAAATATGCTGCCTGAGCCGGGTGCAAAGAACGGCACTTTTGTGTCGCACCGCTGGCTTGCCGGTAATACAGCGGTCCCCTTTTACTATGGATTCGACGAGCAACTCAACAAGACTATTGAATTCCTCAGAAGTGGGAATTATCTGAACGTTGATATCTTTGGTCTCAAGATTAACAACGGCAATGAGGTGCTCGCTCCTCTTGGAACAGTGCCCTTCACCTTGCACAGTAAAGATATGGTGGAGGCGCTCGTAGTCATCCAGAATAAGAACATTGGCCACTCGCTGATTCCGGAAGTACGCGATCTCTATGAAGCCTGGGTGCAGTTCACGGTAACCGATACCACTGGGACCGAGATCTACAAGAGCGGCTTTCTCAGGCCGGATGGGACGCTGGATAACGGCGCCCATAGTTTTACTAATCGCCCGGTTGATGTGATTGGAGACTTCGTAGACAATCACAGGGTATTTGCGATCCATTCCGTGGCTTATGACAATACGGTCCAGGCTGGACGCTCGGCGCTGGTGCGCTACCAATTTCGCTTGCCTTCCGACGTGAAGGGGCCTCTTACCATGCGCGCCCAGGTCAACTATCGCCATCTTCGGCAGAGCTATCTGAACAACATTTTCGGCACGGACCATCCCGCCTATCCCGTTGTGGAGATCGCCTCCCGCAGTCGCATCCTGCAGATCGGCGAGAACCAGCCTGAGCCCGCCCTCCCCACCGATAACCCGGACTGGATGCGCTGGAACAATCTCGGCATAGGCTATCTGGATCAGCTGCAATATGAGGACTCGATTCATGCCTTTGAGCAGGTGGTTCGCCTGCGGCCGGACTACAAGGACGGATACATTAACCTCGGTTTGACTTACATTGAATGGGAAAAGTATGAGGAGGCTCGTAAGCCCCTGGAGAAGGCGCTCGGGCTGCTTCCCGACGATGCACGAGCTCTCTATTACATGGCGCTTGTGGAACGGCGTGCGCGTCATTCCGAAGCGGAGACCGCAGACCTCGAGAAAGTTGTAGCCCAGTTTCCCCAATCCAGAGATGCACGGCGCGAGTTGGGCATCTCGTACTATCAACAGCACAGGTCCGATGAAGCCATCGAACAGTTCAAGGCGCTTCAGGCCATTGATCCAGACGATCTGGCTGCCCACTATAACCTGGCCATCCTTTACCGCCGCAAGGGCATGAAGACGCAAGCTGCGCAAGAAGCCGCTCTGTACACTATTAAGCGCATTGATCCGGGAGCCCCGACCTACTCGCTCGACTATCTGCGCAAACATCCTGAGATATCGAATGAAAGCGTGCCTTGGCATGTGCACTCCGAAATGTCGAGCCCATCCCAAAGTACTGGTGGCGGCTTGCAATAACCGGGAAGGACAACTAGCTTGATTGATCGCGATTTGAATCGCCGCGCATTTCTTCGTTCGCTCAGCCGGACCGCACTCGTGTTGCCCTTTGCCGACATTGTTGCGTTCGCTAATCCGTGGCAGGAGGAGGGAAAGGGTCAAGCGCCCAAGATCGGACCGCAGGAACGCAGCTACGATGCACGACCGGCGCCGCCCCCGCCTGGGCCCAAGTCGCCACTTGAAGGGACGCCGCTTGGCGTCAGCTTTGTCGAGGTTGCTCCTGAAGCTGGATTGGTTGGGAAGACGATCTATGGGGGTGAATTCAAGAACAAGTATCTGCTCGAAACTACCGGATGCGGCCTCGCCTTCTACGACTATGACCACGATGGATGGGTGGATCTCTTCCTGGTGAACGGCTGGAGGCTCGAAGGTTTCCCGAAGGGCCAGGAGCCGCACTGCCGGCTCTTTAAGAACAATCGCGACGGTACATTTACCGACGTATCTCTAGGTTCCGGGGTAGAGCATAAAACTGGCTGGGGGCAAGCTTGCTGCGTTGGCGACTATAACAACGATGGCATTGACGACCTGTTTGTCACTTATTACGGGCAGAATGCCCTTTTCCGCAACAACGGCAATGGCACGTTCACCGACGTTACAACGCAGGCGGGGCTGATTCAGCCGGGTCCCAAGATACGCTGGAATACCGGTTGCACGTTTGTCGACTACGATCGGGATGGCCATTTAGATCTATTCGTCGCAAACTATGTCGACTTCGATTTGAAAACTGCTCCCTTGCCCGAGGACGGTCCTTGCACTTACAAGGGAATTCTCGTAGCCTGCGGACCGCCGGGATTGCCAGGAGGAAAGAATATTCTGTATCACAATCAGGGCGACGGCACCTTCGAGGATGTGAGCCAGAAGTCTGGCATGTGGACAGCCATTGGTACCTATGGGCTCAGTGTCGCGGCTTCAGATCTTGATGGCGACGGATGGCCGGATATCTATGTGGCCAATGATTCTGCGCCCGCCACGCTTTATCAGAATCAGAAAGACGGAACCTTTCGCGATATTGCGATCGAGGCGGGTGCAGCGCTCTCCGCGGAAGCTAAGCCGCAAGCGGGGATGGGGGTTTCGATAGGAGACTACGATCGAGATGGAAAGTTCGATGTGGTCAAGACGAATTTTGCCGGGGACACGGACTCCCTCTATACGAATATCGGAGACGGAAACTTTGAGGATCGGACCTATCCGGGTGGCCTGGGAGTCAATACGCGTCTTCTGGGGTGGGGTGTAGGCTTCTTTGACATGGATAACGACGGCTGGCCTGACATCCTCATGTCGAATGGCCATGTCTATCCGGAGGTTGATAACTCAAAGACCGATCTGAAGTACGCCGAGCATAAGTACCTGTATCGCAACTTGCGGAATGGCAGATTTGAAGAGGTCACTGAAAAGGGCGGTCCGGGCATCCTCGAGAAGGCTCCTGCGCGCGGCTGCGCGTTTGGTGACTATGACAACGATGGCGATATCGATATTGTAGTCAATTGCATGAATGCACCGCCGCAACTATTACGTTGCGATTCGACACTCAACCGCAATTGGATCAAGGTCAAGCTGGTCGGAACCAAGTCCAATCGGTCCGGTATCGGAAGCAGGGTTACGGTCACCGCTACCACTTCACCGGATGGGCAAAGACCACTGGTGCAAATGGACGAGCTTCGCAGCGGAGGCAGTTACTTTTCGCAGAACGATCTGCGCCTTCACTTTGGGCTCGATCAAGCAAAGCAGGTCGACTTGGTCGAGGTCCGTTGGTTGAGCGGACAGATTGATCAATTCCGAAATCTCGATGCGAATCGGCTGTATGTGTTCGAGGAGGGTGGAAGAATTCTGAAATCGGAAACGCTCAAACCGATAAGACCCAAGGCTTAGAGAGAAGCATGATTAGAAGCATTGCTCTTATGTTGTCGATTGCTTTCGTCCCTGGGGCGCCTGCGCAGACCGCTCCCTCCTGTCCCTGGCTAACTATCGGGAGCGCGGCGAAGATTCTGGGTGGGGACGTAACGATGACGGTGCGCGCCTCTGGGAACTGGGAGGGTTCTTGCCGATTCACGCGCCAGACGGGAGAGGCGATGGGGGCATTAGAAATCTTGGTTGGCAAAGCCGACACTCACTCATGCCCGGAAGGGAGTCCGAAGCTCAAAGCGATCGGAAATGAAGCAGTGCAATGTCGGCGGTCGATCGCGCCTGGTCAAGAAACCGACACAATCGCCGGCCGGGTCCGGAACGTGTATTTCGTCGTGGCCTTGACGAATGCGGCCGGCGCGATTTTGGATCAATCCGGTGAGGCGCGGCCTGCGGATCCATACGGCGCGTCACCGCTCGAGCGCCTCGCCGAACAGGTTTCAGGGAATCTGTATTAGCAGAGTTCCTGTTTCCGGCGAAGTAAACACGGCCTATATCCAATGGATTAGTTGCGGTATGGGTGATGGTCACAGCACAGGATCTTGCCAGACCATTGGCGTTCTGGGCGAGTTACCGCCGATTCGTACACAATGACGGGTCCTCTGCCCCTAAAACACAAAGGCGACATGAGGCAAAGGCGCGGAGGTGGCAGCCTGGGTACTCAAATTAGTCAATGAAGTAGCCAATATCCGTGAGGACACTATCACTCAAATCCACTCCCAGCAGCCGTGCGCCGAGTCGGGCGCGAAGGTCATCTTCAAAACGCTGGAGGACGTAGGCTGGTAAATCTGTCTGTTTCCGAAGCAAGAGCAGAAGCGCAGCGCTATCGGTTGGGTACTCATAGTCGCCGGGTAAGCCGCACGCGGGGCGGATCGTCAGCGAGAGGGGAATCGTTCCCGCTTCAGGTTCGAAGCGATTGGACGGTTGGGTGATGAGATTGACTCGCATGCGGGAAGCCTGACATCTGCTTGAGAAACTCTCAATTGCACGGATGTGTGATCAGGCCGGACTAAAAGGGGAGATCTGAGCTCAGATGGCGATTTCACAAAATGCGAGTCGTCACTGATTTGGTCGAGCAAGTCGATTTGGACACGCTGCAAGCTCAAGAGGGACTGACAGTTGGCCGCCGGTGGTAACATCCGTGCGAATGTTGGTTGCTCCATCTCGAGATCCCGAATGAAAAGGCCGATGACTGCCGAGAGTCTCAAATCCTTTCAATCCCACTTCGAGTGAGATCAGCGCCGCGCGTAGACGGGTGCGGCGGTCCCCTGTGCTGTTGGCGCGCGACGTCTCCTGCAGGGAAGAAAGCACCTTATCGCCGCGCATGGGAAACGACGAGACGCAAGAGGTTACACCTGGCGCGAATCACAGCTTTGGCATAACGAGCGCCTGATACACGGTGGGCCTGCTCAGTTGCTCCATATTGGGCTCCCCAGGACCCGTCATTCGCTGCGTCATGCCGATAAAAATCAGGTCGTTCGTGGGATCGACCCAGAACCATGTGTCGGCCGCCCCGAGCCAGAAAAACGTGCCCTTTCCAACCACTTCGTCGGCTTCGAGCGGATCGGTGAAGACCGCGCAATCATAACCGTACCCCATGCCGGGGCGGATGATCTCCGGGCCAACTGAGAACTCACCTGTCATGAGGCTGGGTGCGAGATGGTTGGCGGTCATGAGCGCGACTGAGGCTGGCGCCAGGATACGCACGCCGTCCAATTCGCCACGATTCAGGAGCATCTGGGCGAATCGCAAATAATCCTTAGCCGTTGAGACCATGCCGCCGCCGCCCGAGGGCATGGTTGGCTGGGCTGCGTAGGTGTCCCCGGGCGGGCTGGCGATCATCTTGCCGTCCTTGTCTCCTGCATACAGGGCTGCAAAACGGTCCCGCTTTTCTCGGGGAACAAAGAAGCCGGTGTCATTCATTTTGAGAGGCCCGAAAATATGCTGCTGCATGAATTCAGGCAAGGACTGGCCCGACAATTTCTCAACGATATAGCCCTGGATATCCATGGACACGCTGTATACCCAGCGGGTCCCCGGCTGGTAGAGCAGCGGGGCTTTCGCCAACTTGTCGATCATGTCCTGAAGGGACTGGGACTGCAGGACGTGTTGGTCATGGTACATCTTGTCGACCGGGGTGTCGCCGAAAATCCCGTTGGTGAAGCCCGCGGTGTGGCTCATGAGTTCGCGCATGGTTGGAGCGTGGATGGGGTCTTCCAGAATCATCTTCCCGCTCTGATCCAGGGCCTTGAAGACTTTCAGATGGGCGAACTCGGGAATGAACTTGGAGACGGGATCCGAAGGCCGCCATTTACCCTCCTCATAGAGGATCATCATGGCAACGCCTGTGACCGGCTTGGTCATGGAGAAGATGCGGAAGATTGTGTCCGGCGTCATCGGCGCACCGCTCGCGACATCCTTCTTGCCGTATGCTCGCTCCTCGACCACTCTGCCGCGGCGTGCAAGAAGAGTCACGATACCGGCGACCTCCTTCTGATCCACCTCACGTTGCATTGCCGCGTGAAGACGATCGAGTCGCTTGGAGGAGAAGCCGAGCGACTCCGGATTGTTAGCGGAAAGATCGAAGGCCGGCCTCTTCGCTGACTGCGCCTCGGTCAAATGCGAGAAGGCGACAAAGAGCAATCCAGTGAGGAGCAATTTCCAAAAACGCGAGATCATTGTTTCTCTCATTTCTCCCAGTCCCTTCATTGAGCACGAAGTGACCTATGCGCTCACATCCTAAGGTGAGGCTACTAATGCACATAGCAGCTGTCTACTCGCCTTTAGAGTTGACCTACTCTACCGAAATCCCACTAACCGACGCGAAAAACACTGCACAGTTGCTCACATTTCGATCACTTGTAGGAACTGGGAATCCACCGCCTTTGATCCTCGAATCGAACCTGTGGGGACGAGTGATGCGAGGAGGAACGTCTTCTTCTAGCCCGAACGAGGTTTCGCGCCAGTTCGAAGAGCGGGCCTGTTCTGGTCGTTTGCCAGAACGGTCAGATATGCGTCGCCCGAACCAGAGCACTTCAGCCTCGTTGAGGGTCCCAATGCCGGCACACTACGATCACCTGCCTGTTGGCCGGCACAGTGCAAGAAGTTGATCTTTCGCTCGGTCGAAGGAAACCGCTCCGCTCAGGGCGACAATTCAAAATCGTTCAGGATCGCAGCGGATTTGGAGACCGTTGACTCTTGTGAACGCTGCTATGCTCGAAAGGGGAGTTCGGACTTGCTCGCTCCGATTCGGTTCATTTGGAACGCTACGCGTGGCCATCGGCTGGCGCCGTGGCGCAGCGAATTTCTTCGCTGGCGCGTCGAAACGTATTCCGGGAAACCGGCCGCAACGCTGAGCGCGAAGGACGTGTTTAGCTTTGTCTGGAGTTCGCGTTGGGAGTTGCTTAGTTTTCTCGCATGGACATCTCGCTTTGAAAAGGAGACGCGCAAGCGTGGTTGAAGCCTGCGCCATTGCCGGTCAAATATGGCCGAACCGATTCATTCAGGCTGGTGCCGGTAGTCGCGCAAGTCGAGACTCCCGCTGTCTTCTTTTGATGCTTCTCCTTTTGCTCGCTCTTTTTCAGCCGGTCAGAGCGCAACAACTCCCGCCACCGGAGCCTCCGAAGGCATTGCCTGGCTCGGAAGAACCTGCTGCTACGGTCCGCGTAACCACCAATGAGGTGCTCGTTCCCACACTAGTGGAGAAGAAGGGTGGAGGCATCCTGTATGGGCTGAAGCAATCTGATTTTGTCCTCGAAGACGACGGGGTGCCGCAGAAGATTCGCGTGCAAGAGGAGATGGATACAACGCCGGTTGCGCTGGTGATTGCGGTGGAGCAGGGAGGCGTGAGTGCATTAGAGTTTGGCAAAGTCGCCAAGCTCGGTCCGCTGCTTGATCTCTTTCTTTCGGACCAGCGGAGCCAGGCCGCTCTCATGGGATTCGACTCCAAGCCGCATCTTCTTTGCGATTACACGCACTCCAGCGAGGACATGAATGAGACGCTTGAGGATCTCCGACCGGGCGATGGAGGCGCGGCGATCCTGGACACGATAAGTTCCGCGGTCGATTTGCTTGAGGCACAACCGAAGGAATTCCGGCGCGTGCTTTTGTTGATCAGCGAAGAGCGCGACCATGGCAGCAAGCACACGAAGCCGGTGGAGTTGATCCGGAAGATTGGGCGCTCGAATGTCCTAGTTCTCAGCGTTTCTTTTTCGCCGTCACGGGCGGAATTTCTTCACGATGCGAAGGACTCCGGCGACAACCGCACCATGAACATGATTTCACCGCTTGTCATGGCTGTGAACGCTTTTAAGAAAAATGTAGCCAAGGAAATCGCAGACGAGAGCGGTGGCGAGTATACGACCTTCACTGGCGACAAGCGATTTGAGCAACGTGTCGTCGACGCAGCCAGCCACGTCCGTAACCGGTATCTGATCAGCTTTAGTCCGTCCGACCCGAGTCCTGGATTGCACACCATTGGTGTAAGAACGACGCAGGATTATGGAGCGCGCATCGTGGCGAGGGCGAATTATTGGTTTCAGGCTGAGGGACAGTGACCTATTCGATCAGAGAGTTGGACATTATGCCGCACAATTTGTGGCATAATGTTTCTATGAGCCAGACCCTGCCAAATATTCAGCCACCCGTCTTTCAATTGGATTGGGCTGCCGCGGAACAGGGTGTGCCACTTTCCGCGCTGGATGAGTTTGCGGCCTACTCGGGCTTCGCGGTGAAAGATCTGTTGGAGGTTGTGATTCCCGCCCGCACGCTCAAGCATCGCCGCCGGCGGCAGGAGCCGTTCAGCCTGGACGAGTCGGACCGGTTGGCGCGCGTAGCACGGCTCTACAACCTGGGCCGTCGCGTCTTCGGCAATCCAGACAAGGCGCGCCGGTGGCTGTCGAAGCCCAAACAGCGCTTCGCAGAGCGCACCCCTCTGGCTATGATGCGGACCGAGTTGGGTGGACGCCAGGTGGAAGAGATGCTTTACCAGATCGACGAGGGGATGTTCGCGTAAGTCTTCCGACTTGCAGTAAAATATGGCACAAGTGGTGGGTGAGGATCGCCTGCAAAGGCGCTAAAACTAGACAATCACCCATCCGGCTCGCGCGGGGACCGTCTCACCGACGTTAAACGTGGCAACCGTAGCAGCCAAGTCAGAGACCGAAACTGAAGTTCAACTGTGTCTGATTTGGAGATTGCTATGGCAGTATACTGGCGCATCAGCGATCACGTTGATCTAACCGGCGAAGGTGGACGCAAAGCCGGTGCACGCTGGCACACGGCAGGATCGCGCATTGTTTATATGGCCGAATCCCCCATGGCGGCCCTTCTTGAGACGCTCGTCCATCTCAATGTTGACCCGGAAGATACCCCAGATTCCTACACTCTGCTGAGGATTTCTGGTCCTGACGAACTTAGCGTTCAAGCGCTCGATCCGTCTGCAGGGACAGAATGGATGAGCGATTTGCAATTAACGCGGAGGATGGGGGACGCGTGGTTGGCATCCGTGAAAGCTCCACTGGCGCGCGTTCCCTCTGTCATTGCGCCCTACAGTTGGAATTACCTGCTCAATCCGGCACATCCAGATGCTAAGCAGTTAAAGATTGTTGAAGTGATTCGCGAGCAATTCGATAAGCGGCTCTTCCATCTTGGTCTGCGCTGATCGAGCGGTTTGCATTCGCTTTCCCGTTGGTCGGCAAATGGCGTCATCCCTCGCGTTCATGGTAATCTCACAATAGACACTTGAGAGTGGACTGAGAACGCAAGAGGAGTAACCCCCGCCGTGCTGGCGACTGCAAAGAAAACCACCCTAATTGAACGCTTCCGCACCCACGATACGGACACCGGTTCGCCGGAAGTCCAGATCGCGATTCTGAGTGAGCGGATCGGCGAACTGACCGAGCACTTTAAGACACACAAGAAAGACCATGCTTCCCGTCGTGGTCTGCTCATGCTGGTCAGCAAGAGACGCCGTCTGCTGGATTACCTGAAGGCGCACGATTCAGACCGCTATCGCGACGTCATCGCTAAGCTCGGACTCCGGAAGTAACAAGAAAGCAAACATTGAGCCGGAAGCGCCCAGACCGAAGCATGGTCACGGCCCCCGTTCTACACAGGACATGGGGCCATGGTGTACCTGACGAATCCCGTCTGCTGCAACGGCAGAGGGGGCGCTTTGCGTCGGGTGCTGCCTCAAATTTCGACGCGAAAGCCGTCGAAGAATTCCGTGCCGGGTGCACGCGCCGCGATAGATTCAGTCGTGATCGTGGCCTAACTCTGTCAGTGGCATTTCTTCTAGAAGTTTCCCAAGTGAACAAAACGAAACGAGGACTCTATGTCTACAAAGCATGAAGTAGCTGTCGAGCTTGCCGGCGGCAAGCGGCTGGTTTTTGAGACCGGCCGCATCGCAAAGCAGGCATCCGGCTCCGCCCTGGTGACGACGGGCGAAACCGTTGTGCTAGCCACCGCTGTGGCCTCACCGGACCCGAGGGAAGGCATCGATTTCTTCCCACTGACTGTGGATTATCGTGAGTACACCTATGCGGGCGGACGCATTCCTGGCGGGTTTATCAAGCGCGAAGGGCGGCCCAGCGAGAAAGAGATTCTGACGGCGCGGCAAATTGACCGTCCCATCCGGCCGCTGTTCCCAGATGGTTTCCGCAATGAGACGCAGGTCATCGCACTCGTCTTTTCCGCCGACAAAGAAAATGATCCTGACGTGGTCGCGATCAACGCGGCATCGGCCGCTTTGGCTCTTTCAGACATTCCGTTCAGCGCGACTGTGGGTGCTGTGCGAGTGGGCCGGGTCGATGGCGAATTCATCATCAATCCGACGTATGCCGAGCGCGCTTCCACCACTGTGAACATCATGGTTGTGGGTCACAAAGACGGCATCGTGATGATTGAATCGGGCGCCAAAGAAGAAACAGAAGACGTAATCTTGGCAGCCATTGAATTTGCTCACACCGAGATTAAGAAGATTGTTGCTGTCATTGAAGAACTGGTTGCAAAAGCCGGCAAGAAGAAGCGCGCTTTCACAGCGCCCGAGTTCGACGAGCATTATTTCGCGGAACTCAGCGCCAAGGTTGGCGATCGTTTGAAGGATGCGCAAGACACGAAGAAGTATGGCAAGACCGAAAGCTACGGGCTGATCAAGAAGATCAAGGATGAACTCGCTGCCGGTCTTCCCGCAGACGATCCAAGCGCGAAGAAGAAGCTTGGCACTTACTATGAACATCTCATCGAGCAGCTTTTCCGGGAGCAGGTGACGAAGGAGCGTATTCGGCCCGATCGCCGCGCCTTCGACGAAATTCGTGCCATCTCCATCGAGACTCGCGTTCTGCCTCGCACCCATGGTTCGGCACTGTTCACCCGTGGTGAAACGCAGGCCCTGGTCACGTGCACGCTGGGAACCAATGATGACGGCCAGCGCCTGGAAAGCTACGAAGGCGAGCAGCGGAAGAATTTCATGCTGCATTACAATTTTCCGCCGTTCAGCGTTGGCGAAACGGGTCGCATGACGGGCGTGGGCCGGCGCGAAATCGGACATGGTGCATTGGCCGAGCGAGCGATTTCAGCAGTGCTGCCCAGTGTGGATGAATCGCCCTATTCGATTCGCGTAGTTTCGGACATTCTGGAATCGAATGGCTCGTCGTCGATGGCTTCCGTCTGCGGAGCAAGTCTGGCGCTCTTCGATGCAGGCATCCCTCTCAAGGGAGCAGTAGCCGGCGTTGCGATGGGACTGGTGAAAGAGGGTGACGACTATGCCATTCTCACCGACATTGCCGGGGCGGAGGATCATTACGGCGACATGGACTTTAAAGTCGCCGGTACACGCAAGGGAATCACCGCTCTGCAGATGGACATCAAGATCGGGGGTTTGACGCGTGAGATTCTGCAACAGGCCATGGATCAGGCTCGGCGCGGAAGACTGTTCCTGCTCGACAAGATGGACGAGGCACTTGCCGGACCCCATCAGGAACGCTCGCAGTATGCTCCGCGCATCGAGACCGTTATGATCCCGACCGACAAGATTCGCGATCTGATTGGCAAGGGCGGCGCGACCATTCGTGGAATCGTCGAACAGACCGGCGCCAAGATCGATGTCGATGACACCGGCAGAGTGAGCGTTGCCTCA
>Ga0181520_10010944_pt1 | contig 12025 bp, 7 predicted proteins | sample PEATcosm2014_Bin_29_FD_132451 | JGI IMG/M metagenome (GOLD analysis project Ga0181520, IMG submission 132451) | Peatland microbial communities from MTU Mesocosm Facility, Houghton, MI, USA - PEATcosm2014_Bin02_30_metaG | ecosystem: Environmental > Terrestrial > Soil > Wetlands > Peat | place...
AACTTGCGATGGTTATCCCATCCCAATGCACATGGATTCATGGCTGCCTCCTGGGGTCGAGATTGAGGGGTCTCAACCACCCAATCTAGCCCCGGCGAGGCAGCGTTTCATCCCATTACAACCCCCGACCCCTGATCCCTGACCCCTTCACCCCATGTCCACCGATTCCACGCCGAACGAATTGCCGAAACAATACGACCACGCCGCCGCCCAGCAGCGATGGTATCCCTTTTGGGAAGCACAAGGCTATTTCCACAGCGAGCCGAACCCGCTGCGCGAACCGTATACGATCGTCATTCCGCCGCCCAACGTCACCGGCGCGCTGCACCTGGGCCACGCCCTGAACAACACGCTGCAAGACATTCTCATCCGCCAGAAACGGATGCAAGGGTTCGAGACCCTGTGGATGCCGGGCACCGATCATGCCGGCATCGCCACGCAGGCCGTCGTCGAGCGGCGGCTGTTGAGCGAGGAGAAGCTGAGCCGGCACGAGTTGGGCCGTGCGGGCCTGGTCGAATGCATCTGGCAATGGAAGAAAGACTACGAAGCCCGCATCATCGGCCAGTTGAAGCAGATGGGCTGTAGCTGCGACTGGCAGCGCACCCGCTTCACGCTCGATGAGGTCTGTGCCCGGGCCGTCCGCGAGACGTTCTTCAATCTCTTCAAAGAGGGCAAAATCTATCGCGGCAAGCGGCTGGTCAACTGGGACACGTTTCTGCAAACGGCCGTCAGCGACGACGAGGTTTTCCACGAGCCGGTCAAAGGGCATTTTTGGCACTTCAAGTATCCGGTGGTCGATCCCAAGCCGGGCGAGCCAACACACGTCACGATTGCCACCACCCGGCCCGAGACCATGCTGGGCGATACGGCCGTGGCGGTGCATCCCGACCCGGCCGCGGCGCTAAACCAGGCGAAGAACGATCTCTGCCAGCGGCTGGCCGACGCCCCGGCCAAGGAAAAGGCGGAAATTCAGGCCCAAATCGACGAAGTCGAGCGACGGCAGCAGAAAATGCTGCCGCAACTGGAAAAACTTCGCGATATGGCGCGCGACGGCCGCATGTTGGAGTTGCCGCTGACCGACCGGCGGATTCCGCTCATTGCCGACACTTGGGCGAAGCCCGAATTGGGCTCCGGCTGCGTGAAAATCACCCCGGCCCACGACCAGAACGACTACGACGTCTGGCAGCGGCATCTGGAGATCGGGGCCATCAACATTCTCAATCCCGACGGCACGCTCAACGACAATGTGGCCGAACGGTATCGCGGCAAGACCGTAGAAGAGGCTCGCCGACTGGTCGTGGACGACTTGAAGGCCGCCGAGCTGCTCGTAGACATCGAGGACCGCGACATCGAGCTGGCCCACAGCGACCGCTCGAAGACGCCCATCGAGCCGTACCTGACCGACCAGTGGTTCGTCAAGATGGACGAGCTGGCCCAATCGGCGATGGACGCCGTGACCGACGGCCGCGTGCGCATCATTCCCGAACGCTACGCCAAGAGCTATCTCGACTGGCTCAGCGAGAAACGCGACTGGCCCATCGGCCGGCAGCTTTGGTGGGGACATCAGATTCCAGTATGGCGCCACACAATTGATCGCGATTCGGCGGATCAAGAGTCGAAAGAAAGGTTACAGAAACTCCATGATATAGATGCGCAGTTTGGCCTCGTTTCGAAAGCCGCGGAAATGGGTCGGCTTGATGTTGACGCGCGCAAACTGGAAGAACTGCGCCAGAGGAGGGAACAGCTTTACAACGAGACTGCATCCGTCAAACTTCGCCTGTTCAAGGACAAGTTCGGTGACCGCATTTCCTATCACGTTCGTCCAACGGAAGGGTTTGGACAAATAGAGTTGTTCATATGTGTTAAGCCCGGCAATGAGCAAATCGAGCGGGAATTGGAGGCGGATGAATTTCAACGGGACGAGGGTGTTCTCGACACCTGGTTCAGCTCCGCCCTCTGGCCGCATTCCACCCTCGGCTGGCCGGAGCAAACCGAGGAGCTGAAATACTACTATCCCACCAGCGTGCTCATCACCAGCCGCGACATCATTACGCTTTGGGTGGCGCGGATGGTGCTCATGGGCCTGCACAATGTGGGCGAAGTGCCCTTCCGCGACGTCTTCATCCATCCGAAAATCCTCGACGACTATGGCGAGGGAATGTCGAAGTCGAAGGGCAACGGCGTCGACCCGGTCGACGTGATGGAGAAGTTCGGAGCCGATTCGCTCCGCTTCGGCCTGGCCTATCTCACCACCGAGACGCAAGACGTGCGGATGGCGGTCGAGTTCGAGTGCCCCCACTGCCAAAAGCTGATCGAGCAGACCCGCGAGAACCGCACCCGGCCGTGGATCAAGTGCAAACACTGCGGCCAGCCGTTTTCGACCCAATGGGCCGAGAAACCGGAAGACAAGGCCCTCCCCCGCGGCGCGGTGGTGAGCGACCGGTTCGAGCTGGCCCGCAACTTCTGCAACAAGCTGTGGAACGCTTCGCGGTTCGCGATGCTCAACCTCGACGGTTTCGATCCGGGCCGGGTGGCCGACGACGAGCTGCTGGTCGAGGATTCGTGGATCCTCAGCCGCCTCTCGACGGTAACGCAACGGGTGACCGACGCCCTGGATGAGTATCGTTTTGCCGACGCCGCACGCACGCTCTACGATTTTGCCTGGGACGAGTTTTGCAGTTTTTACGTGGAAATGGTCAAAGGGCGGCTGCAAGACGAGTCAGGGCGAGTGGTCGCCCAGCGGGTGCTGGCCCACACGCTCGACACGATCCTCCGGCTCCTGCACCCGATGATTCCGTTCCTGACCGAGGACGTTTGGCAGCGGCTGGGCCAGATCGCGCCGGAGCGGGGCATCGACGCGGTGGCGTTGGCGGCCGACAGCATCATGCGGGCGCCCTGGCCGGAGAGCGATCCGGCCCGGCAGGACGCGGGAATCGAGGCCCAGTTCGCCCGTTTCCAGGAAGTGCTCCGCGCGGTCCGCGACGTCCGTGCCGGCCGGGGTGTAGCGCCAAAGACGCCGATCAAATTCTCGGTGCGTTGCGAGGCGGCGGTGGCCGAGCTATTGCTGCCGATGGAGCCCTACTTCGCCCCCATGGCGAACGCCCAGGCGACGGCCGTCGGGCCGGACGTTACGGCGCCGCCGCTGAGCGCCCACATCGCTCTGGCCGGCATGGACGTGTACGTGGACCTGGCCGAGCTGATCGACGTGCCGGCCGAGATCGCCCGGACGCAGCAGGAAGTGGAAAAGCTCACCGGCTTCATCGCCGCGAAGGAAAAGAAGCTCACCAACGCGAATTTCGTCGGGCGTGCGCCGGCCGAGGTGGTGCAAAAAGAGCGCGACAGTCTCAAAGACCTCCAAGATCAGCTTGCCGCGGCCAACGAAGTGTTGGAACGCCTGGGGACGTGATCGGGCAAGGGAACTTGACCTGCCGAGGCCGGCCATGCTACAAAACGCCTGAGGAACCCATGACGATTTGCCTTCCCTTGCTCGTTGCCGCGTCCCTGGTCGCCGATGCGGCGGCAGCAAGAAAAGCTCCGCCGGCCCCGGTTGCCGCCGGCCAGCACATTGCGAACGCCGAAAATGTCAAAGGTCTGACTCCTCACGTTCGCGTGACGCGGCAGGGGCGAGTGCTCAAGTTGGATTATGAGTTGCTCGACGCCCGCGGGATCAAACCTCCAACGGTCGATCGCGATCAAAAGCCCCAGTTCAAGATTTTTCGCGACGGGCAGCAGCTCGCGGCGGGCGATTTCGAGTATGGCTGAGGCGGCGTGTGCTCGTACTCGTGGCGAGTACCTCTCAGCGTCGGTAACAGCGAACTGACGATTGTTCCGTCTCAGGAACTAGGAAAGTCGGGCACTCGCCAGGGTCCACCCGTGGTTTTCCGCTGGCGGTGGTTCTATCACCTGCCCGGCCTCGCGTTTTGGGCCCTGGTGGTCGTGCCGCTCGTGCTGGTGAAGGAAAATCGACGCTTGTCGGCCTGGGCCATCCTGGTCCCGCTCGGCCTGGTGGTCGTCCTTTGCCAGATGCTCACCAACTTGAGTTCAGCACCATCGGCAGCGGCCGAAGGGAGCCGAGTGTTCCTTGTTACCTTCGCCACGGGCTGGGCGGTCGTCTGGCTGCTGGGCTTCTGGTTCGCCAGCCGCCATCGGCGGTTGGCTCTTGGCGCGACGTTTTTCGTCATGGTGGCCGTCGGCCTGCTTTCCTACCTCTGCAATTTCGGCGTGGCAAGGGGTGAAGTTTTGCCGACGCTTTCCATCTATTACGTCATCCTCGCTCTGGCTCTCATGCTGCCGCTGTGGCTGAGCAGTTGGTGCTGCCGAAGGGTTTACCGGCCCGTGCGTTTCATGTTTTGGCTCTTGCTGTGGACGTCACTCATGCTCCCTGGGATGCTCGGGTTATGCTTTGGAGCGGTAGCATTGCTCACGTCCTCAGGACCGCAGGCCCTGGCCCATGCCTTAGCGGTGATGCCCATGGTGGCATTGCTGGGCGGCATCTATGGCGTCGTGCTCTATCTGATCAATCTTCCTTTCATGCTGCTCATGTTTCGCAATTCGTTGTATCGCGAGCGATTCTGCAAGGTGTTCGGTTTGCAGGCCGCGACAAACTTGCCTGCGGCTGTCGGTACGACTGCACGAGATGATACTCTGCATCTGGGCGAAATTGACATCCACGGGCGGGGATCATAGACTCGAAGATGCATTTTGGTACCAAGACAGCGCGCATGCGCAACATTCGCCCAGCCAGCCGCGGGGGCCCATGACTTCTTCCAGTCCGCCGGTTAAGGCCGATCCTTGCCACTCGCTGCCGCACGACGCGGGTGGCCGGCGAGAGCGACGGTTGGTGGGACTGTTTTGTCTCTTGGCCGCCCTGCGCATGTTGGTCTACGCCGCTGCCTTCCCGTTCTTCAACAACATTGACGAGTACGACCACTTTGACCTGGTTTGCAAGTACGCGCAGGGCCACGTTCCCAGCGGCCTGGAGCAATGGAATGAGGAAGCGGCGGCGTTCGTGGCGCTCTACGGCAGCCCGGAGTTCATTGGGCGTTTGCAAGATTTTCCTGCGGGAAAGATACCTGCACCGGTATGGTCCACTCCTCCCCGGGCGGCCGCCAAAACCTTCCAGCGATTGAAAAGCGAGTGGAGCCGAGAGCTGAATTACGAGGCCGTCCAACCGCCCTTGTACTATGTGGTCGTGGGCACCTGGTTCGATCTGGGAAAACTCCTGGGCCTAAGCGGCGGAAACCTTCTTTACTGGACGCGAGTGGCCAACGTACTCGCCTACGGCCTGCTCGTATGGCTCTCGTACCTGTTTACGAAAGAGCTGTTCCCCGATTCCAAGTTTCTCTATCTGGGCGTGCCCGCCATGCTGGTTGTCTTGCCGCAGGATATCTTTTGCGGTCTGAACAACGATGCCCTGTCGGCGCCGTTGGTGACGTTGTCGCTTTATCTGCTGTTTCGTTTCGGTCGGAGCGAGGCGCCCAGCCCAGAACTGGCCATAGGCGCCGGCCTGGCGACGGCGGCGGCATTCTTGACGAAGTATACTAACGCGCCGCTGTTGGTCGTGCCCGCCATCGTGGCTTTCCTGCAAGTCCGCTCCTGGTGGCAGAAAAAGCAGCCGCGCAGCCAACTTTTGTCCGTCGTATTGCTGCTCTTGGCCGCGGGCATCCCAATCGCCTGCTGGCTGGGACGGAATTATCTGGTTTTGGGCGAATGGACGGGGTTTGGGCTGAAAAGCCGCCACATGACCTGGACGGCGAAACCGCTCGGACAGTATGCCGATCATCCGATTTTCACGGCCGCTGGTTGGATGTGCTTTTGGCGCGAGCTGATCAGCACCCTCTGGCGCGGCGAGGTCTTGTGGCATCGCGGACAAGTGGCGGCCGGCGGCATGGACACGTTTTATACATGGTCATCCACCGCCTTCCTGTTCATCTTTGTCATTGCCACGGCAGGCCGGATCAGGAAGATCCCGGCCCAGCGCGGCGCGGCCGCCACGCTGTGCCTGTTGATGGTCGTGCTCTACGTGGCCCTGCTCGTGTTTCTTTCCATCTCCGTCGATTTCGGCCAAGGCATGTTCGGTCGCCCATCGCATGCATGGCCCTATTTCGCCAACGGACGAATGATGCTGGGGGCACTGGTTCCTTTTTTGGTCCTTTACTTGGGCGGGTTGGAAGTGCTCTTGGGTTGGCTGCGGATCGGTTTTCTTCGTCTGCCGCTGCTGATCCTGGTTGTCGACGTCATCGCGATCTCCCAAATCATGTATTCGATGGACGTGTTCGCAAGCCGGTTTAACTGGTATCACCTGCCTTGACTGTGAACATGGGGTGTCTGCGAAGACAAGGATGTTCGTTTTGCCGCATTTTGAACACGGCTTCGCTCCTCTTCGCAAGTCCCACCAATCCGCCCAACCGCTCTGGCATAATCTGGTAAATCCAGCTAAACTCTGCGGGGCGTGTTGATATTTCCGACTAGGTAAACTATTCCGGTGCCAATTGACACAAGGAGTTGTGCCGTGCCTCGTTTCTTGACCTGCTTCTCCTGGGGCCTGGGCGGTGTGCTGTTGTTGTGTGGGGGGAGCGCCGCGTGGGCCGTCGGCCGCCCCTGCGAAACCCTGCTGCCCGACACCACCGAGGGTTTCATCGCCATTTCCAACGTCGATGTCCTCAGCGAACACTGGAACAAGACTCAGTTGGGTCATTTGATGGCCGAGCCCGTAATGAAGCCCGCCAGCAAGGACATCCGCCGGCAACTCGACGAGCGGTGGTCGAACATCCACGAGCGGCTCGGGCTGAGCCTGGACGATCTGAAAGGGGTTCCCGGCGGCGACGTGGGGCTCGGGCTGATCGCTCCGGCGCCCGGCAAGGCGGCGCTGGCCATCGTCGTCGACGTCACCGACAAGCTGCCGCAAGCCAACGAGGCGCTGCAAAAGGCCACGGCCACGCAATTGCAGCGCGGCGCCAAACGCAGCGAAATCAGGGTCGAGGGCTGTCCGGACCGCGTCATCCGCTTCGATCTGCCCGTGCCTGAAGAAGAAAAGGAAGCCCGCCAGAGTACCTTGCGGGGCAGCGAGAAATCGGAAGCCGCAAAGGCCGAGGGCAAAACGGCGGCGGCTAGCCCCGCAGCGGTCTCCGTGGACCGTCAGGCGTTCTACTGTCTGACGGGAAATCTACTCGCGGCCACCGACAATTTCGAGGTGCTCAAGGGCATCCTGGCTCGAGCGAGCGGGAACCAGAACGGCAGCCTCGCCGAGCGCAAGGGCTTCCAAACGGTGATGCAGCGATGCAAGAAGGATAGCGGCGAAGGGCAGCCGCAGATTCGTTGGTTCATTTGTCCGCTGGGCTACGCCGAGGCCGCCCGTGCCGCCACTCCCGCCGATCGCCGCCGCAAAGGCAAGAGCGTCTTGGAAGTGCTGCGGAACCAAGGAGTGGGGGCGGTGAAAGGGGTGGGCGGATTCCTCGATTTCGCGGCCGGAGGATACGAGATGGTGCATCGCACGGCGGTGTATGCTCCCTTGCCCTATGAAAAATCCATGAAGATGGCGGTGTTGCCCAACGGCGACGACCTGACGCCGCAGCCGTGGGTGCCGCGCGACATCGCCACCTACACCAGCCTCTATTTCGATATCGCCAACGGCTTCGAGCATTTCGGATGCTTGTTTGACGAACTCTTTGGCGAAGGCGAGCGAGGAGCCTGGGAGGACGTCAAGCAAGATCTCAAGGGCGACCCGAGCGGGCCGCAGATCGATCTCCGCGACGATTTGATCAAACACCTCGGCCGCCGGGTGAGCGTCTTGACCGACTATCAGTTGCCCATCACCACGACCAGCGAACGGCTCTTGGTGGCGATCGAGGCAACCAACCCCAAAGCGGTCGCCGTGGCGATCGCCAAGTTGGTGAAGAACGATCCGACCTGGAGGCGGCGAGTGGTGAACGGGCAAGTCATTTTCGAGGCCGTCGAGGACGACACGGCTGCCCCCGCGGCCCCCCAGATCTCCTTTGGCGAAGCGCCGGCGGCAACTCCCGGCCGTCCGATGAAAAAAAAGAAGAAGGAAAAAGAAGGGGAGGAAGAGGAAGAGCAGAAGGAACACCCCTTATTGCCCCATGGCGCGATCACGGTATGGAAGGGGCACTTGCTGATCGCCTCGCACATCGACTTCCTGTTGAAGATCATGGCGCCGGCCAAGAAAGTCACTCCCCTCGACGACGACGCGGACTACCGTTTGGTCGAAGGACAGATCCAGAAGCTCGACCCGAAAACGAAATGCTTGCGGTCGTTCTCGCGTACCGACGAAGAGTATCGCCCCACGTATGAATTGGTCCGCCAGAACAAGATGCCGGAGAGTGAGACGATGCTGGCGCGGCTGCTGAATGCCATGCTGGGCGAAGGGAAGAAGGGCGCGGTCCGCAGGCAACGGATCGACGGCCGGCAATTGCCCGACTACGACGTGGTTCGCCGGTATTTGGGGCCCGCGGGGCTGCAAGTCACCAGCGAGCCGACCGGCTGGTTCTTGAAGGGCTTTACGTTGGCGAAGTAGGCGTCGCATCTTATTGCTTCCTAACGGGTTACGGTTGGTAGTGCCGCCCCCCGGCGACCGCACGGCCTCAGCGCGGGGCCCCACGGAAATCGGGGGGATGCCGCCACATTGCCACGTATCTCTGCCAGGCGAAGGTCTTTTTCCGCAGCGGCGGGGAGGACGGGCCTCGGCCCAGTTGCCAGGCTGGCGTGGCGCCCTACCCCTTGCGGAGTTGGAAGGATTATTGTAGGATAAGCACAGTGGCGGAGTTGGTACTTTTATCATAGCATCGCACATCATTTTGCGATGGCTGGGGCCCTGAATCGGATTTCTCCGAGGAGAGGAAGGACTACCATGGGTACGAACGGACGGTCGCGGCGTGGCTTCACTTTGGTGGAATTGTTGGTTGTCATCACCATCATCGGCATCCTGATTGCCCTGCTCTTGCCGGCGGTACAGGCGGCGCGAGAAGCGGCACGAAAGATGCAATGCCAGAACAACCTCAAGCAACTTGCGCTCGGCTGTCTCAGCCACGAGCATGCCAACGGCAAGCTTCCCTCTGGCGGTTGGACTTATGAGTGGATTGGCGATTCCGCCCGCGGCTTCGGGCATACGCAGCCCGGTAGCTGGTACTTTTCTATTCTTCCCTATATGGATCTAACGAATGTGTGGCAAATGTCGGCCAGTGACCATAACCAAACCAATGGCGGCAATATCATCAACGTCACGACCGCCGCGCAAATGTGCATAACCCCGCTCACCGTGGTGAACTGTCCTACGCGGCGGCAAACGGTTGTTTATCCGATCGGAGGGTCAACCTGGACCAATCCTCCGGGCGTCACCACTACCGGTATCGTGAAGGGCGATTACGCGGGGAATGGCGGGGACTCGGCCTTTGCCGATTCCTATACGGTGTGTGATCCGGGCCCCACTACGTTGGCCATGGGGGATCAGTGGTGGACCACAGCCACCTACGGCGGCGGGAAGGGTTGGGGCGCCAACTATAGTGACGCGCACGGGGACGTCAGGACCAAGATTCCCACCGCCTGGGGCCCGACTCCTTACAACGGCGTCATCTTTCAAAACAGCGAAGTGACGATGGGCATGATCAAGGATGGCGCGAGCAATACCTACCTGTGTGGCGAAAAATACTGTGTACCGGACTACTATGCTACCACCGACGACACGGCCGACACCGAGACCATTTATAACGGTGACGACAACGACAACGAGCGCAGCGCCTGGAACACGCCCATGCAGGACAAGCCGGGCTATTACACCATGAGCATGGGTACCTCGACCGCACCCAACACCACCTCGCTGTTTGGCAGTAACCACGCGTCGGGCTTCAACATGGCTTTCTGCGACGGCTCGGTCCACATGCTCAGCTACTCGATCAATTCCTACGTTCCGAACTGGAACGCCACCGCCGGCTCCGGCGGCTGGGACCCCACGCAGCCGAACCCGCCGGGCTCGGGCGTTCATCAACGTTTGGCCAATCGCTGTGATGGCCTGCCGTGCGAAGCGAGTAGTGTGTTTTAACGAAATCCCGGCAGCCCGGCGGAGTTGGTGTGGCAGACAGACCCCGCCTGCCTTCTCCCCGGTCGTGCCATGAAGCTCAGTTCGATCCCGCAAATCTACCGGCACGTAGGGCGCTGGTATGAGATTTTGGAGGTTTTGAGCAAGTACGGGCTGGCGGCGTGGATCGGGCGACTGGGGCCGGATTTTGCCAAGGACTTGCTGAAGGCCAGGGGCGGCGCGGCGATCGCGCGGCACCCCTGGGAGACTCGGCTGCGGCTCGCCGCCGCCGAGTTGGGGCCCACCTTCATCAAGCTCGGCCAGATCCTCAGCACCCGTCCCGACCTGGTGGGAGTCAAGCTGGCCGACGAGTTGCAGCAGTTGCAGGCTAACGTTCCCGCCGACCCGCCCGCCGTGGTCCGCAAGCTCGTCGAAGCGGAGTTGGGCCGCCCGATCGAGGATCTCTTCGTCGCCTTCGAGCCGGAGGCAATGGCCTCGGCGTCCATCGGACAGGTGCATCGGGCACGGCTCCCTTCCGGCGAGTCCGTGGTGGTCAAGGTGCTGCATGCCGACATCGAGAAGAAGGTGGCCATCGACATGGACATCCTGGCCGGCTTGGCCCAAGCCGCCGAGATGCTTCCCGAGTTCCGCAACTATCGGCCGGCGGCGATTGCGGCGGAATATCAGCGGGTGATGCGGCGGGAGTTGGACTTCGGCCGCGAGCAGCGTAACCTGCAACAGTTTGCCCAGAACTTCCGCGGCGACCCGACCGTCTATTTCCCTCGCACCTATCCCGCCCTTTCCACGCGCCGCGTGCTGACCATGGAGATGATCGAGGGCATCAAGCTTTCGGAAACGGAGCGGCTTTCCGTGGCGGGCATCGATGGCGACGAAGTCGCCCGCCGCGGGGCGGCCATCTGCCTGAGGATGATCTTCGACCAGAATTTCTACCACGCCGATCCGCATCCCGGCAATCTGCTGGTAATGGCCGGTTGCCGCATCGGGCTCTTGGATTGCGGCATGGTGGGCCGCATCGACGAGCAGTTGCATGAAAACGTCAGCGAGCTGCTGGTCGCGCTGGGCAATCTTGACGCGGAACACATGACCGCGATGATCGTGCGGCTGGGAAAGACGCCGCCCGACCTGGATCGGTCCGCGCTGAGCTTCGACGTGGCCGACTTTCTCTCCTACTATGCCACGCAATCGCTGGACCGCTTCGACCTCAGCGGCGCGCTGAACGAGATGGTGGAGCAGATTCGTCGCTACCACATCATGTTGCCGGCCCGCATTGCCATGCTCGTGAAGGCGCTGATTACCTTGGAAGGCACCGCCCGACTGGTGAGCCCGAAGTTCAACCTCGTGGAAATGATCCAGCCCTACCGGCAGAAGATGTTATGGCGGCGGTTTTCGCCAGGCCGCCGCCTGCGGAAGCTCTATCGGCTCTATTCCGAGTTGGAGCACTTGGTCGACATCTTGCCGCAGGGAATTGCCGACGTTCTGGAACAGATGCAGGGGGGACGATTCGACATCCATCTGGACCACCGGGGACTGGAGCCCTCGGTGAACCGCCTGGTGCTGGGAATGCTGGCCAGCGCGCTGTTCCTGGGCGCCTCACTGCTCCTCAGCCGCGGCGTGCCGCCCTTGCTCAGCCTGCCGCTGCTGCCGGAAATCTCTGCGCCGGGAACAGCCGCAGCCGTGGTCAGCATCGCCTTGGGGTTGCGGCTCTGGCGGGCAATCAGCAAGTCGGGACACCTCGATCGCAAGAAGAGGGACACCTGAAGACATTGATCGTCTGCGGCTTTCTGGCGCTAGCGCTGGCGATGGTCTTCGGCCAGACGGCTGGCTACGACTTCATCGACTTCGATGACGGTCCTTAGAGCTTGTTTCTGAAGTGCTAGCGTGGAACGGTCGCCGGGGTGTTCCGGGTTAATCGGTGGACCATCAGTTGGATCATCGCAATCAAGACCATGTTTTCACTCGTGTCGGTCTGGAACT
>Ga0181520_10010945_pt1 | contig 12024 bp, 11 predicted proteins | sample PEATcosm2014_Bin_29_FD_132451 | JGI IMG/M metagenome (GOLD analysis project Ga0181520, IMG submission 132451) | Peatland microbial communities from MTU Mesocosm Facility, Houghton, MI, USA - PEATcosm2014_Bin02_30_metaG | ecosystem: Environmental > Terrestrial > Soil > Wetlands > Peat | place...
CGCTACTGGCCGTTCACAAGGGCCGGTTTCGGGATCAGTGAAAGTGAAGAATCTGTTAAAACCCATAACTTTGACGATTAAACTGTTCTAGAGTCAGTGTCCAAATCTCCCCTCCGAGGGAATAAAAAATAATGAGGTTAATAAATTTATGAGCAAGAACAATTCAATTAAAAAGAAAAAGGGGCCGAATTGGCCGATTTATGCCGGCGTTTTCATGGTGTCCTTGGCCATCCTCTGCCTGGAAGTTATATTAAACAGGATGTTTTCACTGACATTCTGGTATCATTTCGGGTTTATAATATTATCGGTGGCGCTGTTCGGGATAGGCTTCGGCGGGCTCCTCGTATTTTTCACGAACCCCATCCTGAAGCGCTTCACGATTATCACGCTTGTTATTGTTTCTATCGCTATGGCGGCGTCGATACCGTTCGCTCTGCTCGAGATAAATAAAATACCCTTAGAAATGAACGTGATTTCAGATTCCCCTGTTAATAAAGACTTTGTCGCAAAACTTACTACCGGCCTTGAAAAGTCCGGCATCGCGCAAACGGAGAAAGCCGGCCTTAACAGCCTCCTGAAAGAGATAAACAGGCCTCCTGCGGACCCCGACAGGATCGTCCGGCTCAAGAAGGAAATACGCGAATCTTCCTTTACAGAAAGGCAGAGGTCTATTCTTTCCCAGCTGATGAACCAGAATGTCCAGAGGGAATATCTGACGATGTTCCTCATGTTTCTCCTGATACCCTTCATGCTCGGAGGGTTCATCTTTTCCTTTATATTCACAAATTTCAAGGAACATATTAATAAGGTTTACTTTTTCGACCTTGTTGGCGGAGGAATAGGCTGCTTTTTCGCGCTTATAATTTTTCCCGGCAACGGGCCGCTCATAGTATCTTTCATAATTTCATTAATAGTGATAGCCGCTGCGGCTGTTTTTGCATTCGAGAAGCATTTTATATTTGCGATAGCCGTATTGCTCCTTGCCGTACCCGATTTTTACTATATTTATCCCCTTGTTAAAAACACGGAAATCAGGGTAAGCGAGGATAAGAGGAATGTTGACGCATACAAAGACAAGGTATGGGCGGACTGGGACAATTTCGGATATGTCGCCGTCCATAAAAAGACGCCGGAAACATGGGTCTTTACTGTCGATTATTCCTGTTTTACATATCTCTATCATGTAACGGATACGAACAATCTTTCGGAGTTTAAAACGGTATTAAGGGCCCAATACTACCCCTATGTCGTCAAGAAAGCCCCTAAAGACGTAGGCATCGTGGGGGTGGGAGCCGGCAAGGATATACTCCTTGCGCTTGCCGCCGGAGCGGAAAACATCCAGGGCGCCGAATTCAACAATACAATTTACAGGCTTTTTAATGATGTCTACAGCAAAAGGCTGGGAGATATCGGACACAGGACCAACGTCCACATAGAATTCCAGGAAGGCAGATTCTTTATCCGATCGTCAAAACAGAAATACGACGTCCTGGTTTTCGATAACTCGATCTCCCAGGTTGCCGTATCTTCAGGATCGTTCACCTTAGCCGAAAGCTACCTGTTTACTGTCCAGGGAATGATGGATTATATTTCCCATCTTAAAACCGATGGAATTTTATATCTTTCCAATCCTTACGTAGACGGGCCAAGATTTGTAACCGTACTCAAGGAAGCTTATAAAAGGCTGGGCAAGGAGAATGACTTCGCCAAAAGCATAATGATCTTCGATGAACCCGGGGACTATCATAAATGCAAGATTTTAGTAAAGAACGGCGGGTTCACTGAAAATGAAGCGTCGACCCTTACGGAATACGCTTTCTCCATCGGCCAGGGGCTGATATATTCCCCCTATGCCGCTGCAGAAAAGAAAGACGATACGGGAAGGAAGGATGCAAGACTTGTTACTGCAGTTAATATGGAAAATGAATACAAGCTTTCAGATACCGATATACGCCCTTCCACTGACGACTGGCCGTTTTTCTCACAGCGAGTGAAGCCGGACAATACCGTCCTGACAAGGGGCGACAACGCCGTCAGTTTCTTCTATCCTCAGCCCTTCTTCCTGCTGAGGGAAATCACGAGCCAGGTAGTCTTCTACTGCGCCCTTTTCCTGATAGTGCCGCTTGTATTTCTTAACCTCAGGGGCCTGCGCAAGCTCCATCATAAATTCGGAAGCATCATTTATTTTGCATCGCTGGGACTGGGTTTCATGCTCGTCGAGGTTGTAATGATGCAGAAATATACGCTTATTCTCGGCCACCCGATATTTGCCTTTGCTGTCGTGCTGTCGTCCCTTCTTATCAGTTCAGGTCTTGGAAGCATGTACAGCGACAGGTTTAAAAATCCGTTTAAAGCGATATGGATGGGCCTCGGAGGGATAGCTCTCTCCATGGCGGTTTCATACTTAGCCGTAATGTTCTTCCAGGATTCGATCATCGGATGGTCTCTTGTTGCGAGGATGATCTCCATTATCATCTTAGTCGCAGCTTCGGGATTTTTTATGGGCTGGATGATGCCGTCGGGTATAAGGGCCATCACGGAGACGGACGAGGGCAGTTCAATACCCTGGATGTGGTCTGTGAACGGCGTATTCTCAGTCCTCGCCAGTTTTGTAGCGATTTATGTTTCTGTTATTTTCGGCTATACTCTTGTATTCGTCCTTGGAATTGCAGTCTACACTGCGGGAACGGCTGCCTTTTCAATCAGGATGCTTAAGGGGAAATAGGCCTGTTGAAGATAAGCAATAGATTTGAATAGAGCGCGGGGCTTTTCCAGAAATCCCAGTTATGCGAAAAGCCCTTCCCCAGCGCTGTTCTGTCTATAATGTCGATGTTTGTCAGACCGGTTTTTATTAAGTTTACTGCCTGTCCATGGAAGATTGAATTTTCTTCGGAGAAGACGTATACCTTGTTACCTTTCATATTACGCAATATTTCGAGCGGATTTTCGTTTTTCCAATCCTGAGGGGTTTTAAAAACACTCTCATGTATCCTGAATTCGCCTGCCGATTGATTAAGGCCGGCCAGATCGAAAGTTCCGGAAATGCAGACAAGGCAGACTTTACTTCCGCAAAGAGATGCGAATTTTACGGCTCCCTCGGACCCTGTCGAGATCCCGGTGAGGATAACCCCTTCCGGTGCTATCAATTCTTTATAATACAGAAAAATCTGATAGATATCTTCTATATCGGACATCGGGTAGACAGTCGTCCCCATATCCGGTAAAAAAAACACGGCATGAAGCCTGCGGGATATCCCCGGCAGGCCCCATTTCCTGATGATGATGTCCGGGTCCTGCATATATGGGTCACCTGCGGGCTTATATCCATGAAGGATCCAGACCATTCTGAGAGCTTTCTCCCCGTTTAAATTTACTATCCTGAGCGGAACTGTCCTTGCATAATTAAGGCCCGGCATACTGATCTTAACATCGACATAAGAAATACTACCGGCGTTAGAAATGGCCCTGGCGGATATTAAAACCTGTTTTTCAGCATAAAATGACAGATGGATGAAAAATATCATAAAACAGGCGTGAAGTATTAAAATTCCCTTCATCCCTGATAATAGCCGGAATTTTGTTTTTTGACAATTATTTTAAATTTTAATATACTTCAGGCAGTAAAATAAAAGAGGCGGAAACCCGATGGCTGTCAGGAAGAAAATGGATAAAGCCGTTATCAGCGAAGCTGATGAAATACTTTCGGGTAAGGGCCGCAGGCGGGGGATTTTCAAGTTCCTTCCATTCCTGGGACCGGCGTTCATTGCGAGCATCGCCTATATGGACCCGGGGAATTTTGCCACAAATATCCAGGGTGGTTCGGAGTTCGGTTACAGGCTGATCTGGGTGATTATCGCTTCCAACTTAACCGCGATGCTTATACAGGTTCTCTCGGCGAAACTCGGGATTGCAACAGGCATGAATCTTGCGGAGTTATGCCGGAGCAGGATGAAATTTCCTGTGGTATTTTCCATGTGGATAATTATGGAAATAGTGGCAATGGCTACCGATCTTGCAGAGTTTGTCGGGGCCGCCATAGGATTCAACCTTCTTTTCGGTATGCCCCTCTGGGAAGCGGGGCTGCTGACGGCCTTTGTCACATTCCTTATACTTGCCCTTGAAACTTACGGTTTCAGGCCCCTTGAGGCTGTAATAACATCGCTTGTCGGGGTAATAGCCTTGAGCTATCTTGTAGAGACCCTCTTGAGTCCTCCGGATTGGGGACAGGTCGGTATAAATACTATAATCCCCTCTTTCAGCGGCAAAGAAAGCGTTTTTATAGCCGTGGGGATTCTCGGCGCGACAGTGATGCCCCATGTTATTTTTCTCCATTCATCTCTTACCCAGGGCAGGATAGTTACAAGAGACCCTGCCAAGCTCAAGAGGCTTTTCCACTTCGAACTGATCGACGTCGGCGCCGCAATGGGCCTGGCCGGACTGATAAATGCCGCGATGCTTATCATGGCCGCGACGACATTTTATAAACACGGCATGAATACAATCGCAACGATCCAGGATGCCTATAAAACCCTTATCCCGCTCTTAGGGCCCGCAGCGGCTGTTATTTTTGCCGTATCGCTCTTAGCCTCGGGGCTGTCATCATCCTCTGTCGGGACGATGGCGGGTCAGATAATAATGCAGGGCTTTATAAGGAGAAAGATACCCGTATGGGTAAGAAGGCTGATAACGGTCATACCGTCCATGGTCGTTTTGATTTCGGGGCTCGATCCCACAAGGACCCTGGTTTACAGCCAGGTCGTGCTCTCCTTCGGACTTCCTTTCGCGGTTCTGCCTCTTGTCTGGTTTACAAGCAGCAAGGAAATAATGGGGGGGCTGGTAAACAGGATCTATACGATTATTCCTTCGGCCGCGGCTGCTGTTTTAATTCTTTTTCTGAATTTTTACCTGATCTGGCAGTTCATTTTCGGAGGTTAAAATGTTTAAAAATATACTTGTACCGCTTGACGGATCGGAATATGCGGAAGCCGCGCTTCCTTTTTCAATAAGCCTGGCTGAGAAGCTCGGTTCGAGACTGACTCTCCTGCATGTCATAGAAAAAAGCCCCCCGAAAACGATCCATGGGGAGCGGCATCTTGCACAATACGGTGAAGCGGTGAAATATTTCGAAAACCTGAAAGAAAAATATTTTCCGCCCGGAATCAAAGTCTCGTATCATATTCACGATGGCGACGACATGACCGTGGATAAGGCCATAGCAATTCACCACAATGAGATATCTGCCGACCTCATCCTGATGACCACCCATGGATGGGGCGGAATCAAGGAAATATTTTTCGGGAATATTGCGCAGCAGATACTCAACACCTGCACAGTTCCTATCCTTTTCATCCCTCCGTCGTTCAAGATTAAAACTGGGGACATATGGCCCAGGAACATCCTGTTACCGCTTGACGGCACTTCTGCCCATGAGAAGGGTGAAGAAGCCGCCGTTTACCTCGCCTGTACCGGCGGTTCGGATCTATTCTTAGCCTATGTCATTCCTACATTGAATACCCTCCCAGCCGGGCAGACGGCGGTGGGCGTACTGCTGCCGGGTGTTACCAGGGAGCTTCTTGAAATGGAAGAATCGGGTGCTGAAGATTATATTGAATGCAAGAAGAAAGAGTATTCCGAAAAAGGGCTGTTAAATGTCAAAACCGGGATTTACAGAGGCGACCCGGCTATGATCATAAGCGAATTGACAGAAAAGGAAAATATAGACTTGATAGCCCTCGGTACTCATGGAAGGGTGGGGCTGACGGCTTTCTGGTCTGGAAGCGTCGGCGCCAGAGTTACGGGGAGGGCCCGGAGGGCAGCGATACTATTCGTGCCTGTCGGTTAAGAATTTTTAAGGAGTATTGTCCTGCTGAAAAATATTCCCGGTCCCCTTGATGTTTCGAATCCGGTCCGATGTATTATATCTATCGATTTTTTAAAATCATTTTTTGAAACATGAAAACGCGGTTCGGCTATCAATACTTTTCCGCCCGGATTAAGCAATGTTTTTATTTCCAGCAAAAAAGCCTGCTGATCGGGAATTTCATGCAGCATCCAGAAAACCAGGATAAAATCAGCTTTTTCCTGCAGGCCGATCCTGCCTTCCCCGCATTTATAAAGCTCTATATTTGAAATGCCGTATTTTTTTATTTTTTGTCTTACGATCCCAAGCATTCCATCCTGTAAATCCGCAGCGATCACTTTTCCCGGATTGCCGGCCAGTCTCGACATTTCTATCGTAAAATATCCGGGGCCGCACCCAAGGTCGAGCGCAGTCATACCTGTTTTAATATAAGGCCGCAGAATCCCGCGGGGATTCTGAAAAAGTTTCCTGAGATTTGTATCGAGCGCCCCGGCTCGCTCTTCAGGGCATATTCTGTGATTTCTTGCAGAATGCATAAATTCCTCCGTTTTTGTCCGTATTGATACTGACGGAATAAATTTAGTTTTATTGCAATTTTATTTCTTCGCCGCGGAGGCGCGATGGGTATCCCTTCAGCTGATATTTTTTCTGCTTTCTTTGCGTCTTTGCGGTGAATCCTTATTTGTTTTATAATGAAGACGATGTCAAGGCGGGAAAAATGCCACATTTCATATTATTCATCATCCAGCTGATATTTATCGCTGCGGTCTGTTCCCTGTTTTTTATTACTTACCGCAGGCTTAAAACCGGGAACAGGCTGTTAGAATTTATAATTTTTTATATAGCTATAATGGCGCTGAAATTATTATTAAATTATATCCTTCTATATTTTAAAATCAACCTTGCTTTCGAGTCGTTTATCGAATTGATACTCTATACGTTCAGCGCAGATATCTCGTTTTTATTGCTGTTTTCATTCCCCTTCATCTTCAATACGCTGCTTTCAATACCCAGGCTGAAATTAAACAATTATTTCCTGGTTATAATTCTCGCGGCGGCTTTCCTGATCAGGTGCGTGCCTTACTTTTACAAAATATTTTTCCCGGGCGAATTTTACGATATAAATTTATTTTATTTGCCTGAAATAATCACCGGGTTTATCAGCATTTATATCCTGATCACATATTTCCTTTTTCATAAGAGACAGGAAGATCCGCTGAAGAGGAAAATGATTTCTTCAGGCCTCGTGTTTTATTTTTATATATTAATAGATACCTTCCTCATTAACCAGATGATCTATTTAAAGGGTTTTTATTCATTTTTTATCTGGATGAGCATGGGTATTAATTTGTTCTGGATCGTTTTTCTAAACGGGTTAGCCGCTGTAATTATCCGGACCTGTCGGGAAAGTTTCTCTGAAGGTGCAGGCGCTGATGAGGATTTTATCAGGAAATATAACCTGACATCGAGGGAAGCCGGAATAGTAAGCCAGGTGATAAATGGAAAATCCAACAAGGAAATCGCCGAATCGATTTTTCTTTCAATTAAAACAATAAAAAACCATATCTACAAAATTTTCCAGAAAACCGGCGTCAGAAACCGTCTTGAATTAACTTTGCTTGCAGGCTCCAATAAAAAAAAGTAAAAAGGGACCCGGGGCCTATAAAATAAGAGACCCGGGACCTATTGAATTTAAGAAATCCCCGTATATAATAATGGAAATTTTCAAGGGGAATATTATGAAAGTATTAATCCTGAGTTTAATGATTGTTTTTGAATCCGGGATTTTTTTCCCGATGGCATCTAAAATTTCAGACATCCCTATGAGCGCTTCTGTTAACCTTGATATCAGGGACGGAGAATTCCTGCATTATTCCTTTTATGCAGGGGGAGAGAAGGCTTCGGATATTTATTATGTAAGCCGTTTGTCTGGAAAAGGAAGCGAGGGCAGAGACCTTATTTATTTCCAGGCTGTCAAGTCAGGAAGCGATAAAATCCTGCCTAAGAATTATTCCAATTTTTCAGCGCATTACCTGATTTCCATCTCCCGGGGCTCATTGCTGGAAGCATTGGGGAATTTTGATCCGGAATCCGCACGGGATCGCCTGGAAAATGTGCCCACGGGATACCAGGGATTATTTTCGTGGAATTACTTAATGGATATGGAAAAACATGTTATTTTATACGAGGATAAAACTTTAAACGATAACGAGATCAAAGTGAGAAAAAGCCGGATTAATATTAATCCCGCCTATTCTTACTGGGATTCGATGTCCGGGATGTTTTTTTCGGTACGATTTATGAATATCAAAAGCCCGGGAGTATTTTATTTTGTCATTCCGGAGGCGTTAAAGGAACCCATAGCCATAACGTATAAAATACTGGGAAGCGAAACCGTGATCACCGGAGCGGGGACATTTCAGACTTACAAGATCGGCTTTGTTTCAGCAGACCCGTTCCTTGCCAAACTGCTTGATACTTTTACAAAAATTATGATCATATGGGTTGAGAAATCCGACAGGCATCTGGTTGTTAAAATGCAGCTTCCTGCGGGAACTTTCAGGCTTGAAAGCATTTCGAACGTGATACAGTGACCGGCGGGTTAACAGGGACAAACAATTATGACTACATTACCCTTTTTATGTCCTTTATCTACATACCGATGAGCCTGAGCTATTTGCTCAAGCGTATAACGTCTGTCAATGACCGGCCTTAATTTCCCCGCTTCAACAAGTTCATTGATAATATTTTTATCTTCATAACCGGTCTTTACATGCCCGCTTGTTACGACTGAAACGTACTTCCCGTCCGGCCCAAGGGCTTTTTTACTTTTCGAATAGGTGATTTTACCGACTGCATCAAAGATGATATCAAAGCGCTTGTTGCCCCCGGTAAAATCCTCCCGCGTGTAATCAATTACCTGATCGGCTCCCAGAGATTTCACAAATTCTAGATTTTTTGTACTGCATACCCCGGTAACTTCGGCTCCAAAGTACTTGGAAATCTGAACTGCTGAAGTCCCGACCGCTCCGGAAGCTCCATAGATAAGCACTTTCTGAGCAGGTTGCATCGGCGGGCGGCAAGCGGGATTTACGGCCAGTCTGCTCCGGATGTTAGCTTTTCTAAGAAAATACAAAGCAGTAAATCCCCCGAAAGGAATAGCGGCAGCTTCCTCATAACTTACATTGGACGGTTTTAATATTATAAAACTGTTTTCAGGCAGGCAGATGTACTCGGCATATGCGCCAAATTGCAAATCGGGGGTACGTGCATAAACCTGGTTACCAGGTTGAAATCGATTAACATCTTTACCTGCTGTTTCAATTTCTCCAGCCAGCCATAGACCCGGTATGGGTTTTCTCGGTTTTTTGAGACCGAGCGCAAGCCGTGCCAGGATCCTTTGCAAGACTGGAACATTATGAAGATCGAGGCTTCTCATTCTACAATCCCCTGATGTTACTGCCGCGGCATGTATTTTTATCAGAACTTCATTGTTTTTTGGCCTGGGTTTTTCAACTTCTTTTATCTGGAGAACTTCAGGCGGTCCGTATTTTGTGCATACAATTGCTTTCATAGGTTTCATTCTCCTTTTTATTAATGATTGTTTTTATAAAAACCGGATTAGTAGTAACAGCTCCGTTTAATATGACGGAAAAACGCTGAAAATATTACATAAAGATTCGTAAGTTGATTATACCAAGGCTGCTGCCTGGCGGTTTCGGCCTTATTCCTCTTCGGCTATCAGCACCACTTTGTTCGGGACGCCGTTCGAAAGATCCGGATAGCGCTCCACCAGGAGTCTACCGTCAGTTTTCCTGAAATAGAAATCAAAATGGAAAAAACTGCCCAGGATACCGGCAAGTGTCACTTTCACCTTTACCGCATCTATCTTTGAACCGTTATAATCTATAGTTTCAACGCCGTCCTTTGCGGCGGTAAACTCGCCGACCTGGTTCACATCGTTAGGGTTTACCGACCAGAATGTCTTCTCCTTATCTTCCGACATTATAAAACTTTCCAGTCCTATTTCCCATTGCTCTATCCATGGGTCGTTATTAACGGCTATAACCCTGTCTATAGTATTGCCTTTATACATTCCCTTTAGAGTTATTGTGTTTCCGGTGCGCATGCCATCAATGTCAATGTTTTTACCCTGGTTTGTGAATTTCCATCTCAATGTGCTGAAATCGGGGTTTAAAATATAATCGCTGTACCCGTTGAGTTCGGAATTTCCTGTCAAATGATAGCCGTCATCTATGGAATTCAAGCTCAAATAATGGTATGAGTCGTTTGAAATAGTATTCTGCCTGTATTTCAACTTTAAACCATATGCGTTTATTAACGGAAAAATCAATACTAATAATATAACTAAATTAATCTTCATAATCCCTCCGGTCATATTTTAATATAAATATTAAAAAAAGGAGGGTCAAATGCTGAACTGGCACCTGGCTTAAGATAATGTCCCGCCAAGGCTGAATCAAAAATTGAAAATTTCACCCTCTCCGGGGATTATCAAATTTTTTTCTATGTTCTCATCTGATGCGAAGTTTTTCAGCATTTCTTTTGTCAGCAGGCAATGATTGACAGCACCCATGTGAACAGCTGCTATCATAGCATCCGGAATTATATGTAATATATCTTTAATATCTCCCGCCGTCAATGTAACCGGCTCGCCCCACAAGAATTTTGCGGAGCCCGCATTGGCTAAAATGCGTGAAGGTTTGATTTCCTCCAGGCTTTTTATCAAAAGACTGTCTAAAACCGCATCCCCTGTAATAAATAATTCTTCGGAGCCGCTCTGAAGGAAAAAAGACGATGATTTTCCAAGAATGATTTTCAGCAGAAACCCCCGGGCATGATTTACCGGAAACCTTTTGAATGTAATCTGCCCCCATTTGAAATTTCCGGCTATTGCCTTTGCATTCGTAAAACCCATCTTTTTAAGCTTTTTTTCGTCGCCGGGCTGGCAGAAAATTAAAACCCCTTCAGATAATATATTTCCGGCGATCTTATCAAAATGGTCGAAATGGAAATGTGTGAGTAAAACCGCATCAATAGCCCTGATGCAGTCTAGACTGCCAGGCGGCAGAGGTATAAGGGGGTTTTTCTCCCTGTTGGGCGTTAAAGGCACCGGAGGCATGGATGATACATCAGAGAGCATCGGATCGACTAATATTTTCCTGCCGCCGATCTCCAGGATCAGCGTCGCATGCCTTATATATTGAATTTTCATCGGTTCCCTCTTTTGCGGTATCTACAGAAGATCTTTTTCCATGAAACAGACATCGAAAGGCAGGTGGTCGAATGTTTTTATCTGAGTCTCAATAAATCCGTATTTCCTATACCATTCTTTCAGTATATTGTGATTGTTGATCATAGTCAGAGAGGCTTTTTTACCCTTTTGATCCCTGATAAAGCCGCAGGCGAAATCCAGAAGCATAGTGCCCAGGCCTTTATGCCTGAATTCGGGCAGAACCGAGACCCTTTCGATATAATAGCAGCCTTCATCCCCGGATCTCTCGATGCCGACACACCCGATAATTTCATTCCGGCAGACAAGCCCGAATAATTTCAGGCCCCTGTCGATCGAACCTCTGAGCTTTTCGTAAGTCATATTAGATGGGTGGGAGGGGGCGTTTTCTGCAGTCAACCCGAATTCCTCGGCAACGGTTTTAAATGATACTCTTATTACATGTGTGCATTCGATAAGGTCATCTTCTGTTTTTAATTCCTTAAAAATTGTTACCATAACAGGCCGCCATTTTTTATCGTAGGTTGCAGAGAATAGTCTAATATGTGTCGCTTTTGTTGTCAAAAGACGCTTGCAGCGACCGTGCAAATCAAACTCATAGCTGGCCGCGCTAAGTACTTCTTCCATGATAGCCGCCCTTTTTTACTGGGAACCTTTCAGCTTACTGTTACAAGCTTTACTGCTTATCTCATCAGTATTTAAAATTAGAATATTGATCACGGTTCCGCATGCTCAGACAGGCGTTTGACTCCTGAATCATATTTTAATTAAATTATATAATCCTTATTAAAATAATCATTAAAATATTTTGCAAAAAAGAAGTAAGTGAGATATACTATTTCCCGCCTCTGGTTAGAGGGGCTCCCGAGATGGGGGTCTGAGCCGTAGGGCGAAAAGAAAGGTAATAGAA
>Ga0181520_10010947_pt1 | contig 12023 bp, 9 predicted proteins | sample PEATcosm2014_Bin_29_FD_132451 | JGI IMG/M metagenome (GOLD analysis project Ga0181520, IMG submission 132451) | Peatland microbial communities from MTU Mesocosm Facility, Houghton, MI, USA - PEATcosm2014_Bin02_30_metaG | ecosystem: Environmental > Terrestrial > Soil > Wetlands > Peat | place...
CCGGCTCAGCTTGCCGATCCGCCGCGGGCGGTTGCTTCGTCGGCGTAAAGTTCGGCGATCACCGCCGCATATCGCGCAGTAAGGACGCGGCGCTTGATCTTCATCGAGGGCGTGAGTTCGCCGGAGTCCTGGGTCCACTCGTCGGCCACGAGCGAGGCGCGCGAATCGGCGTGGATGCCGTGCTGCTGCGCCCATTCTTCGAGAGCGGCGAAGTTCGGCGCGATGAGCGCGGAGATGAACTTGTGGCGATCGCCGACCAGCGCGGCGTTGGCGACGAGCAAATGGTTTTTCAGCTTGTTTTCAATGGGCTGAGGCGCGACCATCTTGCCGCCGGAGGTTTTGAGCAGCTCCTTCTTGCGATCGGTGATGTAGAGAAATCCATCGGCGTCGAAGTGGCCGATGTCGCCGGTGTGGAACCATCCATGGCTGTCGAAGCACTCGGCTGTGGCGGACGGCTTGTGCCAGTAACCACCGAAGACCGATGGGCCACGGACCAACAGCTCGCCGTCTTCGGCGAATTTGAGTTCGACATTCCCTATGGGCATGCCGGCCGCGCCCATGCGGTGCTGGATGGGCGTGTTGAGCGCAATGACGGGCGAGGTTTCCGTGAGGCCGTAACCCTCCCAGAGGGCGATGCCCGCAGAGGCGAACCAGCGCGCGGTGTCGATGCCGAGCGGCGCGCCGCCGGAGACGAAGATGCGCACGCGACCCCCGAAGGCCTCGCGCACTTTGGAGTAGACCAATTTACTTGCTAGTTTCCAAAACAGGGAGTCGGGCTGGCGGCCGTCGTAGACGACATCGGCGTAGCGCGAACCGAGATGTACGGCCCATGCCAGCAGGCGCTTCTTGATGGGCGATTGCGCTGCACGGCGCTCCACCTCCTGGTGGATTTTCTCGAAGACGCGCGGCACGCCGACGATGACCGTGGGCTGGATCTCGCGCATGGCCTGCGGCAGCTTGTCGAACTGGGAACAGTAAGCCACCTGGGCGCCGTAGTTGTACATCACGTAATCGAGAACGCGGGCCGTGACGTGAGAGAGCGGCAGGAAGGAGATGCAGGCGTCGGTGGAGTCGAAGTCGAAATCGGCAGGAGTGAAGTTCTGGTTGGCGGCGATGTTGCCGTGGGTAAGGGCGACGCCTTTTGGCTCGCCTGTGGTGCCGGAGGTGTAGATCAGCGTGGCCAGATCGCGTGATTCGACGGAGTGCGCAAGGGCATCGAAGACGGGGTCGCGTTCCGGGCCGCGAGCGTCAGCATTGCCGAGCAACTCGCTCAAGGCGATGGCGCCCTCGGGAGCCGGAGCATCCATCATGACGATGCGCTCAAGGTGGGTCTGGTCGCGCACGGAGAGAAGCTTGTCGAATTGCAGGCGCGTGGAGACGACGGCGATGCGGCAGCCGGCGTCGCGAATCTGCTCGGCGATCTGCTCTTCGGTCAGCGTGGGATAAATGGGCACATCGGCCGCGCCAATGGCCAGCGTGGCAAAATCGGTGACCACCCACTCCCAGCGATTCTCGCCGATCAGAGCGATGCGGTCGCCCTTTTTCGCGCCGAACTGAAGAAAAGCCGTGGCCAGAGCGCGGACCCGTTGATAGATCTGATCTGAAGAGAGCGGGTGCCACTGATTGAACTCGTCCTGCCAAAGAACCGCACGCGGATTGGCGGCCGAGGCAACGCGAAAGAAAAGGTCATTGAGCGTCGTGATCTGAGGTACGGGCATCATTCGAATGTCATCAGGGACGGGGATCATCCTAACATGATGACCGTGCGCGTGTATCGCTTCAGGCCCACGTTCGAAGCAACAGACTCCAGGCAGTCGGGGTTTTCCCACTCTCCGGAACGCGACCGTTTCATCATTCGAGATGGTTGAACGTGGACCCGCGTGTTTTGCATGCGAGGCAGACGCCGGCGCGTTAGAAAACGTGGTGTTGAAGATTTGGGAGGGGAATTTGAGCAACAGTGGCAGGCGGTTGAGATGAGGAGTCCGGCGGGCGCCGGACCCCTCGTGAATCATTACGGCAGGGCGTAGACGCTCTTGAGAACCTTAGCGGCCAACGCCTGCGGGAGCGGAGCATAGGAGAGACTCGGAGCTTCGCTTTCGCCCGACGTGACGATCCAGTTCAGCATGTCCTTGATGACCTTTTCCTTGTTTGCGTCGGCGGGATGAGCGGGAATCAGCAGGTAGGTGAAGCTGGAAATGGGGTACGCGTTCGGACCCGGAGCGTCGGTGATAGAGACGCGATAATCGTCAGGCATCTTGGCCGTGGCGGCCGCGTCGGTGACGCCTTCGATCGAGCCCTTCACCCAGTTTCCGGCCTTGTTGCGGATGGCCCCGAAGTTGATGTGATTCTGCAGAGCGTAGATGAGCTCGACATAACCGATTGCGCCGGGGAACTGGCGAACCTGCGAGGCCACGCCTTCATTGTGGCTGCCGCCGACGCCGGTGGGCCAGTTGATTGCGGTGCCCGAGCCGGGGCCGTTCTTCCACTCGTTGCTCACCTTGCTGAGATAGTCGGTCCAGATGAAGGTGGTGCCGCTGCCATCCGAACGATGCACGACGATGATTCTGTCGCCGGGAAGATGGATGCCAGGGTTGTCCTTGGCGATGCGGGGGTCATTCCACGTGGTGATCTTGGCGAGATAGATGTCGGCCAGCACGTCGGGGCTGAAACGAAGATCGGAGACGCCGGCCACGTTGAAGATGGGCACGACCGCGCCCAGCACGGTGGGAATGTGGATGAGCTTGACCTTGGACGCGGCCAGCGCCTGGTCGGTCATGGGCATGTCGGAGGCGCCAAAGTCCACGATGCCGCTTGTCACCTGCTGGATGCCGCCGCCGGATCCGATCTGCTGATAGTTGATCTGTACGCCGGAATGCGCGGCGCTGTATTCGGTGAACCATTTGGAATAGATCGGACCGGGAAAGGTTGCGCCTGCCCCGGTGATCTTCTGGGCCTGAGCCATGCTCAGCGACCCAACGAAAAATAAAACGGCAAGTAGCGTCTTTTTCACAATTTGCTCCCGTGCAGTTTGTCTGCCGCAGATCATTGTCTACCGGGATTGTTAAGGGCAGTTGAATAGAAACGCGATTTCTGAATTGCCCGTTCAGACGCCGGTTGTGGCGGGCGTTTGCTGCGCGGGCGGCGTGGCGGTCTGCGGAGCCGGCGCCAACGGCAGCGTGAAATGGAAGCTGGCGCCGCTGCCGAGCTCGCTTTCAGCCCAGATGCGGCCGCCGTGAGCCTGCACAATGTGCTTGACGATGGCGAGGCCCAGGCCGGTGCCGCCGGATTCGCGCGAGCGCGCCTTGTCGATGCGGTAGAAGCGCTCGAAGATGCGCTCCAGGTGCTCGGAGGCGATGCCGGGGCCGAAGTCCTGAATGGTGAACTGCACCTCAGAGGTAAGCAGGCGCGCGGAAGCCCGAATGCTCTTGCCGGTATTGGCGTACTTGAGGGCGTTTTCCAGGAGGTTGCCGAAGACCTGATGCATGGCGTCGGGATCGGCCATGACGAGAGCGTCGGGAGCACTCGTGGACTGAATCTTGACGCCTGAGTCGACGAATTTTCCGCCGATCGAGTCGATAGCGTCGCGGAGCAGGACGCTGGCGCGGACGGGATGCAGATTGACCTTGTAGTCGGGGCTCTCGACGCTGGCCAGGGCGAGCAGATCCTCGGTGAGACGGTTCATGCGGCTGGCGTTTTTGAGAATGACGCCGAGGAATTCGAGCGTGGTCTCAGGACTGGGGTTGGGATCTTCAATGAGAGTTTCCACATAGCCCTGGATGGAGGTGAGCGGCGTGCGTAGTTCGTGGCTGACGTTGGCGACGAACTCGCGACGGGATTTTTGCGCGGTCTCGATGCTGGTGACGTCGTGGAGCACGACTAGCGCGCCACCCGCAGGCAGCGGCGCGGCATTCACTTCGCAGACGCGGCCGGGAGCAAGCAGGCTGGCGCGGCCCACGCAGAGTTCGTGCCGCTCGAGGGCGCCGCGCACACAGGCCAGCAGCTCGGGGTCGCGAACGGAATGGACGAGGGGACGGCCGGGAATGAGCTGCGATCCGGCGATGCGTTGCATGACGGCGTTGGACCAGCGCACGAAGCCGGTGGACGTGATGGCAACGACGCCCTCCTGCATGGAGTCAAGCATGACGGCCAGCTCGGCACGGCCGCTTTCGAGCTCGGCAAAGTCCTGGCCAAGGCGCTCGGCGGTTTGATTGAGGGCGCTTTCGACGGCGGAGAGCTCACTTACGCCCTGGGTTTCAATACGGGCGGCGAGATCGCCGTCGGCGATGCGGCGGGCAAAGGTGACGACGCGGCGAAGACGGGCTGAGATGCGGCTGGAGACCCAAGCAGCCAGAGGCAGAGCGATGACGAGCGCGATGAGTGCGGACCATAGCGCGTCGCGGCCCAGCAAACTCAGGGCTTCCTCCGGCGTGCGCTCCCAAATGCGGTGAAAGACAAATTCCACCACCAGCATCTGGATGGCGAGGAGGAGGAGAAACACTCCGAGCAGCTTGGTGAAGACGTTGGAGTTCATGAAAGACAGCTTCTAGCTTCTAGCTGCTAGCTTCTAGCTTGCTCTTCGCCTTGTGCGGCCGGCCCATTCAACCTGAAGCGCTCAATTCCGGCAATCGCTGGCTAGAAGCTAGGAGCTAGCGGCTACAGCGTGTTTCATAAATGGTCTGACTGGCCAGCCCGAATCCCTCAGGGGCTAAAGCCCCTCAATCTCCCTGCCCTTTTCGGCACCCTTCGACTCCGCTCAGGGCAGGCTAGAAGTCGTGCCCTTTCACGAAGCCATTTATGAAACACGCTCTAGGAGCCTGCATTACTCGCCCTTGGGCAGTTCGAAGCGATAACCGGCGCCGCGCACGGTCTTGAGGTAGCGCGGATTCTCCGGGTCGATCTCGATTTTCTCACGGATGCGGCGCACATAGACATCGACGGAGCGTGGCGTGACGAAGCGGGCATCGCCCCACACCGCATCGAGGAGATGGTCGCGGCTGAAGACGCGGCCGGGATGGCGCGCCAGGTAATCGAGCAAGCGGAACTCCGTGGCAGTGGTAGTGGTGAGCTCGCCGCGGACCTTTAACTGCATGGCGCTGGCGTCGATGATGATCTCTTCAAAGCTGATGATGGCGGGCGAAGTGGGCCGCTCGAAGCGGCGCAGAACAGCCTTGACGCGGGCTACCAGCTCGCGCGTGGAAAAGGGTTTGGTGATGTAGTCGTCGGCGCCCAGCTCCAGGCCGAGAACGCGATCGTTTTCGCCGGCACGCGCGGTGAGGAAGATGATGGGAACGGTGGAAAGCCCGGCGTGGTTGCGCAGGCGGCGGCAGACGTCGAGGCCATCGCCGCCGGGAACCATGATGTCGAGCAGGAAAAGCACAGGTGGCTTGCGCTCGGCGTCGGGAATGAGATTAGTAGGGGTATGAAACAGGCGTGCTTCAAAACCCGCCGCTTCGAGGTGATGTTGCACCAGTCGTGCGATATCGGCGTCGTCTTCCAGAACAAACACGGATTGGCTCAAACCGTCAGTCCTTCGTCCGGCGGCCGGTTGAGTGGTTGAAGCAGATGCGGGCCGCTGGAACCAAGACCAGAGTAATTCAACCAGGCAAAGGGATTGCAAACGTTTGATGAAAAGACAGGGACCAAGCCACCCCAGCGGGCAAAAGTCGCCCGCCGGGGACCCCGGCAGGGACCGAGGGAACAAGGGAACGAGAGGGCGAAGAACCGAGAAGGATAGCGAGGTTGTGGCCGCTGCTTCTCGCAAACGGGCACTCAGTGCAGCCGATTAACGCTTCTTCGCCCATTTGGAGGCTGGCTTCTTGGCCGCTGGCTTGGCGGCCTTCTTTGCCGCCGGCTTGGGTTTGGGCGCAGGCTTCGAGGGCTTCTTCGGAGCCGCCTTTGCGGGCGTCTTCGCCTTGGCCGGTGCAGACTTTTTCGCGGCAGGCTTGGTAGGCCTCACCGTTTTGGCCGCAGCCGGCTTCGCTTTTGCCGCAGCAGCCGGGTGGGCCTTTGCGGGCGCAGCCTTTGCCGGACCGGGTGCAGGCTTTGCCGGAGCGGGTGCAGCCTTTGCCGGAGCAGGCGCAGCCTTTGCCGGAGCGGGGGCAGCCTTTGCCGGAACGGGGGCAGCCTTTGCCGGAGCGGGGGCCTTCCCTTTTGCGGCAGGTTGCAGAGGCGCGGGCTTGGCGGACAAGGCCGGCGTTTCCGCTTTGCCCGGCCCCTTTTTAGCCGGAGCGACTGCCTGGGGCTTTTTCTTGCCTGAGGGGGCTGCCGGCTTCTTGCCGGCTTCTTCCTCGTCTTCGTCGGAGTCGGCCTCGTCTCCTTCTTCTACTACCAGAGCACCCTTGGGCAAAACGCTCAGGTCGAGCTCCTCGTCGTCGCCGATCGGCTCCAAGTCTTCGTCGGACAAAAGGCCCTCTTCGCCTTCCTCTTCTTCATCGAAGGCTGGCTCCTTGATTTTTGCCTCGGCACGGCGAGCGCGCGGCCGTTTGATGGTGACCTGCGGCGGCGGCGCGGGCGGTGAGTGCGGCTCAAGGTAGGCGCGCATCTCTTCCGGGGTGGTCAGGTGGCCGTCGATCAGTTCCAGATAGATGTTCTGCACCAGCTCTGCATAGCCAGGCAACTCGGGGGTGATGCGCATCTCCTGCATGAGCAGGTAGGGGATACGCTGGCGCGCTTCAGGCCAGACTTTGAGGAAGAGATTAAAGCGCTCCTGGACGGTTTTATCCTTGCTGATAAACCCAAGCCATAGAACCGCTTCTGGATCATAGCTCATGAAAAACTTGTAACTTGCCGAGGCCTTGGCATTCTGCTTGGAGAGCAACACTCTGGCAAAGCCGCTGGCCTGGGAATCGAGGTGGTTCCACTCCGCCACAAAACCGGGCCGGAGCATCGCCTTCTTGAGCGCCGAGAGGTCCTTCGACGGCAGCTTGGCGGTAAGCAAGTGCATCTGGGCCGCGGACATATCGGGATGAACTCCCTGCACAAGTAGCTGGACCGCAAGATCGCGGAGGGCCGTCAGCTTGGCTTCATCGGCCTTGGCCGACGTCCAGGCTGGAAAGAGAACCTTCATCCAGCCTTCGGCCTCGAGGGCGCGGAGCACTTTGAGGCCATCCTCCTCATGGCCAATCTGTTCCAGTTCCTGACTGCGCGCATGGGAGGACAGGTACTCGATGACGCCTTCGTTCTTGGCGTCTTCGTAACGGGTCTGGGTTCTGGGATCCATCTCCCAGCCGAGGCGCGCGCGATACCGGATGGCGCTGATCATCAGCGAGGGTTCTTCGAGGAACCCGTAATTGGAAACCAGGCGGAGGGTTCGAGTTTCGATGTCGGCGGCCCCGTTGAGGGGGTCCATCAATAGGCCGAAGGAGCCTTCATTGAGGGAAATGGCCATGGAGTTGACCGTAAAGTCGCGTCGGCGCAGGTCTTCCTGGATGGAGGCATGATGATAGACCGGCTTGCCGGGTTTGGGGTACTCCACACGATGGGTACTGACGACATTGATCCGGACGGTGCCGGGGAAACACAGGTAGAGGCTGCGAGAGGGCTCATCTTCGCCCCAGACCTTGCCGCCGAGTTTCTCCAATGGCTTCTTGAGCTTAAGGGCGTTTCCGTGGACTGCGACCTCGAGCTCGCGAACCGCGTGGCCACTGGTGAGGTCACGGACGGCGTCTCCTGTGAGGAAAAGAATGATGCCGGCATCGCGTGCCACGTTGCGCAATTGCGTGAGCGCGTGGCGTTGGTCAGCGGAAAGCCGGTTTTCCAGGAGGTAGATGTAGTCGGGCATGGGCTATCCTATGTCTGCCATCCTCATCTTCAGCCAAGTACCTGATGTTGTTGCCCTTACAGGAAAATCTTGGAAGCTGGCAAAGCAAAACATTAACACAAGTTGAGCAGAATGACCAGTTTTGCTACACGGCTGCATTAATTGTTAGATGTCATTGGGTTTCGGCGCGATTCCTGGAGGCCGGCCGGGGCCTGGGCGCGGGGGAGCCAGAAAGAGCAATAGATGCGGCCACCGTTGCGGGCTTGACCGTGCGACAATCCAGAGCGATGGCTTCGGCGCGCAAACCCGTCATTGTGCGTAAGTTCTCGCGCGATTGGTGCGCGGGCTACGCGGGCGCGGAATTCGGGCAGCAAAAGGCGGAGCTGGATTTTCTGGACCTGACCGGCAAAGTGGTCCGGATGGGGTGGGAGCAGGTGAAGTGGATCTGCTATGTGCGGGACTTCCCTGCCGGGCCAGCGGACCAGGCAAACCCTGAGCGTCTGGTACGCAAACGATTTTCGCTGCGGCCGCGCACTGCTGGGCTCTGGTTGCGCCTGACTCTGGGTGATGGCGACGAGTTGGAAGGACTGGCGGCCAACGACCGTTCCCTGGTGGACGGCGCCGGACTGCTCCTGACCCCGCCCGATACACGTTCGAATACCCAGCGAATCTACGTGCCGCGACAGGCAATACAGACTCTTGAGGTGGTGAGTTTGATCGGGGCCGCTGGGAGGAAACGGGCAGAGGCGGCGCGGCCGGGCGAGGATCAACCCGGGCTGTTTGGCGTGGAGGGAGAGACCGGCTGAATGCCGCCGGATTCTTGTGCACAACGCGCCATGCCCGGCTTATGAGTTCAAGCAGCAATAATTGCGAGACCATTCCGGCGAACGCTTTGCGATTCATTCAGGCGCTTTGCAAGGCTGTGACCAGCCGGGTATCGAGAAGGCTTTTGTAGTAGTCGACGGTCATGCCCACGACACGCGATTCCACGTAATGCTCCAGAATCCACGCGCGTGCTGACCGGCCCATGAGCTGGCGGCGCTGGGGATCGCGGATGAGTTTCATCACCGCCTCGTAGATCGCGTCTGGATGCCCCGGAGGAATCATCAGCCCGGTGATTTCAGGAAGCACAGAGTCGCGTGCGCCGGTGCACTCCGTGGTGACGACGGGAATTCCCGTGGCTGCCGCTTCCAGCACAACATTCGGGAAACCCTCGCGCCAGGTGGGCAGAACCAGCAGGTCCATGGCGCGGTAATACGGCGCCGTGTCGGGCACAAATCCTGTGCAGTAGATCTGGGGATGACGCAGAATGCGCATCCTCAGACCTGGATCGACCGCATCTTCAGCGACGTCAAACCAACCTACCAGCAGCAGGCGCGTGGAAGGCTCGGCGCAAAGGATCCGGTCGAAAGCTTCGCAGAGCTCGGGCAGCCCTTTATCGCGTGTCAAGCGGCCCGCAAAACCGATGACTGGGACGTAGTGCGGAATGCCCAGTTGCTCCCGCACCGCGCTGGGCCCCGGAGAAAAGCGATCGATATCGACGCCGTTACTGCTGCCCTCGCCTAACAAGCGCAGTTTGCGAAAGGGAGCAATGCGCAGCGCAAGGGCTTCGGCGCGCAGGCTTTCGCTGTTGCACAGCACTACGTGCGCGCAGCGGGCAGCCAGGCGTTCCGCGGCCAGCAGAATGCGACGCTTGAATCCCGATGTGGTTTCGAGCTTGAGCCCGCGCAACATGTAAACACGCCGCGGCACGCCACGCAGCCAGGCGGCGAGAGTGCCCAACAATCCAGCTTTCGGGGTACTGAACTCGACAAGGTCGGGGCGGCATTTTCCAATCAAACGCCAAAGCCGGTAGAGAGACACCAGATCGGCGAAGGGCGCGATGCTGCGGCGCATGGGGAGTTCAATTCGCTCCACGTGTTCCCGCGCGGCCGTGATATCGAGCAAGGGCCCGGGACTGGAAAGTAAGAGGACGTGGAATCCCGCATTGCGCAGGGCTCGCAGTCGCGCCCCAAGCACGAGACACGTCTGCGCGTGCGTGACTCCAACAAGGATGGTTGGCGGCCTATTCGCGCGCCACGGAGGAATGTAGAGATCAAAGAGCCCGGAATCTGCCATAGCGCGCCTGAGCCGGAAAGATTTCCACAGGACATGGAGGCCGGCACGCAGACTCTGGAAAGAAGAATTTCAAATGTAACGATGGGAGACATTGTTAAGAGTTACCTAAGAAATAATCTGTGATTGCGAATACATAGCTTGAGTGGGACTCTGGTCCAGAATTGATTTCCTCTCAGGAAACCCATGGAACAACGCACAAGAGTTCTTCTGCTGACTACCAACATTCGCGGCGGCGGCGCACAGCATGTGATGGTGTTGGTGGCGCGCGGGCTGTCGCGTGAAAAGTTCGAGGTCCATCTTGGGCTGGTGCGGGCCGGCGATCCACGCGCTGGCGCAGTGCCGCCCGGGGTGGCGGTTCATGCCTTGGGCGCCGGGCGCGCACGCGCCGCGACGCTTCGCCTGCTGCTGCTGGTGTGGCGGTTGCGGCCGCATCTGATTCTGTCGGGTGCACCGGAGATCAGTTTTCTGGCGCTCCTGCTGCGACCGTTTTTCCCGACCAGGACGCGCGTGTTGGTGCGGCAGAACGGCACGGTCTCTGCGGCTCTGGCTCATGGCGGCGTGCCACGCTACACGCGCTTGCTTTACCGGCTACTTTATCGGCGAGCCGATCGCGTGATCTGCCAATCACATGCCATGGCCAAGGATCTGGCGCGCGTGACAGGAGTTCGGAATGAACTGATTGTGGTGCTGCCGAATCCCGTCGATCTCGAAGGAATTCTGGCCGCACGAGACGCCCCATCGGCGTGGAACGGCCCCGGTCCTCACCTGCTGGCCGTGGGAAGACTGTCGCGGGAAAAGGGCTTCGATTTGCTGATTGAGGCACTTGCTGCACTGCGCAAGCGGTTTCCGGCGGCCGACCTGATTCTGGTGGGGTCGGGTCACGAAGAGATGGCGCTCAAAGCGCTTTGCCGTTCTCTGGAAATCGAGAACGCGGTCTGCTTTGCCGAACAGGTGGATCCTCCTTATGCATTTTTCAAGGGAGCCACGCTCTTCGTGTTGCCGTCGCGCTACGAAGGAATGCCCAACGCGTTGTTGGAGGCGGCCGCGGCGGGCCTGCCGCTGGTTTCCACACCGGCGTCAGGAGGGGTAGTGGACCTGCTCATGGGCCGGCGGGGCGCGTGGTTGGCGACGGAGGTTTCTGCAAGCGCTCTCACAAAAGCTTTAGAGCTGGCTCTTGAAAATCCCCGTCCGGGAGCCCGCTACCATCACGGTTTCTTCCCGACGACAGTCTTACCAAATGCATGAGAGATGGTGCACTGCGCGCCACTGAGCGTTGTGGAGTTTCATGATCTGAAGTTATCAACAGACTATTTTTCCAACGCGCATTTTATCTCTTGACATTTTTTTGAGCCGGATGTTTCCTAGCAGTACAGTTATCCACCCTAAAGAAACGACCTGCTACCAAGGTCACTCCTGTGTTGTTCGCAGGGGGTTGGTATCGACAGCGATGGATCGGGCGTGCCGGGCCATTGATACGCCGGCTTTGTTTCCATAGAGCATCGCCTCCCGTTGTCGAACCGGTCTCCCGACAAACAATTCTCACGGTGCACGTCCGTCTCAACGCCAAAGACGCGGCGCTCGTCGAAGCGAGCACGCTTCTGTTGGGCAGCGTCCGGGCAAAATCATCGTGAAGTCGTCCGCCTCGCCGCCTGCGCTAGTTTCAGCACGCGACGAATAAACGAGGTCGCCGGAGGGGCCCATGTTTCGTGTTTGCTTGCGCTTTGCGCTTTCTTTCTTGCTGCTTGCCTTCTCGTTTCCGTTGCTTGCGGTTTCGTTTTTGATCGCCTCTCTGTGTACGGCGGCGGTTGCGGTTGTTCCAGGTCTCCTGAAACGTAGCGATCAGGACGTGATTGCCCTTCACAAGTTGCGAGTGGTGGATCAATTCAATTTTGAAGAGGCAATGAACGCGTACGAGGAACTGATCGGCGCGCACGTGAGGAGGCTGCGATGAGCCACGCAGCGATGATGATTCCCGGCCTCGACCGGGTGGGCGGCGCCGAACAACAGGCGATATCGCTGGCCAAGGGGCTGCGAAGGCGCGGATGGCGCGTGAGCGTTGTGGCGCTTTCGGGCACGGGAGGTGCAGCGGCCAGGGAATTGGCGCATGCGGGCGTCGCGTTTCTGAGCCTGCAAATGCGCAAGGGGC
>Ga0181520_10010948_pt1 | contig 12022 bp, 5 predicted proteins | sample PEATcosm2014_Bin_29_FD_132451 | JGI IMG/M metagenome (GOLD analysis project Ga0181520, IMG submission 132451) | Peatland microbial communities from MTU Mesocosm Facility, Houghton, MI, USA - PEATcosm2014_Bin02_30_metaG | ecosystem: Environmental > Terrestrial > Soil > Wetlands > Peat | place...
ACAATCTGGTGACCGCGCAGGAGCAACTCGCGGCGATTCGGCAAATTCTGGCCACGGCGCGCACAACCCAGTCCGCAGCGGAAGCCCAGCTTGCCAATGGCCGGGCGACGCTTCCCGATGTGCTCAACGCAAAGGCTGGCACGGCTCGCGCCGAATACGACCTCCAGACAAGTCTTGGGGCCGAGGAGATTGCGCGCGTAAAACTGCGCGAAGCGCTGGGCGTGGAACCGTCCGACGCGATAAGCGTTGAGCAGCCGGCCGGTGCGCCCGATCTTTCGGCCGTCTCCACTTCAGTGGCAAGCTTTGTCGAAGCCGCCTTGCAGGATCGGCCGGACCTGAAATCTCTGGCTGAGAAGCTGCGCGCGGCAGACGCTGAAGTGAAAACGGCCCGTTCCGCCTATCGTCCCACGGTCGAGTTCGATTCCAAAGCATCCTCACAGTCCATTTGGCCAACGGTGAGCCAGCCCAGTCTTGGAGACACAACGCAGTTTGTATGGAGCACGGGGATCCAGCTCAAATGGGATCTCTTCGACGGCGGGCTGCGCAGGCATGAAGTGCTCCGGCGTACCTCCGAGCAGCGGCAGGCCGCAGAAGAGTTGCGGGAAAAGAGCGACGGCATCGCCCGCGAAACATGGGTGGCTTACCTTCAATTCGGAACCGCCGTTCGCCAGCAGGAAGCTGCGCAGACACTGCTGCAGGCAGCGACAACGTCGTATGACGCATCCCTGGATGCCTATGGGTACGGTGTCAAGAATCTCATTGACCTGGTCAACGCCGAATCGCAGCTTGCCGAGGCAAGACTGGCGGATGTCGAGGCCAGATCCGCGGTGCTGACCAGCGCTGCAAATCTCGGCTATGCGACGGGCAACCTTCTTCGGCCGCGATCCGATGGCGCCCAGTCCGTCACAACGCAACCTTAGCCGTGCAAAAGGGATGAAAATGCTTCGTCGATTCACAAAAGCGCTCGGTATACTCTCGCTCACTGTTCTTGTGGGAGGGTGCTCGCGCGCTCCTTCGATTGATATTGCAGGATCGTTTCTGCCCTCCTGGATGTTTTGCCTGTTGGGAGGACTGGGTGCTGCCGGTCTTGTTCATTGGCAGTTGCTCCAGCGCAAGCTTCAAAGCCGGATTCAGCCGGTAGTGGTGTTCTATCCAAGCGTGGCAGTGGCTGTCGCGTGCCTGCTGTGGCTGTTGTTTTTCCGATAGATATGAGGTGGATTGATGGAACCAGGAAAGCTGGGTCCGTGGTGGAACGGAATCAAAATATCGATGGCAATGCTGGTGGTTGCCGCTGCCTTGTTGCTGAGTGTCTTCTGGAGGACCAGCCGCCATCCGCGCACTGAGGATGCGAGCGTTCGCGCCAATTACATTCAATTCGCTCCCGAGGTGACGGGACGCCTGGTCACGATTCCGGTCGAAGACAATGCCTTTGTGCGCGCCGGCACGCTGTTGTTTGCCATTGATCCGCGCCCGTATCAGTACGCGCTGGATCAGGCTCTCTCAGACCAGCAACTGCTCGAAGAGCAGATCACGGACACCGAGCGGCGCATTGCCGCGGAGAACAGCGCCGTGGAGGCGGCCCGCGCCGGCGTGTTGGGAGCGAAGACGCAGACCCTCACGGTTTCGAGTTCGGTGCAGGCTTCCGACGCCGCGGTGAAGAGAGCGAAGGCTTTTTTGGAATCGTCGGCGGCACAACGAACCCTGGCCGTGAGCAACCTTCATCGCATCGAGCCGCTGCTGGCCAAGCAGTACGTAACCCCCGAACAAGTAGACGATGCGCGGACCAAGGCTCAAGTGGCCGAACACAACTACCAGGAGGCTGAGGCCGCGCTCCAGGAGTCGCTTGCGCTGGAAGCGCGCTCCCGGTCAATGAAGACGGAAGCGGAAGTCGGTGTTGCTATTTCTCAGGCCAAGCTCAACGAAGGCATTCACGCCGTGGACCGGTTGGACAGCCTGCTGGCGCAGCGGCTGGCCAAGGGCGCCAAGGTGGCCAGCGCGAAACTGGACCTGGAGCGCTGCACCGTGGTTGCGCCGTTTGACGGGTATATAACCAACCTCAATATTTCAGAGGGCGAGATCGCGAAGCCCGGCATTCCCTTGTTCACACTCATCGATGCGCGCAAATGGTATGTGGTGGCGAACTATCGCGAATCCGAGCTGAAGTACATTGCGCCGGGAATGCACGTCGATCTGTATCTGATGGGAAATCAGTCGCGCCGCTTCGATGGCGTCGTGGAGAGCATGGGAAACGGCGTCTCGCCGGACGACACAAACCTGAGCAACGGACTTCCGCAGATTGATCACACCCTCAACTGGGTTCATCTTGCTGCCCGGTTTCCCATTCGCGTTCGCGTCCTCAACCCCGATCCGGCCCTATTTCGCATGGGCGAAACCGCGATCAGCATTGTGAGATGACGCGAACCAATGGCTGACCATCAAACGCCGGAATGGATGAATAAGATCTACCAGGAGCTCGCCCCCGCGCATGGCCGTTATGAGGGCGCGCTGCGAACCGCCTTCGCCGCCACACTGGCGACTTACGTTCTTCTGGTCCTGCAGACGCCCTTGATCGCTCCGGGCGTGTATCTCATCTATCTGGTTTCTTACGATGTGCCGTACCTGACCTTCAAGACAAGTGTCCTTGAGCTGTTCTACCAATGTGTAGGCGTTGCCTTGTCCCTGATGCTGATTGCGGTGACAGGAAATGATCCCATGGCCCGGGTCCTGGGCGTGGCGGCCTTCACTTTTCTTTCCGCATTCCTGCTCCGTGCCTGTACGGTGCGTGTGGCCGCCATGAATCTCGGGATATTCCCCATTCTTACCCTTTCTCTATGGGAACTGCATCTGCCTGCCGAGCAGTTGGTCCATCTTTCCATGTGGCCGATTGCGACAGGAGCAGTGGCCGTCGCCATCAAAGTGGCCATCGAATACATTTTTTCCCGGCGCGATCCGAACCATGCATTGCAGGCCGAAATGAAGGCTCGCCTGGAAGCTTTGCAGCAGCTTTTCCAGGGATTCGCAGCGGGCGAGCCTGCGCAGGAAATGAAGCGAAGAGTTGCGAAGGTTTCCCGCTATGCCTTCGCCGGCCAGGGCAAGATGCTGTCGCTCCTGGAGGAAGTGCGTCTCCGCTCCATCCCTGAAGATTCCCCGCAACTCATCCCTCCGGCCTTGATTTCTTATATTGCGCGTCTCCTGGATGTGAGCGCCTCCTTTAGCAGGCAACACCAGGCGCAGATCGATGACGGCCAGCGTCCCAGGTTCGGACAGGTTGCCGCGATGCTGACCCGGCTGCAAACGGAGAGTACGGAGCAAGCCTGGGATTTCAAAGAAATGGAGCCGGAAGAAACTGCGGGCCAGCTCCGCCAGATCGAGCAATTGCTGTACACCATGGAGTCCATTTTCCACGCTGATCAGCTCCAGCCGCATGAAAAGCTGCTCAAGGCTCTTCCCCAAAGGGAAAAGAAACCGTGGTTCCGTCCGGGCGCCTGGAGCAACCCGGAGTACCTGACCTATGCGACCAAGCTAAGTCTGTGTGCCACTCTCTGCTACGTCATCTATAACTCACTGGCATGGCCGGGCGCCTCGACGGCCACACTCACCGTGCTGGTGGCCGGAGTCACCTCAAGCGGCGCCACCAATCAGAAGATGCTCTTCCGCATCCTTGGCGCCACCATTGGAGGCATCCTCTTCGGGATCGGCTGCATCGTGTTTGTCTATCCCTTTGCCGACTCCGCTCTGCCCTTTCTGATTTCAATTGCCGTTGTTTCGTTCATCGGAGCGTGGATTGCGCGCAGTGCTCACATGGGCTATGTCGGCTTGCAGATTGTCTTTTCCTTCTACCTGGTCGCCTTTCAGGAATACTCCACTCCCATAGGCGGGTCCGCGGGGCAGGGACAACTCATGAGCAGAGTGCATGGCTTTGGAGCGCCAATGCAGATGATCCCGGCCAGGGATCGCCTGATGGGCGTGCTGATTGCCCTCATCGTGATGTGGGTTATCTTCCACCAGTTGCACCCGAAGCGAGTTGTCGACAGGATGCGTCTTGGCCTGGCGCGGCTCCTGCGCATGGAGGCGGATCTGTTATCGCTCATCCGCAGCAGGGAGACCGGCAGGGTAACCGCGTTGCGCGAGGATGTTCTCGCGCTCGTTCTTGAAGTGCGCGGGCTTGCCGAAGCGATTCCTTTTGAGCTGGATCAGCAGGTGGAACGAGATACCGTGATCAGTGAAGAAATTCAGCACGCTTTGACCAGCACGGAGGGACTATTTCTTCACGCCAGGGCAGCATGGCCGCGTGCCGACGAGACTCCTGCTGAACTCGAGGTTGTAAAGAGCATCAACGATTTGGTTGCGCAGGGCATGCGCAACATGGCGGACATGCTGGATGGGACGCCGAGGAAGCAGGAACTGGATGCGATAGCGTCCACACTTTCGGCCTCCAGAACTGCGGCTGCCTCTTCAGAGTCTTTGACAAGCGTCTTGACCGCGTACACCAGCCTGCAAAGGCAGATCCTGAACATTCAACCCGGCGCCTGAGTCAAGAGTCTGCACGGGAGGGTGACCGGAACGCGCCCGTCTCGCTGACAAAACGCAGAACATGATCTCGGATAACTGAAAAGCGAAAGGCACTCGCCTCCCTGGGGCGGGAATCGGTCGGTACGGATCGGGCACGATTTCAGACGGCTCAGGAGCCGATCGGATCAAGCCGACTTCGATACATTCTGCTCCGCCCAACTGCGCGCCGCATCTCCCCACATGGGGGGTGCAATGAAATACCCCTGCGCAAAATCGCATCCCAAGGAATTGATGTAGATGAGAGTGCTCGGGTCGTCGACCCCTTCCGCCGTGACGCGTAGTCCGAGGCTATGGCCGAGATCGACGATTGATTTGATGACTGTGAGCGATTCCTTGTTTGCTTGGCGAGCATAACGAAGGATTTATCGATCTTGATCTCCGAAAAGGGAAGTCTGACCAGTTGAACCATGGAGGAATATCCAGTGCCAAAGTCGTCTATCGACAGTTGAAAACCCTTCATGCGGATTCGGGTCATTAAATCGAGAGAGAGGATTGGATCGATCATGGCGTTTGACTCTGTCAATTCCAGGACGATACGCTCTGGGGCAATTTGAAATCGCTGGCAAAGAGTGGCAAGGTGATCGGCCAACTGAATATCCACAAGACCTTTGGCGGAGAGGTTCAAAGACAAGTGCACATTGGGTCCCGGAAAGGCTCGGGAGAACCACTCGAGACTTCGGTCAAAGACCTGTGCGGTCAGGGCATCGATCAGTCCAGTCTCCTCGGTCAAAGGAATAAAGCTGTCGGGCATAATGATCCCTTTGGCGGGATGTTGCCATCGTGCCAGCGCCTCCAACCCCGCCAGCACGCCGCTGTTGCATTCAATCTTTGGCTGATATGCCAATGCAAATTCGTGGCGATCCAATGCGCTTTGCAGATCCTGCTTCGTGATTTCAAATTCACCTGCGCGCTCGGATTCATTCTCTGCTGATGGCGGCGGATCGGGCTCGCTTCCTTTACCAATAAGCGATCGCAGAGCCTCCCTGGAAATTGGCTTGGATATGACCCCCGCTATACTCAACCCGTGCTCCGAAGCAGAGCGCTGCGCGGCATCCAGCACCCTGGTGCCCATGCCGCTGGAGATGACAATCTTCGCCCGCCATTTGCGCTCCGCCAGAAGTCGCATGATCTCAACACCGTCCAGTTCCGGCATCACCAGATCGATGGTGATTACGTCAGGACTCATCCGATCCAATCGTTGGAAGAATTCTTCCGGGCGGGTCACGAACTCCGCTTCAAAGCCGAGGCTCTCCGCAATCCATTGGATGGTCTGGGCAACCGTCGCGTCATCGTCCAGGATGAGAATGCGCCGGTTAGCCATTGCGTCCCTCCTCTTCAGGCGCCGACTGGCATGCTGTCAATATTCCGCGGATTCTTCTCGCCAGTTGCAGCCGGGAGTAGGGCTTGTTCAGCAACTGTACATCCTCGTCCAGCAGCCCCAGGTGAAGAATTGCACTTTCTGCATACCCGGAGCAGAACAATACCTTCAACGCCGGGTAAAGCTTGCGTGCTTCCACAGCCAATTCGCGCCCATTCAAGCCGCCCGGCATCACTACATCGGTAAACAGAAGATCGATATCCTGGTGCTCTCTGAGAATCTTCAATGCGTCTTTGCCGTTCGCAGCCTCCAGGACCCGGTACCCGAGATAGTGTAACTGGGTCTTGGCAAACTCCCGCACCGGAGCATTGTCTTCCACCAGAAGAATGAACTCCGAGCCATGAAGATCGGCAATCAAGGTTGCTTCCTGATTGGATGGTTCGCTTTCCTGGTCAGCCTTGGGAAGGTATAGCTTCACCGATGTGCCTTCCCCGGGCTCTGAGTAAATCTCCACGTGCCCCTGAGATTGCTTGACAAAGCCATACACCATGCTTAACCCCAAGCCCGTACCCTTGCCAACTTCCTTGGTGGTGAAGAACGGATCGAAGACACGGCTCAGGTTCTCCGGGCTGATGCCGCAACCCGTGTCCGAGACCGCAACCAGAATATATTGTCCTGGCGCGACATCGGGGTTCAGCTCCGCATAGCTGGAATCCAGGGTGGCGGCACCGGTCTCGATGATCAATTTCCCGCCCCCCGGCATGGCATCCCGGGCATTCACGCAAAGGTTCAGCAGTGCGCTCTCCAACTGCGTCAGGTCAACGAGCGCCGTGCAATCCTCCCTGCTCTGGATCACTTCAAGGTCGATATCCGCGCTTAATGTGCGGCGCAGAAAGCTCCGCATATTCGCGAGCATCAGATTGATGTCGACCGGCTTCGGCTGCAACGCCTGACGCCGCGCAAAGGCCAGCATGCGATGCGTCAGGTCCGCGCCGCGCTGCGCTGCGTCCAGGATCATCTGCGCCATCCTGCTCAGGCGCGGATTCTCTTTCACTTCTTCCCCGATGAATTCTGAACAACCCAGAATCACGGTCAGCAGGTTATTGAAATCGTGGGCGATCCCGCCGGTCAACTGGCCCACCGCCTCCATCTTCTGCGCCTGCCGGAATTGTTCTTCCAGTTGCCGCCGCTGAGTGATGTCGCGGTAGGTCCAGATTCTGCCGTAATAATTGTTCAATTTATCCCGGACCGGGGCCGAGTAGCGCTCGAAGATGGTGCCGTTCGGCAATTCAACCTCATCGCGGCTGACTTCGTCGGGATGGGAGTTCAGATAATCCACTTTCTTTGTAAATTGATCAGCGTCCTTGGCGATGCTGCGCACAAATTCGCGCCGCCGGGCATCGTTGGGGTCCTCGTCAATCTCTTGGGGGATGTTCATCAAGTCGTTCATGCGCTGGTTTTGCAGTATTCTTCTTCCCTGGCTGTCAACCACCAGTACGCCGTCCAGGGCAGCGTCCACTTGCGCTTCAAAGAATGCGGTTCGCCACCGCAATTCTTCCTCTTTCTTCACTCTGTCTTTTTCATGCAGGTTCACCTCCAGGGCGAAGGAGATATCCATCGCCATCTCGTCGAGCAACTTGACCTCTTCTTCGTCGAAGAACTCCAACTCGCTCGCATAAATATTGAAAACGCCGACGACCTGGTCCTCGCAACGGAGTGGAAACGAGGTCAGGGACCGGTATCCGAGCTGCAAAGCGTACTCTCTCCACGGCCGGTAGAGCTCGTGCTCGATATCGTTGCAGACCTGATGTTCTCCGGAATGGAAGCAGCGCGCTGCCGGCCCGGTGGCAGTCTTCGGGTCCTGAAGATCGATTCTCAGCAGTTTGAGATAATCCTCGGCCACGCCACTGGATGCGATGTGGATCAGCGCTCCTGTTGCGGGATCGGCCATCCCGATCCACGCCATCCGGAATTTCCCCTTCTCCACGGCGATGCGGCAGGCGGCTTCAAGCATTGCCTGGGAGTCTTTCACGCGAACGATGGTCTCGTTGATGTCGCTCAAAACGGAGTAGACGCGGTTGAGTCTTCGAATGCGCTCTTCGGTCCGCTTGTTTTCTGTGATGTCGGTCTGAACCCACAGCCTTCCGTACGACTTTCCATCTACGGTCAAAGGGACGAAATCCCTTAGAAGCACCTTCCCTGTCTGTAGTGAAATCTCTTCGCCCAATATCAATTTGCCTTCATCAACAATCTCCCGTATGCGGGCGACTGATTCGTCCGGATGCAGGTAGACCTGCTTGATCCTTTCGATCATATCGATGGCGTTCAACCCCAACAGAGCGTCGGGCGCATCCTCTGGGCAAAGGAGGTTACAGAAAGCCTGATTGACGAACTCGACCTTCCCCTCATCGGTTACCAGCAAGAGGCCGGAATACAAGTTGGAGAGGATGGCGTAGAAGCGGCGAAGGGTGGTTTGCAGAACACTCTCCGAGCGCTTGCGGCCGGTGGTGTCCTGCGCGATCCTCAGCAGCACGGTACGGTTACCAGCTGAGTCCCTCAAAGGCGCCGCGTGCATCTCCAGCCAGCGTCGCGAACCTTTCAATCCCTCGATCTCGCACTCGATCATCCCCGATTCGCCGCCGCAGACGCGCTCTGTCAGATCGCGAAAGGCGTCGCGAAACTCCGGAACGACCGCCTGATATACACACTTGCCGACAATTTCTTCTGTGCTGTCAGCCTCCATCATGCGCTGGCCGGCTTCGTTCATCGACAAGATGGTTCCGTCGGAGGAAATCGAAGTAATGCAGTTCGGACTGTTTTCAATGATGGCCCTGAGGTGGGCCTCTCGCACAGACAGTGTGCGGTTGGCCTCCTCCAGTTGGAGGGCCTTTCTCTCCAGTTTGTGGATGAGGACCTCGCTGTACTGCCGGAGCAAATCCGCTTCTTCGCCAACCGGAGCATGCGCAGGAGACAGTTCTCCGCGCCCGGCTTTCGCCAGGACCTCGCGGATTTGGACCATAAAGGCCGCTGGTTCAGTAGGTTTGACTATAAATGCGTCCGCGCCGAGGTCCAGTGCAAACTGTTCGTCCTTCGCGTCCGTATAGGTTGCCGTGTACACGATAAACGGGATGCGATTCAGCCGTGGGTCCGCTTTCCATTGTCGCAACAGAGCAAAGCCATCCATGATCGGCATGAGCAGGTCAGAAATGACCAACTCCGGCGAATGGGCCAAGGCTGCGTCCAACGCTTCGGCTCCGTTCCTGGCCGTAATTACCTCGTAACCTGTCGAGCGCAACAATGCCTGCAAGTAATAGAGGTTCTCGTTATTGTCATCCACGATCAGGATTTTTTGCATGGGATGGTCTGGTTTCCTTTGCAGAAATTGCCGGTTACCGAGGCAAGTGTTTGGAAATTTGGTCGATAAAGGTGCTGGGGTTGATCGGCTTTTCTATATAGTCCGTCGCGCCCGAGGCCAGAGCTTTCTCGCGGTCCCCCACCATCGCATAGGAAGTTACCGCAATGATAGGCGTATCTCGAAGAGCAGGATCCCTGCGGATTTCCGCGGCAACGGCGTAGCCGTCGAGCATGGGGAGTTGAATGTCAAGCAGAATCAAATCCGGCCGCAATTCACTGGCCATGGTAACTCCCAGTCTTCCATCGCGGGCTTCGTGGACACACAGTCCGTGCTTCTCCAGAAGGAAGCGCACCAGATAGAGGTTCTGTTCGTTATCTTCAATTACCAGAACTGTATTCTTCACGAGTCTTGGCCCATACCACAGGTAGTCGAACGGTGAACGTGCTGCCCTGACCGAGAGCGCTCTCCACGGAGATGAATCCCCCCAGGAGCTCTACCAGCCTTTTGCAGATGGAGAGACCCAATCCGGTTCCTTCACGCTTGCGCGCCAAGCCGGTATCCTCCTGGCGGAATGGCTCAAATATACTCTTGTGGTGCCTCGGATCGATACCGATGCCGCTATCCAGAATGGTGGTAACGATACATTCATGGTCCCGCCGGCATTGAACGACTACTTCTCCCTGATCGGTGAACTTGACGGCATTGCCCAGCAGATTCAAGAGGATCTGTTCCACGCGCCGCTGATCGCTGACAATCTCGCCTACCTCCGGTGAAAGCTCTGTCCGCACCGTGATCCCCTTCTTCTCGGCCAGAGGCAGAATAGCGGACACGGTTTTCTGAATAGCGGTGAGCATGGGGAAAGGTGCGCGATAAATATCCAGTTGGCCAGCCTCGATCTTGGAGATGTCGAGAACGTCATTGATCAACGCCAGCAAATGCCGCGAACTGTTCTGCACCATTCCCAACTGTTTTGCCTGTTCGTCGTTCAGGGGTCCCGCAAGTCCCTGAAGAACGATACCCGTGAATCCGATGATGGAGTTCAGCGGAGTTCGCAATTCATGCGACATGGTGGCCAGAAAAGCTGACTTCAGCCTGTCGGCGGATTCCGCTGCGTCCCTGGCTTCCACCAGTTCAGCGGTGCGCAGGCGGACACGATCCTCCAGTTCGCTTCGCGCTCGCTCCAGAGCTGCAATGGCTTCCGCACGCTCGTTTCGCGCACGCAAAGCCGCAATGCCATGAGCCAGATTCTCCCCGAGCTCAGCGATCAGTCCGACTTCCGATGCGTCGAAAGCATCGGGTTCCCCAGCGTAGATTGCCAAAGCTCCATAAACCGAGTCCCCCAGGTGCAAGGGAACCGCCATAATGGCCTCAAATCCGCGGGGAGCCATTTCATTGCGCCAGAGAGCAAATGTCGGCTGGTCGCTGAGACGGCGCACAACCACCGGTTTTCCCGTGCGGATGGCGGGACCGATGCTTCCCCTCCCGTACTCATTGTCGGCCCAACTCACATGAATGCGATCCAAAAAGTCCTCCGCAGGTCCGGCGGATGCAACCGGACGAACGGTGCGCGCTACGTCGTTGTCGGCATAACCCACCCAGGCAAACAGGTACCCTGCCGGCTCCACCGCAATCCGGCAAACCTCTTTCAGCAGGGCCTGCTCCTCGGTAGCATGAACCACTGCCGAGTTACATTGGGACAATACTCGCAAAGCCCGGTGCGTTTGGCGCAGGGCCTCTTCCTTCGCCTTGCGTTCGGTGATGTCCGTGCTGATTCCGCAAAGAGCATGAAACTGGCCGTTGTTATCTCTGAGCGCAACTTTTATGCTCTGATAGCTGTGCAGGCCATCGGCCAGCAGAGACTGTTCCTCGAACTCCTGTGTCTGGCCGCTCTCCACCACTGCCCGGTCATTTGCCGTGAACTCGCGAGCTGCATCTTCGGGAAAGAGTTCGAAATCTGTCTTTCCTTTGGCGTATTCGCTTGTGATGTTGAACAGCTCAGTCCAACAGCGATTGACAAAGAGATAGCGGCCAGCCTGGTCTTTCATATAGATCAACGCCGGCGAGTTGTCGAGCACCGCTTGCAGTTCCGCACTTCTCTTGCGGACCAGTTCCTCCGCTCGCTTACTTTCTGTAATGTCGGTAAGCATGACCAGCATGCCATCGGCTCCGTGCTGTTCATCTGGAATCCGGGTCGCCGATATCTTTGCCCACACCTCTTCGCCGGCTTTCTTGCGCAAACGGAGTTCGCCCGCGCCAACTTCCAGAAGAGAGGCATGGGGAGCTTCGGGGCAGAATTTGAGAGCACTTATTCCTATCATTTCTTGCGGCTCATAGCCAAGCATGTTGGCAAACTGGCGGTTCACGAAAGTCGTGCAACCCCGGTCATCCACGGTCCAGATGCCTTCGTTGGCCATCTCCACAATCCGCCGATAGCGCGTTTCGCCTTCTCGCTCCGCTTCTTGCGTCGCCTGTTCCCTGATGAGATGTTCCCGCTCTGCCTCGGTCGCTTTTCGCTCGGCAGTCACGGCCGACAAGAGGAGTCCAGAGACAGCCAAGGTGGTAAAGAAAAGCTGGAGCAGGAGAGCATTGGTGAAAGGCAAATCCTTTGAAAAGGGTCCCATTCCGTGCGCGGTCGCGACCAACGCGACCGCAGCAATAACGGCATTGATCAGAGCGGTTCCTGCAACTTCAAACCGAATTGCCGCCCACAAGACGAACGGCGAGACCAGCATTGCCAGCACGGTATGGTGAGTTGCAAAAAAATGGCGCGAATCGAA
>Ga0181520_10010950_pt1 | contig 12021 bp, 8 predicted proteins | sample PEATcosm2014_Bin_29_FD_132451 | JGI IMG/M metagenome (GOLD analysis project Ga0181520, IMG submission 132451) | Peatland microbial communities from MTU Mesocosm Facility, Houghton, MI, USA - PEATcosm2014_Bin02_30_metaG | ecosystem: Environmental > Terrestrial > Soil > Wetlands > Peat | place...
AACGCAAAGAACAGCGCCCTTGACACCGGCCTTCCCAAACAGACGCTACACCCTGCTTTTTTTACGGCCAAAGGCCTGAAAAAAAGCCTTGACAAAGCCGACGCTGTCATACACGGCGCTACAGTCTGGAAACGGCTTTACAATTTGTTATAACTAATCTTGTTATAACTAATCTTGTTATAACTAATCTTGTTATAACTAATCGTGCGGTCACCGCATTACATCCACATTACGCCGTAGCCCGATGCTGCTCCCGCGCGCCCAACCGCACGCTGACGATCTTCGAGACTCCCGGCTCCTGCATGGTTACGCCGTAAATCATATCCGCCGTTTGCATCATGCGTTTGGAGTGCGTCACAATCAGGAACTGCGTCTCCCGACTGAGCGAGTGCAGCAGATCGGCCAGCCTTCCAACGTTGGTTTCGTCCAGCGCCGCGTCCACCTCGTCCAGCGCGCAGAAAGGACTGGGCTGGAATTGGAAGATGGCCACGAGCAGCGCCAGCGCGGTCAGCGATTTTTCGCCGCCCGAAAGCAGCAGCACATTCTGCAGCTTCTTGCCCGGCGGCGAGGCCACAATCTCCAGCCCGCTCTCCGCCTGATTTTCCACGTCCGTCAGCCGCAAAAAGGCCTGCCCTCCCTGGAAGAGCCGCGAAAAGACCACTGCAAAGTTCTCATTGATACGCGCAAAGGCCTCGTCAAAGCGGGTGCGCGAGATGGTGTCGATCTCCTTGATCGTCTCCTGGGTGTTGCTGATCGATTCCATCAGGTCGTCGCGCTGTGTACCCAGGAAGCCGTGGCGCTCGGCGGTTTCCTTGTACTCGTCGAGGGCCATCATATTCACCGGGCCCATCTGCTCGATGCGCAGCTTGAGCGCGCGGCAACTCTCTTCCTCGGCGGCTAATGGCTCGCCATTCAGGCGCGCAATCTGCTCGTCAGCGCGCAGCAGCGCTGCTTCCATGTTGACCTCAGCCAGGCAACTCGCCTCCAGATGCTCCAAATCCGAGCGCATCTTGGCCACTTCGCTCGAGCGGCTGGCCCGCTGTTCGCGCAATTCATCTAGAGCCGCCCGCCCGCTCTTCAGTTGTGTTTCCAGAGCCGACAGTTGCAGACGGAGCGCCTGCGCTTCGGCGGTCAGCTTCTGCGCCTGCGCCAGTGCCTCGGCACGCGTGGCCGCCAGCGCCTTTCCGCGCTCGGCTAGTTCCGCGCTCTCCGCTACGCGCTGCTCCCGCTCGGCCTCGGCCGCCGTTCGCTGCTGGGCAATGGTTTGCACGCGGCGTTCGAGATCCGCATGGAGCCTGTCAATGCGCTGGAAAGCTGCCTCCGCGCCGCGCCGCCGCTCTTCCAGGCCGGCCAGCTCGGCGGTCACCTGCGCGGCCTCCGACTGCATCCCTTCGCGCTTCTGCCGGAGCAGGGCCAACTCCGCTTGCAGCTCATCCAGAGCCGCCTCGGCGGTGCGGTGTTCGGCCTCCAGCCGCAGCATCTCCTCGCGCTTTTGCGCGATGCTGGCCTGCTTGCTTTCACGTGCGTCCTTGTTGCGCGCCGCCTGCGCCGTCCACTCTTGCAAGCGCCGCTCGACGCGCTGCGTCTCTGCCTCCATTTGCTTGAGTTGCGCGCCCAGGTTGGCCGTTTCGCGCTCGGCCACCCGCCGCTCTTCGCTCGACGCCTCCAACTGCGCAGTCAACTCTTCAATGGCAGCAATCAGCGCCTTGGTCTCTGTCTCCGCCTGCGTCGATTCCAACTCCAGCCGTCCCAGGCGGTTCTCCGCCTCGCGCAGCTCGCGCTTCAGAGCCAACGGCCCTTCACTGGCCGGCTTGCCGCCGGTCACCGTCGCGTTGTGGAAGCACTCGCCCCCCGGCGTCAGGAAGTAGGCCTGACGGTGACGGTCGGCCAGACGCATCGCCTCGCCCGGATCTTCCACCAGGTAACTCATCCCGATCTTGGGCAGAATCGACTCGAGCGACCGTCCAAAGCCATTCAGAACCCGGATCGAATCCTTCAGCGGCGTAACTCCTGTGGCACGAATCAGATCCTCGCTCGCCTCGGAGGCAACTGCCGCGCTGTGCGGAGGATGAATCAAAAAGGTTGCGCGTCCATCCACGCCGGACTTGAGCAACTGCACGCCCTCTTCAGCCGCCACCCAGCTCTTCACCACCACATAATTCAGCTCCTCGCGCAGGAACTCGTCCACCACATCTTCGTGCTCGCCGCTTACCTCAAGAAAATCCGCCAGCGTACCCACCGGCGCCATCCCTTCAGCCAGAGCCCCGGGCTTCAGCAGCCGTCGCACCGTGTCTGTGGAATAACTATGATTGCGAATCAACGAGAGCAGAGAATCGCGCCGCCCGGTCACCTTGGCCGTCTCACTGCTCAACTGGTTCAAACGAGCGCGCGCGCCGGCTTCCGCCGCTCGCCGCGCCTGCAAACTCTCCCGCAGAGCGGCAATCTCGCTCTCCAAGGCCTTCAGCCGCTCGGCCGCCGATTCAAAGCGGAGGCGCGATTCACTGCTCTGCGCGCCCAGATTCTCCTGCTCCGCAATCGCCTGGCTCATCTCGGCTTCCAGCCGCTCGGCCTCGCGCTCCAGGGCCGCCAAGCTCTCCTCGCCTTGCGCCGTATGATTGCGCGCATTTCCGGCCAGCGTCAACAGTTGCATCACTTGCCGGCGATTCGCCTCCAACTGCCGCTCGGAGGCAAAAACCTCTTCCGCCGCCGCACGCGCCTCCTGCTGCCGCGCCTCTACCTGCGCCCGGAAGCTCCGCGCCTCTTCCGCCGCCGTCGCCATAAAGCTGCGCTGTTGCTCACGCTCCTCAGCAATCCCGGCGAGCTGCGTCCGCGTCTGCTCCAGATCGGCGCCGCCCGCCGTGATGCGCGCCTCCAGCTCGCTGACCCGCTCGGTGTTTGAACGCTGCCGCGCCGTCGCCCGCTCCAACTCGACCGCCGCCGTATTGGCGCGATTCTGCGCCTCCTGCCCTTCGCTGTCCAGTTCGTAGCCCCGCGCCGTCTGCGCGTGCTGGCTGGCCTCGGCCGCCTCAATCTCCGTCGCCGAGCCGTTGATCTGCTCCGTCAGCTTGGCAATCTCCGCGTCCAGACGCGATTGTTCGGCGTCCATCATCGCCATCCGACTGGCCAACACCACCCGCAGCCGGTCGCGCAACTCATCGCGCACCGCGCCAAAGCGCTCGGCCTTGGCCGCCTGCCGCTTCAGCGAGTTCATCTGCCGCGTCACTTCCTCAAAAATATCGTCCACGCGCGCCAGATTCTGCTTGGCGCTCTCCAGCCGCAGCTCGGCCAGCCGCTTCTTGGTCTTGAAGCGCGTAATCCCGGCCGCTTCTTCGATAATCGCCCGCCGGTCGTGCGGCTTTGAGCTGAGCAACTGCCCAATCCGCTCCTGCCCGATCATCGCGTAGCTCTCCGGGCCCAGGCCGGTTCCCATGAAGATTTCCTGGATGTCGCGCAATCGGCAGAGCTTGCCGTTCAGCAGATACTCGCTCTCGCCGGTGCGGAAGAGCCGCCGGGTAATCACCACTTCACCCTTTTGCGGCGAGCGCTGGAACTTCCGCCGGCGAATCTTCAGCACCACCGCCTGCGGACCCACGCCTGTACTCATGGACTGCGGCGCATCCGCACCCTCAGGCCCATCCTCATCCAGAAGTTGACCCGGCTGCTCGTTGGCGATGATCTCCTCGACCTCACTGGCCCGCGCCCGGCGCACCGCCTCCTCGTCCCAATCTGCCGGTCCTTCCGGTTCCACCACCACCTGCGGCTCCACAAGAATCGGCCCTTCGTAGGCCTCTGGGTCCACCAGGGTCAGCGTCACCTCGGCCATTCCCAACGGCTTGCGCTCACGCGTTCCGGCAAAGATCACGTCCTGCATATTGGCGCCGCGCAAAACCTTGGCGCTCTGTTCGCCCAGCACCCAGCTCACCGCGTCCAGAATGTTACTCTTGCCGCAACCGTTCGGCCCCACCACCACGGCAATCCCCGTGCCCGCCACGGCAACTTCCGTGCGGTCGCAAAAGCTCTTGAAGCCGAGTACGTGGATCTTCTTCAGTTTCAGCATCTTCTCTCCGGGTGAAAGCCGTATTAAACATCTTCAACACAATCAACTTTGGGTGCCCCATCCATCGCGTTCATCGCGGTGGGTGGGAGACCGAGCAATCCCACTTCCAATCCAACGGGCATCCCGCCCATTCGTCAGGGCAAACGAACCCTCAGATTCAAACTCTACGGAGATGGAGAGCCTCGGTCAACGGGGAAGGGAAGGGTTTTTGTGGATAAGAGGGGGCGTAATTCCTCTTCTTGGAAAAACCTAAAAAACCAGTGCAAAATTGGGAGTTTCCAAGAAATTACGGCCGGTTTTTGCACAGGCCGGCAGAGTTTTCAACACGCGTTGAACAGGCTTTCCTATGCTGTTTTGGGTCTCGATTCGATGCCAGCCGACGTGAAACCCGATGGCTTGCGCAATGAAATATGCGGAGCGAGCCTGCGCCACTTCCATGACTCCGGGCGGTCTAACCCTGCTCCTAAGTCAGGCCTGGTGAAGATTTTCTCACTTGGCCAATTCGGCTGAGATTGGGAGCCTACGAATCAACCCGCTCCGGCTCCCACTCATCTGGCCGATAGCGGTCGATCCGGTCCTCTTGATCTTTCCGCTTCTCCAACTCACGGCGCTTTTCTTGTTCCTTGCGCTCCTCTTGTCCGTCTGCCATAGCCCCTCCGCTTCTCATTTTAGAATCAATCCCTGGCCGGCAAACTTCTCATCCCTCCCACAGCAGCCGCATCATCCCCTACACTGAAACTTGCCTCTCATGCCTGTCTACTGCGAGATCGCATTGCCTATGCCGCTCGACCGCACCTTTACCTATGCGGTGTCGGAGGGGCAACTGCCGCTGCGCGGAGCTCGCGTCATTGCGCCCTTTCGCAATGAGAAACTGATCGGCGTGGTCATCGGAGTGAACGTCAAGCCTGCTGCTGGCTTCGAGGTCCGGTATCTTGAAGCGGTACTGGACGACGAGCCGCTGCTCAGCGAGCCGCTGCTCAAGCTGGGCGAGTGGATGGCCCAGTATTACCTGGCGCCGCTCGGCGAGGTGCTGCGCGGGATGCTGCCGCTGATGGCCGAGGTTCGGCGGACCGTCTACTACCGCATTACGGATTTGGGGCGGGATGTTCTGGCGGATTCTATTGAGCGAGGGGATTTGGATTCCCAGGTCTCAAAATCGAGACCTGGGATCGGACAAAGCAGTTCCCGGCGCAAGAGCAAGCTCTCCGCCGAAGAGCAAAATCTTGAGCGGCGCGTGCTCTCTCGTCTGGCCTTGGGCGAGCCTGTGAAGGTCTCCACGCTGCGCACGGCTACCGCAGCCACGCTACCGGTTCTGGCCGGCCTGACGCGGAAGAAGTGGATTGCCCGCGAGACTGCCGCCGCTGAACGCGACGCCCGCCGCACGGAGCGTTTCGCCGTGCTGATTCCCGAAGCGCGCCTGCCCGCTCTCACTGCCAATCAGCAGACGATTTTGGCTGAACTGGCGGCAGCCGGGGGGGAACTGCCGCTGGCTGAGTTGCGCCGCAAGGATTTGCCCTCTTCCACGCTGCAAACGCTGGTGCGGCGCGGATTGGTTCGCATCGACGAGCGGGCGGCTGCCTTCCGCATGGGTGGCCTGCAAAGCCAACCTGGGCCGCTCCATCTCAACGAGCCGCAGATCGACGCGCTAGCCAGCTTGGCAACGGCTCTTGGGGCATTCCATGCCTTTTTACTGCATGGAGTCACAGGATCGGGAAAGACAGCCGTTTATCTGGCGGCGATGCAGCGCGCGCTGGACCGGGGCCTGTCCTCGATTCTTTTGGTCCCAGAGATCGGTCTGACTCCGCAGACCGTGGGCCTGTTGTTTGCGGCCTTTGGCGATAAGGTGGCGCTGCTTCACTCCGCGCTGACGCCGGAGGAGCGCAGTGAGCAGTGGAGGCGCATCCGGCGCGGCGATGCGCAGATCGTGGTCGGCACGCGTTCGGCGATCTTTGCGCCCGTGCCCAGGCTCGGCCTGATTATTGTGGACGAGGAGCACGACCAGAGCTACAAGCAGGAGGAGACGCCCCGCTACAACGCGCGCGATGTGGCCGTGATGCGCGCCAAGATCGAAGGCGCGGTGGTGGCCTTGGGCTCGGCGACGCCCTCGCTTGAAAGCTGGCAGAACTCTGCGACGGGCAAGTATCAGCGCATTGAGATGCGCGACCGCGTGATGAATCGGCCGCTGCCGGCGGTCGAACTGATCGATATGCGCCAGGAGTTCAAGGAGACCAGCCATGAACAGCTCTTTTCCCGCGCGCTGGTGGAGCAGACCAAGGCGGCGCTTGATCGAGGCGAGCAAGCGCTGATCCTGCTCAACCGCCGCGGCTATTCGTTTGCGGTGATGTGCCGCGCCTGCGGAGCCAAGCTGGAATGTGAAAACTGCGCGATTGCGCTCACCCACCACAAGCCGGAGGGAGAGGATGCGGATCAGGCAAAGACGGGGCAGCGGCTGGAGTGCCACTACTGCGGCTTCCAGCGGCGCGTTCCGGCTCGCTGCCCGCAGTGCGAGAGCGAGCATCTTTACTATTTGGGAGCGGGGTCGCAGCAAGGGGAGGAGCGGCTGGGCGAGATCTTTCCCACGGCGCGCATCGGACGCATGGACCGCGACACCGTGCGTGGCCGTTACGACATGGAGCGCCTGCTCGCTCGCCTTCATTCCGGCGAGATCAATCTGCTGGTCGGCACGCAGATGATCGCCAAGGGCCACGACATTCACGGCGTCACGCTGGTTGGGGTTGTCGGTTGCGACCATTCGCTCTCGATGCCTGACTTCCGCGCCGCCGAGCGCGTCTTCCAACTGATGACACAGGTCAGCGGTCGCGCAGGGCGTGGAGAGCTGCCCGGCCGCGTCGTTGTCCAGACCTACTATCCGGACCATTACGCCATTCTCGCCGCCAGCACGCATGACTACGCTGCCTTCGTCGAGCGCGAGCTGAAGTACCGCCGCTGGATGCATTACCCGCCCTTTGGAGTGCTGGCCAACGTGCTCATCCAATCCCCCAAACTGGAAGAAGCCGTTGCCTGGTCCACGGAACTGGGCAAGTGGTTCCAGAAAGCTGCGCCGGAGGGGGTGCGTCTGTTAGGCCCCTGCACCGCGCCTATCGCCCGCATCAAAGGCGTTTATCGCTTTCACATGATTCTGAAAGCGGTTTCACGCAAGGCTCTCAACTCAGCCCTGCACGGAATGCTCTCTCATGCCGATCAAACGGAGATTCCGCGCAGAAATCTGATTGTGGACGTGGATGCACTGCGATTGATGTAAGAGTTTTTTTCATGCGCTCTTGCCCTCACCCCCCTGATTCAAGCGATACTAGGTGCATGGCCCCAAAGATACAGCAAGGACTTGAAGTTCTCTATACCCGTGAACAAATTGCCGAGCGCGTCGCCGAGTTGGGCGCGCAGATTACCCGTGACTTGAAGGGCGAAAAAGTTGTGCTGATCGGCGTGCTGAAGGGCGCTGCGCCGTTTTTATCGGATCTGGCGCGGGCGCTGGACGTGGACGCCACCTTTGATTTTGTCGCCGTCTCCAGCTATGGCAACGGCCAGCGCTCCTCCGGCGCGGTCAAGTTGATCAAGGATTTGGACGATCCCATCGAGGGCAAGAATGTGCTGGTGGTTGAGGATATTCTCGACACCGGCCTGACGCTCTCCTATCTGCGCAACTTTTTCCTGCGCCAGAAGCCCAAGTCGCTGCGCATTGCCACGCTGCTGGACAAGCCCTCGCGGCGGCTGGAGAAGATCGAGGCCGATTACGTGGGCTTCTCGATTCCCAACCTCTTTGTGATCGGCTACGGGATGGATTACGCCGAGCGCTACCGCAACCTGCCCGACATCTGCCTGATGACCGTGGACCATCCAGAATAAATATGGGTATTTTGATGAATGACGAAAAGACCGGTCTAAAGAATCTCTGATCAAACCGTGATTGATGGGATAGGTGTGATTTTACTAACCTCAACCATCTTTCGATCCCTGTTCCCTGTTCCCTGATCCCTGATCCCTGATCCCTGTTTCCTGTTCTCACCGCACCTTCAGCACAATGATCGTCTCATCGTCGAAGCGATCCTCATCGCCTTGGAAGCGGCCAACGTCGGAGAGAATGGCGTCGGCGATCTCCTCGGCGGAATGTTCGCCGCGATTGCAGAGCAACTCCTCCAGCCGTTCTGAGCCATACATCTCACCCTGCGCGTTTACCGCGTCTAGAATTCCATCCGAGACAAAGACAATGGCGTCTCCCGGCTCGGTTGCCACGGACAGTTCGTCATAGACTACCTCCGGGAAAAGTCCCAGCGGAAATCCCTCGGCGAGAATGGTGGACGACTGGCCAGCCCGGCAGAGAATCGGCTGCACCGCGCCGGAGTTGGCCACTTGCAACGTTCGGCTGTCGTCGTTCCACAGGGCAAAGAGCATGGTCACGTATTGCGATTCCAGCTTGCGTTCCTGGATGGCGTCGTTCAACAGGCCAAGCATCCTTGCCGGCTCCGGCCGCTGCTGCGCAGCCGAACGCATGATGCCGCTGACGAGCGCGGCAAAGAGCGCCGCCGGGGCAGCCTTGCCGCTTACGTCGCCCAGCACGATGGCCACGCGGCCGGGGCCGTACTCGACAAAGTCGTACAAGTCGCCGCCGATGGTGCGCGCGGGCAAAAAGCGCACAGCCATCTCGGCGTTGGTCCACACCGGCGCGGTGGAAGGCAGCAGGCGCAGTTGCACCTCGCGGGCCATGGTGATGTCCCGTTCCAGTTGCCGCTCTTGCGAACGCACCGTCTGGTAGAGGCGCGCATTCTCAATGGCAATGGCCACCTGCGCCGCCAGGGTGATCAGCGTTCGCTCATGCTCCTCATTGAAGAAGCTGGCCCGTGTGTGCTCCAGGTCAAGCACGCCGATGATCCTGCCCTTGTGAAAGAGCGGCGCAATCAACTCCGAACGCGTCTCCGGGTTCATGGGCACATAGCGCGCGTCGTTGCGCACATCGGGCACATTCACCAGGCGCCACTCGCGCACCGCCGCGCCCACCAGCCCGCTGGTGATGGGCAGGCTGCGCTGTGGCGTGTGCGCGCTGCCAAAGCGCCATGCATAGCGGGTAATCAGCCGCTCACCCCGCTCGTCCAGCAGCATGATGGAAAACATCTGGTAGTCGATCAAGCGGCGCAGCAGTTGGCCCACCCGCTCCAGCAGCGGGTCAAGATCAAGAATCGAGGTCAGTTCCGTGGCAATCTCATTCAGCACCGTCAATGTCTGCGCCTGACGGGAGACGCGCGCATAAAGGCGGGCGTTTTCAATTGCCTGGGCGATGCGCGAGGCGGTCAGCGTCAGCAGCCGCATCTGTTCGGGGCCAAAGTAATTGAGCTGCTCGCTCTCGATGTCCATCACCCCGATCAGCCGGTTCTTGGCAATCAGCGGCACGGCCAGTTCGGAGCGCACTTCGGGGTTTACTTCGACGTAATTCTCTGCGCTGCTCACATCATTCAGCAGCACCGCCTGGCGGGTCAGCGCCACCTGCCCCACCACTCCCTGGCCCATGGGAATACTGAGCCGTTCCACCTTCACGGTGTGGCCGATCTGAAACCGGACGCGCAGCTCGCGGGTGCGGTCGTTGACCAAAAGAATCGCAAAGATGCGGTACGGAATGACGGCCGCCACCAGCTCCGAGGTGCGCCGCAGCAGGGTCTCCAGATCGAGGGTGGTGTTCAGCGCCTCGGCCAGTTGCATCAAGTAGGCCACATCGGCCGCTTCCACGCGGATGTTGGCCGGATCAAGATGCGTACCGGGGTTGGCTAAATCGCTGGGGCGATAGTCGCCCTCGAACCCTGTCTCATCGCGCGAAGAGGTAAAATCGTCTGCCATAGGCCTAGGAAACATAGTACACGGACGGCCACATTCAGCGGCGGTGAGTTAAACCAGGAGACCTGACCTCAGGCGGGATTCCGCACTGGCAAAGAATACAGCGCGGCGGTTAACTCTCCGCCACATCCCTCACCCAGGCTTTCACCAAAGGCAACTCTTCCTCGCCGACCAGCTTGAGCCGAACCAGTTCCGCGTAAACCCGGATCAGATTCTCTCCCAGATTCTCCACTCCCGCTTCCAGCTTCAGCGCATCCAGTCGCGCGCCGATCTCACGATTATGAAGATACCCAGGCACTTCATCGGCAAAATCGCGCATCAGGTTGTGGTCGTTCCGCCGTTGAAAGACGTCCGGGCCCTTGAAGAGCACGCTCCAGCCGTTCTCCCAGGCGATCCTCTGGGCCACAAAGCTGCGCCAGATATCCGTCATGCGAATCGAACAGTAGGACGGCAGATAGAGCAGCGGATACGCCTTGGGAAACCAGGCCGTGTTCTGGCTGTTAAAAGGGCACCAGGTTCCCGAAGCCAGGCCCAGCCAGCGATCGCGTCGGAAGTTGATGGGAAGCGGCAGCAGCAGCCGGTAGATGGCGTCCACGTCGGGATCTTCATCGGCCAGCCCCGGCTGAATCGGGCAGTCGAGATCCGTCTGAGGAAGCGCATCAAACTCCGGCAACGGCCTCTGCACCGCGTCCAGCGGAAGTCCGCGCGGCCAGATATTCGCATCCGTAAAATATCCGTAGACGTTCGTCCAGCCGTTTCCGGCGAGCGTCGGCACGTGCATCTTCGACTGGCGCGCATCCCAGAAGTTAGAGAGCGGCATATTGTCGTCATCGGTCTCCAGCAGCATCGCGGGGCGCGTGCGGAGGGCCAGCAAGTAGCCGATGTTTTTGCGCGAGTAATGCCGGGTGGGCATGATCTCGGCAATCTTGAAGCCCGTCTCCCGCTGCCGCTGCAGGCTATAAAACTCGCATCCTTCGATGGAAAAATCCGCCGGACTGGGCACATCGCCGATCACATAAAAAGAAAAGCCGCGCGTTTTGCATTGCGCTGCCAACTCGCGCAGTTCCGCATTCGGTGCTGCGATGGAAGTGACGACTACGCTGACCGGCCCTACAAAGGACGAATCGCTCACAGTTGCTCCTTGATGCGAAGTTGGAATAACCGCCACAATTGCACGAAGGCTTCTTTCACGGCGGAAGAGCCAAGGCGGGGACTCGCTGCGCGGTAGGTGATCGGCACTTCCACAAACTTCAGCTTCCGGCAATGGGTCTTGATCTCGGTTTGAAAGAAGTGTGCTCTGGATTGAATGCCTTTGTCCAGAACCGCGCCAAGCGTCTGCCGGGAAAACAGTTCGAATCCGCTGGTCATATCCGTCTGGCGCGTGCCCAGCAGCAGATTCGCCAGCAAGGTTCCGCCCCAACTGACAAAGTGCCGTTTGAAGGAGCTCTTCTCAAAGCGCCCGATAAAGCGGCTCCCAAAGACGCAATCCAGTCCTTGATCCATGGCGTTGAAAAACTGCGGAATATCTTCAGGCTGATGGCTGAATCCCGCATCGATCTCCAGAATCCAGTCACATTCGGACGCCAGGGCCTCTTTGTAGCCGCGCAGATAGGCGTCCACTACGCAGCGATTTTCCGGCGCCCAAACCACGCTCAAGCGCGGCTCGGTCCGTTCCAATGCGCGCATTTGATCCAGGCTTGAATCCTTGGTTACGCGATCGAAGACCGCGAAAAATGTAACTCGCCGAAAACCGCCGCACTGCTCAAGCACCGCTTGACAGAAGCTCACGGCGTCGTCGCCCTCGTTTGCCATAGGACAAACAACGCCCAGCGAAATTGCATTTCGGGGTAATACCGCAGGCTGCATGGCTCCGTTCGTGATCTCTAACTCCAATTGAAGTACGGATTCCGCTCTTGAGGAGGATCTCGAATTCAGAGCAATATGGCCGACTTGATTTCTTGATGGTCAGATTAGCAGAATTGACCTTCATTGTCGAGGACTACTCTTGTCCAACGCAAGATGAGCCTGAAGTCGGGAGTTGATTCCAACGCAAGATGAGCCTGAAGGAGGCTGAGCGGGCAAGCTGAAGATGGATGATCAGCGTGCTTGGTGCAGAGAAGTTG
>Ga0181520_10010951_pt1 | contig 12019 bp, 12 predicted proteins | sample PEATcosm2014_Bin_29_FD_132451 | JGI IMG/M metagenome (GOLD analysis project Ga0181520, IMG submission 132451) | Peatland microbial communities from MTU Mesocosm Facility, Houghton, MI, USA - PEATcosm2014_Bin02_30_metaG | ecosystem: Environmental > Terrestrial > Soil > Wetlands > Peat | place...
GGATATGGTGGAGGCGAGCTGGGCCGTGGTGGAACCGATTCAAAACGTCTGGCGCGAGACCCGTTTCGAATTCCCGAACTACCCGGCGGGAACCTGGGGACCGCCCGAGGCCGATGCAATCCTGGCGCGGCAGGGACATGCCTGGAGGAGGCCGTAATGGCCGGCGCGCTGGTCCCCGATAAAATTTTGCACGAGGTGAACGAGCTGTGGGCCTCGCTCGGCCGCGAAGCGCATGGCGAAGGCGGCGCCGGCGTGCTGCGCTCCTGCACCATGACTCTGGTGGTTTTGGACGAGGCCGCCGAAGACGCGGCCGCGCTCGGCGAAACACTGGCGGCTCTGATGCCCGAGCATCCCGCGCGCGCCATCTCGATCCGGCTGCGCGGAGCCACCGAGAGCGCCCTCTCGGAACGCGTTTATTCGCAGTGCTGGATGCCCTTCGGACAGCGCCGCCAGATCTGCTGCGAGCAGATCGAAATCACCGCCGCCGATGCCGACCTGGCGGATCTGCAGCCCGTACTCCTGGCCCTGGCGGCGCCGGATCTTCCGCTGATCCTCTGGTGCCGCAGCCCGCGCCTGGCCGCCATGCCGGAGTTTGAAGCGATGGCGGACCTGGCTCACAAGGCGATCGTGGATACCACAGCGTTTCCGGACGCCAAAGCGGCGCTCCGCCGAATCGCGGACCAGGCCGCGCGCGGAATTCTCTTCGGCGACCTGGCCTGGACGCGCCTGACGCGCTGGCGCTCCATGCTCTCGCAGGTTTTCGAGAACCGCAACTACTTAGCGCAACTGGCCGGCATCCGGAATATCGCGGTCACCTGGGGCGGCACGTACGAAGCCTTGGGGTGGTACATGGCCGCCTGGCTCCGCGATGCGCTAGCCGACGCGGGCGTGCGGCCGTCCGTAAGCGTGAAGGCTGAAGGCACCCAGAGCCTCATCCGCGTGGAACTCGCGGGCGAGAGTTTCCGGGTGAATCTTCGTCGCGAAAGCGATCGCCTGGTGGTTGCCGTCGGCGACGCGGAATACTGCACCAATCTGACCGAGCCCACCGATTACCTCATGATGCGCGAGGAATTGGGAATCGTGCGCCGCGACGTTATCTTCGAGCGCTCGCTGGCTTCTGCCGCGCAGCTCGCGAATGCGGGGGACTAATGAGCGCCCGATTTCATATTCTCGACGATCCACCGGCCGCCGCCGAGGCTGCGGCACGCCACATCATCGCGATTCTAGAAGAGACGCTCGCGGAGCAGAAGTTCGCCACCTTGGCGATTTCGGGCGGCTCCACGCCCAAGCTGCTCTTCGCGCGGCTGGCCGCCTCTGGTTTCTCGTGGGACCGGGTCCATCTGTTCTGGGTGGACGAGCGCATGGTGCCGCCCGCGGACCCCGCCAGCAATTACAAGCTGGCCTACGATCATCTCATCGGACCCGCGCACATCGCACCGCACCAGGTGCATCGCATCATTGGCGAGCTGCCGCCCGCAGCCGCCGCCGAGAAATATACCCAGGAGATCCGCGACTTTTTCCGCTTGCAGAAAGGCGAGCTGCCGAAGTTCGACGTGGTGCATCGCGGCATCGGTCCCGATGCGCACACCGCCAGCCTGTTTCCGGGCGAACCGCTGATCGACGACCTCCAAGGGATCGCCGCCGCCGTTTACGCGCCGCAATTCAACCAATGGCGCGTGACGCTGCTGCCCGGCGTGCTGCTGGCGGCGCGCCAGACGGTCTTCCTGGTATGCGGAGCCGACAAAGTGGAAGCCGTGCGCGCGGTCTTCCACGAAGAGTACGACCCCAAAAAGTACCCCGCCCAGATCTCCACGCATCAGGGTCGCGGCGTGGTGTGGTTCCTGGACCACGCCGCGGCGGCACGGCTGGAGTGACCGAAACGGGTCGGGCCTACTGCCCCGTCGCCGTGATGTAGGTGCTCAGCTGCGTCTCCGAGTTTTCGAGCAATGCCACTACCAGAGCATCCCCCGACGGCAATCCGCTCGGCACCACAACATTGATCTGGACCAGACCGGGGGAGACGATCCCGGCGAACTTGACGGTCGCGACCATCCCCTCAATGAGGACGGTCGGTGTAATCACCAGCGGCAGCGCCTGGCTGTTGATCTGACCGTTGGAGACCGCGGGATTGGAGGGTCCGAAACCCGTGCCGTAGAGCACGATCGTCTCGCCGCCATTGGCCCCCGTACCCTTGAGCGCTGACGGACCGATCAGCGTTCCATCCGCGTGTGTCGCGGCGATGTAGTTCTCTCCCTGCGTTCCCGTTCCTATCGTAAAGAACGCGGGCGCTAACTGCACCACCGAGCTGGCGACCGGGGCGCTCGCGAGCCCGTTACTCGTTATCACGACGTTGGGTGTGGCGCCCGGTTGAAGGTCGGCAGGTGTCAGGAAATTGATCTGCTGGTTTCCGATGAAGCTGACGAAAGCCGGCTCCCCATTGATAGTCACGGACACGTTCGACAAGGCCGTCGGAAGCGTGCTACCCGTCACCTGCCAAATAGCGGTGATGGGCGAGAGGTCCGCGCCCTTGATGGTCATCCAGGTATTCGGCGCCATGGGTCCGGCGAGCAGACTGCCAGCGTTCAGAATTCCAGTGGGTTCGGAGAGGCTCGGGTTGTTAAATGTCAGGAAAGACAGCGTTCCGCTCGCCTGGAAGAAGGGCGCTGGCTGAATGCTGCCGAGCAGTCCGTGGGATTGAATGGGATCGGTCGCCGTGGGTGTCCCATTCGGCCCGCCGCCAATGCCAGCGGTAAAGTACACGGTACCGGGATCTTCGCTCTGCGCCCCGGAGCCTACCGCCAGCGCCCATAATCCGGGAATTACTAGGGGATTACCCGAGGTGTCTTTCAGAGGCCCGGCCGTCGCGCCGGTCGTGGCGTTAAAGGCGTTGATTGTGCCGTCGCCGAAGTTACCGACCAACAGACTGCCCGCAAACGACCCCCACGTCGCTGGCGCGATGACGACTCCCCACGGCGAGTTGAGCGAAGCGCCCATAACCAGGTTGGCGATCAGGTTACCGTTGAAATCGAACACCGCTACGGCGCCGTTGCCCGCACCGTTTACGACATTATTCTTCTGGGCATTCGGCATCCCATAAGTTACGTACAGCTTGCCGCCGAAGCTCTGAATGTTATAGGCGACAAGTCCGGCAGTAGTTACGGTGGCGTTTGCGAAGGCTGTGGTAAGCGCGGGCTTGAAACTGGCGTCATAAGCTTCCACTTTTCCGCTGTTGACGTTCGCCGCATAAAACAGCGGGGCGGCTGTAGTTCCGCCCACAGTGCACCCGGTATAAACCGCGGCCGACTTGGAATTGTCGAGCAAGACCACGGCCTTGGTGCCCGCCGCGCCGTTCCAGCCGCTGATCACACCGTCGAGCGAGCAAAAGAGGAAATTCGCCGGCGTTGTGCCGACGATGAACGCGGTAGGATCGCCGGCGCTGAAAATGTTGGACTCCACCCCCGTGACCGGTCCAGGAGTCGTGGCCCCGCCAGCCGCTGGTATGGTAACCGTGATATTCGTGTTCTTGACGCCGTACCCGTTGTAGAGAGTCGACGTTCCCGTCCCGTTGTTGGCGACCCAGAAAGGGCTGTTTCCAAATCCGTTGCCCCAGGGATTCTTCAGATTGGGGTCCTGATGGTCTGCGATGCTTGGCAGATCCGATACCAGGTTGTGCACCAGGAAGCCGCTCCCGCTTTGGGCGGCGAGAGAGCCGGCAAGGACGCTGCCGACGAGGCATGCGTTCAGCCATTTGCCGAATGTTATGTGCTGCTGTTGGGGTTTCATAGTCGCTTCTATGATCAGACTACAGTTGCGAATTGCCGGTGTTTCCTTTTTGCAAACAGCCTGTAAAATCCGGTGTGAGTTCGAACCAAACGATTGCAGGAGTCAGCCATGCGCTCTATTCCCGTTGCGAAGCGCGCGCGTTATCTGCAATTATGTGCTGAATGATCCGCTATTGCAGGCTGCACCCGACCACGATCACTCTCCGGCCAGCGAACCTGCACTGGATAGACTCGATAAACGACGCTGCGGATCTCTGCGCACACTCCGGCGTGGACTTTCGAATCGGGGATTCGATCCTGGTGAAACCAAGTGACGGCGACTGGACCGTCAGCGCTGCTGCTCTTTTCCTGCTGCGGACCCTATCCCAGCCTCATACGAAGGAGCAGCCTGTAACGGAATACCTGTTTCCATGCTGCGGCAACGGCATCTTCGAGATTGAAGGTCAGGATGAGGTTCAGATTGTCGGTTGTAACTCCGGAATCGATTTCGAGGTCGTGCGAATTGATGACGAGGTGATCTTGACCGCTGACGATGGTACCCGGCACAGGATCGAGTTCTCCGATTGGAAGAAGGCCGTGTGTGAATTTTCCGATTCGGTTCAAGCGTTTTACGCAGCATCCTCGCCAAAAGAACCAGAAGACGTGTGGGAGCAGAGGAGTTTTCGCAAGTTTCTGTCGGAATGGTCGCGTCGCAGGTCGCTCGCCGAAGAGGCTGAAAAAGGCGTTACCGGAGATTCTCCAAATCCACGTGGCTAGCCTGTAACCGCCCTAGCCACAAACCGTAGCCTTAGCCTTCAGTCTCAAAATGCTCGCGCAACAACCCTGACTGTCTGACGATGCTTACGAGCGTGCCCCGTTTAAGCGGATCATGAAGTGGGACGGGAACCGTGATGGTCGTGTCTCCGATCCGCTTTTGCATACATAATCCGGTGGCTTCCCCGCTGGCGAACCGCGGCGAGTCCGTGCGTTCCAGTATCCAGACCTCGTCCCGCGAAAGGACGCGAAGCCTACCCAACCGGAACCTCAACCTGTGTGACAAAGATCTCGCCGCGAAAGCGCCGGGTAACCTCGGACGCGTCCGCGGTCTCGAAGAACAGCGAGAGCGCTTCCACTAAGTTCGCGCGGGCCTCTTCGATCGAGGAGCCTTGGCTGGCCACATCGAGTTCCGGGCAAAGAGACACAAATCCCTCGTCTTCTCTTTCGATAATCGCCGTTAACCGGAGAGGCGGCTTCATGATCCGAGTCTACAACAGTTCACTCGGCTGATTGGCTGGGGCGGGATCACGCCCGCCCCCGTCTTACTTCGCCGCTGCCTGAGCCACCGCCGCGTGGTCTTTCAGCGCCTCGGCTTTATCCGTCGCTTCCCATGTGAAGGTGTCTTCCGTGCGGCCGAAATGTCCGAACGCAGCGGTCTTGCGGTAAATCGGACGGCGCAGCTTCAGGTGGTCGATGATCGCGCGCGGCGTCAGATTGAACGTGTCGCGCACCAGGCCCGTGAAGCGCTCGTCGGCAATCGAGCCGGTTCCGAACGTGTCCACGGAAACCGACACCGGCTCGGCCACGCCGATGGCATAGGCGAGCTGCACTTCGCAGCGCCGCGCCAGCTTCGAGGCCACAATATTCTTGGCGATGTAGCGCGCCATGTAGCAGGCCGAGCGGTCCACCTTCGTGGGGTCCTTGCCGGAGAAAGCGCCGCCGCCGTGCCGCCCCATCCCGCCATAGGTATCCACGATGATCTTGCGCCCGGTGAGGCCGGTGTCGCCATGCGGCCCGCCCACTACGAAACGGCCGGTCGGGTTGATGTGGTACTTGGTCTGGGAATCCACCATGCCGGAAGGCACCACGGCATCGATGATGTGCTTCTTCACCTGCTCGCGCAGCTCCTCGATGGAAACATCCGGGCTGTGCTGCGTCGAGATCACCACCGCCTCGATGCGCTTGGGCGTGTTGCCTACGTACTCCACGCTGACCTGGCTCTTGCCATCGGGCCGCAGGAAGCTCAGAATGCCCTCGCGGCGCGCCTCGGAAAGGCGCCGCACCAGCTTGTGCGCCATCATGATGGGCAGCGGCATCAGCTCGGCCGTCTCGTCGCAGGCGAAGCCGAACATCAATCCCTGGTCGCCGGCGCCGCCCGTATCCACGCCCATCGAAATATCGGGCGATTGCGATTGAATCAGGTTGTGCACGCCGCAGGTGTGCGAGTCGAATCCGTATTGCGCGTCGTTGTAGCCCACGTACTCGATGGTGCCGCGCGCGATCCGCGGAACGTCCACGTACGTGCGGGTGGTGATCTCGCCGGCCACGATGCATGTGCCCGTGGTCACCAGCACTTCGCACGCCACCCGGCCGGTGGGATCGTCCGCCAGCACCGCATCGAGCACGGCGTCCGAAATCTGGTCCGCGATCTTGTCCGGATGGCCTTCGGTCACGGATTCAGAGGTAAAAAGATAACGTTGATTGTTTGCCAAGTTTCCTCCCGCGGCTGCTAGTCGCTAATTTATCACGCGGCGGCGCACACGGCCGCTCAATACCGGTAATGGTCCGCTTTATACGGCCCCTCGACGGGCACGCCCAGATAAGCCGCCTGCTGGGGCGTCAGGGTGGTGAGCTTCACGCCGATCTTTTCCAGGTGCAGGCGCGCCACTTCCTCGTCGAGGCGCTTGGGCAGCGTGTAGACGCCGGGCTTGTAGGCGTCGCGGTTCTTCCAGAGATCGATCTGCGCCAGCGTCTGGTTGGAGAAGCTGTTGCTCATCACGAAGCTGGGGTGGCCCGTGGCGCATCCCAAATTTACCAGGCGCCCCTCGGCCAGGATGAAGATGGAGTGGCCGTCCGGGAACGTGTACATATCCACCTGCGGCTTGATGTTGGTCTTCCTGGCGGCGGAGGCGTTCAGGCGGTCCATCTGGATTTCGTTGTCGAAGTGGCCGATATTGCAGACAATCGCCTGGTCTTTCATCCGCTCCATGTGCTCCAGGGTTATGATTTCGCAGTTTCCAGTGCAGGTCACGTAGATGTCGCCGCGCCCCAGGGTATCCTCGACCGTGGTCACCTCGAAGCCCTCCATGGCCGCTTGCAGCGCGTTGATCGGGTCGATCTCGGTCACCACCACGCGCGCGCCCATGCCGCGCAGCGAGTGCGACGATCCCTTGCCCACGTCGCCGTAGCCGCACACCACCGCGATTTTGCCGGCCACCATCACGTCGGTGGCGCGCTTGATGCCGTCGGCCAGCGACTCGCGGCAGCCGTAAAGATTATCGAACTTCGATTTGGTCACCGAATCGTTGACATTGATGGCGGGCACCAGCAGCGTGCCGGCTTCCTGCATCTTGTAGAGGCGGTGCACGCCGGTGGTGGTCTCTTCCGAGACGCCGCGCCATTCGCTCACCATGCGCGTCCAGTGCTGCGCGTCCTCGGCGTGGACGCGCTGGAGCAGATCCTTGATCACGCCTTCTTCGTGGCTGGCCGATTCCGTGTTCACCCAGCCGCTGCCGTGCTCCAGTTCATAGCCCTTGTGGATGAGCAGGGTGGCATCGCCTCCATCGTCCACGATGAGCTGGGGTCCCTTGCCGCCTGGATGGCTGAGCGCCTGGTAGGTCGACCACCAGTAATCTTCCAGCGATTCGCCCTTCCAGGCGAAGACCGGTACGCCGGCGGCGGCGATGGCGGCCGCGGCGTGATCCTGCGTGGAGAAGATGTTGCAGCTCGCCCAGCGGACCGCGGCGCCCAGGTCGCACAGCGTTTCGATGAGCACGGCGGTCTGAATGGTCATGTGCAGCGAGCCGCTGACACGCACGCCCTGGAGCGGTTTCTCCTGCGCGTACTTGCGGCGAATCGCCATCAGGCCCGGCATCTCGAATTCGGAGACGGAAATTTCCTTGCGGCCCCAATCGGCCAGCGCAAGATCGGCCACTTTGAAATCGGTTCCCGCGGCGTTCAATGTTGCCATGCCCATAATATGCACCTCTCGTATCAAGAAATCTTGATACATTGATGTTAAGCGAATACAAGAATGGCGTCAATCCTGAAATCGCTGCGGCTGGCGGCCGATGCCAACCGGCTGCGCATCCTGCTCCTGCTCGATCGCGAAGAGCTTTCCGTTTCCGAGCTTCAGGAGATCCTCGCGCAGGGGCAGAGCCAGATCTCCACGCACCTGGCGCAGTTGAAGCAGGCCGGCCTGGCGGATGCCCGTCGTACCGGAAAGAATGCCTTCTACCGGCTGACCGCGCCTCCCGCGCTGATGGACGTGCTGCGGCCGGCGGCCGGTGAGGTCCCCGAAGTGGAATCCGACCGCCAGGCTCTGCGCCTGGCCTTGCGCCGCCGCCAGGACCGCATGCGCCACTATTTCGACGAGCTGGCGGGCAAGTTCGGCCGCCAGTACGTGCCCGGCCGCTCGTGGAAGGGCATCGCCGAGGCGCTCCTCAAGCTCATGCCGCCCCTGGTGATCGCCGATCTCGGCGCGGGCGAAGGTAGCATTTCCCAACTGATGGCGCAGCGTGCGAAGAAGGTCATCGCCATCGACAATTCCGAGAAAATGGTGGAATTCGGCGCGGAGATGGCGCGCGAGCACGGCATCTTTAACCTCGAGTACCGCCTCGGCGATCTGGAAGATGTGCCCATACGCGGCGGCACTGTGGACCTGGCCTTTTTTAGCCAGGCGCTGCACCACGCCATCCATCCCGAGCGGGCCGTGGCGGAGGCTTTCCGCATTCTCAAGCCCGGCGGCCGCATAGCCATTCTCGATCTCAACCGCCATCACTTCGAGGAGGCGCGCGAGATGTATGCCGATCTCTGGCTCGGCTTCACGGAGCCGGAGCTGGAGCGCTTCATGAAGGATGCCGGCTTCCGCAACGTGGAGATCGCCGTCGTGCACAAGGAGCAGGAAGCGCCTTACCTGGAAACGGTGCTGGCGACGGGGGAGAAGTAAGCGCGAAGAGATGAGCGGGCTGCGAACGCCCAGCGCCGCTTACGGCCCGTCTCAAATGGGTCCCTTTCGGGACGACCGCTGTGTGGGTTGACGATTGCCGCTCCAGTTTTTCGGTAAGGGGGTTTTTTATGCCGTGAGAAACCAAGCGGTACAATTTGGTTTCTAATATGCTAGCGGCGATGTGCTTCAAATTGCAAGAGTGCCAATTGCGCTGGCTTGCCGTGAACATGCTTTTGCTGGCCGCCTGTCTCGCTTGCGCACCAACTTCCTTCGCCCAGGAGACCGCGAACTTTTGCAGTGCCGCTGACCTGGAGGCTTCTTACCGATTCCTAAACAACCCTCCGAACGAAAGGGTAATAGTTACCTTTCAGAACATTTCGTCACGGTCCTGTACTCTTCGGCCTGGTGCCAGTGCTTGTGTGCCTCACGGTGCCGGGTGGGTTGGTTTCGGCGATTATCGGCACGGGCACACTATCTGGACGACGAATTGCCTTAATTATGATGCCGACGGAAAACCACGGAGCCAGCCACCAATCACGATTGCGACAGGCCAGACGGCATACCTGATCGTGAGCTGGGATTCCGTTAGCGTGGGCAGCACCGCCTGTCAGGAAGGTGGCACCCTTAATGGGTTCGGGTTCTCCATGTGGGCCGGAAGCTTGTTGGGCGATGTTTGCTCAGTGGTGCACATCGACGCGTACTATCCTGGAACATTCGACTCAGGAAACACGACCCTGAAAATCGGGGCATCACCGAAGCCACAGCCCGTGGCGATCAAGTTGTCTCCAAGCGGCGATATCTTTTACGGAGATGATTCGTTTTGGCTTTATGCCGACATTTCGGACCCGGGCGGAATTCTGCCGTTGGATGCTCGTTCCTGTCCCCCGATGTTGATAAAGACCAGAACGTCCAACGGCACCAACTGGTTTGAGGAAATCGGAGGGCAGTGCCACGTTACGGAGAATGGGCCAAGCCTTGGACGCTCGATTCGGATGAAGATCTGGACTATGGGGAGAGGTGCCTTTGTGGGCGCGGACACGCGCGTGGAAGTATTAGCTCTGCTCAGCGCTCCCTATGCCCCCGAAGTCGAGATGGCCACTTCTAATGCAATCGTGCTGCACCGCGTTGAGTCTTCCACGCTAGAACGGAAGTGGGGTACTCAAGTGAAAGGAATCGCGGTCAGTCTGTCTCTTGACAAGCACGAGTACCTTATTGGCGAGGACATCCCGCTGCGGCTAGCGGTGGAGAACTTTTCTGCGGCAAGCGACATCTGGACCGGAGATTTGCCATGTGGTGCGGGACTCACCGTCGATGTTCGCGACTCGGACGGGCGGGCGGTTGAGTCTTTCGCTACTTCCATCTGTACTGGTCACGGCTGGGCGCAAGGCTACCCTCAAGGAAAGCTTGTGCCCGTCCTGGGGTTGACGCTTTCCGGGCAGGGCCGTCTGCCGGATCGCGCTGGGGACTACATCGTGACGGTGGTGTGGCAACCCTTCGCAGGTGGAGCGCCGCAGATGGGGGTAGTGACTCAGAACTCTTCTTCTGCCCCGCCAAACCCAGTCGCTCGATCAGTTCCGGTCGCGTTTCGTGTCGTACCACGACGCCAGTAACGCCGACAACACAGCGACACCTATGCACCGCGTGGGTAAGGCAATGATATTTGGCATTACCGGAAATCGGAAACAACCCTCTCGCCGTCTCTCGCAAGTAGAAATCGGAACGGCCCACGAGTGGGGCCCGCGCCCATCCGCGGCCTACAACTCGCCCCGCTCTTCTACTGATCGGCCCGCACGAAGACGATGACCCCAGTTCCGCGGATCACCAGGTTGGCGGCGCCCTTTTTGTCGTCCGTTTTGCGCGGCTCGACGCGGCCGTAAATGACCGCCCAGCGGTCGTAATCCGGAGTGCCGAAGCGAAACTTGCCGAGCGTGGTATGGCGCGCCATCTCCACCATTTTGTGGTGCACCGCGGCAGCGTCCATGTCGAAATGCTCAGGCAGACGTGGGCCGTCGATCGGGTCTTCCACCAGCCAGAGTTGCGCGGGCGTGGCGCTGGTAGTAGATGCAAGCTGCGTCGGGGCGGTGCCGGCGGCCGGTTCGCACAACTGCTCTCCTACCCAGCTCCCGACCTCCCGGAAAGAGTAGCGGCCTAGCACGGCCACATTCTTCCCTTGGCTGGCAGTCAAATCATGCAGGATTTCACACACGGTGAGTGGAACCACGCGGTCCTGGGCGCACGCGGCGGCGCACACCAGTGACCCCAGCAACACTACTTGCAACCCCATTGTGACCCGAAGCACGGACGATACAATAGTTAGACTGTCGTTGGCGGTTTCAGGTTACCTGTTTGTGAGCACGGGTAGGCGGAGTGTACTATTCCACGGTAGCCAGCACTTCGCCGGCGGCCACCGTGGCCCCTTCGCGGGCTGCCACCGAAACTACTCGCCCGGCGCGCGGAGATTTCATTTCGTTCTGCATCTTCATGGCTTCCACTACGACTAACCCTTGTCCCGTCTCCACTGAATCGCCAGGGGCTACCAGCACGCGCACTACCTTGCCGGGCATGGGCGAGGCGATGCTTTCGATAGCTTGCCGGCCCCTGCTGGCGGCGCCGCGTGCGAGTCGGCGCGGGTCGCGCACGGCCACTTCGAAACGATAGCCCTCAAGAGCTATCACTAACCCACTCGGATGCTCCTCCACGCGAGCGTCATAGCTGCGGCCGCTCATCAGCACCGAGTAGACTCCCGGCTCCGGCACCTGGACTTCGGCGGCGCGCTCCGCATCCTGCCCCAGCCGAAAACGGCAGCCGGGCGCCGGCGCGAGGAGCTCGATGGTCTCGTCGATTCCGTTGATCGTCACCTGGAGCTTCATCGCAGCAGTTTGCTCCTTCCGGCGGCCAGCCATGGGTCCGGGCCTTCGGTGGCCCGCGTATTGGTGCCGTTGCCGTTGCGCGCCAGGGTATGCAGGACGGCGGCCAGCGCGGCCACCTCGGCCAGGTCGCGACCCGGCAGGGGCGGCCGGTGGCGTTTGAAAAACTCCTCGATGAAACCGGTGTGAAGCTGGCCCGCGCGAAAACCGCCGTCCTCCAGGATCTGACGGAAGAAGCCGATATTCGTGCGTATGCCGCCCACGTCGTATTCGCCCAGCGCGCGGATCATGCGGTCGGTGGCTTCCTCGCGCCGCAGCGCCCACACGGCCAGCTTGGCCAGCAGCGGGTCGTATTCCATGGGCACCGTCCAGCCCGCGTATATGGCGCCATCGAGGCGCACGCCCGGCCCCAGCGGCCGCGAGAGGCGCGTGATCTTGCCGGGGTA